>Ga0315336_1000295_pt1:0-165000 | contig 169810 bp, 146 predicted proteins | sample ASW5metaG_FD_204512 | JGI IMG/M metagenome (GOLD analysis project Ga0315336, IMG submission 204512) | Ammonia-oxidizing marine archaeal communities from Monterey Bay, California, United States - ASW #5 | ecosystem: Environmental > Aquatic > Marine > Intertidal zone | place: USA... | reverse complement strand
CACAACCCGGCGCTCTAACCGACTGAGCTACGCCCACCATAGATCATCACTACAACAGTACTTTGAGGACTACCCAGAAGAAGTCCCTCTCAAGAATCGCTTGCAAGCGCGAGAAGCTAAGCAATCCTAGATTGAGCGTAAACCTAATCTGGAAGAGGCTTTTTGACGGAGTTGGTACGAGTAAAACATCCCGCGCCTACCTGCGGGATAGTCGTTCTGTGTATTGAGTTAACTGGGCATGAAAATCTTGATCGGCACCCGACTGTCCAAGGCTAGGCCATTGCCCAACTGCCCATAGTTATCCCGGCCCCAGCAATAGGCTCCACCACCCACGGTCAATCCACAAGCGTGGTATCCCCCTGTGGATATTGACTCCCAAACGTGTTCTCCAGAAATCAGCGTCGGGGTTAAACGGTTACTCGTCGCACCATCGCCAACCTGACCGTAGCTATTTCGTCCCCAGCAATAGCCATCTCCGGACGTAGTGACTCCGCATGTGTGGTATCGGTTTCCTGCAGCAATCGATGCCCACGTATGGCCGCCACTCACAGCGGTCGGAACTGAACGGTGGCTCGTGCTGCCGTTCCCTAGTCGACCGTAGTTGCCATATCCCCAGCAATAACCATCTCCGGACGTAGTGACTCCGCAGGAGTGATATCTTCCTGTGGATATTGATGCCCAGGTACGGCCGCCACTCACAGCGGTCGGAACTGAACGGTTTGTGCGCGTACCATCACCCAACTGACGCCAATAGTTATACCCCCAGCAGTACGCATCCCCAGATGTTGTGACGCCACAGCTAAAATTTCCCCCCGCTGAGATTGATGCCCAGGTATGGCCACCACCGACGGGTGTCGGCGTCCAGACGTCTATGCTGTCACCATTTCCTAACTGTCCCTGCGGATTCTCACCCCAGCAATAGCCTTCACCTGAAGGGGTCACGCCGCAGCTGTGATACCAGCCTGCAGATATAGAACCCCAAGACCCAGTGCCGGCCATTGCAGTCGGCACCGAAACATCAGTCGTGTCACCATTCCCAATCTGTCCGCGGCTGTTCTCACCCCAGCAGTAGCCTTCACCTGAAGGGGCATAACCGCAGCTATGATCATATCGGGCGGAGACCGACTGCCAGGTATTCGGTGGACCAACTACATGCGTTGCTACCGACCGGTAGCTGGATGTCGCAGCATCACCCAATTGACCGGAGAGATTTTCACCCCAGCAGTACGCCCCCTCTCCAAGCTTCGAGCATGTGTGGAAGACTCCGGCAGAAATCGATGACCATTGGGTGACCGTTACTGACGCAGTTGCGCTAGCGGATCCAGAAGTAGCTGTGATATCTGCAGTTCCGGTTGCAACAGAGGTAACTAAGCCAGTGGAAGATACAGTCGCGACGCCCACATCTGAGGTTGACCAAGTCACGGTGTCACCGGCGACTGGGTACCCCTCCAGGTCTACAGATTTGGCCGTTAATTGAACGGTCACACCGGCTTCGGAAAAAATCAGAGTACTATCGGATAGCGCGACCGACTGGGCTTCTTGATTAACAGTGACAGTCGCCGTCGCAGAACAGTTACCAGAACACGAGGTAGCAGTGATCGTAGCCGTCCCTTCGCCACGCGAGGTTACCAATCCCAGAGCAGCAAATACCGCGACTACATTCCGATCTGAGGTCGTCCATATTACCGGGGCCTCTTCCTTTAGGCCGCCCTTCTCATCTCTGACCGTTGCAGTGAGTCGGCCCTCTTGATTCAACGCCGTCAAGCTGAGGCTAGGAGGATCAATCGTAATCGATGTTGGTGTCGTGGGAGCTGTCACCTGCTCCGCATCGCAAGCAGCAAGAGCCAGGAACACACCACAGCTGAGAATTCGTGTTGTGGCACTACGGCGTAGCCCCAACTTTGACCTTATGGACTTCCAGCCTTCAGAGGGGATGATCGGCAGCACTAATCGATGCCCGGTTACCATGCCGCAAGAACCCTGGCGGGGAGATAATTCGTCGACCCTTGTCCATCACCCAACTGACCTGAACCACCAGAACCCCAGCAGTAGATCGCACCGTCTGTTGTGACACCGCAGTTGTGGTACCATCTCGAGGAGATCGTTTCCCACTCGTGCAAACCATTGATCAATGTCGGACGACGACGCGTTCCTGACGTCCCATTACCTAAACGCCCTGAACCACCGGATCCCCAGCAGTAACCCTCACCGATCACCGTTACGGCACAGGTATGGGAATAAGCTGCCGAGATGGAGGCCCATCCATCCATGATGTCTACCACTTTCACTCTAGGCTCAGCTACTGTCGAGTTATATGTCCCGTCACCCAGCCTCCCATTCCCGTTGTATCCCCAGCAGTAAGCCTCATTGTTGGCCACTATTCCGCATGTGTGATAGCGGCCCGTTGAGATCGATTGCCACACGTAGCCATTACGCACAAGAGTTGGAGCTATACGGCTTTCGTTATCCCCATAACCCAGCTTGCTCGCTTGTCCATTCCCCCAACAATACGCCTGACTAGATGTGGTAACCCCACAACTGTGATCGTATCCCGCTGAGATCGATTGCCAGGCATTCCCACCTGAAACCAACCTAGGACTCGAGCGAGTCGAGCGAGTGCTATCACCCAGCTGTCTGTAATAGTTATCTCCCCAACAGCCTGCTTCAGCGTACCTCGTGATCCCACACGTGTGACGTCTGCCTCCTGCTAGCGAGGCCCATGAATGCCCACCGATGACGAGAGTTGGAGTTGGGCGGGTCGAACCACTTGTCCCATTACCCATGCGACTATACCCCGCATTTCCCCAGCAGTACGAGTCTCCGGCCGTGGTCACACCACAAGTGTGTTGATCTCCAGATGAGATCGACTCCCAAGAGTGTCCGCCACTCACAAGACTTGGAACGACAACCTCTGCAGTATCAGTCATGCTCTCACCGAGTCCCAACTGATCGTATTGGTTGGAGCCCCAGCAATATGCTTCAGCTGAAGTCGTAATTGCGCAGCTGTGCGACTGCCCGACTGAGACCGATGTCCAGAGCTTGACCATGACGGAGGCAGTGGCTTCCAGCGAACCCGAAGTTACGGAAATTGTCGCGTCACCGATTCCGGTTGCGGTGACTAGCCCAGAATCCGAAACAGCTACGATAGATTCATCAGATGTAGCCCAAACGACCTCGGCACCACTCATCTCATGGCCCATTCTATCCTTCGGTGCAATCGTGAGCTGAGCTTCGTCACCTAACGCCGAAAAGCTTAAGGCTGTATCGGACAACTCGAAGCTCGCAGCAAGTTGGGAAACCTCGATAGGTGTCGAGGTAGTAACAGAGCCTGAGGTTACCGTGAGCGTAGACGTACCATTCGCTACAGAGATGAGCCGACAAGTTTGACCGGACCAACACAAAACCTTCACAACAGATAAATCTGAGACAGACCACTTTACCACCGCGTCACTCGCTCCGCCGATGCTGACAGCTGCTTGAATGGTGTCAGCCAGCGCATCGAAATTTACGGGCGACGGATTGACCGTAAGTGATGTCACACCATTTGGAACCGTCGGGGAGTCACACCCCACCAACAGCATCAGACTGACAAGTAGGTATTTGTGCATGATTAAGGATCTATACTTAAGCCAAAGTTTGGCACCAGTGACCAACCTGCTAAGTCGCTCAAAATACCGCTAGTGGACTACCTTAAGAATGCCTCCAGCTAGAGTAACACAAGGTCAGGGTTTATTCGATTGGATGCATATCGAACGATTGATTGTCAAAATAGGAGATCCGGTTTGGCATCGTCTGCATTATAGTGTTCGCAAGCGACAGGGATATCCGTTCTGGTCGGTATCGGATGGCCAAATACGGCAAGAAACTCTCCGCAATATCCTCGCGTCTCGGAAAATCGCGAGCATAAGTAGATATGAACGTGGGGTCAGCGGACTGGGCTGCAAGCCAACCAGGCGCCGAAGCATGAGCCGCATCCAACGACGTGTGGGCGGCTTCGTGAACAAATGTCTCTTCCAGGATACCATCCTGGAGATAGAGATCAGCCTGGCCTACGTGGATAAGCAAGTTGTTGTTCCCACCGCCAAACAGCTCGGTACCCTTGTGGATCCAAACCGTCTCCACATCCTTTCGAAGCGCAGTCGGCAACCGACCGATCACCTGTGCATATTTCTCCGCCTCCGCCAATGCTATAGCTGACTCTCCAAACTCAGGATTCACCTGAATCTCAATACTCAGGCCGTCATTAAAACTGGCATTGAAGAGGTGCGCTACGACTGTGATCCAACCGTCGACCCGTCGGTCAAACATCGTTCGAGAACCTTGTCCGACGACCGAGAGATCCTGGAATGTAGTCGGATCCGAAGGCGTGATAATATCTGGGGCAATGAAGATTGTGCCTTCGAATGGCGGCCGTATTACTGCAGGAGTAGTGGGGGCTGACGCATCTCCCCCGCAAGTCCCTGCCAACACTGAAACCAAGAGCGCACTAAGTACAGCTGAGGTCTTCTTCAATCTTACTCCGATATTCGGCCCGAACTTCTCCCAGTGCTATCAGCTAGCTCACCCCTTCTAAGACCATTTTGTCCGAAATATCAGGCCTTTCTTCACCCGCCTTGGTCATCAAGACCCACTTCCCCTCACGAACGCGCCTGCCAGGACTCGAACCTGGGACCCTCGGCTTAGAAGGCCGATGCTCTATCCAGCTGAGCTACAGGCGCAGGTGCCACAGTGGCTAACCTAACCCTGGTCAGTGAGCCTCCTCAACGAGTAATCAAAAGGCCGCAGAAAAAATGCTCCGCTTGACCCTCCTAGCAAAGCTGTTGCAATGTTTCACCATCTATGAATCGTGTACGCAGAAAATGAGCCACTAAACCGGAGTATCCAATATCCGTATTCTAGGCACCATGCCACTAGCTGCCACAGCGCTCGTTGCCGTAATGGGCTGTGCTGATCTGGCACTAGAACCTGATCGGAATCCAACTGCTCTGTCCGTACTCCCGATCGATACAGTCCTGACAAAAGGGCATACCGCAGCGTTGAGAGCTGTCGTTACCGACCAAAATCAACAAGCATTTACACCACTGCCTACCTGGGCTCTACCAGGTTGGTCAATCTCCGATCCACAGATTCTGAGAGTATCAGGTGATGGTTCCATGGAAGGACTCAAGGGCGGAGAAGTGACTGTGGCCGGAGAAGTAGCCGGATTGAAAGCCGAAACCCGAGTTCGAGTGAATCCGACTGAGGTTCAGCTTTCTGCACCCTTCGTTCACTTAATACAAAGTGTTCAAACTCTCACGGGTAGTGTTCCACTTATCGCCGGGAAAGACGCACTGCTCAGAGTCTTTATGACCGGCGACCAAATGAGCTTCTTCGAACCTACAGTCAGGGCATCCTTTTATTCCGGAGATGAGGTTGTCTACTCGGTCAGGATGCTATCTCCACTGTATTTTCTTCCGGTATCCCCTGATCAGAGCCAACTCGAGAAGTCCTACAATACGCTTGTCCCAGGGTCTGTATTACAACCGGGTGTAGAATTGGTAGTCGAATTGGATCCTGAAGAAGTTGTACCACTTGCTCCAGGAAGCTCCGTGCGTGTACCCGAATCAGGTCGTATGGCGCTCAATCCCCGAGAAGTAGAACCATTCTACCTCCGCGTCGTTCCAGTATTGGCGTGCGGATCTCCCTTCCCAGCTTGTTCTGGACAAATCTTTAATTGGACTGGCAACCTGTCTAAGTACGCCGACCAAGTGCAGTACACTCGACTGATATTCCCAATCGCCGACTTCGAAGTCGATGTCAGAGACACTTACACGACTGATGCGAATCTCACTGAGAAGTCAGGGTGGAGCAGTTTTCTTAGAGAAATCGACCTCTTGCGAAGAACAGATCCAGATGGACCGGGTCACTACTACTACGGGGCGGTTACTCTGCCCCAAGGATCAGCATGGGGCGGACTTGGCTACATAGGTAGACCGACCAGTGTTGGGCGACCATCAGAATTCACTCTGGCCCATGAGTTGGGGCACAACATGAGTCTGCGCCACGCTCCCTGTGGAGGACCGTCGGGAACAGACCAAAACTACCCCTACTCGGGTGGGTTTATTGGGAAATGGGGGTATGATCCACGGGGTGCGTCCGGCCTAGGCGAGCTCAAGGATCCTGGGGTAATAAAAGACCTCATGTCGTACTGTAACCCTGAGTGGATCAGTGATTATCATTTCGAAAAATCACTTGGTTTCCGCACAAATCAGGGTCCAAGCCCACGACAATCTGACAGAACTCTGCAATCTGAAGATGTCTTGATCCTATGGGGAGGAGCTGATGACGGGCTGCTTACACTAGAGCCTGCGATTCACATGACTGCACCTGCAGTACTCCCAGTCGAAGATGGCCCCTATCGAATCGAAGGATTCAACGAGAACGGGGCTTCACTATTCTCTCTTAGCTTCTCGCTTGCTGAGACTGAGTACGGCAGTGGAGGCGATTTCTATTTTGCGCTTCCGTTCGAAGCTGGAGAAGCTGGTGGGCTCACCAGAATTCAATTGCTAGGCCCTGAAGGTCAAATCGAACTCGGAGGTGCAGTACCTAGCCCTGATCTTGCGGTAATCACTGACCGACAAACTGGCCGAATCCAGTCCATAATCAGAGAATGGGACGAATCGGCGCTACCAGTTTCACCGGACGTAGACGTGTTGGTTACAGATGGTGTTAGTACGCGTCGAATTATCGGGGGTATGGAATAATGAGAAGTCCTCCTAAACGCTGGTTACTCCCGCTACCTGCATTTCTGTTGGGACTGTCAGGCCTCCTCTATACCCCAGTAGAAGCACAGATTTACGCTGAAGTCCGGGGAGGTACCGCAGTTGGGAGCCATACTGCGACTGCAGCTGCAATGGAGCTTGAGCCAGGTCTCTCAGTTGCCGGACTGATTTCTCTCCAAACATCGGGAGCTTTCGGTCTATACGCTGGATTCGTCCGAACTCAGTTTGGATGCGCCAACGGCTTCTGTACCGACCGTGAGATTACCTTCACCGGTAACGATGCTCGCCTTGGGCTTTCCCTGACCCGCGGAGGGCTTTGGACACAGCTAGGGCTACTCTATGGTGGGACCGGAACCGATGGAGACAACCTTAATGGCGGCATCGGATTCGAGGCGGGGCTTGGTCTGGCTTTTTCTGCCGGGAAGGTCCGATTCTCTCCAGGACTGATATATCGACGACATAATGCAAGCACCGCGATCCGGAAGGACCACGCTGTTTCATTAAGTTTTGACCTAGGGATAGGACTCCGGCTCAGAAACTGAATCTTCCCTAGTCGACCACAGTTCTGAGCCTTTATCTAGTCCCCGCTCAAAGTCCTCCATCAGTCACGGGATCCCCAGAAACTGTGTAGCGCTTGAACCAATTTCTCAACAGGAGTTGTACGCGTATAAAGTTGGTCGGGGGACGACTACGACTATGCCATCCGTCGGTGAGACGAACCATCGCTGTCGGAATCTGGCGGAGCTTTAGCGCCCGATAATATTGCTCGGTTTGCTCCATGGGTGTGCGCAAATCCCGTTCCCCAGTCATGAGCATAGTAGGTGTTGTAACATTGCCCACATACATGAGCGGCGAGCGTTGCAGATGTTCTGAGGGGTCCTCCCAGAAATGTTTCTCGAAATCAAAATACCAGCTTGACCCATCCGTAGTGCCGACAAAACTCATCCAGTTTGTCACCGGGGCCTTCGCAACAGCGGCCGTGAAGCGATCTGTATGCCCAACGATCCAGGACGTCAGCACGCCACCACCCGAGCCTCCATAAACAAAGAGGTTCCTCTCGTCGATATATCCTCGGGCTATCAATGAATCGACCCCAATCATAAGGTCGTCATAGTCCATGGACGGATAGGCATAGTTGATCTCATTGCCAAACTCCGATCCATAACCTGAACTGCCCCTTGGGTTGGTATAGAGAACGACGTAATCATTCGCTGCGTGATCTTGATTCTTGAAGTCGAACCCAGAGTTATACATCGAGTGCGGGCCGCCATGGATTCGTAAGATCAATGGATACTTCTTTGAGCTATCAAAACCTGGTGGCTTGTTGATCCAACCTTGGATGTCGAGTCCATCGACTGACTTGTACCAAATCTCTTCGACCTCACCCAATTCTACCTGAGACAGCACTGCCTCATTCGTGCCCTTGAGGCTATGGATTTCGCTAGGGTTCTGAACCGAATAGGCCACCAGGCTCCCAGGTTCATAATACGAAGTCCGGATCCCAACTGCGGACCCATTATCCGCTATATCTGTTGTTGAGAGCATGTGGTTGCCCTCGGTGACACTGCGTGGTGCTCCATTGATAGGAACGAACCAGAGGTTTGAAGTTCCCTTCATTGAAGCCGTGAAATAAAGACCGCTTCCATCAGCGGCCCACGTCACGTTGCCAATGCCTCCCATCTCACGGGCGATGACCCGGGATCCGGAGCCATTTGAGTTCATTACATAGAGTTCTCGCTCCGTATAAGTATCGGTCGTGAACTCATTGCCCTGATATGCTATCAAACTACCATCTGGTGAAGGCAGGGGGCTGGTTTCACTTCCACGTCGATTTGTCATTTGTCGAATGGCACCCGATGCCACATCGACAGAGTAGAGAGCAGACTCGCGATACTGATATTCAGCGTCCTCAACCCTGAGACCTGAGAACAAAATGCTCTGACCGTCCGGCATCCATTGCGGTGAGCCATGGTCGAAGTTTCCGCTGGTCACTCGTCGAGCCGTACCTCCAGAAGCAGAAACCACATAGATGTGACGTGAACCCACAGTGGACCACCCAGAACCGTCGCGCCTGTAATTAAGCTTCTCTACGATCCTCGGAGGTGCAGTCCAGTCAGCACCTTCAGGACGTTGCGGCATTGCAATCTGCCATGCTGGATCCATCGGAGCTTCATCTAATACGTTAAACGCAAGCCAATTACCGTCTGAGGACCACTGGATGCTCGATGGTGATTCTGTCATCCTCGTCACCTGTGACACAGCACCTTCTGCATCCATCCAACGAACGAAGATCTGTGCACCCTGAGGTTCACCCTGTCTTACGAAAGCCACTCTGGTTCCGTCTGGAGACCAGGCTGGTGAACTACCCTCTAACAAGAAGCGATTCCGGCTGCCATCAGCGTCCATAATCCAAACTTCAGACGCGTGTCTATCATTGACTTTATCAATCCATTCACGGACATACACCAACTGGGTGGCATCCGGTGAGAGTTGCGGATTTTGGACAAACTCCCAATCGAGATAATGGTCGACCTTGAGACGCGAAGAACCCTCTTGGGCCTGTGCTTCGAGACCACTAAAAGCAAAGACGAGGGTTAACAGTGTGAGCAGGCTATGAAATAGCGTGTAACGCCTCATGGGAAGACTCCGTCTCTTCGGGTGTGAACCAGGAACAAATTTCAAGATGCATATAGCGTTCAGAAATGTTCAATAGATTGGGTAGATGCGCTACAGCAAGAACACCCGGGTCGTATGGTTGGTCACAGCTGATCAAGCCAGAATGTTTCCTGATGACGCACTGAGGGGGTTAGCCATCCTGCTCAAGACTGGCCACTACGATCTCACGACCAGGTCGGACACCTAGAACGGGTCGGATTATGGCCGCTACGATCAGAGTTACACCGAATGTGCACACGAGAAGTGGACCTGTTGCCAGATCCCAGTAGAACGAAGCACCGATGCCACTCAGGATGGCTGCAGTTCCAGCAGCCCACGCAATAAATAGAGCCAGCCCAAAGCGATTGGTGTAGAGAAAAGCAATAACCGCTGGGATCACTAGTGCTGTGAAGACCATTAGTACTCCAGCAATCTCAACTGAGAGAGAGATCACGATTCCAAAAGTCACATAGAACACAAAGTCCCAGAGCCTGATATTTCCGACCCTCTCTGGTGCAAAGGTTAGGGCCAAGAATTTCCGTCTCAGTAAGTAGTGGAAAAGGCCTACCGCTACGTACACACTCGCCATCTTGCCAATGGCGGGCCAGCCAACCCAAATCAATGTGCCTGTAAGTGTCTCCTGGAGATGTTCAGAACCCTCCGCTGTAAGACTGGCAAGCAAAATCACCGCGGCGGAGGCTACTACATACGAAACCCCTATGATCGCCTCCTGGGGTACAATCGATCTTTCCATTCGGGTCATTGAGAAAAGCAAGGCACCGAGAAGCGTGAACCCAAAAGCAAACAATAGTGAAGCCGTCGTACTGGGCTCGATGCCCGCCAGGAGAGCCACGGTAGTTCCGAGTGCTGCGATTTGAGCGAAAGCGAGATCAATGAAAATCACTTCACGGGCGATTACGTGTAGGCCCAGGTACGCATGGATGGAAAGGATGATGAGCGCCGCCGCGATTGGTGGAATCATCAGGTCAAGCATCACTTTATCTCCGTGCGAGAATCATCGGCTGACAAAGGCCTGGGAGAGTTCCATTACCCAGGTATTAACCAATGTGAAGTAATCATCAACACCCTCCCTGGCATAGGGTGATAGAGGAACCCGAACGAAGAGTGCGCCACCCCTAGTTGCTACAGTTTCTACTTTACTCTCGTCAAAATACGTCGCGGACAAAAGCACATTCAGGTTCTCTTCCTGCATGCGAGTGATTAGCTGAGCTACATGTCCCGGTGTCGGCGGAATACCAGGCTTCGCCTCCACATAATCTGCACAACGCACCTGGAAGCGATCTTCGAAGTACGCCCAATTCTTGTGATAGCAAATTATCTCTTGCCCGCGGAAGGGGGTCGCTAGTTGAAGCCATCCTCCAAGGGATTCGATCAGGGGCGCGCCCTCAAATTCTTGTTGTTCTAGAAATTCGAACAACGTTCGGTTTAGTGCGAGTTGCTCTAGTGTTTCACCACCTATGAGTTCTACCAAACGCTCCCCAAATAGCCTCTCGTAAATCTGTTCAGTGAAGCTTGAGAGCCCAGCATCAAAGTGTGCAGCCCTATCTGGAGCAACTCTCTTAAGTCCTATCGTGATGTTGCGGGCCACCTGTAGTGTCCGGAGTGGGTCAGTCGTCAGGTGTGGGTTACCGAAAATATGAACGTCTCCACCACTCCGATCTGCAGAAACGGGCACGTCCAACAGCTCAATCCCCGTATACGCAGTCACATAGCCCCTACTCCCTTCGAGGACATTTGAATTACCGGCCCGGTCGAGCAACGTTGGTACCCATAGTTCTAGGTCGAGTCCAGTCGTAACGAACATGTCCGCCCTGCGAATATCAAGTGCAAAGCTCGGCTTTGGCCGGACAAAATGCGCATCTTCATTCGGGTTCGCGATCGCCGATACCACGACCTCTTGTCCGCCGACCTGTCGCGTGATCTCTGCATAGATGGGTAGGGTCGCGACAACACGCACAGGAGCCTGTTGTTCCTCATAACTGGATGGCGCTAGCAGCAAAAGACTTATCAGTACAATTCTCATTGTCTCTTAATCTCCCTCTGGCAACAACGTAGCCAGCTTGAACCTACCATCGTCTCAGTAGGTCTCATGCTTGTGTGGTCCCATTGCAAAAGTCGCCTGAAGTAGCAGTCTTCCTTCTCCACCATTCATAAAACTCCTTCCGAGCAAGTCGTATTCGAGCCTTAGCCTCACATATTCACTTTGCCACCAACTCAATGTCGGCGAGAACAGCCAAGCCGTCTCATCTAGATCTTCCGGGTTGCCACTCCTACCCAATCTTGCACCTACAAGCCAACTCTCGGAGAGTCGGACCTCTCCCATCCCCCAAAATCCGAAAGCTCGGCCCGAAAGCTCATGTTCTTCCTCGTGTTCTTCCTCGTGTTCTTCCTCGTGTTCTTCCTCGTGCCCACTACCTGAAGCGACTCGATCGACTGCCATAATACCGCCCCTAACTGACACGCCTCGGTAGCGAGATCGTCCAGGTGGGCGCCATGTGATGGCTGTCTCAACTCCATAAAGATTGCGATCCAATGATCGCGCATCAGCAGCAAATGTTCCGTTAATCCAGCTGAAGCCTAAATCAAGATCAGTTGAAGAAGAGAGATTCCAAAAACCATTAATATGCCCTAATACCGAGAGACCATTCGATTCACCGAATAACATCTCGTTCTCGCTACGTGTGACTTCAAGCGTAGCCTCGTACGTGCCCCCGATACCACCAAAAGGTGCCAGCCAATGTACTGAAGCTCCTGTCTGAGCTAGAGATTCCGGCCCGATGAACGAGAGATGTGGAAGTGAACGTGTCTGAAAGGGTAGAGCATGAGCATGCCAACGATTTAGTTGACCAAACTGCTGGAAGAATTTTCCAAGCTTCACCCCTAGGCCTCCTGGTAGCCCGACCCATTCGACATAACCCTCTTCAACTCCAAAACCCGTACCACTTCCATGCCCTCCATGCTCATGACCATCATGTCCTTCCGCGAATGGTGAGAGTTCCCCGCCTTCGTTGTGGCGCGACAAAAACACCTTTGCTCGTGAGAAGGGATCTAAATTTGAGATAAGCGAAATCTCGAACTCTCGAGCAAAGAAATTGTCTTCGCCAGTATCATCCGCATTTACGTGACCAAACACATCTGCATTCACACTGATCTCTGGGTTTAGCGCTTGCAAAGAACGCTGTCGCCCAACGAATTCTTGGTTTGTGGCTTCATCGGTAGAAGTTCCGGTTTCACCCAGAGCTGCAGCCGCCCGCGCAGCCGTTCGAAGCCGCTCAAGTGCATCATCGGTTTCCTCTTCAGGACCGGAGGCACGAAGCCTAGCAACTTCCTGAGTCAGGCTATCTACGAGCACCGCAAGACGCGCGAGTTCCACTTGAAGCGAATCGATTCTTTCCTGGGCGACCAAACCCCCAGGATTAGCCAAGATCAGGATTGTAGACGCGAGGACTCCCCATCTGTAACGGTCAACCCTCGTTGGACGAATACCCATGATGCTTTTTCCTCTTCCTCACTGTGTTCACAGAAGCAGGGTCCTCAGAGGGACCCGCCGCGAACAGCCGCTAGAGAGCGGCTGAGTCCTGCACGCAGTTAGGCTAGAGGCGGAGCTCTAGAGGGGTACCCTTCAGCAAGCACAGAGTGGACCACAATGTCGGCTTCAATCGAGCTTAGATGCCGAACGATGACATCCTGCTCCTGCTTCTCTAGTCCGGATGAAGGTGCAGCTAGATTTGCCACGACTTGCGTGCAAATCGTGTGGTCATGAGCGGGTGGACACGTCGATGGGTTGTGCTCGCTCTCTACCACGGGCTCGCTTACTAGATCACTACGCTCCAAAAGTGGAACCGAAATCCAGATGACAAGCATCACCGCTGAGAGGCCGACTGATACGGCCTGGCGAATCACCTTCCCTTTTTGATTCATCACGTTTTAGGGTAAAACCGAAAGTGAACCGGTGTCAACGAGAATCGGCCGAGATTCTAGTCTGAGTGACTCAGCATTCCCTGAAGTGGGATAAAGATTATCTCTCAGGGAACGCGCGTGAGTGAGAGGAACACACCAGGTGTTTGACCAGTCAGGATACCATCTCTAAGCACTGGGGTACCGTTAACCAACACGTGCACGATTCCTTCAGCAAAACGCTGAGGATAATCCCAGTCAGAGCGATCAATGACCGTCTCAGCATTGAAGATCGATAGATCTGCAGCATATCCTTCTTCGACCCGCCCTCGGTCGGTAAGCCCAAGAAAACCCGCAGGCAAAGACGTGATTTTCCGGACTGCTTCTTCCAACGGCAGAACTCCCTCTTCACGCACGTAGTGACCAAGAAAACGCGCAAAAGTTCCCGCTCCTCGAGGGTGCCCCCTGCCAGCTTCGCTCCCGTCTGCATAAGCCCCATCACTCGCAATCATATTCCAAGGCTGAATCATCAGAGTCCGAACGTCTTCTTCTGTAATGGCACCCAGTGTGATGTTCACAGGAGCAGACGCCCCAGCGATCAAATCCATCACTGCATCGAACGAGTCTTGTCCTTCTTCAGCGAGTTCTGAGAGGTAGACTCCAACCAACTCAGGATAATCATTACTGCTCACTATCCGCATACTGCTGTAGCCTGTTGCCTTCAACCAAGCAAATCCACCATCAATCCCGTTCTCACTCGCTTCTTTCAACTGTGTGCGGCGACTCGGATCAACCAGCATTGATCGGAATCGTGCAGCTGCTTCGGAATCGACAGGTCCAGAGGCTCGGAGACCCCCTAGGTCCGTCATAGACGAGGGTATCACAATGATACCAATCAAGGAGGAAGTAGCCGCTCCGTCGTATGGATACTGATCAGAGACGATCTCCACACCTCTAGAGCGCGCACTCTCGACCAGGTCAATCACGTCATTAATGCGCCCTTCATTATGAAGCCCCACCGCCTTCAGGTGTCCGATCTTCCCAGATATCTCAGCACCCTCAGAGATTGCAACAACTTCCTGATCAGATTCCACGAACGCGTGGACGGGATTTCGGACATGGGAGTCGTAGATACCACCGAAGGGAGCTACTTCTCGAGCAAGCTCGACCACTTCTGATGTCTCGGAGAACATTCCAGGTTCGTACATAAGTCCAGTCGAGAACCCTACTGCTCCTAGTTCCATTCCTTCTCTGACTTGCGTTCGCATTGCATCGAACTCAGAAGGAGTGGGGGGGCGCTGTTGATCTTCTCCCATAACATTTTCGCGTATGGCGTTATGCCCGATGTAGGTCGCGACATTAGTGCCTGAGCCACTATTTCCCAAAGCTTCAATCACTGTCCTGATCATCTCGGGACCGAAGCCGCCATCGGGTCCCCCAACAACAGTAGTGACACCCTGGCGAAGGACGCCTTCATTCATGCGCCTCTGACGTTCTAGAAGTGCCGGAACAGTATGGCTATGGACATCAATAAAACCTGGAGCTACGACAAAACCCGTCGCGTCTAACGTATCAGCAGACTGAGCTCCGTCCTCGCCGATCCAAGCGATCCTATCTCCCTGAACACCGATATTCATCTGGGAAGATTCTTCGCCAGAACCGTCTACCAGAATTCCACCCAGAATAAGCAGGTCCAGATTAGTTGGAGGTGAACCCTCACAACCGATCAATAAGGCGCACCCCACTAGAAGTGCGGCGAGTTTTTCTGGTCCTAGTTTGATCATTTAGCGGATTGGAATTCTCACTGAAAGCTGATGTGTATGGACCAAGGCATCCTGTAACGTAAGAGGTCCCTCGGGTGCGATGATAAAATCGTTGAAAGCACCCGCCCTCACCATATCCTCCTCCCACTCCCAAGCAATGCCAGGTCGTCCCGTACCAGTTGTGAAACGTCCCATATACCTAAGATCCACATCGGAGAAATGAAGTACAGCTCCCAGGGTCGGCGACCACTCCATCCATGACTCCTCTAGATCACGGAACAGGCCCTCAATATGATTCACTTGTTCGAGTTCATAGTCATAGGACCGCATCTCAAGACCAGCTTGAAGTTCTAAGTCTCCAAGTTGATGAGATAGCCCAGTCCTAAGAATGACATTCGTGAAGAAGAAGTCATTCTCGATCGTCCTTCCTCCCGGTTTAATCACTGTGCCTGAGCCAGTAGTCACGGGTTGGTCTGCCTCCTGCCAGGTTTCGCTCCAGATCGGCTGTAGCACCATATCAACCCCAAAGGTTGTCGCTCCACGCGTCCTAGCAATACCAAACCCTGCCTCGTATGCCCATGTGGTACCGGGATCCCTAGGAATATTCTGGATCTGATAATTTGGGATTTTAGGATGAGATTTTTGGTTCACCGTAGCAGTTGCTCCAATCCGCCATCCAGGAGCACTCAGATCCCGATCCCAGTTCAGATGACCACCTATGGTACGCGTCTTGTCTTCATTGACTTCAATACGACGTCGAGCCACTGGTGGCTCACAGCTAAATCGATCAGAGCACCTATCATCTCTCCAGATGAAATCGGTCCATGTCACATCATGTGTCATCGAAATCCTATTATAGACGCCAACTAAGGAAATCCGATCACGCTCCCCTGTACGGTACAGACCGAGACGGATATCAGAAGCAGTCCCTGATTGATCGATTCTATCTGATCCCGCATACAAGAGATCAACACCATCAACCGCATTGAGTTGGGCTGTCGAGAACCCTAACCCGATAGACCATGGCCCAGAGTCCACTTTTCGCCCAACAAAACCTCGCGCATACAAGTTTCTTGAAGAGACGTCACTGAGCCGTTGAGGCTGACTATCCCAAATAAAACCAGGCTCGATGAAAGGCCCCCAGCGCTCGTCGGGGTTGTCAATCTGTTGAACCGCCAACGCAGCACCACCGAACCAGACATCTCCTTGGAATAATCCAAGCATGGGAAACGTCTTGCCACCACCACCATGATCTGAGATTCCATAGAATGTGGGAGCACCGAGAAAAGACGACTCACCGATGAAAATACCTTTGGCGGGATTCACCCAACCGTCTGCCAGGGAGTCGTCTAGTGCGATCATCACACCACCCATCCCAAGAGTCTCTGACGGAACTGTCAGAAACTGATCCCCAGATGCAACTGGAACAGTGCGAATCGGAATGAGTTGAGCTGTTAGTCCTGCACCAGCAAGAATCGTAAGTAACAAGAGATTTAGAGAAATCCTAAAAAAATCTTTGGACACCTCGACCTCTCGGATTATTGGCATCATTCAAATCTGCCTTGAGTATTAAGAATACAGCACAGCTAGTGTGATAGCTCTCTGCTGGCTTCTTAATGTGCAGACACCGTGCCACAAGAAAACGCCCTTTTTCTAACAGGTCTGTAGACCCTGCGTCCTCTCTGGGTGACGATTAACAGGCCCTATTGTGACAACCGTGGTTAGCTTCTCGGCTGTAACTCAAAGAGCCAGATATCTCCTGACTCAACCTGTTGGAATGGGATGGGGGAGCCCCCTACATACTTCCTTCCTAATTCACTCAATACTGGAGTGGCCACAGCTTCATCTCGAATCCTCACCATCTGACGCTCGTAGAGGTTGCCATCAACTCGTAATAGCACCCGACCGTCTTCTTCAGCTTCCTTTGGCCAATGCTTCCAGATTTTGCCTAATAATGAGTTCATATAGCCGGAAGGAATGAAGATTCGGCCTTCGTGCTCCATGATCCACGTTGTGCGCGAGCGAACAGGGTCCAATAACTGAAACTGTACCGTAGAGTAATCTCTTAAGAACTCCCAATCCGGCTCCTCTGTGCCTGTCTGCATTTCACCCGAATCAAATGGACCAGCCGCAACAATCGCCAGGGCACCCTCAAGAGGCCCATCATGAAACCTCGCTACTGCAAAAACCCCCAATACAACGCCTGTAACGAGGATCAAAAGTGTACTGAGAGTCCGCAGTATAAGTTTCATTAAATCATTGCCTCATAGTAACTTAGATAGTTATATATCATGTGATACTATAATATCAATATCAAGAATCCGTATTTGTGTGCTGGATCACTCAACGCCAACTATCAACCAAATCCACCGCGATCCTTCCCAGTGCGGCTTCAAGTTCGAAGAAATCCCCCTGATTCTGGTTGGTAAATGCAGCAACTACGGTGGGGCCGCCCTCGTAGTAGAGAATTCCGACATCGTTACCGGCGTGAGGTGGCCAATCTCCAGTCTTATGGGCAATAGAAGCCCTGCCCCGCAGTTGTTGCGGTAACCTAGAGCTATAGAATTGTCTTCGGAGGATACCAATCATCTCCTCACTAGATGCGGGCGATGCCAACTCACCTTCCTCGATCGCCTCGAGCATATGAGAGATCTCTCGGGCCGTAATCCTACCTAACCATTGAGCAGAATCACCTTCGAAGCCGAAGCTGCGGACTGCGGCTTCTGGGTCAGAAGGAAAGCCTGACTCAAAAACCTCACGGTCTGAAAGAGAGGCATTGCCGGGGTCAGCCAACCCCAACACGTCCCTAAACAATTCACCAGTCGTAGCACGTAGTCGGGTTTGTTCAAAGCCCAATTCAGCGAGCATAGTGTTCACGCGCTCCAATCCCAGGCGCTTTATCACCACATCCGTCGCTGTATTGTCACTCGTGATGATCATCTGGGTGATGATGTCCCGATAGGTGGGCTCGATACCTGGGGCAAAACTTTGGAGGAGCCCGCTTCCACGTCGCATGTCTTCCGGTTGGATCCGATAACGTTCATCAAGATCTAACGCCCCGGCATCTACATCTCTATATGCCAGAACCAGGATGGGGATCTTGATCACGCTAAGGGCGTTCATCGGTTCGTCAGCACGAATAGCGATCTCGCGCCCCGATGGAAGATGCTTAGCGTAAAACGACGTCTTAGCGTTCAGGGAATTGAGGCTTGCCTCTACACGGGAAGCGAGATCTCCACTTTGACTGACACCATCCTGCACAGGTGCACATCCCCAGACCATTACGGCCGCCAGCAGAACGACACCTCGTATCTCAATCCTCTTCATGTTCTAGTCCTTGGTCTCGGGTAATTAGAACGCCTTGAGATAGGTCAATTTTACGATTCCTGTTCGGCGGAGCCATCTGGGATCCCGCGGAAGATCAAGGGGGCCAGTGAGGTAACCCGTGTCCAGTACCACAAAGAGGTCGCTTCCCGGCGTGTGGATCCAATCGACTCGGATATTCGATTGCAGTGTCTGTGATACGTCATCCCACTGAACGAGGGCATACGCAAATAGTTTTCGGTTTAGCGCAGCTTCTAGGCGGGTACTGATCAGTGTTGTTGTAAAGTCTCCATCAGGTACTGGAAGTGATATGTCATTCCAACTCACACTCCCATCAACCGTGAGATGCTTATTCGCGATCCACACTACTCCTCCACCCAATTCCGTCCTTGTGCCTGACCAAAAATCTCCGAGTGCTGTATTGAATTTGAAGCCTACACTACGCGCGCGATCTGGAGTAAATCCTGCAGATATACGCCTGAATTTGTAATCCCCGGCTGGCACCATACGACCATTGATGCGTGCAGGTTCATCAAGGCGCTCGAAGCGCTCTCGAACATCTAGATTAGCGTTGTCCCCTGATTGAAAATCTAAACGGGTCGTTAAGCGCCTGTGATGAGATTGTTTTTCTCCTTCAATGCCCTGAATGTGGTTTGCACCAAAAGTCATAAAGAACTGCCGAGCCCACGAACTATTCTCGAAGCGTGGTCGAATTCCGGCCTGGCCACCCCATCTCTTTTGATCAGGGCGAGGAACAAAGCCGAGTGCGGGATCGAAAGCATCACCGATGACTGTGCGGGTAATCTCAAAGATGTACCGATCGTTTTCGAGGATAAGCTCAGCCTGCCCCGCGAAGTTACTCCCATCGGAAGTTGCATAGTCTGAATCCCAAACCTTAGCAGCCCAGAGAAGCAGAGAGCTACTGCTCCAGAATCGGCTTTGGAGATCTGCTCCAGCCACTCGGTTATGTCCAGAGACGGTCTCTTTGCTAGTCATGATTCCACCCACGGTCATCCGTGGAAGCACATTGCCACGCAACCGTGTGACTGAGTTCCAGGCACCAGCTGTCGTATTGGGTGGGCCACCGACGGAGCCAGGCACCTCGACGCCTGAAGTTCTTAAACTCATGGCACCAATAGATATCGGACCCGCTTGGCCCGTGAACCGACCACCACCCAGTATGTCGCTATCGAGACCTACCCGTCGAGAAAAGAACACTTCTGTTTCACGCAGTGCTCCAAATTGAAAGAGCCCTGCTCTCTCAAGAAAAAACTCACGCTTTTCAGGGAAGAAAAGACTGAACCGTGTCAAGTTCACTTGAACGTTGTCAGCTTCAACCTGAGCGAAATCCGTATTGTATGTCAGATCAACTGTAGAATTAGAGGTGAATGATGCCTTTATATCGATCCCCGCATTGATCTTAGTATCACTCCCCTTCTCACTAGTATGAGTAGCACCAGATATCACGTGTGGCTTCACTTCTATATGTCTGGCTTTCTGTAGATCACGAAGGCCTGTCATGCGTGCATAGCGGGAAACGTGGACGATACCCGATCGGTACTCCTGTCCTATGTGTGGCCAAAATACAGACTCATTTTTTCGACGAATCGTCCGTGCAATAGCGATTCCCATTTCAGGAGCTTCTGTGTCGTCGAAGCGAATCGTCGTGAATGGGATCTCAATCTCTAGAACCCATCCTTCGTCTGTAATCCGTGCCTCAGTCGTGTAAATTCCGTCCCAATTCCAGTCTGTACTCGATTCATCAGAAATCAGAGCGTCATCCTGAGTACCGAGCACACCGACCTCGAACATGTAGGCATTTCGGTCATCGTCGTACGTGTCTAGCGCGATGCGAATGTTGTCGTCTTTGTCAATCCAGCCACCTCTCTGGAGGATATTGCCACGGATGAGGTTGGGTTCTGAATCATACATCGTCATTCCGAAGTACAGAGCGGTAGGCGTGTACGCAATTCGTACTTCTGTCTTCTCGCTAGCCGGAGCCCCATCCACGGGATCACGCTGTAAGAATCCCGTGACAGGATCGACACGAGTCCAAAATGGCTCATCCAGAACACCATCGATGACCGGAGGGGATGGGATGGAGACAGCGATCGCCAGATTGTCTTGAGCAAAGACAGTTTCACCCAGAGTGATCAGGCATACGGGTATCACCCAAGCACTGTATTTCATCACCCACATTGGTTCATATCGCTGATCCCAGCGTTTCAGGTCTTGGCTATTCTGGTGCAGGATGTTGATCCTCTTCCGTCCCGAAGATCTATAGAAGCTATGCTTAAAGCCCTAACTTCTATACGCTTTAACGGATAAATGACTGAGCTTGGCCACTTAAGGGAACTCTGAGACCAATTTTAGTATATACCTTTCGGGAAAGGGAATCACACCCGAGAATCAACGACTTCTTTCGAACGAAATAACCTGCAGGGGAATATGGAGAAAGCACCTACAAGCTCTGTTCAAACAAGCTTGATTAGTCGTGAAGTCGCACACCTAGCCTTCGTCAAAGTAAAGCAGGATGATTGGCTCAGCGTTCGACAACAAGAGCAGCTTCGGAGAGCTCTGATGTCGCTCGGAGAATTGCTAGGATGGGCAATCACCTCAGCGAATAGTGATGATCCAATTGCTGATATCAGCAAGAGCACGAGGAAAATGATGACCAACGGTGCTCGGGCCATTAAACGTAGTCTCGCCAATGCCATGGCTACCAAGAAGGCTGAAATTACCGAGTTGAAAAAGGTCGCCAGGTCTGCTCGAAAGTTGTCCGACAACCCGAAAACGGTCTATCCGTTAGAAATCACCTACCATCGTTCAGCACGTGATTCCGTTCAGAGTATGTTTACCAAGACTGAAAATATTGAGGTCAATAATGCTGAGGAAACCCTGGCATTAGCTGAAGCCATCGAGAGGCAAATAGAGCACTGGACTACGCTTAGAGACATCATGATCGCAGAACTGAAGCTAGAGCAAAAACAGCTTGGTGTGATGACAAAGGATCTCTCTCAGTTCGTCAAATCCATGCACCCGCTCCTAGGTGAAGTGGTAGCCACGCTTTCTTAAGACGTAGGTGCTATAGGCGTCTGTATGCTGATACAGATCATCCGAGCAGGTGACCAGTAACAATTACTGCAGAGTTGGAATTCTCCGAAGACCGAATAATTCGATCAGTCCAGAAACAGCTTAGGTCCTAGCGCATCACAGGGAGATCTCAGCGTCCACCTCTTTCCTGATAGCGTGCACCACTCAGGACGGCTGACAGCGCATAGTTTCCTTCGTGGCATGAATACTCGTATAGCAGGTCATCAAATTTCTTAAACGGTATCTCGCCACCCCAGGATTCAGTGTACGTCTTAGGGTCCTCAATCGTGAAATCATAGAGTATCGTCTCCTCGTCTACTCTCGTGAATTTCTCGATCACCTTCATGTCCTCTGAATGCGGGATCCCTCGAAATGCCTGCGAAGGATGAAGGTTCGTCGTCTCCACCACGAGTGTATTCCCTTCCCATCGACCCCACGAATCACCAAACCAGGGGCGGTTCTCTTTAGGTAATGGTCGAGGCTCACCAAGCCGGATGATCCTTACGTCATGAACCATCTCAGCTACGATCATCATATGATCGGCATTCTGTACGATCGTATAATTGTTGTTATAAGCCGTATTCGGAGTCATTGGAGGACCAGCGCTTGACCCGAAAGACACGACACACCGTTCTCCAAGAGGTCTGAGCTCCGGGTGGTCATACTGACCGAACTGACTCCTGAACTCCCTGCTTTCTCGAATGCGTTCCTGAGCCTCGGGCGTGAGTGGTGGACGACGACCGTTTGAAGGACGCGTCACCAAAGATGTTCGAGGTTCTCCGTTGACAATTGCTATCCGGGAACCTCGATCCCAATAAACCTCATTGTACTCCTGGCCGGTGAGCCGAGCTTCATTACTCTGACCTTGCAATTCACGTCTTCCACAAGCAACCGTTCCAGGATTAGCAGGGCATTCATCAGTCACATTCTCTATATCTCTTACTTCTTCCCATGTGAAGATGGGCCCCCTACCCTCCCGGCGCTGAAACGGAGTGAGGGTTACGTTGGTCCAGTTTCCCTGAAGGTTCGGATGACCGTCGGACGTCCTAGGAACTTCCCATGTCTGAGTACTCGATGTTCCTACTTGTGCATCCACCGTCGAAACGAACCCCGGCATTGTAATGAGACATGCAAAGAGCAGGATTCTCTTCATCTTCTAAGCCTCCGGCAGATGCGGACGGTGCCTTCGCATTCATTTTGCGCCCCTAGCCCGCAGATCCGCAACTAGTCGAAGAGCGGAGTGGTCAGGCACCAGGGGCCATGGTGGACTGAATAAGGGTCACTTTGCTGGTGTGGGGCCTTCGAGCGTGACTCCTGCATCCCAAAACCGCAGGTCAACGCCCAGTTGATCGCGGCGTCGAAGAGACGATGGCCCTCTTCGGTCATCCGATGATACGTGCCAATGTCGTTGTTGTTCTCGGTGAAGAGCGAGATGCACAGGTTTGGCGAGGGCTAGCCGCCGAAGGCTGAACCAGCGACCTCAAACGTCGTATCGCACCTTACTGGACATCAGCGTGATGAGCCGGTACAAGGCACGGACGCTCGCTACATCTGGATGCTCCGTATACCCCTAGAATCCGCTGTATACCGCTGCTTTCCGGGTCTAGCTAGCACGATCCCCTGCCCTGCGCTGCAGTGATTTCGTCGGTTGGTATATATCTCCCGACGACTCCCGCTTGACTGCACACACCCTCTCTTGGCACCCTCAAGGTGCAAACCGTGCGGCCATCAAGGAGACACACGATGGCTCGTACGAAGTGCCCTTTGATTTCAATTTGCCGTTCCAGTAGTGCTCTTCAAACGACTCTAATTGCTCTGAGTCCGAGTGTGCACCAGAGCTTTCAGGCACAGGAACCTCTTCTCTAGGAGCACCACAATGAGGACAAGCCGCAAGAGTCTCTGGGAAGTCTTCTCCACAGTCTGGGCAGTTAATCTGGGGAGTCGGTGGCTCTACGGGACATCCACAGTGGGGGCATACCTCAGCCCTTGTGGAGAGCTTACCGCCGCATTCTACGCATTCAGTCAGTGCCATACCTGAAAATGCCCCTGACCTCAGAAAATCCGCAACTTAGACGGGGGCTACCAGCATCTACTCCAGCACAACTACTCAGGTGAATGCTCTTAAAGTGTTGAGCAGGATTAAGGGGCTACCCTAAATCACGTTCCCCACGATCAAAGATCCAGACGATCAACTTTAGGAAGATGTAAATTGTGAAAACGAGGGCGAAACATTTTACCAATAGAGGGAAGGGTCCAGACGAGTTGATCCAGATCCAGAACGAGTTCATAGACCTACCTTGACCTGATCAAGTAAAAGACAAACAGAAGTACGCCAATGATTTCTAGGGCGATATAGAAGTATTCAGCTTGTCTTTTCTTCAGAAACATACCCTAACCTTTTTGAAAGCAGGGTGATCGAACGACCCCCTAACGCTTGTTAGCGAGAGAGATGTACATCCTAACTCTCCGATACTAATCCTGCTCTCTGCTACCCCAGTGTATATCCACTCTGGATATCCCTGCTTGAAGTGCCAGAAGAACTAAAAGGATGGGTACACCCTAACCTAGAATTTTGCAGAAAATTTTCTTGGAATACATCTTTAGAGCATGAGGCGAATCCGACTGACAGCCCTGCTACTGCTCGTAGCGTGTGAGAATCCCACGATGATTCCAGTAGCTATGTCGATTTCTATCTCACCTGCCGAACTGAGCTTCACTGCGGTAGGTCAGACAGTTTCAGTTGTCGCTACCGTGAAAGACCAGAATGGTGCACCAATGGCGGCCATGATTGGGTGGATGACAACGGATGAGTCCGTAGCCTCAATCTCCTCAGAAGGACCCATAAGCTCTATCACGGTAACGTCTGTAGGAACGGGAACAGCAACGATTGTCGCCAGTTCACATCCTGTCGCAGTCTCAGGAGCAGTCACGGTTGTTCAAGAAGCCGCTTCGGTAGAACTGTCTAGCGACTCGCTAACATTCTCAACACTGGGTGATACGACCCGACTGACTGCTACTGTCCGTGATGAGAATGGAAACCCGATAGAAGATGCCACGGTCAATTGGTCGAGTTCGGATGACAATACTGCAACCGTGTCCTCTACAGGATTAGTGACCTCAGTAGAAGGTGGCACTGCAACAATCACGGCTTCCTCTGATGTGTCTTCTACTGCGTCCGTTCACATGGACTCAGCAGTGAGGATCAGTGTGTGGTCCAGCATTTCAACCAAGTGGCATCTCTACACCTGCGGAACGAACAGTGACGGGTTGGCTTATTGCTGGGGAAATAATGCTAACGGACGGTTGGGTGATGGAATGGGTGGTGGGAATCGGCTAACCCCATCCTCCGTATTGGGTGAGCATGTCTGGAGTACAATGTCAGCCGCAGAGTACCATACCTGCGGAGCTACAGGTTCTTCTGCCCTCTACTGCTGGGGAGAGAACGAGTCGGGCCGTCTAGGTGACGGGACAACTGCTGATCAAACTACGCCTACTCAGATTGGGACCGACCAATCGTGGGCAACTGTGAACGCTGGGTACAACCATACCTGTGCCGTTACGACTTCTGGTGTGGGTTATTGCTGGGGAGATAACACCAACGGAAAGTTAGGGACTGACGACCTACCCAGTGTTGATCAACTGAGTCCTACAGCAGTAAGTGGTAGCTATAGCTGGAAGTCTATCTCAGCAGGAGAGTCTTTCTCCTGTGGGGTTACAACTTCGGTCGCACTTCTGTATGAGGGGTACTGCTGGGGTCAAAACTTTGGTGGTCAACTGGGAATCGGCTTTCGCTCTAATCGTGATGTTGTTACTGCGGTCCCGACTCTCGTCATTGGATCTCATTCGTGGAAGATGATCTCAACAGGTCAAATCCACGCCTGTGGGGTGACTATCAGCGGTGAAGCGTACTGCTGGGGATGGAATGCTTCTGGTTCGGTAGGTGACGGTAGTTACGAGCACCGCCCGTCCCCAACCCTCGTAAGTGGAGGCCATACTTGGCAATCAATCTCAGCAGGGGTTTCACACACCTGTGCGATAACGGCTTCTGGTGATGCCTACTGTTGGGGTGCTGGAGCAGGCCGACTGGGTAATGGAACTCAACAGCGTCACCCGACACCCAGTCTCGTAAGTGGTAATCATTCGTGGAGCATGATCTCTGCTGGGTTGCATAACACATGCGGCCTAACGACTTCAGCCGAAGCATACTGCTGGGGTGACAACACACAGGGTCAGATAGGAAACGGCACCATCATAGGACGCCATGAGCTACCACTCTTAACCCCGACTAAGGTCACTCGCCCTTGGTCGTAGCGGTGGACCCTAACGTCTAGGGGACTACTTCTTTCTGTCGCGGTATTGGAGGTACGTTCCCCTTGCTAGTGCCAACCCTCCAATAACAAAAAGCACTTTCGCTAAAAGCGGTATTTCCATCCTGCCTCCTAGAGTGAGTTGAAAATGTAATGGAATTTTTTTGAGTGCTGGGACTCCAAGGCAATTTGAAATCAAAAAATCCCTCACGCAAAATACTGTTCTATAGTCAGAGGCGAGTGGCGACTAAATAGGGGGGGTGTACGGTACTGGGGGGTCTTCACTGGCAAAATCTGCCAACCAACGCCCAAAAGCTCTGAGCTTTGATTATCCTCAAAAACGGACACAATGGTAGACTCTTGGTAGACTCTACGGATCTATGTCTACTTAGACAGAAACCCTACAAGCGTGTAAGTGCTTGCAGGGCTTGGTGTTCCCAGAGTCGGGGCGCCCAGATTCGAACTGGGGACCCCCTGCTCCCAAAGCAGGTGCGCTACCGGACTGCGCCACGCCCCGAAGTGGGTGGAAAGCTAGTCATTTCAGAGGGTTCTGGAAGGAGCTTGTCCCGAACACACACTACCAGTTCCATTTCGCATCCACAGCTTTGACCACTAGACCGAGTGCCTCGTACTCTCGATCCCGCCGGTCCCTCGCGTGTGCGACTGGCGAACGATGGCTTTGTACTACGATTACCAACTCACGAGAAGGGATGATATAGGTGCGTTGGTCTCCCGCTCCGGAGGCGTTGTACGTGTCCGCCGGAAGGCTAGGAATTCGTCCGCCTCGACCGAACTCGTCCGCGGTGTTAAGCCAGAAGAGGCCACCATAGTATGGATCTTCCCACGCGGGAGCGGGGGTACTCACGAATTCCACGAACTCCTCAGGCAGAAGGCGCGTCCCGTTCCAGACACCTCGCTGGAGGTATAGGAGCCCAATACGCGCCCAGTTCCGAGCTGTCCCGAAGTTGTAGCCGGTAAGAAGAAAGTTGCTGTAGGGATCAGTCTCTAGCGTGAACCGGCGAATTCCAATCTCATCGAAGAGGGAGCGCTGAGGCCAGGTTAGGTACTCTTCACCTAGTTCATGCTCTACAGTCTGACGGACGATGTAACCGAGCGTCCATGGATCCGAGTTACGGTAGCGGCCTACCGTGTTAGGTGGAAACTCTGCGTTCCGGCTTATCGAGAACGCAAAGGCATCAATGGGTACCACATAGCCTAGGCGATGATCTACCTGACCTGGCACGAAGGAGCGAGACATCTGTTCGGGAGTGGCGCCAGAATTGCTGAAACGGAGGCCACTTGACATACGAAGAAGATCGGCAATTCGAATGTCTGCTCGCGGGTCACCATCAGAATTCTGCCATGCGGGCACGGGAGCCGGTTGCCATAGCTCCAACAAACCCAATTGAATCAAGCGACCTATCAGGGTAGCGGTCAGGCTCTTCCCCATCGACCAGCTCTCAAGTTGCATGTCACGGTGCGCGCCGGACCCATAATCTTCGGACACGATCTGTCCCCGGTGCACCACAAGGAAGGCAGCTCGATTGTCTTCCGGGTTAGCAAAAAAGACTCGGGCCGCCTCGGCGAGAAGTTCGGCATTCACATCATCCGGCAGTGGTTCGTTTGGGAGCACGTCACCCATTGGCCAAGCCGTAGAGGCAGCGTCAGGAAGCACGCTGGTGACCGCCCGAGGAGTGAAGAAAACTCCATCAGAATGGTCCGAAAGTAGAACGCATCCTTGGTCGCCAAAATGACGTGCCCGAGCCTGGACACCTTCGTACGAAGCAGTCACGATTCGGCGCTCCTCGTCCACGTTGAAGGCGAGTCGCCCACTCTCGTAATCACTAACCTGATGATCAGTCCAAAGGACGCTGTTGTACAATGCCTCCTCACGTACTCGCTCCGAAACCCAAATCGCCGAACAAAAACGTTTTGCGGGTCCAGTTAGGGTCAGATACGTCGGAGGGCCGGCAGAAGAGTCAAGAGAGGCACTCTGCGAATCAACACTTCCGACATCCCCACAAGCGAAGCTGGAGACAACGACCAGCCCCACCAACTGAAGAAGAACGTGTGGTTTCATGGAGTGCCTCCAGGAAGAATCTGTAGTCAAAGATACTTACTCACTGATGGGCCTATTCGCGCTGCGAACATGATCATTATACCAACCGAGATACCGTTCGTACCGATCGACTTGGTAGGTTGGAACCCGAATCCCATGGCCCTGGTCAGGATAAACAATCAGTTGGGTCTCGATCCCGCGTCGCCGGAGCGCCTGGTACAGTTGTTCAGAGTTAAGGATCGGGACATTCCAATCCTGTTCACCACCCATGATCAGCGTAGGCGTCTCGATATGTTCTACCCGGTTGAACGGGCTTATACGCTCCCAGTTCTCGCGGTTATCCCCCTCCCATGGCAAGCCGAGCTCCGCTTCCCATTGTCGCTGGTAGTGGTCGTGTCCGTAGTTCGCGATGTAAAGGACTTCGCTCGCCCCAGTGATGGCGCCCTGGAACCGGTTGGTTTGAGTGATCACGTAGTTCGTGAGGATCCCGCCATACGACCACCCCCCTACACCGAGGCGGTCTGGATCTGACCATCCCTGCTCAATCGCGTAATCAACGCCAGCCATTACGTCTTGGAAATCTGGATTACCCCAGTCCGCCCAGAGCGCTGCTGAAAAGTCCTGCCCGTAGCCCGAGGAACCGCGTGGATTCGTGCGGACAACAACGTATCCATTCGAGGCGAACAACTGTGACTCGAACTGAAAGCCGTGGTTGAACTGAGAGACCGGTCCGCCGTGGATTCGTAGCAGCGTTGGATAACGCTGACCCTCCACGAAGTCCGGTGGGAAGGTCACGAAGCCTTCGACCTCAGTACCGTCGGCTGAATGAAACTGGATATTCCGAGTCTCGGCGATGAGCACCTTGGACAGGAAGTCGTCATTGTGTCCGGTTACTCGACTTAGTTCACCCGATCCGTGCTCTGCCCCCGTCACTCGATAGATCTCTCTAGGTTGGTCGAGGTAACTGACGGACACTGCAAATGTTCCCCCAGCCCAGTCGAACACACCCGCCGAGAAGGGACCCGAAATCGGTCGTTCGAGATCCTCGCCACTCGGACGGATCCGAGCGACGTGATTTTCTCCTGAATCCTCAAGTCGGAACCAAATCCAGTCACCATCCTCAGAAAAACGCGGCTGGTTCACATTCCTGTCCAAATCGGTTGTGAGTAGGTGTGGCTCCCCACCGTCTGCAGAAATGACGGCTAGATGGGTCGTGGCATACCAGATGAGGTCGGGTCGAATACCGGTGGTATAGGCAAGCGACTTTCCGTCAGGACTCCAAGCAGGAGAACGGTCAGAGCCTTCATTCTCGGTCACGCGCCTCGGGTTGGTGGTTGGCTCCTCCAAGTCAGAAGCGACAATCCAAATGTCTGAGTTTTCGTTTCCATCCGGATCATCTGTGCGATTCGAAGCGAAAGCGATTAGGGTGCCGTCAGGGCTCCAGACACCGAGTGATTCGTCCCGATCACCGGTCGTCAGCTGGCGGAGTTCTCTGGAACCAAGCTCGAACACGTAGAGGTGCGTCCTCCGGTCTCCCGTCAGGTATCCTAGATTGTCACGCTTGAACTGAAGTCGATCAATTACCCATGGCTCGGGAGGGGCATTCTCCTTTTTGTCTTCATTCTTTTCTTCTGCATCCCGGATCGTCAGGAGGAGGCGTGTACCATCGGGGGACCACCGATACCCAGAAATTCCTTGTTCGATGTCGGTGAGCGGAAAGCCTTCGCCACCCCTGCGGTCTAGTGCCCAAACTTGGTTTTCACCCTCATCACGGGATGCGGTGAAGGTGAAGTAACGACCGTCCGGACTCCACTCTGGAGAGCCTGCGGACTTGCCTTCCACAGTTAACCCGACGGCATCCCCACCCTCAGCCGGTGACATGTAGATTCGATTGTATGAGCGTTCATCCTCAAGCGACGTTCTGCCCACAGTATACGCGATCCAAGCACCATCTGGACTCACGACCGGTGCCCCGACCGAACGCATGTCGAACATATCTTCGGTCTGGATTGGGCGCTTGTCCTGGGCGTCAACTGAACCGGTTAGGGCCAGCACGAGAAAACCTAAGACTCCTAAACTCGAATGTGTCATTGCAGTCACTATTTTTTCCTGGTGTAGGATGCCTTTAACGTTTTCATCGTATCCCGTGTCTTTCTGTATGGGAACGCCCCGGGAACACGTTAGGTTTATTCCACCGGAGTAAGAAACCGGAGGATGATCAGATAATGAGCCCAATCCCAGATCTGCTATGACTTCGAAAACATTTCGTTACCTGAAGGGACTCGGCATCCTGGCGATTTTTTCTCTTTCGCTCGCGGATGCAACGAGTGCACAGACCATCAGAGGGATACTGATGGAGAATGGGACCGATCGAAGAATCCAGCTGGGAGAGATGGTACTCGTGGGTCAGGGTGGCGATACGATTGACGTGACCTATACAAATGACGCCGGGGGCTTTGAGCTCACATCTTCCGAACCGGGTGACTTCCTCGTGCTCGCGGATGCACTTGGATATGGTGCCATGGCTGCAGGAGTATTCGAGCTAGGACCAGGCGCAGAAATGACACTTGAATACAGGATGCAGCCGTTTGCGCTCCCGATTGAAGATCTCGTCGTGGAATTCAATCGCCCAATCACACAGCACTCGCTCGTACGGAATGGGTTCGTAGCACGTTTCAATCGTGGACTCGGCCACTTCATTACACCCAATATGATTGAAGAATCATCAGCGTTCAGGACTGAAGATCTTTTCAGGAACATCGCAGGGGTGCAGGTATCGGGTACTGGGTTTGGTGCTGATCGAGTCGCCCTTCGAGGCATCGGTGGACAATTGTGCGACCCCATGCTCTACATAGATGGTGTACGAACCGAGAGCAGTGCGACGGGCTTGGCTCTTTCAGATATCATCCCTTTCCATCAGTTAAGTGGAGTTGAGATTTATCGCCGTCCAGCCGAGATCCCACTCGAATACGGAATCTCAGGAAGCTCATTCTGTGGAGTGATTGTACTCTGGACGAAATAGTGTGGAACCCTCGGACGATAATTCTATAGCGATCCAGAGTCCGCATCCCATATCTCTCTTAGGTACTCAAACGTGTAGAGCCCCGTCGAGTGCCCATCACTCCAAATAAACTGTAAAGCGTACTGCCCTACATAGTGTATAGCAGTTGGATAAATACCCATGTCGACAGATTCCGGGACCAGAGTCCGCACCCCACTCATCTCATCTACACAACCAGCACATGGACATAAGAGTCTTAAGTAGCGCGGCACGTACTCTGAGATGACACCATCCTTCCATTCGATCTCTAGTCTCTCACGATCTTCGGTCGGCTCAATCCGAAGTGGGTCCACGTGGGGCTCAGGCACGCCTAGGTCTCCATTCTCTCAAGGATAACCGCGAGAGCCCGGAATGCTTTGCCTCGGTGACTCAGTTCGTTCTTCTGGTCAGGATGGAGTTCGGCAAAAGTCATATCTAAGTCGGGATCGAAGAAATAAGGATCGTACCCGAAGCCTCCGTCTCCACGGGGTTCAGTCAGGATCAATCCCCTGGCTTCTCCTCGCGTAACAATCATCTGAGATGTGAATCCCAGAAAAGCAGCCACACAAATATACTGACCTGTTCGTTTCTCCGGTTCGAGGGCGCCCAAACGCTCCACCAGATAATTGTTATTTGCGTGATCAAGCTTATAACCTGTGAGCCCTTCCACAGGTGCAAAACGTTTTGAACGAACACCCGGTGCACCTCCGAGCGCGTCTACCTCTAAGCCAGAATCGTCAGCTACGGTCGGCAACCCAGTTCTCGCGTGAAAGTACTCGGCCTTAGAGCGTGCATTCTCTTCAAACGTATCGAAGGGTTCAAGTGCTTCCTCCTCATCGCGCCACTCCAAGCCTATATCATCGAGATCTAGCACTGTCAGACGAGGGATAGCGCTAAGGATCGTTCTTATTTCTTGAACTTTATGAGCACTGCGAGTTGCTAGCAGCAGTTCCACTCAATCAATCCGAAGCGCGTTGGCCTGAGCCGCAAACAGAGTCTCCAGTGCAGCCGTAGCCAGGTCGAGCATCGCATCCAGGTCATCCCGCGGGAATGGGTCACCTTCAGCTGTTCCTTGGACCTCAACAAGGCCACCTCCTTGGGTACCGACTACGTTCATATCGACCTGAGCGTTTGAATCTTCTTCGTAGTCTAGGTCGAGTCTAGCCTCCCCTTCTACTAGCCCCACACTGATTGCCGCCACGCGTTCTCTCATCGGATTACGCACGATGAGACCTTCGCTGACAAGGTGTTTGAAGGCTAATGACACCGCGACGCATGCACCTGTAATTGATGCTGTTCGCGTGCCACCATCTGCATGTAGTACATCACAGTCTACAGTCACAGTATGTAAGCCCAGAATTTTCATGTCGGTGACTGAGCGTAGTGAGCGACCTATGAGCCGCTGGATCTCTTGGGTCCTCCCCTTTGCACCCGAACGTTCACGACGAGTACGTGTGTGTGTCGCCCTAGGTAACATCGCGTATTCCGCGGTGACCCATCCAGCACCACTCGCTTCGCGCCAAGGTGGCACCTTTGTGCTAACTGAAGCGGTGCAAAGTACACGAGTGGCTCCAGTAGATATGATACATGAGCCCTCTGCATAGGGAGCCACATCAGTTTCAATCATTATTGACCGAATCTGATCTGACCTCCGGCCTCCAGTACGTCCATTCATTCCAAGTGACTCCTTATACGAGCGACCAAGTCAGTCGTTGAACACCCTTCCAGTAACGGAACAAGAGTGGCTCTCCTCCCTATCAGGGAGAGTTCACTAGAGGTAAAACAGCAGATAGGCCACAAGCAGTATCGCGACCCAAAGTACCATACTCCCCGTTGGCCAACTCTTAGCTAGTGGCCCAACCGGACCGTGTGTGCGTTTCGCCGCATGCATGATTAATCCTACGAACTCAAGGACAGAGGAACGCACATATACATCCACACGAGTGACGGCTCTTCCAACACTTCCTACCAACCAGGGACCGGCCTTCCGATAGAACCACTCCGCGTCGACATGTATCGCTCTTTTTTCGTCTGGATAGACGCCTGACTTGACTAGGGTGATAAATCCTAGGGCCCCAAAAGCCAGCAATTGAAGCTGTGTGACCACGTGTCGCAGGTCATATGGGTGATAATCCATTTCGTATGGCAGCAGTGTATAGAACTGTGTTGGGAAGACCCCAATCAGTACACATAGGACTGCTCCAATCGACATGGCGATCAGCATGTTACGGGGCGGTTCCTTGGCACGAATTCCAGAGTCGTGTGCAAAGAACGAGAAGAACGGAATCTTAATGCCGGCATGCTCAAGCACCCCTGCAGAAGCAAAGAGCATGAAAAGCCAAACGACGTAATGATGCTCTTCGATCGCCGCTACCATGATCATCGACTTCGTTACAAAAGCACTGAACAGAGGGAATGCTGAAATCGCCGATGCACCGACTATACAGAGGCCTGCCGTGAACGGCATTGTCTTATAGATACCTCCGAGGTCGGTTCCCTTTGTCCGACCGGTCATCGTCATGACTGCTCCCATCGACATGAAGAGCAGGCCCTTGAAGATGACGTCAGCAAAAGCGTGCGCGACGGCACCGTTTACTGCCATGCTCGTCCCAATCCCGATTCCCGCAACCATGAAGCCGATCTGGTTGATCATCGAGTAACCGAGTACACGACGGAGGTCATTCTCCAGGACGGCATAGAAGATCGGGAAGAATGTCATCGCCGTACCGATATAGATCAGTACATCGGTACCAACGAAACTCCGGGCCAACGCGTAAACGGCTACTTTCGTTGTGAATGCACTCAGAAAAACCGTTCCGGTGGGCGTGCTCTCGGGATAGGCTTCTGTGATCCAATTATGGAGCAGCGGAAAACCGGCTTTGATACCAAAGGAGAGCAATAAAATCCATCCGGCCACCCCAGTACCAGCCAACCCAATGTGACCAAATTCAATCGAGCCAGTCTCATGAGCGAGCATGAGTGCCCCTGAAAGAAGCAGGACACCCGAGATCACATGAATGATCAGGTACCGGAACCCAGTCGCATATGATCGTTCAGACTGCCGAGCCCATACGAGAAAGGCCGATGAGATCGCGAGGAGTTCCCAAAAGATGAAGAGAGTGATGAAATCACCGGCGAATACCGCACCTAGTGCACTGCCCGCATAGACCATAGCCGCAACGTGCTGCAGTCCTGCTGAGGCATTACCAACAATGTCGTCCTCACCAACCTCTCCAGCGACTGACCCTTCAGGTGTACCATCTCCGAGGTGCAGCGCATAGACAAACCCTAGGAAAGCGGCGAGGTGGAACAGGTAACCAAATAGCAGACTGAGCTTGTCTGCACGGTATGGCGTTAGGGTGTAGCCAAGCAGATCAAATTGAAGATGCAGGCCTGGCTCAACCCCGAACAAAAGGTTGAGTCCACCTATGAGTGGAATAGCGAGGATGAGCAACTTTCGAACCGTGCCACGTGTGAACGCGATAACAATCGCGCCAACGAAGAAGAGTACAAATGGAGGCAGGCTACTCAGCATCGTCTGAGCCTCCCTCGTAGTAATCCTCTGAGCGGATCAACAGCTTTCTCATGGGCCTGGCAACGAGCACCAGGAACCAGAACGAGATGAATCCGTAGATCGGATACACAAGAAACCGCATGCTCTCCTCAAGCGGATGCGGATGAACATTCTCTGTACCGAACAGCAGAAATTCGGCCGCAAGCAGCGCGCCACAAATCAGGTAAATAGCAAAGAAGAAACGTTTTACCGAGTTCGGCTTATCCAGCCAGCCTATCGGCTCCTTGATCTCGTGACCGTGGTAGTCCTGGCTCACTGGGTAACTCCAGAGACGACCATAGACATCAGTTCATGCCAGAGATCTGGCCAAAAGAAGAAGCCTACTGTCGCGGACGCTGTGATGCCGATTGCTATCAACGAAGGCAGTGGCGCCTCCTTAATGCCTTTGCCGCGTTGAGCATCATCGGGTGGCCTGAAGAAGAACGCCTTCACTGGCACCTCAAGCAGGTAGTAGAGACCTAACAAAGAGCTGAGCATGAGTACTGCGAGCAGACCAACCTGCCCCGCTTCAAGCGTACCCATACCAAGAAACCATTTGCTCCATGAACCCCCGGCAGGTGGCAGCCCAATGATGCTCAAGGAGCCAATAAAAAATGCGCCGAAGGTAATCGGCATTCTTCTCCCAAGTCCGTGCATACGACTGATGTCTTTCTCATGGGCTGCAACTAGTACTGCACCTGCCGCGAAGAACAGCGTGATCTTACCAAATGCATGCATAGCTATATGCATGCCCCCACCAATCACGCCCCATTCGTTTGCCAACAATGCCCCCAGCACGATATAGGACAGTTGGCTTATCGTGGAGTATGCAAGCCTTGCTTTCAGGTTGTCTTTCTGAAAAGCGACCAGAGAACCCAGAATGATCGTGGCGGCTGCGATCCATGCAAGCCAGGTCGTCGCAGCAAGTGTACCGAGCAAATCAATACCGAATATGTAGACAGCCACTTTTAGTACCGTAAAGACGCCAGCCTTAACAACAGCAACCGCATGCAAGAGTGCTGAAACTGGTGTCGGAGCCACCATGGCAGCTGGTAACCAGCGGTGGAATGGCATAACCGCAGCCTTCCCAACGCCGAACACGAACAGCACTAGGATTGCGCTCAATACACCGTTAGATGCCGTACCGGATAGAATCCCACCCTCTGTGAAGTCTACGGTGTCAGCAAGCTGCCAAGTCCAGATGATCGCTAATAACTGAAATGCTACTGATGTGGTGAGAAGAATTCCCAGATATACCCGTCCTGCTTTTCGGGCCTCATCAGTCTGGTGATGTGTTACAAGTGGGAAAGTGCAGAGTGTCAGGACCTCATAGAACGCAAAAAGCGTGAAGAGGTTTGCACTGAATGCGACACCCAATGCCCCAGCGATCGCGATCGCGAAGAAGAAAAAGAACCTCGTCTGGTTCTTCTCATGGTGTCCACGCATGTATCCGATCGCGTAGAGCGTAGTGACGATCCAAAGGAAGGAAGCTACTAGTGCAAAGAGTAGCCCAAGCGGCTCGACTTCGAATGCAAGCTGCACACCAGGCACGATCTCGAGTAGCTCTAGCCTTGGACGTGCACCCTCCCGAACGTGATGGAGCAGTCCCCAAACGTGCCAAAAGGTCAAACCGCCGGTAAGGAGTGTAGCTGCCTCTCGAACGTTAGGTCGGCTACCAAAGACTAGAACAAGAAAGGCCCCTAACACAGGGAGAAGTAGACAGACACCCACTACGAGGTTGGTGTCAATCACGACAAGACTCCCAGTAGCATTTCTGCAGCACGTGTAGCTACACCCACACTGTCGCTGGCATTGATGCCAAAGTAGAGATTACCGAGGACTAATAACCAGGTCGGCGCCAGCAAGCTGAGAGGTGCTTCAGAGATACCGAGTTCAGGATCAGCCTCACGGAAGTACGCGACTTCGACGACCTTCCAGACATACATCAGGGCAAGTAGCGAGCCAAGGAGCACCACTCCTGCTACCGGCCACATTCCTTGCTCAAGCGCAGCTTGAACCAGATACCACTTACTGACAAAACCGACAGTGAGCGGGACACCTATCAAGCTCAGTCCTCCCACTACAAACGCTGCCATAGTCCAAGGCATGGCACGACCGAGTCCATTCATCCGTTCCAATCGAACCGATCCGACTCGATACATTACACAGCCCATCGACATGAACAGTGCTCCCTTCATGAGAGCGTGGTTGAATAGATGCAGGATCCCTGCGGTCAACCCCAGCACAGACGCAAAGCTTATCCCAAGCACCATATATCCAATCTGTGCAACGCTCGAGTACGCCAATAGGCGTTTGACATTCTCCTGGTAAATAGCAACCAGGGACATAGCTACGATCGCAATCAAGGCCAGTGGCATCAGGATTCGATCTAACTGCATGACGTCGAACGAGAATGTCGCGCCGAAAATTGTGAAGAAGAATCTAAGTAAGAGATATACCGCCACTTTGGTAGCAGTAGATGCAATGAATGCTGTTACAGCTGAGGGCGCGTACGTATACGCATTCGGTAGCCACAGGTGAAGCGGAAATAGTGCTAACTTCAGCGTAATCCCGACGGTTAGGAATGTGAATGCAACTGGGATCGTCCTCGAGCTGGCAACCTCAGGGAGGCGATCCGCTAGATCGGCCATATTGAGCGTACCAGTCATGACGTACATGAGGCCGATGCCGATGACTATAAACGTCGCTCCCACACTACCCATGATCAGGTACTGGAAAGACGCTGTAAGTGCCCGGCGATCGCTGCCAAGTGCAATCAAGGCATACGCTGAGAGAGAAGAGATCTCTAGGAAGACGAAGACGTTGAACACATCACCCGTCACAGCGATTCCAAGCAGACCGGTAAGACAAAGAATGAAGGCCGCGTAAAAGAGTGGGATCCTATCCTCAGTAATTTCTCTTTCAACACTTACGCGAGCGTAAGGCGCAATCAACGCACCAATCAAAGTAACAATAACAACGACCCAGGCGTTTAGCGGATCCACTACATACTCGATCCCATAGGGTGCCGCCCAACCTCCTAGTTCATAGTGAATCACTCCGGAAGCCATGGTCTGTGAAAGCAACTCGAGGCCGGCATAGAGAGTCCACAGCGTGGCCGCAACCGCAACAGCCCAGGAAAGACGTGGGTGATTCAGTAGCGCAGCGATCGGGGCTGCAACCAGAGGGACGACGACAAGCAAGACGGGAAGATGGTCGGTCATAGGCTCTCGTCCTGGATCTCATCCTCTTCTATAGTGCCGAATGCTTCCTTGATCCGGATCACAAGGCTAAGACCGACTGCGCTCGTCGCGACGCCTACCACAATCGCGGTAAGTATCAATACGTGAGGAATCGGATTTGAATAGATGACATCCTCCCCACCTTCAACGAAGATCGGAGCAGTGCCTCCCGTAATCTTCCCCATCGTGATGTAGAGAATGAAGACTGACGTCTGGAAGATATTCAGCCCAATGATCTTCTTAACCAGGTTACCACGGGCAATAAGCGTGTAAAACCCTACCATCATCAAGAAGATGACAGCCCAATAATTGAACAGTCCTAGAGCCGTCAAGTGTCGGCTCTCCTGCGTCCAGCAAACGCATAGAATACCGCAACCATCACACCAAATACGGTGATCAGAACACCAAGCTCCACAAGCAAGATGCCATAGTGTTGCCCGTGTTCAGGGTCGTGCGCGAGAACCCCATAATCTAGAAAGTTCCCACCCAAAGCCATCGTCACATAACCGACTCCCGCGTATAACAGTACTCCGAGAGCAGAGCAGATATAGACTGCTTGGGGAGGAAGGACTTTCTTAACATTTTCCAGACCATAGATAAGCGCGTATAGCACGAAACCCGCAGCGAAAATCACACCCGCTTGGAAACCACCACCCGGACCATAGTCTCCATGGAATTGGACATAGAGCGCGAACACTAGGATGAAGGGGATAAGTATTTTCGCACCCACCCTTAGGATCACACGATCATCCATTGGTGTCCCCCAAGGTCTTTTCTTCAGGCGAAATCTGAAGAGTATCCTCTTGAGCTTCTTCCACCCCTCCCTCGGACACAGGTTTTCCGCTGTCTGTGTCGGAAATCCGTTGACCATTCCAGACTACCCGACGGGGTCGAGGCCCAAGAGATAGAAGGAGCAGCACACCGACCAAGGCGGCAAAAATCACCGTTGTTTCGCCCATCGTGTCGTAGCCCCGATATGATGCTAAGACAGAGGTGACAACGTTCGGTATTCCGATTTCGTGTTCAGATTCTTCGAGGTAATGAGGAGCCACGTGGTGGTGTGCTGGGTTTGAAGCATCCCCGAACGGAGGAATATCCAGAGTGCCATAGACAAGAACTGCACCGGTTAGGATAACGACGAAAAGAGGTAGAATTGGCCTGTGCTGTGGTTGGTGCTCACTGTGCCCAACCAGAGCGAGTGTTCCAAGCATAAGAATCGTGGAAATTCCTGCACCCACAGCCGCTTCAGTGAACGCAACATCAACGGCATCCATGACCACGAACAACCCAGCTGACAAAAGACTATATATACCCGCCATCATTACGGCAGCAAAAAGATTCTTCTGGCGAAGTATGCTAAATGCAGTGACCCCGAGCAGTACCAGCAACGCGATATCTACAAATTCAACCATCAGGAATGCTGTCCGCCATTCAGAGAATTAAACTCTCTAGCACGATCTGCTGGTACTGTGTAGGGTTTGACTCCACCCGACAGTGCAGCACTTGCCAGAGCGTGGGTACTGATTGGGCTCGTGAAGAGAAGAAAGACATAAATCAGTATCAAACGAACCAGAACGAGCGTGAGGCCGGCCTGGAAGCACATCCCTAGAAGTAGTAATCCAGCACCCATCGTGTCCGTCATACCCGCAGCGTGGAGGCGCGTATAGATATCCGGCATCCGCACGACTCCAATCGTCCCAACGATCATAAAAAAGAGCCCACCGAGAATCGATATCCAGCTGAGTACTTCGAGAATGAGATCAATCATTCTGAACCTGCTTCAGGAGGTCGTGTCCATCCCAGGTCGCGGTACTCAAAAAACTTCAGTACAGCGATCGTTCCTATGAAATTGATAAGAGCATACACGATCGCGAGATCGAGAAATTCTGGACGCTCAGTCAAGAAACCCAGAGCTGAAATCAGCAGTACAGTCTTTGTCCCAAAAGTATTCACAGCGAGTACCCGATCATAAACCGTGGGTCCCATGAGTGCGCGTGTCATCGCGAGGGACATACTCGCTAGTACACCGACCGTCGCTGCAACGAACACTACGGGTTTCCCCTCGAGCCACTTTCGACCCAACTCACTCGATGATCCATTTGATCCTCTTCACGACCATCTATGTCCTTAAGCGTGAGAGCATGAATCTCAAGGTCCTGGCCCTGAATACTAGTCGTGATCGTCCCAGGCGTCAGCGTGATCGAATTGGCATAAATCGTCTTACCTAGGTCTGACTCTTGACTTGCCCTGAAATGAGTTACAACCGGGCTAATCGGGAGTTTTGGATTGAGGATAACACGAGCCACATTCACGTTCGCGATGAAGATTTCCTTCATTAACCACGGGAAGTACACCCAAAAACGACCACCAAGCTGTAGTGGAACACCTTCATGGTCGACTAAATCCATTCGCATTGCCAAGCCGACTACGAGCCCACATGAACCTAAGCCAAGTCCAATCAGCAGCGTGTCGGTATAATGGCCCGACAGCAGTAGCCAGAAGATGAAGAGAATCGCGCCTAGTCCGAGGGCTCGGAGCACGGTCACTCCCTGGCAAGTTTAGGTGGCTGTCGAAGAAGTCTATGGGCCTTCCCCGGCAAAAATGATCGCCGAATCTACCAATTAGACTGAGCGCCGTCCACAATTTTCTGAACTAGCAATTCAATGGCTTCTACACGTCCGATTTCTTCCGTTTCACTAGCCTCCAAAAACTCTCCCTGAGCAACAACGCTGGAGGACTCCCACAAGATCACATTTTCTACAAGATCAACGATCTCGACTGAAACCACGATGTTTACTTGGCGCTGTAAAACTTCGGCTGGCTGTCCTTGGGTAGCCGCACGATAGTTGGGTGCCCGAACTTCATAACTCCTTATGGATCCTCGCACGACAGCATCGGCGAGCTCTTCCCCTGCGGTTCTGATCCCGAGAGCTCCTGGGAGATTCCTCACCAGCTGATCATAGAGCTCTCCAGACAATTCAAAGCGATTGGTTTCATTGTCGAACGGCAGGACAGCAATCGTCCGTACATGGGGGGGCGGGAAGGAACCTGCCTGGAACGAATAATTGCACGCCAATATCGTGACCACTAAGAATAGAAAGCTGAGTGCCTTCAGTTGATGCTTCATGGTGCCCTCGGATCCCATATGTCCGCTGGGTAGGCATCAACCTGATCCAGTTGCTGTCTGGTGATCTTTAGTTCACGAAAATCTGTGAGATTCCGATACGTGGCCCGTGCAGGATATCGAGTCTCCTCATCTCGATCGACTTCAACCCATTGGACCACGTCCCCATCCGCTAACATCTCAAGCTTTCTAAGAACTCCACCTTCCATAGAGTAATGAAGTTCCCTCTCATCCAGGTAGCGATATCGCAGCCGAACCAGACCGTTGTCCAACCGATCTCCTCCAACCAATTCAGTACCCGATTCCGGCCGGAATACTCCGAGTGTGCCCCACATGAGGTCTGGAGGTGGCAGGATGTCGTTTGGGGCTCCCGCAGGAAGCCTGAGTTCTCCCTCGACAAGGGCAGCCCTAATTACTAACTCGCCGTTATCTAGGAATAGATCAAGGCGTGCCCTATAGGGCGGTGCCACACGGGCGACACCTCTGCCCTTTACCCCTACACCCGCGTCGTTCAGTTCCCAGACGAAAAGAATCCGGATCGGACTTTCTAGTTCTGTTTGATCTTGCAGGACTAGCGCCGTACCGAGAGCATCTGGCACTGGAGCAATCACTGCTGCTTGCTTGGGCATACACCCGGTAACAACCACAACTCCGGCAACGATAATCGTCCGGAAAAAGGATGATGGTTGCTTAAGCTGTAGGGTGACCATGGGCTAAGCTAGCTTCGGGTGGATTATGCTCCTACCCCTTCCAGGTTCTAGCTGTTCAAGAGTAAGTTCGCTGGTGTCCCGAATACATCCCGCCCAAACAGTTCTCGTCACCTCTGACGTTCATCTTGGTGCCATTTCGTTCGAACAAGAAGAGGCCTTCAGAACCTGGCTCGGGCAAGCGGCAGGGATCGCATCAAGAATCGTACTCAATGGGGACCTGTTCGATTTCTGGTTTGAGTACCAATGGGGTAACACGCGAGGGCATGAACTCACCCTCCTGCAGCTTCGCGAGATTGTGGATGCCGGTGTGCCAATAACACTGATGGGAGGCAACCACGATTGGTGGGGAGGCAAGTATCTACGAGACGAAATTGGACTTGATTTTCATCAAGACCCCGTCATTACCGAACTCGCCGGGCTCAAAACCCTCTTGGCTCATGGAGACGGCCTCGGTACCGGGGATCTTGGATATAGAGTCGCGAGACTGCTCCTACGTGGATCAGTTACGCGCTGGGCATTCGGCATGCTGCCACCTTCCTTAGGTGACCGTATCGCCAAAGGAGTCTCTCATACTGAAGATCGAAAGCAAGCTCCAGGTGGTACAGAACTCGAACGCGCGGCTGCATTAGAGGCCTGGGCTGTTAAAGAACTCAAGCATCAACCAGACCTCAATTTGCTTCTTCTCGGACATACGCACGTCCCCAAGATCATCGACGTCGGCAATCAGCAGTGGTACATAAATACCGGTGACTGGGTATATCACCGTTCGTTCGCACTACTCCGTGAAGGTGAGACCCCGAGACTTATCGAGTGGACAGGTTCAATACCATGAGGAAAGGCCTCCTCAACAACCGATGCAACACCTTGTTGCCCTTTATTATGCTAGCCGGAATCATGACGGCTTGGGGAGCTGGCCGACTTGAGGCACAACAAGTCACTTTAAGCGATGAGAATACCGCACTAGACTCAACTGCTTCTGCTCTCTTACCCATTGCTGCTTCTGTAACTCCCGGTGACGCATTTCTCCGGGCCATTCTCGTTCCTGGCTGGGGCCACGTATCGATTGGGGCAAATGCACGAGCAGGGGTTTATTTCGCTATAGAGAGTGCTGTGGCTTATGGGATTATCCGAACTCGGAGACGAATATCCGAGGCAGTGTCTCGCGCGAACTTCAGGGAAATTCTATTACGCGAAAACCTCAACACCCAGGGTGTCACTGACCCGAATCAGATCAAGGGCGCACTCGAATCTGATGCCACGCTTGCTGACCTGAAAAGGCTTCGTGAGTCCAGGGGTGACCAACAAGAGGATCTCGTTGCTTTCGGCCTTTTTCTCTTATTCCTAAGCGGAGCTGATGCGTTTGTCTCAGCGCATCTCAAAGACTTCCCTGACCCCATAGCAATAGAGGGTGGCGCCACCAATGACGGCCGCCTTGAGATCGGATTGAGGCTTCGATTACCTAACTAAAGCGATGTACTAATCGCCGAAGCCGTGGCGGGGACGTGTGGGAATCGAACCCACCTACCCGGGTTCTAGCCGGGCCGCACGGTGTTGAAGACCGCCGGAGACACCAGTCCCCCTCCGCCCCCTCTGCTCTCCTCGAATCTTTTAGCTACGAGTTCTAACGGGCCCAGACGATAGGAGGACGAGACCTGCTCGCCAAGTAGGCACAGACACTGAGAAAAGACTCTGGGCTAGAGATTCCCTTTCCAGGCTTCCATTAGCTGGTCGAACTCCCGCACAAGTTCACGACGGTATTCCGCAAGTCGGTCTTGTCCACGCGGATAGCGGAGTGTTCTTAGAAACACAAGGACGTCCTGGCGTACCTGCATCTGCCGGTCATGCCATGCGACTAGTGCAAGACCGGACACAGGAAGTATGGCAGCCACTAGCAGCGATAATTGCAACCCGGAGAATACGTAAACCACTAGGCATGAAATTATCCACCAGATTGGAAAAGCCATCATAGCGATCACGAACTTATACGTTGCAATTTGGTCTTTTTTCAAGCTAAAACGAGGAGATACATACCGAGTGAGAATGAATGGGATCAACCAAGCAACAATACCCAGAAAAGCTAATGGAAACACGATAAGCAGCATGAACAGCTGCCGCAAAGAATAGCGGACAACCATCCAAAATTTATATCTAGGAGGTACATCTCCCTCGCTCGCACCAAAAAGCGTCAGGAGACGAAGATACCGACGCACTAATTCTTTGAGGTTCTCTAAAAGCTCAGGGTCCACGGTTCTTAGCCAGCGAACACCTTCAGCGAACACTTGCATCCTGGGCAAACGATCCCCGATCCCATCTCGTTCTCGATAACCAACAAGTCTCTTCCCTCTAGAGTAGAGTCTGTCTGCCACCTCTACGAGTTCGAGGTCTTCATGCTCTTCAACATTTAATGTGACTGCCTCAAGATGCCTTTGGATCCTATCTGTAAGAATCCTACTGGCTGTTCGTTCATCCTTCTCATATTTCTCGCGAAGATCGTCAATCGGAAACGCTGGCCCAAACGTTGCCACGACCCGACCACGGAAGAGATCCTTCTGCACATAGGTCAGGCCGACAGGTTGAACGTAGAGTCCGAGCTCCCAATCACGTAGGGCCTCAGCTAGTAGGGCAATTCTTGCAGCTCCGGTCCGAATGGGTGTTAAGGACGGCTCTGAATGGCTTTGCCCTTCCGGATAGATTTGGACCGCAGAACCCGCATGGAGTGCATCTATGGCCGCGTCGAAAGTTCGATCATTCAGATGCATCAACTTCGGATCATCTTGCCTTCTATAGACTGGTAGACCTCCGAGTGCCCGCAGGGCAGTGCCGACAATGAGTTGATCAAAAAGCGGGGCCTTAGCAAGTGGCCTCGATGGTCGACCAGCCGTCTGGAAAACAACGAGTGGATCAATGAGTGCATTAGGGTGATTCGCTGTGATCAGTACTGGACCTTCGGGCAATCCAGGGCCTCGTCTCTCTACAGCATAAAAGATTGATACAGCCCACCCAACGAGCTTTGTAATGATTCTGGCCACCACGGTGGAACGTTCCCCCTCCCGATTGAGCCCACGGGTACGTCGCCCTGCTAAGATGTCGCTTATAGCTCAAATGGGGAAACCCCTAGAGTGACGGTCTCTATCGTTCAACCATCAATCCTAGGCCTTCCTAAGAAACCTGCGGACCTGGATAGTCGATAACTCGAGTATCGAGTTATCGAATCTTCACTACCAGTGGATAAGTCCCCAGATGGTGCGCACGATGGGTGACAGGAGAAAACTCGGCTGTGGTCCGTCTGGACCTGGTGTTGGATTACTACCTCCACCCTCAAGACCCAATGCAGTCAGCGCAAACGCTGTTGCTGCACCACCGATTGCTAGTCCCAAAACTACGCTTCGACCTGTAGAAAAAGCACGCTCATCTAAGCCTATGATCCCGCTGGTCGCGATTCTCAGAGTATCAACCCGCGTAACTTCCCTAAATGCTCCATACTCCTGGCGATCTGTGACCTCAACCTCAACCGTGTCCCCGAACTCTATAAGGGTTCCTTCAATGGATACAGTTTCAGGAGCCTGATTCGGCCCTTGAGCCGCGCTCGTCAACGGGACCTGAACTCGCACCGTTGTGCCCGGCACTGGTTGCTGTACAGGCATATAGGTGTGGCAACCCATGAGTAGCAGTGTACTGGCTGCCAGTATGCCTCCGCGGAATCGATCGGACACGTTCCTCATATGATGATCTCAACTGACCGGGTTACGGGTTGATTAAACACATAGACATATCGCCAGGGATTTATACGGAAGATGTCCCCGGATTCGTCCAGTTGTTTTCTGGTATCGACATCAATTCTCACTGAAACATTCATCGTATCCGCAGAAAGCGGCGTGGCTTCAAGCAGGAACTGGTTATGCCGGGAGATGGAGATCACAGTATCCACTGGTAACGCGATAACGATCGTATCAGATCGGAAGACCTTCACCTCCGTCATTCCAACCTCGTTGACACCGGCGATGAATTCCGTCGACATCATCAGCTGAACGGAAGCTCCAGGATCACCACTCATCTTGAGGAAAAGATTCTCAGGCGATCGGTTTTCAAAAATTTCGCAAGCGGTGCTAGTAGCCAATACTAGCAACAGCATCGGAATCAGATGTGTTTTTCGCATGATGCGAAAGATGGAGGATTAGGGTGAAAAAAGGGAGGCGCACCCACACATAATGTGCGGGTGCGCCCCATGACGCTTCGTTCTCTCTTAGTAGAGAGTGCTCAGCCGCCGCAGCCCTGGCCGTTCAAGTGACAGTTGGCCCGGATTTCGATAATCGTGATCGGTAGCATCTCGCCCGGCGTAGAAATCGCGTCAGACTGAGCTTCCCATTTCGGATCTGTGAGGGCAAACCGGTACATATCGGCAAGCCTTAGACCCATGATCATCGTGTTCGCGCGGCGTGTGTGCTGCAACATGTCGTTGTTTGAAATCTGACCAGAAAACGCGGTCAGACCATCCATTGCACGAATATGGTTAATGTGCGTCGTGAACGTGGCGGCATCACCACTCGCTAAACCATTCTCAGCGAGGATGAGATGCATGAGCCGTGTGGATGAGATCGTAAGAGGCGAATAGTAACCACAGTTACCTGCAGCCGATCCACATCCCCAGTTTGCCATCCTCTTCGTCACGGCAGGATCGACGATATTATCGATCGGATCCATCATCGCGATACCAGTTCTGTTGTTATTGGCATCGAGCGTGACCAACTCGGTGGTATACTGGTTTTCCTTACGGTCGTTAATCCACCCCGCCATGCTATTTTGCTGCGAGCCTGACGAGTAAACCAAGTCGTAGTTATCGTCCGCGCTGTTGCCACCGGCGGCCGTAATCACGGCTTGCGCGTCAGCTGCTGCCGCGGAGGCATTCACTGTCGTAAACGTACCTGACGCTGTTGGATTGATCACGTCCCAGATCGCCCGGGACTGATATGCACGGGCGCGCATGGCCTTCGCTGCCAACGCCTTATCTGCGTTCCCGAGGGTTTCAAAGCTACTGATGGCCGTACTCAGATACGCTATTCCCTGGTCGAGTACCGTAGACATGCTCCCTGGCCCGACAGGAGGGCCGGACTCGGTCTTATCCGAGAACGCGAAGTCTTCCATAACCTCACCGATGACCGTGTACATGATCCCGGCAAAGTGGTTAGCCCGAGCTAGGTCGTATCCGAAGCTTGGATCGTCGGCAACATGGCCCTGAAGAATCTTGATGGCCTGGTCAGCCATCCAGCGACCACGTCCAACACTCGGGAACGCTCCATCACTAAACTCGTTCTCCGGGTTACCGATGAATCCCTGATCCAATGCTAGCCACGCATCACGTGATCCAATCCAATAGACCTCGTCTGATGTGACGAGATACGGCTGCCAGATTTGTGAAATCGCTGACGACACAAGCGACAGCGAGCCGTTGACGACAGCCGAAGCCGCCGCCGCATTGGAAATGGATTCCTCAACCAGGTTATTTGGGTTATTCACGTCTAGTAGGTCACCGCAGCCCGATAGTGTGAGCGCGGTTACCAGTGTTAAGACGGAAGCCTTTATTCTCTTTGTCATTTCTCTAGCCTCCCGTTAGAACGTGACCCGAGTGGACAAGGTAAACCGCCGTGGAATCGGCAGTCCCCAGCCCTCGGTCGCGTCAAGGAAGTTACAGTTTAAGCCACCGTTACAGCGGCCAGTTACGTTACCCTCAGGGTCCATACCCGGATAGTTACCAGGCATGTACAGGTATGAGTTCCTAGCCCCAAGGTTGATTGTCGCAGTTGACAGACCCCAACCACTGACGACGTCAGCCGGTACGCGATACGAGAGCGAGAGCTCACGTAGGCGGATGAAGCTGGCCTCATAGATTGCGTTCATCCCACTCATCGGAGCCAGTGACTCTACTTGCGTCGCCCACTCGATGGCAGCATCCAACCGGTTCTGCGCCGATGTTGCCGGATTGAGCATAGTAGACCATAAGCGAGCCGACTGTGGTGTGTTACGACCGATGAAGGAATTCGAGCGCCTGAACTGGCCAGACAGGTCTTGGGCGTGGTAACCAAGTTTGTACTCCGCTAGTGCTGCGAACTCGAAGTTCCCTGCGAACGCTAGATTGAAACCAAACGAACCAGCCCAATCTGGTGCTGGCTTACCAAGATAGGTCTCAAGTAGTCCCGCCCCACAGTTGTGAGACACGAACTGACCATTCGGTGAATCAAAATCAGAGTTACCGATCGCGAGCGGCTTGAAGCTGCTCGGATCAACTGGGCCGGCGAAGTACTCCAGCGCCGCGGCCTGAGTCGGTTCTGTGCATGTACCGTCAATGTTCAACGGGATCGCTACATCGGCAGTCTTCGCTCCAAAGAACGATGCAGGAGCATAGCCCTGCAAGATGTAGTTCCTGTAACGAGGATAGGTGTTACCGGTCTTGAGCGGCGGTGCGCCACCCATGTCGGATACCTTCTCCGTAAGGTAGGCCCCATTGGCGAATACGTTCAAACTTATCGACTCAGTCTGGATGAGCGAGCCACGCAGATTTAACTCCATACCCCAGGCGTCCAATGACCCGATGTTTGAAAGCTGTGTTTGCGTGAACCCACCTGTAACCGGATAACGGCGAGCCACTAGGGCATCGGCCACATTCCGCGTCCAGTAGGTCGCATCGAGCGACCATGTATCGTCAAATAGTCCGATCTCAGTACCGAACTCCCATTCAGTAGAGACCTCAGGCTTGAGACCTGCATTACCGAGGTTTGCCGGCTGGACACCTGGTCCTTCCTCAGAAGGCTGAGGTGAGAACGTAGTGAATTTGTCGAACGCGCCAGGCTGTAAGCCAGACTGTCCGATTGCACCACGAAGCCGGAACGTGGAGATGAGATCACTGTTCCATTCCAGCCCTTGGCTCGGAATCACTGAGAGTGAAGCCTTAGGATAGAAAGCTGTACTGAACTCTGACCCGAAAGCCGAGTTCGCATCCCAGCGGCCACCCACTGTGGCAAAGACCCAGTCATTCCAACCGAGCTGGTCCTGGATATATCCACCAATCTGTGTCACCCGCACCCAAGACTCGAATGAGCCTTCGTTCGCGAGCGCAGATAGTGTTTCAAGTCCCGGACCTGGGAAATCACGGCCGCTACCACCAGCGTACTGATTCTGGCGCAAGAAGCCCTGGCCACCAAACAGAAGGGTGTTCTCGAACGTCATGTCACCCACATCCATGTTATTGATGTAGGAACCCTTCATGTCCGCCGTAATCTCACGGCTACGGTGCTCCTGGACGTTACGAGATCCGTCCGGCGTTGAGCCACTGAATCCGTCCACATTCCACTTATAAGGACGGAAGTTGAACGTGTCATCGGAAGTGAAGTCCACACCGAACGTACCGTCTAGGCGGAATCCGTCCATCGGTGTGTAGCCCATATTCATGGAACCAGCAAAGTGACTCGAATTCGCAACGTTCAACTGGTACATGTTCTCGCGCGTAGTCGCGAAGGCCGGATTACCGTAAAGGTTGCTAGCCGAGGCCTTATGCAACTGCGACATCAGAGCTGAGCTGAACACGCCGTAAATGTTGTTCGAGTTATCAGGCGTGTGATGCTCCATGTCCGAGTACAGGGTCGAGATACCAATGCGGACCTTATCACTCGGGATGATCGTGAAGTTCGAATTGAGCGATACTCGGCGGTTCGTGTCGACTTCAGGATCGAGGCCCTCGACCGGCTCAAAATTCTGAGCCGCGTCGTAACCGCCATCCTCGTCAGCAAAGCGCCCTGAGACATAATACTGGAACGCTTCAGAACCACCTGACGCTGACGCCGAATAGGTCTGGTTGAACCCAGTCTCAAGCATTGTTGGGACCAAAGGCTCTTCGATTACTTCATAGAGCCCAACGCTTTTACCCCAACGAGAAGAAATCATCGCCTGCTCATCGGCAGTACGAGCGAACCCAGCAATGTTGTTAATCCGGTTTGTGGGCACCTGGATACCGGTGAAATCCGCCTGAGCAGTGAAGCGCGGTGCTCCTGCGCGTCCTTTTTTAGTGAAGATCTGGATCACACCGTTGGATGCCTCGGTGCCATACAGCGTGGCCGCTGCCGCACCCTTCAGTATCTCTATCCGCTCAATTGATTCGGGGGGGATGTCGTCGAGCCGAGAAGGATTACCCTGTCCATTAAAGTTCTGAACGGCAGAGCGATCCACCCGGATTCCATCCACGTACACGATTGGCTCGTTCAGCTGAGATAGCGACGAAGATCCGCGAATCCGGATGCGCGCGCCTTCACCAGTGAAGCCGGATGAAGGTAGAGCAACCACACCGGGTTCGCGTCCCGCGATCAACTGTGAGAAGTCCGAGATAGGAGCATTCTCAAGTGTCGCAACATCAAGCGTCGCAATCGTGTTGCCGAGTTTACGTTTCTCAGTGGCGATTCCAGCACCGGTGACCACGATCTCGTCCAGAGTGATCGCGGTTTGTGCCAGACCGATATCAACCTGAACCGACTGACCGGCCCCTACCGTGACTGTTTGTTCGCCAGACCGATAGCCGACCAGTTCAGCGGTCAGCGTATACTCGCCTGCTGGTACGTTTAGAAGTAAGAAACGGCCGGCTGCATTTGTTAAGGCACCGATACCGGTACCTGGAATGTAGACCTGGGCCGCCTCAAGTGGACGCTGTGACGCAGCGTCCGTCACCGTACCGACGAGCGTGCCCGTTGATTGGGCAGCAACGTGGTTCGGTGTCCACCCGATCGCGAGAGCAAGGGCGAATGAGACTGCCCCTGTTAACACGGCGGATGGGAGACGTTTTGACGTAGTGAACGTCATACTTGCCCTCCCGAATGGAGTTTGGACTCTAGGAAACATGATAGATGCTAGCAAAGTTACTTCTCTGTTAAACCTAGCCACCTGATGCGCAAAAAAAACACCTTCTGCTTACATCAGGCTAGTTAGGAGGCGGAATGATACCAATATGTCAGTTTACTAGCAACGATTTTCAGCAGTACATGACTTGATCGTATTTATTTAGAAACAACGGGACTCTTGGCAATTGCTATGCGATTATCCGAGCAATGCACTCAATTTCAACATCGCAAAACTTAGGCAGGGCAGCTGCCTGCACTGCTGCACGCGCAGGTCGATGTTCACCGAAGTGCTGTTCATACACTTTGTTCATCGCTGCGAAATCATTCATGTCAGCCAGGAATACTGTGGTTTTGACAACATGTTGAAGTGAGGATCCCGCTGCCTGCAACACCTCAGAAAGATTGATCAAGACTTGATCTGTCTGCTCGTCTATAGTTCCCCCAACGAGTTCCGCAGTGTCTGGATCAAGTGGTATCTGGCCTGAACAAAAGACCCAACCATCCACCACGATCGCTTGTGAGTATGGGCCGATCGCTGCAGGGGCGTGATCGGTATGGATTCGTACCAAGTCGCTCATTTATATCTGACTCCTATAAGTGATTTTTGTAGAACATTGTCTAATTCTAATGTGTGTTAAGGGCACTATCCCCAACCCAGAGGCTGCGTCCCCTCGCTTCAAGGTTCAACATCACATATGCATCTCCATCCTGCGCCAAAAGTGAGTCCTGCAAGTTCACTGACACACATACATGATTCGGGATGATGCGCACCTGCTCTCCAATTGTTGGTTCCCAATTAGTTCGTGACAGATCGAGAACTCCATGTTCTTCGTTTAGAGCCTTTACCGTGACTTCAGGTCGGTCAAACAGTACGCCAAAGTCACCTTCGGATGATCTGACTTCCTTGGAGAGTGCTTTCGAACCTGCATCGACAACGGCACCACCATGGACGGCAGTGCTAACTACAGTTGTTAAAACCGTATAAGCCAAATCTTCGTGCGAGGCGACACCCACCTTGAGCGCCTCCAAGTCAAAAAAGATGGACGACCCAGATCGGATTTCAGTAATCCCTCCATAATTATGACTCCGCCAGAGTGTAGGCGTTGAGCCTCCGCTGACGATCTCGGGTACCAAATCAGCAGCGCTCAAAGCGATGACCATCTCTTCAACCAAAGCAGACACCTCTCGCACATGAGCATCTTGCTCGATCTCAGCCATTCTGATCTGCCCTGGATAGAACATAAGCCCCCGGAAATCTACGCCATCCAACTGCTGGGCCAGTCTTGCTAGCTGCACGACCTCTTCAACGCTTTGGACTCCCACACGTCCTAGGCCGACATCACGTTCTATGAGGATCCCGACTTGGCGGCCAGCAGAGCTAGAGGCAGCAGCCAGTGGTTCGAGAACCTGAGCTGAGTCAAGTGCAACCTTTAAATCGAGTTCACGAGGGAGTTGGGTTAGTCGCTTGAGTTTCGGCCCCCCAACCGGTGGGTACGCGAGTAGCAGGTCTTGAGTGACCGTCGACATGACTTCCGCCTCTCGAAGGGTAGCCACAGTGATCCCGGTAGCTCCCGCATCAATTTGGAGGCGAGCAATTTCTCTGGATTTATGAGTCTTTATGTGCGGGCGCCACTGAAGACAATGCTCCTCAGCATAGGAGGCGATTTTTTGGGCGTTTGATCGGACCCTTTGGAGGTCTACACACCCGATTGGAGTTTCGACTGCTGCTGGATCGACTGCGCTCAACCTAGAGCGTCCTCAAGCTTAGATAAAAACTCCTGGTCGGTTTCTCCGACTGGTCCATAACGCATCCAGCGGAGCACTCCGTCTCGATCGATAAGGAACGTAGCCGGAAGACCCAAGACCCGATAAAGCTCCATAGCCCTATTTTCGGGGTCATGGAGGATTGTATAGGTGACCCCATAGTCTTCAACGAACCTCTCAACCTGCTCCGTTGCGGCACCGGTATCCAAGGAAACTCCTACAAGATGGAGGCCATCTTCCTGGTGCTCCTCAAACAACTCTTGGAGAAAAGGAGTCTCTTTTCGACAAGGCGCGCACCAGGTAGCCCAAAGATTGAGGAGGACGACTTCACCCTGAAGAGATGACAACGATACGCTGTCACCCTCAAGTGTCGTCGCCGTATATCCTGGAATGAGAGCACCGAGTTGTGGGGGACCTATCGTGTCGTCAACTGCACAAGTTGATATTGCGACTACGAGAAACGCCCCACTCACCCACCTGATCTTCATCACTCCTCCAAATAAATCCGTGTAATGCGCACTTGAGCAGGTGACATCGAGACATCGGTCCAAGCCATCACCAGGCTTCCGTCGGGACTCTGTGCTAATCTGGGGAACCCACTTGCACGGGCAGAAGAGGACGACGTGAGCGTAACAGCTTCGCTAATAATTCCATCTGCCCGAATCCTGCGCATTCGCACTTCAGCATGCTCTCCACCAGTTCTCTCTAGCCAGGTTACAAGGAAATCTCCATTAGACAATCCGAGCACATCAACTCGGCCTGCAGGGTTTCCGTCATCCAACTGAACTGGTTCCTCAAAGTTCAGACCATCTGCGTTCGCTAATGCGACCTTCACTCGCGGAACATCCGCAGCCCCAGTAAACCAAGCCACCGCGAGTTGGTCTCCTGCCATCGCGACCGCAGGTCCATTTACAGGACAACCACCGATCTCCCAGCCGTCCTGGTGGACAGCAATCCCTTCTGTCCAGGCACCATCCAACAACCGTGTAGCATAGATATCTCGAATCTCCTCATCGCTGCGATCCCTGTATACGACCACAGGTCCTGACGGAGTAACTACCGCATCCGTTTGACAGCAATCGCAAACTCGAGCATCAAGAAGCGTTTCGGGACCAGGTTCGCCCCCAACTTGAATCTGTCGAAAGCGAAGGGTCATCTCACGTGGAGCCGGCTCCCCATCTGTTCCCGAAACGAATTTCCGCCCATCAAGCCAAACGACCCCAATTCCAGAACCGGATTCCATCATACTGACGAACCCGTGTTCTGTCGGAGTACCATCCTCATGCGGAGTCCACGGCTCCGACCACGTTCTACCTCCGTCACCAGACTCAGCAACGCGCACTCCATAGTCGTAGCCTCCCTCTGATCCACGTTGTAACCAGTGCGCCCAGAGGCTACCCTGGGGACCCGGCATAACTGAGGGAAAGTCAGCCCAGTTTACAAAGAAATCATCACCGGCAGCGACTACACCTGGCTCATTCCACTCACCATCTTCGAGCATTGAGAAGCGCAACTCATACATCGTTGGAGCTACCTCTTCTAGCCAACTCAAATAGACCCCGTCCTCAGAAGAGGACAGGAATGGCTCTCCACTTGGACTAGAAGCGGGAGAAATCATTTCCTCGAGAGAGACAGACAGCGCTGGCGAGCCAGCATCCTGGCAAGCAAAGACAAGAAGGATCAGGGCCGATCCTAGCAAGGATAGTCGTTTGTTCATCGGAGTGCTCACCACTTGAGAAGTACCGGATCCGTGACCACATAGCAGTGGCAAGGACCTTGCTTGCTTTTCAGCTTGAGAACCTAAAGAATCTCGGTGGTGATCATCCAGCCCGTCAACGCATGACGAATTGGTTAGCCGTGGCCGAGAGTTCTGGTGAACACTTCTCTAATCATCTAACGAACCTTTAATTGGTATACTCGGTATGTGAGAGGGCAGCGAACGCACTCGTCCTAGTTGGCAGACTGGGCAGCACCTCAGATGAGGCGGTATATGTTGGGAAAGATGTTCTTATCTAAAATGGCGTTTAACCGAACCAAACTAATATGGACACTTGGGCTGGCGACCTTGGTCCTAGCAATTATTCCGCCAACGGCTTCGGCACAATACTTCGGTCGTAATAAAGTGCAGTTTGACGATTTCGATTTCGAAATCCTGCGCACAGATCATTTCGACATCCACTACTATCCAGAAGAAGCTGAAGCCGTCCTAGATGCTGCAAGAATGGGCGAGCGTTGGTACGAGAGGTTTGCCAGAACTTTCCAGCACGAATTTGAGCGTACTAAACCAATCATCCTATACGCTGACCATCCTGACTTCCAGCAGACAAATACACTTTCAGGGTTTATAGGAGAGGGCACCGGTGGTGTAACTGAATCGCTCAAGAACCGAGTAATCATGCCACTCGCAGGGTCTTATTGGGATACAGACCATGTCCTTGGTCATGAGTTGGTCCACGCATTCCAGTATAACATCGCGCAATCAAGGCGCGGTGGCGGCTTACAGGGACTATCCACCCTGCCTCTTTGGTTGATTGAAGGGATGGCCGAGTACCTCTCAGTGGGACGGGATGATCCACTAACCGCGATGTGGATTCGTGATGCAATTCGACGTGATGATCTGCCGACGATTGAGCAGATGACACGTGAATCAAGGTTCTTTCCGTATCGATTTGGGCAGGCCCTGTGGGCTTATATCGGTGGCATGTACGGGGATGACACGGTGATCTCGATATACCGACGTGCCTTACAGGCTGGCTTCGAAGGAGCAATCGAGGACGTGCTCGGGCTATCAACGGATACACTTTCGGTAAGATGGAAAGAGAAGGTAGGGGAAGAATATTTCCCGATTATGGAAGGCCGAAGTGCTCCTTTAGATCAAGGAAACTTGCTTCTCGCTCCAAGCACAGGCTCGGGAAGCGTCAACATCCAACCCTCGATAAGTCCAGATGGCCGCTATGTAGCCTTCCTTTCCGAGAAAGACATTTTTTCGGTTGACCTCTACATGGCTGATAGCAGGACTGGTGAGATCATCAGAAAACTCGCTAGCGCAGAATCGGATCCTCATGTCGAGGCATTACGCTATATCGATTCGTCTGGGACGTGGTCACCAGATTCCGAACAATTTGCATATGTCGTATCCGCAGGCGGCAACAACGAGATGGCTATCGCAGCAACCCGAAACGGTGTCGTCCAACGTCGAATCCAGTTTGAAGAAAGCATCGGTGCGGTAAGTAATCCTGCCTGGTCACCGGATGGGCGCTACATAGCATTCTCGGGAGCAGTCGGAGGTGTCACCGATCTTTTTCTGTACGATCTAGAGACTAGTGAGACCATTCAACTTACCCAAGACAAGTACGCTGACCTGCAGCCTTCGTGGTCACCCGATGGACGTACCATCGCCTTTACGAGCGATAGAGGTGCGGCCACGAATTTTGAGCTGCTCACATACAATAGTTTCCAACTCGCCATGATCGAGGTAGCGACAGGTGAGGTAAGGACAATCCCTGTATTCGGGAATGTGAAGCATATCAACCCGCAATTCGGAGATAACGGTGAAAGCCTCTACTTCATTTCCGACCAAGATGGCTTTAGTGACGTCTATAAGTTGAGCCTTGAGAACGGTCGCATAAGCAGGGTAACCAACCTAGCAACAGGGGTAAGCGGACATACGTATCTGGCACCCGCAATGAGTGTAGCCCCAGGAAGTGGTCTGATCGCATATACAGTTTTTGACGAACTCGAATTCCATGTCTATACGAAGGAATTGGATGAGGAGTTGCCTGAGGTTTCAGTTGCCCAAAATGCCGAAGATCAACTAGGCCGTAAGCTCCCCCCAACGATGCCAGACCGCTTCAGCCGTATCGCGACATACCTAGCTGATGCAGAGACCGGGCTGCTGGCCTCCGATACATGGCCGACCTCAGCGGTCGAGCAATATGAGTCAAGCAACGAGTCTGGCCTTACACTCGATTTCGTTGGCCAACCCACTCTTGGCGTTGGAACTGACAACTTTGGCAACTACGTGGGTGGAGGTGCCTCAGCATATTTCAGTGATATGCTAGGAGACAGAGTCCTCGGAGCTGCTCTCATGGCACAGGGCACCTTTAAGGACATTGGTGGAGAAGTATTTTATACAGACTTGAGTAGCAGATGGAACTGGGGTGTGGGCGCTGGAAGGATCCCCTATCAAATGGGCTACTACAGTTTCGGAGCTGATGATAAAGGGGATTACTACGGCTTAAACCGCTTCCGGATCTTCACTACTTCTGTGAATGGCCAGCTCGCCTATCCGTTTTCCTCCTCCCAACGCTTCGAAGTCTCCCTGGGCGCTGTCCGCTATAGTTACGATATCGAACTGGAGAAATATTATACCAACCAGTTCGGCCAGATTACCGGGTGGGAACGAGAGAGCCTCGACGCTATGACACCTGCCCCACTGACTATGGCACAGGCGTCAGTGGCACTCGTAGGTGACAACGCCATCTTCGGATTTGTGTCACCAGTTCGTGGGGGTCGGTACCGCTTCTCGATTGAGCAAACCCAGGGCACCGCAAGCTTCACAACTGTAATAGCTGATTGGCGACGCTACTTCGCCCCAACCAAGAACCTCACCGTCGGAGTCCGGACAGTGCACTACGGTCGATATGGACTATCGCCTGAAGAGAGTACTTCTGACGGCTTTGGTATGCTTCGGCCCTTATTCCTTGGCTACGAAACATTTATCCGTGGCTACGCCTACGAGAGTTTCAGCGCAAGCGAATGTAGTCCCCCTGGTTCAAATGCTGGTGGCTCCTGTATGGCCTTTAATCGCCTCCAAGGCCAACAGCTCGCGGTTGCAAACATTGAGCTCAGAATACCGCTGATCGGTGTCGAGCAGTACGGTCTAATCAATTTCCAGTTTGTGCCTGTCGAGCTCGTGGCATTCGCGGATGCCGGCCTAGCCTGGGACTCGGACAACCCACCGGTACTCGCATTCAGCCGTTCCGGATACGAACGTGTGCCAGTCTTCTCAACGGGAATTTCCGCGAGGGCCAATGTACTGGGCTTTCTGATACTTGAAGCGTATTACGCATACCCTTGGCAGCGCCCCCAAAAGGGCTGGCACTGGGGCTTCAATATAGCGCCGGGCTGGTAGTCTCTTCGAGTCGTCCGCTAGAAGATGGACAGATTGATATACTTCGAAGGGTTCTCTTGAAGATCCGCTAGAAATGCTGTTATGCCCTCAGCCGCGCTAGTGAGGCTGTTGTAGAGCTGGTCATCTTGAACAAGTCGTCCGAGAGTCCCCTCACCCCTCTCGATCCGACTTAGGATCGAACGCAGTGATTCAGCTGCATTGTCTAGATTGTCACCAGTGTTCGTGAGCATGGCCATTGCTGAATCTGCCCTGGCAACAGCGCGAGCAAGTTCAGGTCCATTCGTAGCATCCTCCAGCCCTTCCGCTGAGCGACTCAGACTTTTGGTGAGTGACCCGAGTGCCTCACGCTGCTCACGAACGCCATCCCCGAATTCAGTGAGCAAGACCTCGAGTTCGCGTGCACTGCCCTGGACCGCTCCAATCGTCTCCGCGTCGAGAAGGGTCTCAATTTGGGTCATTACATCTCCGGCTTGGCCGGAAAGTTCTCCGGCAGAATCCAGGAGATCTACCACCTGCATATTTGCGCTTTGAACTGTATCCCCGGATTCGTAGTATTCGGTTGCTCCGCTGGGATCAATGAGAAGCGTACGTCCACCAAATAAGCCAGCGCTACCGAGCCTCGCAAGTGAGCCGACTGGGATGTTCCACTTACCCTCAATCTCTGCCGTTATTGTGACTCTCTCACCTCGTATCAACTCAAAGTCGTGGACACGGCCGATGATAATGCCTTTCATGGAAACTGGGTCACCACCACGGACCCCACCCGCGTCTTCCATCGTAGTCACGAGCATATAGCGTCCTCTGAAGGTGGCGGGATCAGTCATCCAATAGAGGACTACGACAAAGGACAATAGACCCATGATCACGAACAGGCCTAGGCGCGCCTGCCTCCCAGTCGCTCTCGATGGAACCGCTTCGAGGAGCTCTGCATCAGTAGGAGTATCCCGACCCACTCTCACGCTCTCTTTAGACTCAGACATAGGTATCAGTAACCATATCTAAAGCAGCCTCCGCTGCTGCACGATCTACGAACGCCTGGACCACCGGGTCCGGGCAAGCCATAAACTCGACAGGAGTTCCACAAAATCTAAGGGTTCCACCATCCAACATCGCCACTCGATCACAAATATCTAGGCCACCCTCCACATCATGGGTCACAAGTAGTGACGTAACCTCTAGCTCTTTTGAGAGCCTCTTGATGAGTCGCTCGACTGCTGCAGTGTTCACTGGATCAAGGCCGGTGGTGGGCTCATCCCACAAGAGGATCTTTGGACCACCAACAATCGCTCTCGCGATCCCTACTCTTTTTTTCATTCCGCCCGAGAGTTCCGAAGGGATCTTCGCGAGCACTTCAGCCGGGTCCAAATTGACAGTGTCTAGCGCTTCCCAAACTCGACGAGCCTTTTCTACGGTTGAAAGCCTCTGAAGGATATCCTCAGGGAGTCCCATTGCTACGTTATCCAGCACCGTGAGTGAGTCAAACAACGCTGAGTGTTGAAATACGTATCCGACTTTGCTACGCACTTTCAAAAGGGAAGCTAGACCACCCTCATAGACGGAAAGTCCATCAATCTCGACATCTCCTCGGTCTGGAACGATCAACCCAATTGTAGTCTTCAGGAGTACGCTTTTTCCAGTGCCGGAAGGCCCAAAGAGTGCAAACATTTCCCCTGTCTCAACCATCATATCCACACCGGAGAGTACCGGTGCATCAAATGATTTATGGATATCTCGATACGTGATCATAGTCTTGATATTCCTACTGTAGCATAAGCGGTGGGAACATGGCATCCAGAATCAGTATCGTCAGGATCATGAACATCACCGCTTGGGTCGTGCTAAGGCCAACACCCTCGGCTCCCCCCCGTGTACGAAGACCCATATGAACCGAGATAAGTGGGATTGCCAATCCGAAGACGATGGATTTGGAGAGTCCATAGATTAAGTCCCAGCTGTGCCAAAATAGGCGGGCTCCGTAGATAAATGTTTCAGTACCCATTCCGACGTCGAGGTTCGCTGCGATCATTCCGGCCACAATACCAATCACGTCTGCAAAACCGACCAGGAGCGGCAGCGTAATCACCCCCGCGATGACGCGCGGTGCCGCAAGAATCGCCACTGGATCCCGGCCTAATGATTCGAAGGCATCAATCTGCTCGGAAACAACCATCGTCCCGAGTTCAGCTGTGATACGTGCACCGATTCTTCCTACCAAAACAATGGCTGTCAGCAAAGGGGCCAACTCAAGAATTACGCTCTGCACGACTAGCGTCCCGAGCACATATTGCGGCGAAGACGAGATCAGTTGGTAGCCACCCTGTTGACTCGTGACAATCCCCGCCAAGGATGCTGTCACGAAAACAATGGGCAAACTCTGCACACCCATGATGTAAAGCTGCGTAGTTATATCACGTCTTGATACTTTGACCTGAACAATCGCCACGGCGATACGCCATGATAAAAGTCCGAGTTCCCCAGCATGCTCAGCAGTGACACGGGCAACCCTACCAACGGCAGCTAACCATCGAACTACCGGGGCAGGAAGAGGCAGGGTCGCAGGGTATTCGTGCTTCACCGTCTAAGAGACTCCACTGTTATAGCACCTAACCGTTGGGATTGCGGGGCTCAGCAGTCGGGAAAACCTTCGGTTAAACATACATTAAAATCAACCTGCCATGTGTTAAATCTTGGCCCAATTTATGCAATCAGAGGTCGGCAGGACTTGTGATAGGGGCCAGGATGGCTTCTTTAGCTATCTTGTTGAGGCAAATAAGAGCTATCAGTACTTAATAAATGAACACAGACGACGGAGCGCGGGCGTGATGAATCTACTCAAACGCACTGTGACTTTCTTTATTGGAGCGATCGTGCTTAGTGCTCCACAATCGGTGATGGGACAGGACCCCGATTATGAAGCACAAGTGGCGGCACTTGCAGCGCTCCCTTCAGTGGTACAGGCGCTGGAACTAGTCGAGGAACGGGATGCCAGGACCATGGCAGACTTACTCGAACTCACGGAAATAGCTGCTCCCCCGTTTAATGAAGACCAACGCGGTGAACGATTCCTGGAGATGCTTCTCGATCTTGGTGTCGATTCAGCATGGACAGACGCGGAAGGCAATGTACTCGCGCTCAGGCGAGGTACGGGCTCAGATGAGGTTCTTGCTGTTGCGGGGCATCTCGACACTGTTTTTCCGGAAGGCACGGATGTCACTGTCCGGCAAAGAGGTGACACGCTTTTTGCTCCTGGTATAGGAGACGACACTCGCGGCTTAACTGCAGTCCTTGCACTACTTCGTGTTCTAAATGAGGCTGAGCTGCAGACAACTGCGAATCTGCTCTTTATCGGCACTGTTGGTGAAGAAGGCACAGGAGATCTTCGGGGAATGAAGCACCTTTTCCGTGAAGGGGGCCCGAGAATTGACACATTCATCTCTATCGATGGCACTGGGCACACCGGGATCACTCATCAGGGACTCGGTTCACATAGATACCGAGTTACTGTCCGAGGACCTGGTGGACATTCGTGGGGTGCGTTTGGACTTCCTAACCCAGCGCACGCTCTCGGGCGCGCAATCGACTACTTCGATCTGGCGGCTGACGCGATCACACGATTTGGACCGCGCACGAGCTACAACGTAGGCATGATAGGAGGAGGAACTTCTGTTAATTCAATCCCATTCGAAGCCTGGATGGAGGTTGATATGCGTTCGGAGAGTCCAGAGAACCTCCAGGCCATCGACGAAGTGTTCCAACGTTCAGTTCGCCGGGCAGTTGAGGAATCAAATACCCAACGTCGCGATGGAGCAGAACTTTCGCTCGAAATGGAGTTGATCGGTGATCGTCCGTCTGGTGAGATTTCAGAATCCGTGCCATTCGTCCAGCAGGCTATCGCTGTCAGCCGCCATCTCGGAATTGAACCCTCACTGGGCAGAGGTTCTACAGACTCGAATATTCCCATCTCTCAAGGGATCCCAGCTATAACGATAGGCGGCGGCGGTCAGGGGAGTGGTGCACACTCACCTGGGGAATGGTTCATCAACCGTGATGGAACCCTAGGTATCCAGAGGGCGCTACTGATTCTCTTGGCTCAAGCAGGAACCGGAGTCACAAGCTGAGCTCCAAAGAAGAAGAAGGAGCGCTCCGAGGTCGTACTGCAATTATTACTGGAGCATCATCAGGTATTGGAGAAGCAACTGCCCTGACACTGGCGAGAGCGGGTGCGACAGTGGCAGTTGCTGCTCGACGGCTAGACCGTCTCGAAGCACTGGTTTCCCGATTGGAATCCGAGGGACACTGCGCACTAGCTCATCGCACTGACGTCACTGAATTGTCAGATGTAGAAGCGTTAGTATCCGCCACGAATAAAGAATTTGGTCGAATCGACATCTTCGTGAATAATGCTGGAACGATGCCTGCTTCGCCGATAATCGACCGACGCATATCCGACTGGAAACGCATGGTAGATGTTAACGTGAACGGAGTTCTCCACGGTATCGGAGCTGTATTGCCGACCATGCTCGGACAGGGATCTGGCCATATCGTGATGATTGGGTCGATCGCAGGCCGGAGACCTTTCCCAGGTGGAACCGTATACGCAGCGACAAAGTTTGCCGTCAGAGCACTTTCATGGGGCTTGCATCTAGAACTTGGTGCTGCTCACGGAATCCGGGTTACGGATATTCAACCAGGACAGGTGGCTACTGAACTCTATGAAGGTGTCCCGCATGGCCCCTATAAGGATGCCTGGGATAAAGCTTGGGAGGGCAAGCGAAGGCTCCAACCTCAGGATGTAGCCGATACAGTTCTCTTTGCTGTTACCTCACCCGAACATATGGCCGTCAGTGAGCTACTCGTGCGGCCGCTCGATCAACCGAACTGACTCTCAATCAATCGAATAGTCAGATTAGCTCGCCTCAAGCTGAGTCAGACGCCGGAGATCTCAACCATGTTCTCCCTTAGAAGCAACCCTTCTTCCTATCCGCAACCCACAGTTCAGTTAGCGGCCCCGTAATAGATACTGTTGAATAGGAACCCGAAGGTACCATGAGGCTGTGCACGGAACGTGATCTTAGGTCCGAATATAAAAAGTTTGCCTTCACCGTAGTCCGCCTCTATAGCTCCGACCCCACCCACTAGATATTGCTCACCCCAAGCCCAGCCACTTCTGAGTGGATCCTCAGTGTTATACCAACCGACTGTTCGGATTCGTTGGGGATCAGTACCAGCTGGCAGTCTAAACGTTGGGCTGTGGCTGAAAAGCACGTTAGCTCTTTCCCCAAATCCATGTGTGAGCGGACTGACATGTTCAATCTTCATATCGAGTACCGATCCTGGGGTGAAGTACTTTTCACGGGTAAGCGGCTCTCCATTTTCAACCAAGTGATTTGAAATCGGCAGCCCAGCATGCATTGCAAGACTCGTAGAGGTTCCAATCGTGACCGCTGCCCCTCCACCCCGAACATAATCAAGGATTCTTGGCACAGTATGATCGATGGTCATCTGGCCTATACGACCCCTAAATTCTTCCGGTATTGTCTCAGGATCCGGCCCACCACCTCGTCCGCCACCTGTAGTAGCGGGGATCGCCCCATCTTCGAACACAAGCACATCGTATTCGTTTAAGTCGGCATTATCGAAATCGGGTGGATACAATACGTCGAAGTCGAACTCAAAATCCTCGAGAATCATGCGGGTCCATCCAGATGGCATCGAGCCACCGTATTGATCCCATAACGCAATTCGTACCGGGCTCAATTCCATTGAGCTTCCTGCTGGTGGGCTGGCTACTCCGACAAAACTCAGTCCTTTCTCCTCTGCAAGTCCCTCGATACTCGCTCGATCAATTTCGAGGTAGAAAGCGCCCTCACCAAAGCTCTGCCCCTCGGCAACCATGTCATCTATGTACCAATACGCACTTCCACCCGCAGCGAGTACTCGGTTAACTGCGATAAACGCATCATTGATGTGGTCGACTAGATATCCAGTTGCATTCTCCTGGCCGGTGATCGTGCCCATAGGTGGTGTCGAGATGATCTCATCAATTACTTCAAAAGGCCCATCAAAGCCCTCTGAAATGCGATCAAAATCAACACCCATCTGCCAAGCCAACGTCCAACCTGTGTTATCGTAGGGGGCCGTAGGCGGTGCGCCGGGATATGGGAAATCGTTTGGGTGTTCTTGCTTTTCAAACATATCCAGCACGTGCGGACGAAACGCTTGCGCCGTTTTCACAACGTATGAACCCGCCGGGTAAGATTGCCCTTCAACCGTGAAATCAGCTGTCGCTCGATGAACATCTACACCGTTATACAGAAGCGTATTAACGAACTTTGTAGCAGTCAGAAAATCCCTCTGTTCAGAGGAAATGATAAATCCACGAGGATCGCGATCTTCGGGTTTGCGCAGGGCCCTCTCCCAATCATCTCTTGTGCCTCGCTGTACCGTCTCAGCAAGAGCATCAATTTCAAATGGGTACGTAGTCCAGGTGTCGATATTGCCGCGTTCGATTGAGTTCGCACCCATCTGCCAAATGTTGTAGAGAAGATGGTCTGAGTTCCGTGACGCGTAATCGAGAACGGCCCAGTTCGCGGTCTGTGAGTATTCAATCGACTGACGAAAATGCCAGATCCCCGGCTCAACTGGTAATGGTAGGTCACCGTGCGGCATTTGACGATCAGGGATAAACGGTATCTCAATCGGGGTGGGGTGACCGATCGTCTCTGTTAGCAGCCCAATCATGTTCTTGAAGTATGGAGTAGTTCGTAGCCCTCCGTTCCACCACGTCGAGTACGATGCCCCTGATCTCATCGTGGTGCCACCCTTCCCTTCCAGAACGAATCTTTGGTGCATCGCAGATCCAACTTGATCCAGTCCTGTCATAATAAGTGGATCCAGGTAGTGGTTCGGAGGATCACGGAACGGTGGCGCAAACATGACGGTCCCCGCAGGTCCAGTCTGGTGATGATTATAGAGGATCTGGGGATACCAAACTCGATATGCAGAGGTGTTCATGTTCTGAGACTCGGCAAGCGCAGCCATGTAAAAGTCACGGTTATTGTCATGGCCGGCGTACTTGTTGTATAGGACGGGTACCCCTGCAGTAGAACGCTCCAACTCATCCTCATGTCTCATATACCAATTGGAGACGAGTGACTGACCGTCGGGATTCGCGTGGGTGGCCAACAAAATGACGTCATTAAGAATACGAAGTGTCTCGTCATCACTATTGGCATTCATCCGATAGACGAGTTCCGTGAGTTGGTGCGCACCGAGCACCTCGGTAGCGTGTAGCCCTCCATCAATCCAAACGATCGCCTTGCCTTCCTCGGCTAATTCGAGGGCTTCAGAAGAACTGACCCCTTCAGCCTTCGCCATTCTACGGGAAATCTCCCGGTAGCGATCTATGTTGCGATGGTTCTCTGGAGAGGTGATGATCGCCTGGATATGAGGCCGGCCTTCTTCAGTTAATCCGAGCGTGTCCAAAACCATCCGATCAGATTCACCCGCCAACTTGATCCAGTACTCATGCAACTCCTCATAATTGATCAGTTCGTAGTCGGTTCCTATCTCAAAACCAAATTGCTCTTCAGGGGAGGTGACCTGATTCTGCGTACAAGCAGTACCCGCAAGACCAATACTCAAGGCGACCATTGAGACTGAGAATGAAATGCGCTCGTTCATGCGGGTTACACCCTTCCTGAGGTTTTTCATGAGTTTTCCCGAACCTGATTCTCTTGCCGACTTGGGGTAACGTCAACAAATGTGCATGTTGAAGTCTCAGTCTTGCACAGCACTAGGGTAATGATGATGAAGAGATATAACCGACATTTCCTTGTCTTGAATTTTTTCCTTTTTCTTCCAATCGGTCTTACAAGCCAAGAAAGTGGATTACGGTTGGTGGCAGAGCCGAATGTGATCTCACTCGAAGTTGGCGGCTCTACGTCACTAACCGTAAGGGTGTTTGATGCTTCCGGAGCCTTAGTTGATGTCCCCGTCCGTTACGCAGCGCCTCGGCAGGCTATACGTGTGCGGAACGATGTGGTTCAGGCATTCAGCGCTGGAAACTTTGAGATCGTAGCCACAGCAGCACTTCCAGCTGGTGTTCTTGGAGAGATACCTACACTACGGATACCCGTCAGTATCTCCTGGCCAGGGATCAACACAATCAATCTCAACCCATCCGCACCAATGCTCTTCGTCGGGACAACCCTGACCCATCACCCTATCGCTTTCCATGCAGACGGAACCAGGCGCCCGGCACCTGTGTTCACATGGACCACCTCTGATCCAACGGTCGCATCAGTCGATGCATACGGAGCGTTAACCGGACATTCAGAGGGAACGGTGACTCTAATAGTATCAATTGAAGGAAGTTCCAGAGAGACCTCGCACACGGTAAGGTCATTTCCAGCTACTGAACTCTTGATTGAAGGAGGAAGTGACGAAGCACGAACAGGAGATGTGCTGCGTTTCTCTGCTAACGGCCTAGGACCAGAAGGAAAGATTGAAGACCTGCCAGTGACATGGGCATATACTTTTATACCCGATGACTCAATAAAGGCACCTGGTTCCGCAGCAATCATGAATGAGGGCTCCTTCGTGGCCGAAGTTCCTGGGCGCTATACAATCCTGGCGCTATCAGGCTCCCTTACCAGCCGTAAGACAGTATTGGTACACGGCCGTGAAATAGTTCAGCCGATCGAGTTGCAAGGGCAAGGTGCGGTCGGGAGTTCTCACACATCGGACCTCTGGGTATTTGAAGGGCTTGATGGAAAGGACTACGCGATTACCGGCACTTGGTCGGCTGCGGGCTGGGCGTACTTCTGGGACGTCACCGACCCAACCAACATGTTCGCGACAGATTCAATCCAGATCGACGCACGAACAGTAAACGACGTGAAAGCTCCACCGAGCGGTCGTTATGCTGCGCTCTCCCGCGAGGGAGCTTCTAACCGAAGTAATGGCGTGGTGATCTTGGATATGGCAAACCCAGCTCACCCCATTATCGCTTCAACGTTTGAGACACACGGCGTCACTGGTGGCGTTCACAATATGTTTGCGACTGAGGATTACCTTTTTGCACTTGCCGGAGGAGACAAGTACGTAATCATCGATATCCGCGATCCATATAATCCGATGTATGTGAGTGAGTACAACCACCCGAACAGCCGTGTGCATGATGTCTGGGTGCACGATGGAATTGCGTATTCCTCAGAATGGGAAAATGGTGTCGTTGTCGTTGATGTCGGGAATGGGAAATGGGGAGGCACGATAGAAGACCCCGTATTCGTAACCAATATCCCGTATCCGGTGGGTGCTACCCATGCAGCTTTTCCATATCACCAAGAGTCAACCGGAAAATTCTACTTGTTTCTTGGAGACGAGATGAGTGGTGGTGGAAATGAGCCTTGGGCTGGACGCGGAAGCGACAACCGTCCCTACAACATTGACACAGGTGAAGGAGGTGTGCAGGGGCGCATGCGAGGCTATCTCCACATCATTGATTTCACAGACCCTGAGGACCCGCTCGATGTGGCACGTTACGAGATCCCAGAGTCTGGGACACACAACCTATGGATCGAAGATGACGTGCTTTATCAGGCACACTACAAGGGTGGTCTGCGCGTGGTAGATATATCTGGTGAGCTAATGGGGAATCTCGCACACCAGGGGCGGGAAATCGCAGTCTATAAACCTCAGGATCCTGGCGGATTTCTCAGGAACCAGGTAAGCGTTTGGGGCGCCCAACCTCATAAAGGTCATATCTTTTTCTCTGATATGAATTCAGGGCTTTGGGCTGCGAAGTTGTCTCCAATAAGCAGACCTATCAGCTGAACCAGATTTCTGACCCGCTCGTACTTTGTGGCTAAGCGCTTTGGGGTATCAGTAGTCGACTGGTCTCAGATAGAACTCTCCAATCGCACTTGATGAAAGCACTGCGACGGTAGGGAGTTCACGTTTCCAGTGTGTTGTCTGGAGGCGTTTCGACACAAGTTCAACTTCGTCTTCCTTGAACCCACCTTTAACAAGTTCCTCAACACTGTAGCCAGAAACCAAACCGAAAAGGATCGGGTCTGCTGCATGATACGATACGCCGATCTCGTCTTCATCAGTAACGCCCTTCACGAGATCAGCAGTAGCTGGCTTCTCGATAATCACCTCTGGGATACCCAAGTGTTGAGCGAGAGCCCAAACCTGCGTCTTAAAGAGATCACCCAAGGGATTGATCGGCGGAGAGTCATCAGCATGCCAGGTAAAGTATCCAAGCAACCTCTCACTCTTATTCCCAGTACCGAGAGGAAGTGCGTCAAGCTTTGCCGATTGATCGAAGAGTATTATTGAGCGCAATCGAGCCATAAGATTTCCCTTGCGAAGAGGTGACATCTCTGGTTCGTATTCTTTCACGTATAGGTCTATAGGATCCGAAATCTCAATGGTCTGAACCTGAGCTTGAGTCATATCAAGGATGAGAGCCGCATGTTCAAGACTCTCTTGACTTGATGTTCTGTACGGAAGACGGAATCCATAAACGTTTTCGGGGCCTAAAGCTTTACACGCTAAGGCAAGCGATACAGCTGAATCGACTCCACCACTAACACCCACAACTACTCTTTTGAATCCTCTTCGTCTGCGGACTTCATCCCGAATGAACTCGATCAGAGTTTTTTCGACTAAATCAAGATCAAGGTTGAGTTCCGCCGCGTGGATTATTCCCAAATCCTTATCCGGTACAGGGCCTTCACCTACCAGTCCCTCGCCAACCATCTCTTGAGTTTCAGTCTCCAATGGTGCATGTGAGTCCTCAAGAACCGCGTGAGGTCGCGTTGACTCAAGGGATCTCTGAAGGTGGGGCAGCATTTGCTCGAGGTTGGCGAGAAGAGGAGAAGCCATCCGTGACCGGTTAATTGATCCCGCATCAAGCGAGGCCAATGTGACGGCTTCCTCTAGAAGAGGACCTCTCGCTAAGAAACTCCCATCTGGTCCAACTGCGATGGATCCTCCAAAAAACAGCTTACCCCCCTCAGAGCCGACGAGTTGAGCGACGATCACAAAAATCCCGTGCTCAAGTGCAGCCCCTGAGGTGATCTGTTCCCATCGCTCCAAGTTTCGAGAACGGCCACCTGTGGGTGAGAAGTCTCGTGCAAGAGAAGCACTAGGCACTACCAAAAGCTCTGCACCACCAAGGGCTAGAATAGCGGCAGGCAGAGAATGCCACATATCCTCACAAATCAACATCCCTATCCGACCAAATCTTGTTTCAAAAGCCTGAACGTCCGTGCCTGGCTCAACGAAACGTGCTTCATCGAAGACTCCGTATGTTGGTAAAAACATCTTGCGGTGAACATGTCTTGCCTTCCAGTTGCCCTCACGAGCTTCTAAGTACACGGCACTGTTGTAGAGCCGGCGGCGCCAGCGTTCGTAAAAGCCAATCACCACGTCTGGGCTTCTGTCGGGCGGGGAACCCATTAGTCCGATGAGTTCTTCGGTAGTTACCGCGGACTCAGCGACACCTCCTTCTAGGAAGTACCCACTGAGTGAAGCCTCCGGGAAAACGATAAGATCAGTCGAGCTAGCGTGACTTGCGATCGTGCGTTGAATGGACTCCACGTTTGCTGAAACGTCAGCTTTCGTGGGCTTGAATTGAACAAGTGCCACCCTCAGTGGGGGGCGGACCTCGGAATTGCTCATGGGCCGTGTGGCCATTTTAAGTCGTCCACTCACAGCGCCAACCCTTTCGGGAAGGACAAAGTAAAGGTATCCGTTCCCGTCCGCTTGTTGCAGGGACGGGATACCGAGCCTGGAATATTACTCAGGGAATGCCACTTCTTGTAAGGGTGTTTAAAGATTGTTGAACCCGACATGGTGCCGCAGAGGGCGCACTTAATGATATATCGCATAGCTGTACTGACATTGATCCTGGTTCTGACAAGGACCTCCGCACAAGCTCAGAACACGCGAATTCCACCGGATTCCAGGGCACAGGATAATACCCCACAGCTTGCAATCCTTGATAGTGCGGTATCGGCCATAACCCAAATGCACATGGACCAGTTCAGTGACTCCATACTTTGGGAAGCAGCAATCGATGGATTGATTGATGCACTTCAGGACCCTTACGCAGAACTCTTTACCCCTGTCGAATCTGAAGCATGGGAAGAAGAGACTACAGGTAATTATTCTGGAATCGGCCTACAGATTACTCAGTTGAATGAAAGGATTACGGTTACAGCCGTCTTCCGCAGTACTCCAGCGAACCAAGTGGGAATTCAAGTCGGTGACGCTATCGTTGGAGTGAATGAGCACGATGCCTCATCATGGACTACTGGAATGGCGGCAGACTCGATCAGAGGCCCTGTCGGCACCAACGTTCTTGTCAAAATCAAACGGGAGGGTTTTGAAGAGCCAATCGCATTTGATATCGAGAGGGCTCAAGTGCACCGTCCCGCAGTCCATTTCGGCACACTAGAGGATGGACTTGGATACGTCGTTCTGGACCGTGTTGCACGTAACGCAGCAAGTGAGATGAACGACGTCTTGCTTAATATGGACTCGACTAAGGGCTTGATCATCGATCTGCGAAGAAATCCCGGGGGGTTCCTCGACGAATCCTTGATGCTGGCAGATCTATTCTTGAAACCTGGTTCGAAGCTTGCCAGCACTGTTCAGAGGGCACCTGGCAGCCTCGCAAGTGAGACCACCGCAGATTCCTGGGATGATCGCTGGCCCCAGTTGGTTCCCGATCTACCGATCATCGTCCTCGTTGATGAGTTCACGGCCTCGGGAGCTGAAATCTTGGCTGGTGCACTCCAGGATTATGATCGTGGACTAGTCATGGGTGCTCGCACATTCGGTAAAGGCGTTGTTCAAACTGTAATGCCGCTGCCCTTCAACCGGCGCCTGCGTTTCACAACCGGCTCATGGTTGACACCCTTGGGACGCTCCCTTCAGAGAGTCAGAGATGCCCAAGGACGGCCCGTTGAAGAAGATCTCGACACGCTTCCTCGGGTAACGACTCCTATGGGTCGCACACTTATTAACGGTGGCGGTATTTTCCCAGATCTTGAAATCGAAAATGATACTTTGAAAACGATGGAGCGCGAACTGATCGCAAGCGCGAATGAAGCACGTGTTCTTCTAGGGCTCCGGCTTGCGGAATTCGGATTCGAAGTCGCAACAATACTTCTCGAAAAGGGCGAGAGACCAAGCGTCTCTGAAGGGCAGTTTGACGGATTCTTAGCACAGCTTGAAGAAGACGGGCTGCCAGGAGAGTTGCTCTCAGATGAAGACGTGCGCTCATACCTCCACTGGCAGGCCCGTATCAACATCGCTCAACGCATGGACGATGTTGGCTCAGAGGCCGACTTCCGTAAGGAGCGGGATCGAGTCCTGGCGGAAGCGATCCAGCTTCTGATGACTTCGGACGGGCAAGCGGGGTTGTTTAAGGAATTGGATGAAAGAGCGTCTGGAGTAGGTAACGAGGGGGCGGAAAACTAGACCACACTGAGGTCAGTACTGATTAAGTCAGGTTCTTTTCTGGTCAGACACGTATTGAGTGCTCTGAGCACGGGGGTGGTATTTTCCATGGATCTGACGCAGGTATTCGCGATCTACGTGTGTATAAATCTGAGTACTTGAAATATCCACATGACCAAGTAGCTCTTGGACAGCAGCCAAGTCAGCTCCACCCTCCAACAAATGTGTCGCGAAAGTGTGCCGCAACGTATGCGGTGAGACCTTTTTGTTTATGTCTGCTCGGCGTCCCGAATCCCTGACCAGTTTCCAAACTGATTCTCGCGTGAGTGGACGCCCTCGAGCGTTGAGATACACATGTCCTTTGCCTTCCGCTTGATCAAGCTTTGGGCGGAGTTCACTGAGATATTTTCTTAGAGTCAGCAAGGCTGGAACGCCGACAGGCACAATGCGCTCTTTACCACCTTTCCCGAATACTGTGATGAAAGAATCATCTAAATCCAATCCAGATATCAGTAGTCCCACAAGCTCTGAAACGCGGATACCTGAAGCATAGAGCAACTCAAGGATTGACCGGTCACGCCAGTAGAGGGATTTTTGCGGATTCGGAGCATCCAGTAGCCGCTGTGTTTCCTCTTTGGTCAAAAACTCGGGTAACCGATCTGTAATTTTTGGACTTTCCAGACGCTCCGTGGGATCAACTGATAACCAGCCTTCCGCGAGTAAGAAACGGAAAAACGTGCGAACTGCCGACTGTGCTCGCCTTATTGATGACGGTGCTAGCCCAACTTCGTGGAGAGAGAATATCCACGTTCTCAGAACCGTCGGGGTCACATGGCCTGGATCGGTGATATCTTGCCGGGCTAGGAACTCTATGCAGTTCTCCAAGTCATGCTGGTAAGCAGAAAGGGTGCGCTTGGAGAGACCCCGCTCGAAAATCAGATAGTCCTGGAACTGTTCTAGCCTAAAAGCCCTAGCGGGTTCCTCAACAGACTTATCAACGTTGAGTTCATTCATCGGGTTCGTCGTTCTTAGTTCGCCACCACCAGCGGATCACCACTAGAAGTGCCAGTACTGCAATCGCTGCCAGTACACTGCTGGTTCGGGTTAGGAGTACACTCAATACTTCGAGATTGTGACCAGTCGAGGCTCCCAACCAAATCAGTGTGCCGTACCAAATAGCGGACGCAGCTGCAAGGGGTACTGCCACAGGTCCAAGCCGTTGTTGCGTTATTCCAGCAAAGATGGGGACCACTGCTCGTAGTCCGGGCAGGAACCGAGTCCAAAAAATCGCCCAAGTTCCCCACCGTTCATAAAAACGTGTCATGCGATCCATTTGGTGATCTTTTAGTACTCGTTGTCCCCAGCCCCGCATGAAAAATGGCCTCCCATGAGTATATCCTAGTCGATACATCACAAGCGCTGATCCTACGTTTAGTGACCAGGTGACAGCGAAGATCAATCGAATATCCAGAGGCCCAAACGCTGAGAGAAACCCACCGAGTGCAACAAAAGTGTCAGCCGGAACTGCTGGGATCACATTCTCGACCGCAGCGCCAATTCCCAATCCAACATAGATCAAGCCCACGGGGATCTGGTCCATCAAAGACAGAAACTCTGCCACTAGCAACTACCTCCATACGCCCGTAAAGGGTCGGATCAGGGAGCCCTGCTTCCTTCTCCGATACTACCTGAGTCCAGAAAGTTGGAGGGCCGATCAATTAATGCTACAGAGTGCACGGCCAAACCTTCACCCGATCCTATCCAACCTAATCCTTCGTTTGACTTTCCCTTGATCGAGACACGGTCTGAGGTAAGCTGCAAAACCTCTCCAAATCGCTTCTTCATCGCGTCTAGATGGGGAGCCATTTTCGGTTTTTCACAGATCACAGTCACATCAATATTGACCACTGTGAAACCCTTGGACTCTAGGATTTGCCTGGTTCGTTCAAGCAAGTCCATCGAATCAGCTCCTTTCCAGGTCTCATCATCTGGCGGAAAGTGACTACCAATGTTACCCATGGCAGCTGCACCCAAAATTGCGTCGATCACCGCGTGGGTAATCGCGTCTCCATCAGAGTGACCTGACAACCCAGGATGGTCCGGGATATGTACCCCGCCAAGCACGAGCCTGCGACCCTCTTCAAAGCGATGGGAATCGTAGCCAGTTCCAACTCTCATTGAATATTCTCTAGAATTGGCAATGCTAGTCTCCGTAATAAGCCACAACCGTCAATCAGTCCCACCTCCGGATCGCGAGACAAACATTGTGTCCTCCGAAACCGAACGAATTGGAGAGCGCAAGTCGAATCGGGCGCTCAATTAGCCCGCCATGCGCGTACTCAAGGTCGCACTCTGGGTCAGATGCCTGGAAATTGATGGTCGGAGGAATTTTTCCGGTCCTACAGACTAAGGTTGAGACAATCGTTTCAAGGGCACCCGTAGCTCCGAGTAGATGGCCAGTCATCGATTTGGTAGATCCGACGACAACCTCATATGCCCGCTCCCCTAGTACTGCTTTGATTGCGGCTGTCTCTATAGCATCAGCCATCGTCGAGGTGCCATGAGCGTTAACGTAGTCGACATCGTCAGGGGTGGCGCCGGCCTTGTCTAAGGCCATCTGCATAGCGTACTGAGCTCCGTAACCGTCAGGCGGCGGCGCGGTTATGTGGTAGGCATCAGCTGAGAGTCCATAGCCAACGAGTTCTGCCATAATCTCTGCACCCCGATCCTCTGCGCATTCAAGCGCCTCCAACACGAGGGCACCCGCACCCTCCCCCATCACAAAGCCATCCCGCTCTGCCGAGAATGGACGGCTAGCACCTCCAGGATCTTCATTTCTAGTTGACAAGGCTTTCATGGAGGAAAACCCGGCATATGTCATAGGGGTTATTGTTGCTTCACCTCCACCCGCAATCATCATATCCGCATCACCATACTGGATATGTCGCATGGCATCCCCAATCGCATGCGCCGACGATGCGCACGCTGAAACGGTAGCATAGTTGGGGCCCTGAAGATTCCAACGCATGGATATATAGCCTGCTGAGATATCCGGAATGAACATGGGTATGAAGAATGGGCTGACTCTTTTAGGACCCTGTTCAATCAGCTTCCTATGTTGCTCTTCAAACGTGGATATCCCTCCGATACCACTGCCGAAGATGACACCGAAGCGAGTCGGTTCTACACCGTCAGGAGGTCCGTTCAGTCCTGCAGACGCAAGTGCCTGTGCAGATGCAGCGACAGAGAACTGTGACACGCGATCGTGACGCTTAACCTCCCTCCGCTCAAGGTATTCGAGAGGGTCGAACCCCTTAACTTCACATGCGATACGCGAGGCAAAGTCATCGGTAGCATCGAATAGTGTGACAGGTCCACCGCCACTTCTGCCTGCTAGCATGCTCGCCCAGCAGGATTCCACATCATTACCTACAGGTGAAACTAAGCCAGCGCCAGTGATTACTACGCGACGCGGACTCCCTTCTTTCCTATTCGTGTTCAGCATCTTACGTAAGTGGTTCTACGGCCTCAGCTCTCACTCTGCTTGTTTAGATATCTTACCGCGTCACCCACAGTTTTCATTTTCTCGGCGTCCTCGTCAGGGATGTCCAGCCCGAATTCTTCTTCGAACGCCATGACAAGCTCAACCGTGTCGAGGGAATCAGCGCCAAGATCCTCAACGAACGAAGCATCATCAGTGACCTTCTCTGGCTCTACCCCTAGCTCGTTAATGATGATCTCACGCACTCGTGCCTCGATCGACTCGCTCATGTAGCCTCCGTTTATTCATCTACAGGAAGAAAGGGCCCAATGCCCTATCCCATAACCATACCGCCATCGACCGCTAAAACTTGGCCAGTAATGTAGCAAGCTGCGGGGCTCACGAGAAACAGTGCGACACCTGCGATATCATTCGGCTCTCCCAATCTTGCCAGCGGAATCTGGCTCTGGAGCGCCCCAATCTGATCTTCTGTAAGCGCATCAGTCATGTCGGTACGGATAAATCCTGGAGCAATTGCGTTACAGCGCACCCCGCGTGGTGCCAATTCCCTTGCAACACTCTTCGTAAACCCTATCACCCCTGCCTTGGAAGCTGCGTAGTTAGCTTGACCTGCATTACCCATCAACCCAACCACTGAGGCGATGTTGAGGATTACTCCGCTCCTCTGCTTGAGCATTCCCCTGCCAACCGCACGGGTCAGGTTAAAGGCTCCCTTTAGGTTGACCTCTATAACATCATCGAACTCTTCATCCTTCATACGTAACAAGAGGTTATCTCTGGTAATCCCAGCATTGTTAACGAGAATATCGATGGTCCCCAGATTTTCCTGCACTTTCTTGACTATTCCGGTAGCACTCTCTCGGTCTGCGACATTACCCTGGTGCCCTGAGTGACCTTCACCTGGAAGCGAACCAGCAGCCGCTCTGGCACCCTCACCATCCAAGTCCATAATTGCGACGCGGACCCCTGCGCACGCGAATGCTTCTGAGATCGCGCGCCCGATACCTCTAGAACCTCCTGTAACGAGAGCAATCTTCCCTTTCAGATCTGGTCCACTTAACACTTCATTCATCGAATACCTCCACGTCATTAGGCTCACCCACAGTATGACAAGGGATGCCCTTAGCATTTTTGCGATTTAACCCACACAGAACTCCACCTGGACCCAGTTCGACGAAATGCCCGACCCCTGCGTCGAGCATCGTAGTGATGGAGTCTCTCCAACGTACTGGCGACGTCAGCTGCTGTATGAGTAGTCTACGGGCTTCCTTGGCAGAATTAACGAGGTCTGCAGTGACATTTGAGACCACTGGAAATTCTGGATCTCGCATTTCAGTGCTATCCAAACGGTCACCGAGCCCCTTCGCAGCCGACTCCATCAGAGGTGAGTGGAAAGCTCCAGATACCTTGAGTTTCAAAGCCCTCTTAGCACCAGCTTCGCGAGCCAACATGATACCTTCATCAACTCCTGAAATATCTCCACTTACCACAACCTGACCGCGCGAATTAAAGTTAGCTGGGACACACGTTCCAGTAGTAACACGGGAACAAACGTCAGCTACCATTTTATCGCTAAGACCAAGAATCGCTGCCATGGTCCCTGGTGTCCGAGTACCGGATGCATGCATCAACTCACCCCTTAGGCGCACTATCTTCAAAGCATCAGAAAAGGAGAAGGTTCCGGCCGCCACATGAGCACTGAACTCACCAAGCGAGTGACCCGCAGAAAATGCGACTCTACCCAGACGCTCTTCTATCACGCGCAAAACTGCAATTGAATGAGCAAGGATGGCCGGTTGTGCATTCTCTGTAACTGTCAGCGCGTCCTCTGGTCCATCCGCCATCAGTTTTGAAAGTCTGAATCCAAGAACCTCATCTGCCAGTGCAAGTGTTTCAGCAGCAATTGGTTCCGCTTCGGCTAAGGCTTTAGCCATTCCAACATACTGTGACCCCTGTCCAGGGAAGATTAAAGCAATAGACATAGAGATCTGGCTACCAACGCAGTGCCATGGCTCCCCAAGTCAGCCCAGATCCGAAGGCTACTGTGAGTACGTTTGATCCAGGAGTGATCAATCCCTCTTCGTCAGCTTCATCAAGTGCGACAGGGACCGTTGCAGAGCTCATATTTCCATACCTGTTGACGTTGACAAATACCTTTTCCATCGGCAAGCCCGCATATTTTGCCGTGGCCTCGATAATTCTGATATTTGCTTGATGAGGTATAAGTAGCTGTACATCGTCCACCGTGAGACCTGCATTCTGCAGAGCTACGTGACACGAGTCTGCCATGCAACGAACAGCATGTTTGAATACCTCCCGGCCCTCCATCCGGATAAGGTGGCTTTTCTCATCAAGAACCTGTTGGCTCAGCGGCACAGCAGACCCGCCACCGGGACGATATAAGAGGTCAGCAAGATCTCCATTGGAACCCAAATGGGAGGAGAGAATTCCTCTAGCAGATCCGTTTGCCGGTCGCAGTACCACCGCGCCGGCGCCATCCCCGAATAGCACACTTGTAGAACGGTCCTCCCAATCTACAATCGAACTCATTTTCTCAGTCGCTATTACTAGAGCCACCTCAGCTCGACCGGCTGCTACGTAGCATTCAGCGACACTCATTGCGTAAATAAACCCGGTACAGGCAGCAATCACGTCAAAGGCAATTGCATTTGAGCACCCAAGCAAAGCCTGGGTGTCACAGGCTGTTGAAGGAAGCCAGCGATCGGGTGTAGCTGTCGCTAGAATGATGACATCAACTTCACCCGGCTCAACCCCAGCCTGCTCCATCGCTTTGCGAGCCGCAGCTGCACCCATGTAGGCTGCACCCATATCAGGAGGTGCTATCCGCCGCTCCCGGATACCTGTACGAGTTTGAATCCACTCGTCTGAAGTATCTAAGCGTTCCGCTAGATCATCGTTTGTTACGATGTCATCTGGTAGAAACCGACCGGTTCCAGTGATTTCTACCAGCGGACTGGGTTTCTTCATGAGACCTCTTCTGGTGCATTACTTATTGACTTGGATAAACGGTTAGCAGTTTGCACCACCATATCAGAACGCACTGCTTGAGCAGCTACCCTGATAGCATTCCTAATAGCTTTTGATGATGAACCACCATGGCAAATGACCGAAACACCCCCAACACCTAAAAGTGGCGCGCCTCCAGTCTCTGAATAATCCAGAATCCGGAATATATGATCGAAGTCCAGAGCGTTCTCAGTCAAAGCACCTAGTTCTGTTTTTATTAAACCAACAATGAACTGAGCGACTGACTCGTAGAACTTCAATAACACGTTGCCAACAAACCCATCACAAACGACAACATCACAGATACCCTCAATTATATCCCGGCCCTCGAGATTCCCGACAAAATTTAGACTATCTTCATTCTTCAGCACCTCATAGGCTGCCGCACTCAGTTCGTCACCCTTACCCGGTTCTTTCCCAATATTTAGCAGGGCAATCCGAGGTTTAGGGCGCCCCATTATCTCCCGAGCGTATATGTTTCCAAGGTGTGCGAACTGGACCAGATGCTGGGGCTTACAGTCAATGTTAGCTCCCGCATCAACAAGCAGACACTGCTCTTCTGCTGTTGGTAGTAAGGTGCCTATTGCGGGACGGTCCACCCCTGGTAGAGGTCTAAGTTTGAAAAGTGAAGTGGCCATTACAGCACCGGTAGAACCAGCACTCACGAACGCATCAGCGTCTCGTTTCCTCTGAAGTTCAAGACCCACTACAATCGAAGAATTGGGCTTCGTACGGATTACTGACGCAGGAGAATCATCCGCCTGAACACGGTCAGGCGCGTGATGAACTGAAATGCGATTGGGCACCACTTCGTGTCTTGCCAACTCTGCGTCAATCACCTCCCGATCGCCGACAAGTATCAGTTCAACATCGGACTCGTACTCACGCAGAGCTTCAATAGCCCCAGTTACCTCAATTCGGGGGGCGTCATCCGTGCCCATCGCATCAAGAACGATGCGCATGGGGATTACCTAGCTCAGTACAGGTGGCAAGATCAAATCTGATCTAGGCCGACTTCGAGAACTGATTCGCCTCTATAATCCCCGCAATTGGGGCAAACTCTATGAGGTACCTTTAAATCTCCACATTTCGGGCAGGTGTTAACGCTCACATGCTCTGCCTTGAAGTGTGTTCGGCGCTTCCGTTTACGCTGTTTCGACGTCCGCTTCTTGGGAACGGCCATATGACCTACTCACTTTTCTTTGAGAACCCTCAGTGCCTGCCACCGGGGATCAGTGTGATCCTCAGTACAATCGCACTTCTGCTTGTTTTTGTTAATCCCACAGTGAGAGCAAAGGCCCTCACAGTCAGACCTACAAATCACATATGGATCTACCGCAAAAACAACCTCTTCATGAACTGCATTGCTCAAATCAATCTCAGTGCCTTGTCCATAAAGGTGAACCCCTTCATCCTCTTCCGCACCCTCTTCGTCAGCGGAAACAAACACCAGTGTGAGTTCGTGTTCCATCGCACTCACCACTGGCTCAAGACAACGCTTGCATTCCTGTTTGAGCCTTCCGTTGAGGTGACCCCTAATTACAATCTCTCTGGAACCCGCTAGAGAAGCGGTGAGTTTTACTTCAACCGGACGGTCCCACTTAACACCACTTTCTTCCCAAAAAGCGGAAGTAGCTGGTAACCCAGCATCTAATTCAACAGATCCTTCTCGGTGCAGGCGAGCAAGATCAAGCCTGAGCATGGTCACAAAATCTGGTTCCGGAACAAAAAATGTTTAGACTGATGACATACCTTACTACTGATGCTTAACCAATACGTTAGCGCTCATTTGGAGAAAAAAAGAAGCCAATTTCAACCTGAGCATTTTCGTCGGAATCAGACGCATGAATCGCATTTCTGCCCTTAGATTCAGCATAGAGATTCCTCACTGTCCCTTCGGCAGCTTCCGCGGGATCCGTCGCCCCAATCACTCCCCTCAATTTTTCTACAGCTGCGTCTGCTTCGAGTACCATAGGAATTACTGGACCAGATGTCATGAAATCGACTAACCCTTCATAGAACGGCTTTCCCTCGTGAACTGAGTAGAAAGCTCCCGCTTGTTCACGATTAAGTACCGTAAGCTTGATTGCCTTGATACTAAATCCACTATTCTCCAGGTGAGCGATAATCTTCCCGGCATTACCCGAACCAACCGCATCTGGTTTGATAATCGCCAACGTATGATTCATGAACAATTCTCTTAGTTAGAAAAAATGAACTAGGCGAGCCTGCTCTGCAGCAGGCCGACGATATCAGCCGTCCGTTCCGCAACAGATATTCCATTTTCATTGAACACTCTAATTTTCTCCTCAGCAGTACCTGAGGATCCGCTGATAATTGCCCCCGCATGTCCCATTCTCCGACCTGGCGGAGCTGTCTGTCCCGCTATGAAACCGATGACGGGTTTCGACATGCGCTCTTTAACATAAACGGCTGCCTCCTGCTCATCCGTTCCCCCAATCTCGCCAATCATGACCACAGCGGTTGTCTCAACATCTGCCTCAAAAGCCTTTAGGCAGTCGATGAAATTCGTACCGATGAGAGGGTCTCCTCCAATTCCAACACACGTCGTTTGACCTAATCCAGCATTCGTTAACTGGAAAATAGCCTCATAGGTAAGCGTGCCTGATCGTGAGACGACGCCGATGGGTCCTTTCGCTACGATCTGACCGGGCAGTATGCCGACCTTTGACTTTCCAGGTGAAATAAGTCCCGGACAATTAGGTCCCAGAACACGTACGCCTCGATCTCTTGCGAAGGCGTGAGCCCGTGCCATATCTAGAACAGGTACTCCTTCAGTAATCGCGACAATTAGCTTTACACCCGCCTCCGCGGCCTCCAGTATCGCCCCCGCAGCAAATCTTGGCGGTACGTAAATAACTGAAGTATTCGCCCCAGTTTCGCCGACAGCTTCATCCATTCCATTGAAAATGGGCACATTGCTCCCGCTGGGTCCCTCAAAGGTTTGTGAGCCTTTTCCAGGGGTCACACCTGCCACAACCCTGGTTCCGTATGCCATCATTTCCCGGGTATGGAATGAACCATCTCGCCCAGTTATTCCTTGGACCACAACCTTGGTATCAGAGCCAATGAAGATCGCCACTATGCAGCTCCCGTTAGCTCTACGGCCTTTTCTACCACTTCATCCATCGATGTGTAGGCAGAGAGACCAGCATCTGCGAGGATCTCTAGAGCACGGTCCTCATTTGTACCCGTAAGCCGAATCACGATCGGTAACTCAATGTCAATGTTCTCAATTGCGTGGATGATGCCGTTAGCCACGTCGTCACACCGGGTGATCCCACCAAAGATGTTAAAGAGAATTACTTTCACGTTAGGATCAGATGTGATGATTTCCAGGGCAGCTACAACCTTATCCGGGTTGGAAGAGCCACCAATGTCGAGGAAGTTCGCGGGTTCACCACCGTAGTACTTCACGAGATCCATCGTAGCCATGGCAAGCCCAGCACCGTTCACACAGCACCCAACATCCCCATCAAGCTTCACGTAAGAGAGTCCTGCTTCACGTGCCTTCGCCTCTGAAGGTGGTTCCGAGGAGGCATCCCTCATCTCTGCTATTTCAGGTCGCCTGAAAAGTTCACTATCATCAATGCTCATTTTCGCGTCGATCGCTTTCATTTCCCCTGCAGGCGTAGTGATCAAAGGATTGATCTCAGCCATCGATGCACCTGAGCTTACAAAGGCATCATAAAGTTGTGCGATGATCTTCCTGGCCTGATCTACAAGGTTTGGATCCTTATATAAGAAGCTAGCTAGCCAATATGCCTGGTGTGGGAGCATCCCGTAACGTGGATCAACGCTAAGCTTGCGGATCGCGCTCGGACTGGTACGGGCTACTTCCTCGATGTCGATCCCGCCTTCCGCCGAGACCATGAATGTCGCTGCCTGTGCCTTACGATCTAAAAGAACACCAACGTACGCCTCTGTATCAATGTCCTCAGCAGGGGTAACCAAAACTTTATCAACTAGAAGACCATTGATATCCATACCAAGAATTTCTGATGCGTAATCCCTCGCCTCTGCAGGGTCTTCTGCCAACTTCACGCCCCCAGCTTTCCCCCTGCCACCCGAATGGACCTGAGCCTTGATAACCACCGTCCCACCATATCCCGCAGCTACTACCTCAGCCTCCTCTGGAGTGCTCACAACCCGGCCTGGTGGAACAGGGATACCGACAGACCGGAAGCGTTCCTTCGCCTGATATTCGTGTATATCCATAAGTTATGTGCTTGCTATGCAAAGGGCGCCGAAGCTACCAAAGGCTAGTAGGCTAATCAACGCTGGAGCTCCTCTCCTAGAGGTAGATTCAGCGACGGTCTCTATTCAGCTCTTCCAAAAGTAAGCGTAGTTCTTCAAGAGCTTCTCCAAAGCCACTCCAATCCCCCTCCTGAGCACGGGCTTCAGCCTTCCCCAGTAAATCAAGTGCGTCCGTAGACCAAGAGAGATCCCCAACCAAAGGATTCTCTTCTGCAGATTGTTCCACCTCAATGGACAACTGTTCAGGGATCACAAACCCTGCTAGTTCGCTGATCGCCCCAGAGAGTTCTTCAGTCATAACCACTCGTCGACCATCACTTACAACGAAACGCCGTAGTTCCGGGATCGCGTCCGCTTCAGCCGCCAAGAAGACAGGTTCCATATACAATATCTGACTCCCAACGGGTACCACATGAAGATGTCCGGTCCAAACATCACTTCCACCCGTACGCCATAAGGAGAACTGTTGCGATATTTCAGGATCTTGCTCAACCAGTGCTTCAATTTGCCTGGGACCGGATATCTGATCTGCAACAGGAACATCAAATAGTACTAGGTCCGGAACTCCCTCTTGGTCCGTACCGGCTGCCAAGATCGCCGTAAGATTCTGTCGGCCGGCAGGCACAAACACCGTCGTCAAGTGAAAACGTGGCTCGTCTTCTCCTGGAAGCTTATAGATTCCGTATTCAGGCTGATATGGTACCGGATTCGTACCCTCAGCCAGTTCCTGGGGTGAAGCCCAGACATCCTGTTGGCCGTGGAATATGGGTGCTGTTTCCTGGTGATACTGGAGAAGTACGCGGCCTTGAAGGTTAAGGAACTCCCTAGAATACCGCAGGTGCTTTCGTGCCTCTTCTGGCATCTCAGTAATGGGGCTAAAGAGCCCCGGAAACGCGAGTTGATAAGCATCTAAAATTGGGTCATCAACCGGTATGCGATAAAACATCACATCCCCTGTCACTCCATCTACAAGCACCTTTACTGAATTCCGTACGTACGTTAGATCGGAACCGAATGCCCCGAGATACTGCGTTGATGAAAGCGGAAAAGTCCGGCTTCCAATGAAGCCCTCAGTCATCCACATGACTCTTCCATTCGCAACTATAGGATAAGGTTGTTCGGGAATGAGAAGGAACGGAGCGATCGCCCGAATCCGGTCCGCTACACGGCGGCGGTAGATGAAATTGCTCTCTCTATTCAATTCTGACGAAAACAACAGATTCCAATCCCGGAAGCGCCAAGCAAGTAGTCCAGTACGGGCCCAGGACCCCAATTCGATCCCTTTTGGGAAATCCACTCCTGGTACACCAAGTGTCCCGTCAAGCGCTTGGAACTGCTCAGCGCTTGGATTTACAACGGCATAATCCTGGGTTCGTGTACCGAAAAATACTTGTGAGAACTCAAGATCAAGTCCCTCAAGGGGCGAGGCACCGGCGGTGACGTCAGGGGGAATTCCTGAGATCAGCATAGGTGGTCGGCCCTCAGGAGTACGTATAGATGCCAAACTTGCTACCGCCCCCATCCCTTCAAGATACCTCTCGCGCAAAATGCGGTTTTGCCAATTGGGGTCTTGAATCCCGAGCGGTTCAATCTCCCGAACCGCCAACGCAACTGGGACAGGACCCTCGGGTCCATCATACCGATCAATTGCAACAGTCCGGAAGTCGTAGTAGGGGAAACGCGCTTCAAGTTCCCTGTACGTTGTTAATAGGGCATCCGAACTCCAGACCGGTAGTCCAGAAAACTGCTGAGCTGCACTGACCCAATCGATGGCTGAATCGACTTCGTACTCGAACGACTTCCGTTCTAGCTCAGTCCCCATCCCTTCTAGCTCAGCTAACCCGAACCCATATCGTGTGAATTCAAGATTGAATTCTATATAAGGTGTTTCGCTCTCAAGTTCGTTCGGTTCTACCCGAAATCTCTGAATAAACCCAGGATAGACTTGGCCAATCAGAACTACTCCTAGCCCGGTCATAACTAATGAGCCGACCAGAAGCGGAATCAGCTTCTTCTTAGCACTCCACAATACCCCGACAGCTGCCAAGCTGCAGATACCCGTGAGGGTCTGAAGAGTGGGTATCCGAGCTTGTGCATCGGTATAACCAAGAATCCCACTGACTCCAGAAGTTCCATCTAAAAAAAGCGCATAGCGCTCGAACCAAAAGCGAACACCCATAAGCACCAGGAAGAACGCGAGTAGTATGGCCAAGTGAAGACGAGCACGATCCTCTGCGTAAAATTTTCCCCTACCCCACCGAATGGCTCCAGTCGCTGCATATCCTGCAGTAACAACTGAAAGCACAAGGAAATTGAGGATGAGGGCAAACATGAGAAAACTGAGTAGAACCGGAAGCCAGAAGACGTAGAAACTGACATCATGAGCAAGAATTGGATCTGTGATGCCCCACGGACTCGCATTGCTCAGGAGAAGGGCCTGGAGGCCGAGATTGTTTGGAACCCCAGCACCAAACCACAGAGCAAGAAGAGCTGAGATACCTAGGACACCCATGAGAACATAGCTTCGGGGGATCTGTTCTGAGATCTCTAGATTTCCAAAACGGCGCTTGATTTGGATCCCTGTTAGCGTCGCTGCCACCACCCTCAGGTTTAAGAATACAAGGGAACCGACTCCAATACCCACACCAATGCGTACGCCCCACTCCCACACGACCCTTTTCCAGAAAACGCTGCTGTAACCCATTTGCGTATGCCACATAATTTCTACGTAGGCGTTCGCACCGAGACTACAAAGAGTCGCAAGTGCACCCACTGCGAGGACGAGCACAATAAAAATTGAGCCGCTCCGAAGTGCAGAGAAAAGTGAGTTTGTACCAGGATTAGGTGACATGTTCAGAGTTGGTTGTTCAAGTGAAAGGCACACCAACCTGCGTGAGCCACTCGGCAATTTCAGTTCGAATCTCCATAAGACGGCTTTCGGATCGAGCTTCAAAGCGAGCCACGATCACTGGTTGTGTATTAGAGGCCCGCAACAGCGCCCAGCCATCCCCAAATAAGATGCGAACCCCATCTACACTGATCACGTCATATTTCTCCTTGAAGTAGACTAAAGCTTCGGATACAACGGTCCACTTCTGATCCTCAGTGACATCTATGCGGATCTCCGGTGTCGATCTGTATTCCGGGAAATCCGAGACTATCTCTGATAATGTGCGTCCAGAACGACTGATGATCTCTATCAGTCGACATGCGTCATATAGCGCGTCATCAAAACCGAGATAGTCATCCGCAATCATGATGTGACCTGATAGTTCTCCTGCTAAGAGAGCTCCGGTTTCTCTCATTTTATTCTTGATTAAGGAGTGCCCGGTTTGCCACATGATGGGCTCTCCACCAGCCTTCTCAAATAGCTCTGGAAGCACCTGGCTGCACTTAACATCGAAGATAAGCTTTTGACCCGGACCCCTTTTTTTCAGCAAATCAAGACCGAACAAGAGGAGGAGAATATCACCCCTGATGATCTGACCTTGATCATCGATAGCACCGATCCGGTCCGCGTCACCATCGAAAGCTACTCCAAGGTCGTAATTGCCTGATTCAACACTACGAATTAGGTCGATGAGATTATCATCAACTGTCGGATCGGGATGGTGATTCGGGAAAGTGGGGTCAGATTCACAAAAGAGCGGTGTCACTTCGACCCCAATCGCCTCTAGCAGTCGAACAGCCAGGATTGACCCGGTACCATTCCCACAGTCAACGGCTACCCTCATGGGTCGCTCCAAATTAAACCGACCAGCTATATCGTCCACATAACGGTCAAGCACTGTAACCCGTTCGTACCCACCTGAGCCGCTAGTGAAGTCTGCCTCGTTGATGGAACGCAGGAGATCTTGGATAGCATCTCCGTAGAGTGAGCTACCACCATGAGTCATCTTGATCCCGTTCCATTCGGGCGGATTGTGCGACCCCGTAATTTGGACCCCTGCATCCGCACCGAGCGTCACTTCCGACCAGTACAGCACGGGAGTCGGGACGGTGCCAACGTCGACCACATCTACACCTGCAGAACGGATGCCTGCGATCAGACCGTCGGCTAGAGACGGTGAGGTAAGCCGATTATCGTAACCCACTGCAACTGTGGGTGACCGCGAGCTGCTGCCTAGGCGCACACGTGACCCAAAAGCCCGCCCAACCGCCTCGGTGACCTCAGCATCCAAATCCTCTCCGACGATACCTCGGATGTCGTATTGTCGGAAAATATGTGATTTCATTAGGGCCCTTGGCCTATCAGGCCACCCCCAAAAGTTCCGAGCCCTTCAATACTCGCCCTCGCGAACTCTAGGGCTCCGCTCGGGAGTATGCCGATGTACAGAATGAGGCCTACGCTCACTAGTAACGCGAAGCGCATGGGAAGAGGCACGATAATGCGGTCATGTTGCCCTTCCGTCTCTGGGTCTTTCATCCACATGACCCAGGCAATGCGCAGATAATACCAGTAGGATACCACCGTGGTGAGCACAAGAATAACCGACAGAGTCCAGAGGTCTGATTCTGCGGCACCCAGCAAGAGATAAATCTTCCCCATGAACCCACCGGTACCTGGGAACCCGGCAAGGGACAGTAGGAGGACCGTGAGAAAAACACCAAGCAGCGGCTGGGACCAGCCAAAGCCCACGTAATCATCAATGTACAGTCGCTCTTCAGAGTGGTGAGAGACACTCATAACGATCGCGAATGCGCCAATGTTCATGAGTGTGTAGACAAGAAGGTAGAAGAGCATCCCAGCGGCCGCCGCCTCGTTCGCTGCAGTAATTGCGACAAGCAGATATCCGGCGTGCGCAATGCTTGAATACGCGAGCATGCGCTTGATGTTCGTCTGCACTAAGGCGATGAGGTTCGCTCCGACCATTGTGATTGCTGCAAGCCACCACAAGATCGGATACCAAAGTGCATATATGGATTGGTCGCCGAAGCCAACCATGAAGACTCTAAGGAATGCGACGAATCCAGCAGCCTTGACCGCCGCTGACATCCAAGCGGTAACCGGGGCTGGAGCGCCCTCATAAACGTCGGGAGTCCACATATGGAATGGAATGGCCGATACCTTAAATGCAAAACCAATAGTCAACAGAGCAACAGCAGCAGAGAGAAGGCTACGAGAGCCTTCTCCACTCGATATAATTTCCCCTATAACCGCTACATTCGTGCTCCCGGTAGCTCCATAAACCAGCGCAATCCCATAGAGTAAAAATCCGGTAGAAAAAGCCCCTAGAAGGAAATATTTCAATCCGGCTTCTGCAGATTTTCTGTCTCGCCTATTGAAAGCCGTTAAAGCATACACTGCGATCGACATCACCTCGAGGCCAAGAAAAACTACGATGAGGTCACGCGCACCAACCATGAACATCATGCCAGCAGTTGCGAAAAGAATCAGGGCGTAAAACTCACCAGCTTGAAGCCGCTGCCTGTACACGTAAGCGAACGAAATCAAGATTCCTAGTACCGCCGCTAGTAAGAAAATCCAGTTGGAGAAAAGCCGGAATCGGTCCACGGCGATCATCGAGTTCACACCAACTTCCGTGACGCCATAGAGCCATGCATTAGCCAACGCGGCACCCAGAAGACCTAAGAGCGCTAACCATCCTAGATCGTCAGATCTCCCAGACTCGAGTTCCTCTTCTACTGCCAAATGGGCCTCTCTGTACCTCCCAGTGACTCCCACTACCAGAATAACCATCCCGGAAACACACAGAATGATCTCTGGAAGGAGAGCCCATACATAGTGAAGTTGTCTGCTAAAATCGATGATCATTTCTATTCTTGACCACCGTCGACGACTTGAGGCTCATTTACCTCATCTCCGACTCTAGCTTGATCCTCAAGAATCGCTTCATCTAACCGCTCAAGAACCACTTGAACGCTGGGTTCCATCCGGTCCAGTAAGGGTGTCGGATTCCATCCTATCCAGATCATGAGCGCGCAAAGAGGTGCGAGGATCGCGAGCTCACGTTTGGATAGATCCTCGATTTCCCTGTTCTCCTGCTTGTCCAGCGGATTAAAGAAGACCCGCTGGACCATCGGGAGCATGTAGTAAGCCGCAAAAATTACCCCAAGTGTAGCTACCAACGTCAAAACTTTATGGGTTTCGAAAGCCCCGAGCAGAGCGAGGAATTCTCCAATAAAACCACTCGTACCCGGTACCCCGATCGATGCAAGAGCAGTGATGACAAATGCCGTCGCAAACCATGGCGCAACCCTACCGATCCCTCCGAATTCTTGGATCTCCCGGGTGTGGCGGCGCTCATAAAGCATACCTAGCAACAGGAAGAGCGCGCCAGTACTGATCCCATGCGAGATCATGACGATAAGCCCACCCTGCAGGCCATTTAAATTCAGTGCAAAAATTCCTAAAACAACGAAGCCCATGTGAGCAACTGAAGTATAAGCAACGAGCTTCTTGGCATCGGACTGTACTGCAGCTACGCAGGCTGTGTAGATAATTCCAATTACAGCGAGAACCAGCATCGTAGTAATAACCACCGGGTGTTGCGCAGCAATCGGGAAGAGTGGGAGCAGAAACCGCAGAAAACCGTATGTACCCATCTTGAGCAGTACAGCAGCTAGGATAACAGAACCAGGTGTCGGAGCTTCTACGTGAGCGTCAGGAAGCCATGTGTGAAAAGGGAATACCGGAACTTTTACTGAAAATGCAAGAGCGAAGGCACCAAAGAGCCAGAGTTGTTCCGTACCACTCAGAGGCACTTGAAGAAGATCACTGTACGCGAATGTCGGGGCACCTATGAACATTTTCGCGCGATATACGAGGTACAGAATTCCCACGAGCATCAGAAGGGATCCTAGTGCCGTATACAAGAAGAACTTAATCGCGGCATAGATACGTCGTGCACCACCCCAGATACCGATGATGAAATACATCGGTACGAGCGTAAGTTCAAAGAAGACATAGAAGAGGAAGAGGTCTGTAGCCAAGAACACTCCAACAACACCCGCCTCAAGGATCAGCATCAGAGCGTAGAAGGGCCGTTGTCTATCTTGGATGTAGTTGAAGGATGCGAGGATTGAGATCGAAGCCATGAACGTTGTCAGCATCACCATGAAAAGGCTGATACCGTCTATCCCGAGGGAGTAGCTCACACCCCAGGACTCAATCCAGGGAGTCGCGCTTTCCATCTGCATCCCACCCACTGTGGGATCGAATGCCCACCAAAGCCCAAGGCTGAGGATAAAAACAACGGCTGACCACCAGAATGCCACATGTTTCACACGTTGCTCATCAGCCCACAGCACAGGTATGATGCCAAGAATTGGCATCCAGATAAGTGTGTGGAGCACCCAGTCGGAGTAGCTGACGAAGTCGAGTAAGGTCGTCATCAAAAGACTGACACACCTAGAATGATGAGTGCTCCAATCGTTAATACAAAAGCATACATGTTTACTGTTCCAGTCTGAAACATGCTCACGATGAAGCCGAGGGCCCGAGCAGCCCAACCGACACCGTTGACTACTCCATCAATGACTCTGGCATCGATCACCTTCCAACAGAAGCGAGAGCTTTTTATCAAAGGTTGGACGATTAGGCGGTCATAAATTTCATCGACGTACCATTTGTTATACAGGACCTTAGAAAGACCACTGAGCTCGGTATCTTCCGCCGCCACCTTCACGTTCTGCCGTCTTAAGAATTGGAAAGATGCTAACACCGTCACGAGCGCGAGGGTCGTTGATACCAATGCCCAGGCAACTTCTCCTCCCCCGAATGGTGCCTGTTCTGCGACCTCGCCGAGATTGAGTTCCTGTATATGGTGAGCTTGTTCCGTTATCGGTTCGAGCCAATGGTGAAGCCACTCGCCGGTCAAGGGGCCAAGCCCTATAAAAGTCTCACGAAGTGCTTCTGGCACATTGATCCAGCCAGCCACCACCGAGAATAGCGCTAGGGCTATAAGCGGTATCCACATTACTGGCGGGGATTCATGTAGGTGCTTCACTTCTTCGACACCCGTACGACTCGCACCGTGAAAAGTCATGACCATCATCCGGGTCATGTAAAATGCAGTTAAGATCGCTGCTACCAGAGCGATAACCCAATATACCTGGTAAAGCATAGGGTACGGTGCCTTAGCGGCTCCCCCGAAAGCCGCAGTCTGCCAAATAATCTCATCCTTCGAGAAAAAACCAGCAAAAGGCCAAATGCCTGAGATCGCGAAAGTGGCAACCCACATGGTGCCCCAGGTGATAGGCATGAAGGTCCTTAACCCTCCCATATTCCGCATATCTTGTGGGTCTTGATGGTTGTTTGTTCGGTGCAAAGAGTGATGCATCGAATGAATCACTGCACCGGCACCGAGGAATAGGAGGGCCTTGAAAAAGGCATGGGTCATAAGGTGGAAAATTCCTGCAGCGTAGGCACCAACACCTACACCTACGAACATGTATCCAAGCTGTGATATGGTGGAATAAGCTAGAACTTTCTTGATGTCATTCTGCTTGAGAGCGATCGTGGCCGCGAACAAGGCAGTAAGGACCCCTACCCCAGCAACGGTAGCGCTAGCAATCGGTGACAGCGCATAGAGCACGGACGACCGAGCCACGAGATACACACCCGCTGTGACCATCGTGGCGGCATGGATCAGAGCTGAGACGGGTGTTGGGCCCGCCATAGCATCCGGAAGCCACACATAGAGGGGAATTTGTGCGCTCTTGCCAGCAGCACCTAGAAACAGGAAAAGGGTAACGGCCGTCACCAACCTGCTTCCATATTCCAAGTCAGCCGCTTGGGAGAATAACGGAACGAAGTCCAGGGTACCGAACATTCCGAATAGCAGAAACATCGCAATCAGGAAACCAACATCCCCTATTCGGTTGACGATAAACGCCTTCTTACCAGCATCTGATTTTTCACGATCGCTAAACCAGAAGCCGATCAGAAGATATGAGCAGAGCCCCACACCCTCCCACCCGACGAACATGAGCGGATAGCTCGCACCCATAACTAGTACGAGCATGAAGAAAATGAATAAATTCAGGTAAGAGAAGTACCGAGCGTATCCAGCGTCGTCACGCATGTAGCCAACGCTAAATAGATGTATCAAGAAGCCGACACCCGTTACGATCATAGTCATCAGAATGGACAGTTGATCGAGTTGGATTGCCGCCTCAACCGTGAACGCACCAGTTGCTATCCACGTCCAGTACTCAATGACGTGAGGATCATGTAGCTCAACGCTAAGCATCCGTGCGAAGTTCACGGATGCGATAAGGAATGCCACAAGCATCACACCGGGGGCCACATAGCTAGGTAGCGTATGCGTCGCGGGTAAATGACCGCCCTCGTCCAGGTCTAGTTCGCCACCTAGTCGCACCGCACTCGCAGAAACCTGAGCATGCCTTAAAGCCAGCGCACCATTGATAAGAAAGCCGATCAGTGGAAGCAGAATGATGAGGCCAGGAAAGAACGGCTGAAACTGTGCTGCGGTCTCAACCGTTGCCTGTCCGCCCTGTACGCTAACGCCAAGAGCGTTGTACATCGGGGCTACCACCTCAGGAGTTTGAAATTGTCCACGTTAACCGTTTCATAGTGGCGGAAAACTGAGATGATGATTGCCAGACCAACCGCAGCCTCTGCAGCCGCCACTGTCATCACAAAGAATACGAATACTTGGCCGTCGATCCCCATGAGACGGGAGAAGGCTATGAACGCTAGATTTACTGCGTTGAGCTGGAGTTCAATGCAAAGAAACATGATGATCGCGTTCCTGCGTACGAGGACACCGAACGTTCCAAGCACAAAGATCATCGCGCTGAGTACAAGTGCTTCAGTAATCACCGGCCACCCTTTTTAGCGAGCACAAGTGCACCCACAATCGCTACCAGAAGAAGGACTCCGGTAATCTCAAAAGGTACGACATACGTGGTGTACAGCGGCTGCGCGATCGCCCCAACGGCGCCGTGCTGTGCAAGAGCTGCATCGATCGCTCGACCACCCGCTGTCGGCTCAGTGATTGCGTTCTCACCAAACTGTCGTACTAGGACCCCTGCCATTAATCCAATAATCACAAACGATAGTAGGGAAAATGCACCCCCCTTCAGATCCCGCTGATAGTCGTGGCCGAGGTTGAGAAGCATGATTACAAATAGGAAAAGAACCATGATCGCACCCGCATAGACAATCACCTGGATTGCTGCTAGAAAGTGCGCTTCAAGCAGGACGAAAATACAGGCCAGGCTTGCCAGGGTGGCCACCATGTAGAGAAGGCTCCCTACGGGACTCTTCGCCCATACAACGCCGAGAGCACCCCCGAGGGCAACCGCAGCGAAAACATAGAACAGAACCTCGATCATGGCTGGGTTACTCTGAGCTAGGATCGGATGGATCCCAAAGCAACGTCGTAGGGTGATCCTGCTCCATCAAACGATCCAAGTCATACACGAACCGGCTCCGAGTGTACTCGGCATTCTCAAAATGCTGTCCTACATGGATTGCTTCGACCGGGCAAACCTCCTGGCACATCCCACAGAAAATGCAGCGGAACTCATCGATTTCGTACACGATGGGATAACGATTTCCCTGATCGTCCTCACCACCCACCAGGCGAATACAATTGGCCGGACAGACCGTGGGACACAGGCCACACGCTACACATTTGGGTCGTCCATCAGCGTGCACTTCCATACGGTGTGTACCACGCCACCGAGGACTCAAGTCAGTCGGTTCTTCCGGGTATTGTTGGGTAACCTTCGATGGGTTCACTAAGTGTCTGAAAGTTAGGGCCATCCCGCTTAGGGCTGCCCTCAAGTACGATGTCTCTTCCGGCTCCGGCCGGTTTATAACCTTTACTGAGATTGCCATACTTACGTACCTCTAGTCCCCCGCAGTAGCGGGCTGAGAGATGCCTGTAATCGATACCTTTTGCCGACTCTGGCCCGCAGCGCCGATAATCGTTCGTCCGCGATCCAGAAAAAATATGAATCCCGCAGTCGCGACTCCACTGACAGCAGTCAAAGCGAGTCCATAGGAGAATCCCCAAGCCATTTTCACTTCGTCAAGCACGAGAATCGTACCACCTATTAACATCGCATAAGCAAGGGCTGTCGGGAGCATAACTTTCCACCCTAACGCCATGACCTGGTCATAGCGGAACCGCGGAAGAGTCCACCGGATCCAGATATACAGAAGCATGAAGAACGATGTCTTCATTGCAAAACCACCAAATGTGAGAACTGTTTTCCACCAAGCCGGATTCGCTAGGACTATGACTCCATCCTGAGTAAATCCTTTGATGAGTTGCCCCTCATGCCAGAATGCATCATCCCAAGTACCGGGAAGGTCCCAACCACCAAGGAAGAGAGTCGCCATAAGCGCAGAGGCCGTCACCATATGGCCAAACTCGGAAATCATAAAAGCCGAGAACTTCATAGCTGAGTACTCAGTGTGATAACCAGTCACGAGCTCCGACTCAGCCTCTGGCATGTCGAATGGAAGTCGGTTGGTTTCCGCAAACGCTGAGACTACAAAAAGAATGAAGGCGAGTGAAAGCGGGAACGCGAACCACATACCGAGTTGCTGCTGCTGCCAAACCACCTCGGTCAATGTGACATTACCCGACATCATGAGTACGGTGATGAGGGAGAGTCCTAGGGCAACTTCATAACTCACCATTTGTGCCGAAGCCCTCAGTCCCCCGAGAAAAGCATACTTGTTGTTAGAGGCCCAGCCACCGAGCACCACACCGTAAACAGCGAGCGAACTGAAGGCCAACACATAGAGTATCCCTATTGGAATATCAGCTATGATCATGTCGACGACCCCCACCGGAGTTGGCAAAGGAGCAGCAATCGGGATCACGGCGAACGTGACCAGAGAAGGAACAAGAACGAACATCGGTGCCAAGACGAAAAAAGCCCTAGAGGCGGTCGAGGGAAGCGTTTCCTCCTTAAGTAGGTTCTTGATTCCATCGGCTACTGGTTGAAGCAAGCCGAATGGACCGACGCGATTGGGACCTCGGCGGTCCTGAATCCAGGCTGACACCCTTCGTTCTGCCAGGGTGCTATAAGCGACTACCAGGACCACTAGCCCAAAGATGATCGTAACTTTCAGGGACATGGTGATGAGTAACCACGGACCTGAGATTGGTTGGAGAGACTCCATCACCTCAGCACTCCGAAAGCACGAAGGTTTCGTTCAAAACTGCTCCCCGGATCCCTATATCCTGGTAGGTAAGCCCGGCGAATGCTTCAATTTGGCTCGCGAGTCCGGAAAATGCCTCAGCTGCAGTACGTGGAGCATCCCCGTTGTTCAATTCTGCTGCGAGCGCACCTAGAATCAACCAACCCGGCCTAGCCATCCCAGGCGGCTCTAGTGCAGGGGAAAATCGCTGTACCCGGCGCGCTATATTCGTAAAACTCCCTTCCTGTTCTGCGAAGGTAGTCAACGGAAATACGAAGTGAGCATTCGATGCTGCGGGACTCTGTCGATCACCGAGATACACAAACAACCCAGCCTCTCGCCCGAAATCTTCCGCTTGATCTGAGAGTTCGTCTCCCATGATGATGACAATACCGTCGTGTGTAGCGATATCCTCGAGACCGCCTGTAGCTTCGTCATCTCCAACACGTGTAAACCCTATTAATTCTGCACCACTCGTGTTCGGTGCAAGATCCTTCCGCCGCGCGAGTGTGGGGAACCCCTTGAGGACAATCTCTTCCTCGGAACGGACCGAACGATAGACCATATCACCACCTCCAAGTGCACCCACCAGCTCCGCCAAGGCACCAAGGTCTTCGTTCGACGCGAAAGGTGTAGCTACCGCCTTGACCCGCCCTTCCCCTATTACACCAACATGCTGAAGCAACTGATCTAGGGCATCTCTCCATTTCACAGGCCCAGTAGCCCCGTCTAGAGTGCGGACCAAAGGATCTTCTAATTGGATACCTCGGTTCATCCATTCGTGGTTGTGGCGACCGTAGTCACACATCCACCAACCATTGACCTCAAGATTCTCCCGGGGCTTCATGCGCTGAATCAAGTTGTCTCGTGTATGAAGTTCTATGTTGCAACCCTGTGAACAGCTAGGACAAATTGAGGGGGTGTGTTCAAGATCCCAAGCCCGAGCTTTATAAAGAAATTCCTTTGATACCAACGCTCCCACAGGACAAATATCAACGATATTTCCATGCCAGTGTGTTCCCTCTAAGCCTTCTTCAAAAAAGGTGTCGATCACGGACCTATTACCACGCTCGACTACAGTGAGCCGCTGGTCCTGCTCGACTTCGTTCATAAAGCGCACACAACGTGTGCACATAACGCACCGATCTCCGTAGAAAAGAACGTCTCCTCCAAAGTCGTCTCTTCCGAACACGCGCTTTGGCTCTTCCGAGCGCCCATGCGCCCTGCCCTCGGCATGAACGTAGTCCTGCAGGTCACACTCTCCCGACATGTCGCAGATCGGGCAGTCTAACGGATGATTTACTAGATAGAACTCGAGCACTCCCTCGCGATTCCCAACTGCTTGCTTTGACTCGGTGTGTACTATCTGGTCTTCCATCACTGTCGTCACGCACGATGGCATAGACTTTGGAGCACCCTCAACCTCTACTAGGCAGAGACGGCACATCGCCGGTGATGACATGCCCGGGTGATAACAGTAGTGTGGGACCTGCTTCCCAATCTTCTTAGCAGCCTCGAGAATTGTCGTACCCCGAGGGACACTGACTTCCTGGCCATCAATCGTGAGCGTGACAAGTTCTGCCATTAGGCAACTCCAGCCTGCTCACCACGTCGGATGAGTTCAAGATAATCGCCTCTGAACTTGTTTATAGACGATTGAACCGGTGCTGCTACGGAGTCCGAGAGCACACAAATCGTTGTGCCGACCATCTGCTCTGTCATTCCCATTAACGTGTCTAAGTCTTCCTCGGTCCCTTGGCCTTCTTCAATTCGGCGGAGAATTCTTGCCGTCCATGCTGAACCTTCCCGGCATGGTGTGCATTGTCCGCAGGATTCATGTGCATAGAAGTCAACCATGCGACGAATCTGTTTCACGATGTCTGCCTTATGGTCCATTACGATGACGGAAGCACATCCAAGCATTGTGCCTACTTCCACACATCCTTCGTAGTCTAACTCACACTTACGAGCATCTTCCGCGTTAATCAGTGGAACGGAAGAACCCCCTGGAATTACCGCCTTAAGCTGATTTCCATCCCGTATACCGCCACAGACATTCTCTATCAAGTCAATGAGTGGGAAGCCTAGCGGAAGTTCATAATTACCCGGCTTCCGTACGTGGCCACTTACACAGAAAAGCTTGGTTCCAGGCGACTTCTCAGTACCCCATTGTCGGTACCACTCACCACCGTTCAGGACAATGTGCGGCACCGCTGCAAGCGTCTCGACATTATTGATTGTCGAAGGCATACCAAAGACACCCACAGCCGCAGGAAACGGAGGCTTAACCCGGGGCTCTCCGCGGTCACCCTCGAGCGAGCTCATCAAGCCGGTCTCTTCTCCGCAGATATAGGCACCGGCACCTTGGTGAATAGTGATATCTATCGTCGTCCCTGTACCAAGAATGTCTTCACCTGCATATCCCTTCATGTAGGCATCTTCAACAGCCCTGGCTAGGATTTGGTTGACCTCAAAGAATTCCCCTCGGCAGTATATGTAGACGTGCTGCGCACGTATCGCGTAGGCCCCAATCAAGCATCCTTCAATGAGTTGATGGGGATCCCATCGCATTAACTCACGGTCCTTAAAGGTGCCCGGCTCGGATTCATCTGCATTGCAAAGCAAATAGTGAGGTCGAGTCGGTTCCTTCGGCATAAATGACCACTTTATTCCAGTCGGGAATCCTGCCCCACCTCTCCCCCGAAGACCTGACGCCTTGATCTCGTCCGTAACTCCGTCAGGCTCTAGGGTTAAAGCCTTTTCTAAGGCCTTATAGCCCCCACGTTCTACGTATGTGTCGATACGACGATGTGCAGGGTCCCCGAAGTACTTACTGATGACTCTGACCTCTACATCTGAGACATAGGGATACGCCATCAGTCGCCTTTCTTTACCTGGGCTCGGAGGTGCTCGACAATCTTCGGTATATCAGCAGGCGTAACATTCTCGAAGTAACGTGAGTTGATTTGCACGCACGTAGGAAACCCACATGCGGCGAGGCACTCAGCCTCTATAACAGTGAAATCACCATCTTCCGAAGTTTCTCCAAGCTCGGTGCTTGTACACTCTAGGAACGCTGCCAACACCTCATCCGCACCACACAAGTTACACGAGATGTTCGTACAGACCTGGACAAGATGTCGACCAACAGGGCGCTTGTTATACATCGTATAAAAAGTCGCCACACCCCGAACGTATGCCGGAGAAAGATCAAGTAATTCAGCGACACGGTCCATCGACTCAGGGCTCACGTGCCCTCTGAGTTCCTGAACCATTGAAAGCACTGGAAGCAGCGCTGCTCGTTTTTTCGGATACCGGGTAAGGATTTTCTTGAGGCGTTCCTGATATTCTCCCTCGAACAGCTCGGCCTCAGGGTTCTTTTCAATCAGCATATAGGGCATCGTTGCTGAAACCGAAGAGTGCCCACCATGTAAAGGGCGCTCCCCAATAAAGTCCTCTCCCCTTACTTCCTCCTCTGTAAGGTCAAACTCACCAGTATTTCCAGCCCAACCTGGATTCTTGAGCGGTACATCACTCATCGGTCTATCTCCCCGAGTACAATGTCCAGACTGGCGTTGATCATGATCAGATCTGAGACGAGATGTTCCTCAGCAAGCTTCGGCAGAACTGATAGATTCACGAAAGAAGGTGGTCGGATCCTCCAGCGCACAGGCTTTGTTCCACCTTCTTCTGCAACGATATACATGCCGAGTTCTCCCTTCGAACCCTCGATTGGCATGTAGCAGTCACCCTCTGGAGCCGGTATGCCTTCCGTAATGAGCTTGAAGTGGTGGATCATACTCTCCATGTCGGACATACAATCCGTTTTGGAGGGCAGAGATATGTTTGGATCTTCAACATCAATCGGGCCATCGGGTAGCCGCTCTAGTGCCTGTCGTAGCAAAGAGACACTCTGCCGCATTTCTTCCATCCTACACAAATAGCGGTCATAGCAGTCTCCGTATTGTCCAACAGGGATCTCGAAATCGTAGGTCTCGTAGTCGTAGTAAGGCTGGTCTTTACGGACGTCGTAATCCACACCGCATGCTCGAAGATTCGCACCAGTGAATCCGGAATTGATCGCATCCTCAGCACTAATCGCCCCAATGCCTTGGCTGCGCCCAATATGAATCTGGTTCCTCGTGAGCAGGTGGTCGATCTCCTCAAGCGTATCCGGAAACGTGTCAAGAAAATCTTGTAATCCAGTGGTCCACCCTTCCGGTAAATCAGCCATCATCCCACCAACTCGGGTCGCCGAGGTTGTGATCCGAGCACCGGTAAAAGCTTCGTGAAGCTGATAGATACGTTCACGCTCCTGGAAGGCGTACAGGAAGGGCGTAAAAGCACCAACATCGATCGCCGTGGTACCCAACCAAAGCAGGTGGCTGAAAATTCTATCCATTTCCATACAGATCACCCGCACGACTTTACACCGTTCGGTTACTTCTATCCCCATGAGTTTTTCGACCGTCATGACGTAAACACAGTTGTAGATTAGAGGGGCCAGATAATCCATACGGTCGGTTAGCGGAACGATCTGATTCCAGGTGCGGTATTCACCAAGTTTCTCAAAAGAGGAATGCAGGTATCCGATATGCGGGATGACACGCTTTACCGTTTCCCCATCTAGTTCACAAACAAGTCGAAGCACACCGTGTGTTGCTGGGTGCTGCGGCCCGATATTGATCAACATGTTCTCGGTGCCGAGGTCAGGCTCCGGCATATCAAAGGGCAATATCGGGCTGTCCACCACAGAGCCATCAACTCCCATCTCTGGGTTACGACCGACGTTGAATTCCACAGTCCTCTTACTCATCGGAAATCTCGCTACCCATCTCCATCCTTTGTCCCGATGATCGGGGCTGCCTGCTGCGGGTCACGTCCAAGGTCCATTTCTTCAGCGATGTATGAGTGTTCCACTGACTGATCGAGTGCTCGACGTGTCTGCTCCGCACGTGAAAACCGACCCCTCAATGGGAAATCCTTTCTCAGAGGATGTCCTTCCTCATAGTCATGCGGCATTAGAATACGCCGGAGGTCAGGATGTTTACGGAAAGTCACACCAAACAGGTCATAGACTTCTCGTTCGAGCCAGTTGGCAGCGCTCCAGAGTTCTACGACTGAATCAATTTCCAGGCCATCGAGCGGGAGTTCACAACGAATTCTCAGTGCACGCTTGTGAACTGTTGAAAATAGCTGATAAACGACATCAATTGGGCGCCCTGCCCCATAGTCGACTGCAGTGATATCAGAGATCATATCATACTGGTGGTCCTGATCATCACGAAGCCAGTGCAGAACCTCTAGATTGCGCACTGAATCAATCCAAACAACATGCTGTGTACCCGCGGACACCCGATGACCTGATACCGAATCTCCAAATCGCAATAAGAGCGCAACAACCGAGGGATGGCCATCCGGATCATCTATCTTGCCATCTAAACTACCCGTTGATCTTTCCGAGAGGTGCGGACCCTCCTCCACGGCATCAAGGCCCGCCTTCGTTTCATCAAGCGTCACGGGATCAGCTCTTCCGGAGGCTCTTCCGTAGCTCCTGATTCTTTGTTCGAGAGTTCCTCTTGCTGAGTCGAGTTACCGAATGGTCCGGTGAGCCCAACTACCTGGGCATCGTTCGCGTGGGGTCGGGCTACCAAACTTGGATCCTCAGCACGGTGTTCGAAGTGCCTGGAAAGTGATTCCTCTCTTATCTTCTCCTGGATCATCATCAGCCCGTAGATCAATCCTTCCGGGCGGGGCGGACAACCTGGAACATAGACGTCGACTGGAATGATCGTATCTATGCCTTGGACCATAGAGTAAACATCGAATACGCCCCCAGAACTTGCGCACGCTCCCATTGAGACGCACCACTTTGGCTGAGGCATCTGATCCCAAATCCGTCGAAGGACCGGAGCCAGCTTATACGGCACTCTACCAGCGCAGATCAAAACATCAGCCTGACGTGGACTGAATGACATCCGCTCCATACCGAACCGTGCTAAATCATAATTGGAAGCAGCAGACGCCATCATCTCAATCGCACAGCACGCGGTACCAAAGGGCATTGGCCACAAGGAGTTACGTCTACTCCAGTTGATAATCCAATCGATCTTGCTCGTGAGGAAGGTAGGACTACCATCGCCGAACATTCCTCCGGTTACAGACGATGTTCCGCCCCCAGGCAGCACGTCCTTTAGTCCCATTCGAGCCCTCCCTTCTTCCATTCGTATAGAAGGCCAACCGCAAGAACGACCACAAACAGTGACACCGCAACAAAAGCGCTCCAACCCAATTCACGCATTTGAACAGCCCACGGTATCAGAAAGATCGTCTCTAGATCAAACACGATAAAACTGATCGCGACCATGTAGAATTTTACACTGAAACGGGCCCTGGTATCCCCTAAAGGAATCATGCCGGACTCATAGGGCATGAGCTTTTGGGGCGTCGGCCGAAGCGGGTTCAAGATGTGTGATGTGACCACCATCCCGATCGCATTAACGACAGAAATGCCGAAGAGCAGAAGGAGGGGGAGATAAGCTCCCGACATGACTCAACTTATGTTTGTGAAATTGTTCACTAAGTGTTGAGAAAAGGTACCCGAGACGTTGCTGGAGTGTCAACTGGACACGGCGTGATTCGGTAGTATTTCCAATTGATTTGCACGATCTTCAGGCACTCGTATATCTTGGGCGCCGCATCCTCGGGGACGAAGCCTTCCCGGCTCCCTGCCCCGCTGATCTTAAACACCGTGAGTGCTAAGCGTCCAGATGCCAATTAAATGTGATAAGTGGATACGCCGGATGTGTGAAAATCATGACATGATCAACCCGTTCGAGCCGGGTCAGGTTCGTGACGGGAATATCTCCTATGGTCTCTCCTCCTACGGGTACGACATCCGTGTATCATCGGAATTCAAAGTTTTCACGAACGTCCATAACTCCATTGTAGATCCGAAGAATTTTGACGACCGCTCTTTCGTAGATATTGAGGGATCCGAGTGCATCATACCACCTAACTCATTCGCGTTGGCACGCACGGAAGAGTACTTCCGGATACCGAGAGACGTGCTGGTCGTCTGCGTTGGTAAATCGACTTACGCGCGGTGTGGTCTGATTGTGAATGTTACTCCGCTTGAACCTACGTGGGAGGGATATCTCACACTTGAGATCTCGAACACAACGCCCTTGCCGGCCAAAGTCTACGGAGGAGAAGGTATAGCGCAACTTCTCTTCTTTGAGGGTGATGAAGAACCAGAGACGGCTTACGCAGATCGGCAGGGGAAATACATGGAACAGACTGGAGTGACCCTGCCTAAGATGTGAGTCGGAGAGCTCTTAGCGTGACCTTAGAATAGATCTGAATCCAGTGCATCAAGATGGATGCGGAAGATCAATATCGAGCCCGGTGGTATGCTACCACTTCCGCTATTTCCGTAGCCGAGCTCTGGAGGAATCACAACCCTTCGAGTTCCTCCTACCCGCATACCGGTAACACCTTCGTCGAATCCGGGGATCACACCCTCACTGCCTAATGTGAAGGAAAATGTCCCTGCATCAAATGTTGCAGCATTCGATAATTGGCCGGTATAAGTAACAGTTGCGAAATCTCCGGCAGTCGCTGTCTTTCCCGTCCCCAACTCAATCTCTTCTATATAGAGACCCGTGGCAGTTCGGGTCATTGCAGAGAGATCAATGCCGAGGGAAGCGGCAAAGTCAGTCTCTTCAATTACCTCGGGGGCAAACGGATCACCACAACTCGCTACTAAGAATCCCAGGAGAAGCGCAAATAGCCCGAGGCCGCTGTTGTGAAGCTGATCTCTCACTCTTATAGCTCCTAGTCCAGGTCAATGAGTCGCATTTCGAGGATCAGAGCAGATCCTCCCAGAATCTTGCCAATATGTGGCACACCCTACTGGGCAGTACTGAAGTGAGCAAGCATGAACAGAGGGACTCTTCTTGATTGCTACTGGGGCGGGAGGACTCGAACCTCCAACCTCCTGGTTAACAGCCAGGCGCTCTGCCAATTGAGCTACACCCCATCTGTTCTGTGCTGTTCTACTGAGCCCGCATATAACATCCATACCAAGAGCGGATCTAGTCGGATGGCAATAAAATGGCCGCGATTCCTTAAGGAATCGCGGCCATCTCGCCAGCTGGATATCTTCAGCTACACGAGTATCTCGCGATCCCGGTAGGGATTAGAGTTGGTATTCTGACAATCCTTTATGTTCGTCATAGGCCAAGTGTGGTTCGGTGTCGTTAAGTCGTCAATCCCAACTCATCCACTAAGGAGAGATCTCACTTCCTAATCCAGTGATTTAAGCGCTGCAACAGTTGATCGGACATGCTCAGCACTACTTTCAAGTGCCCCTCGTTCCTCTTCATCAAGTTCTACCTCAATAACCCGCTCAATTCCATTTTCACCGAGCAAGCATGGAACTCCTAAGTAGAGGTCCCTCATACCATACTCACCCTGCAACCAAGCAGCACAAGGAAGGATCCTACGCTTGTTCTTCACTATCGCCTCTGCCATCTGAACGGCGGCAGCTGCCGGCGCATAGTATGCACTCCCCGTCTTCAAATGGCTCACGATCTCACCACCGCCCTTCCGAGTCCGCTCGATTAGTGCATCAATACGATCTTGAGAAAGCAATTGTGAGAGAGGTATACCACTCACTGAGGTATAACTCGCGAGTGGGACCATTGTATCCCCATGGCCACCAAGGACCAGCGCCTGAATATCTTCGATGCTTACATCAAGCTCCAGGGCGATGAACGACCGGTAACGGGCGGTATCAAGCACTCCAGCCATTCCGATAACCCGCTCTCGAGGAAACTCGGTTTCCTCGAGAGCAACCTGTGCCATCACATCTAGTGGATTTGTGACTACGAGAACGATTGCATCGGGTGCGACCCGTTTAATCTCTCGGCTAACAGAACCGATAACTCCTGCATTTGTCTTGAGAAGGTCATCTCGGCTCATTCCCGGCTTTCGAGCGATTCCAGCCGTCACGATGAAGACTTCTGAATCCTCTGCTTCCTCGTAGGCATTAGCTCCGATTACTCGCGAATCAAAACCTTCAATGGGAGCACTCTCCCACTGGTCCAGACCCTTCCCTTGAGGTATCCCCTCGACGATATCGAGAAGGATGACTTTTTGTGCTAGTTCTTTTTGAGCCAAAAGCTGAGAGCACGTAGCACCAACATGCCCTGCTCCGACCACAGCGATCTTTTTAGTAGTCACCAGAAAATTATGCTTGAGTAGTCTGATCCCAGGCCGGACGACCAGCCTAGGTTAGGATTGGGAAAGTGGAGTGTAAAAGGCCTGATCGAAGAGGTCTACCCACCAGTCTGAGATAGAGCCACGAGGCCTCCTGACCCTATTTCGCTTCCCTGGACCAAATAATGGCGCTCAGGCTTAATCTGGAGTGTTTCCTCAATAAGAGGACGGAGGTCCCGACCAGCTCGAAGATGATCCCGCAAATTCGTCTCGATCTCTCCGAATAGACATGGACGAAGCTGTCCGGCAGCAGTGAGTCGCATACGATTGCAACGATGACAATAGTTATGACTCATCGGAGTGATGACTCCAACGGTCCCAGGTGCATCTGGGAATCGATAGTAGTCCGCAGGTCCGTTCCCAAAAGGCCCATCAACTGGTTCCAATTGATCGATGGCTCTTACGCGAGTTAAGGCTTCCTGACAGGATATGAAACTATTAGCACTCAGATCGAGGTTCGATCCCGTCGGCATCATCTCAATAAAACGCACATGCCATGGCCGCTCTTTAGTAATGCGAGCAAAATCTTCGATCTCGTCATCGTTTCTTCCACGAATCAGCACGACATTGACTTTGATTGGTGCAAAACCCACTCGCTCAGCTGCCTCAAGTCCTTCGAAAATCTTTGGGAATGAACCAGGCCGACGTGCAATCTCATCAACCCGATCCTGTTGCAGGGAATCAAGCGAGATATTCAAGCGTTGAATGCCCGCATCTCTGAGGTCCTGTGCCTGATCAGCCAGCAGAACCGCGTTAGTAGAGAGCGAAAGGTCTTCAATTTCTGGGATAGCAGAAATCTTACGGATAAGATCCGGGAGATCCCGCCGGATTAGCGGCTCACCTCCAGTAATTCGAACTCGGCGAAGCCCCATCCCGGCCATCGTCCTTATGACAGTTTCAATCTCTTCATAATTAAGAAGCTCATCCCGCTTCAACCAGGTCAGTCCCTCAAGTGGCATGCAGTAGATGCAGCGGAGATTGCATTTATCCGTGACGGACACACGCAAATATTCGACGCGACGGCCGAACTGATCAATCATGCTAGTCCCTCATCAGTTAAGGGGGCTACATGTGTTGAGTCCTCTAGGCCAGCGCCCGGTGGAATAGTGCCCTCCACCCATTCTGATACACCGTCCAGGTAATGCTCCTTCTTCCATACCGGTAGCCGTTTCTTAATCTCTTCAATCACAAACCGAGACGCCTCATAAGCTTCTGCCCGATGTGGGCTGGAGACAGCAATGCCTACGCTAATATCCCCAATCTTCAATTCACCGAATCGATGCGCCACCGCAATCCGATCAGTACCTAACGGGATGCTAGCCTCGAGGGCAATTTCCCGAAGAACTTCTGTAGCCATCTCAGAGTATGCATCATACCGCATGCCTTTGACCTTTCTTCCTTCAGCGTGGTCTCGAACAACACCGATAAAGAGAAGAGCTGCACCATCTTCATTAGATCCAACTTTAGCAAGCAAGGCAGCCGTGTCGATCGGGTCGGAAGACACTTCGGTAAAGATCACCTCTAACCCCCCGCCACTGGCGGAATAAAGGCCACTTCATCACCTGCCGTAAGTGGTTCATCTAAGAACGAGTATGTCTGGTTAATCGCCACAGCAGGTTTCTCGGGAAGCATATCAAACGGTGCTCCCCGACCTCTGAGTTCATTGACGAGGTCAGCTACTGTTGAACCAGACGGTAAGTCGATCGAGAGCTCGGAGACACCTAGTCTGTCGCGGTAGGCAGCAAAGAATAGAGTTCGGACGGCGACTGACATAGATAATAGATAATAGAGGAGTACCGGTCAGAGGAGATTGAAACCCCTTGAATCCTCCGTCAACGCCACAGAGTCGGCGTCAAATCTTTGAAAACATTCGGTTCACGATCCCAGAATGGTTCTTGGCCATCCAACTGGACGCCTGGTCTAAGACCCTCGCGACCACTGCGGATCCGCCTGATCCGTTCCCCAAGTTTTTCCCGCATGTCCTGGAAGCGCACTAATTGAGATGGTGAAAGAATCTCCAGAAGTCCCTCCTGCTCTTCCTGAAACAACTCTAGTTCTTGCTCTCGGAGGGCTATCAGCTGATCTAAAATCTCGCCTGCTTCCTCATCGTTTTCACCACCTTCTAGAGCTATTGCCGCTACACGGCGCTTTAGCCTTTGCTCGTTCCGCATTAGCTCACGCCGTTTTCTATCAAAATCACGAGCCTGGTCGCCTATCCCTCTCCACTCGTCTTCGTTCAGGTCAAGCTGCTGTCTAATCATTCGATCCATGCGAACACGGACCCTCTCCTCAAGCCCTGTTCGTTCCGAAGGCGGAGGCGGTCCTCTTCTGCCACCACCGCGTTGTCCACGCTGGCCCTCAAGAGATGCGGCAGCCACAACCGAGAAAGCGAGCCCAGCCAAGAGCATCAAATTAGTTTTATATGCAAACCTCATTCAGCGCCTCCAAATGTAAATGTACCCGCTATGAGTTCCTCTAAAAGCTGCGCTAACGCCTCATCCGACAGTCCTTCCAACATCGGTGCACCAGCGATAAGTACGTCATCAGTAAGCCACAGATTCTCACTCTCGATTTCGAATTCAGATTCGGCCAACGGAAGATCGCCAGGCCCAGAACGGTCCAAGATCACATTGAGTCCAATAGCCAATAAAACTACAGCAGCTGCCGCAGCTCCCCACCACTGGCGATGACCAGTAACCCTGCGATTATGCACAGCTGCGTTAATCTTGACCGCCAAACCTTCCGGCTCCATCGCGCGACTCGAGAATACGAGACTTACGAGATCGAGTTCGTCATGGCAGTCGCTGCAATCCTTGAGGTGAAGGTCAGCTGATTCTTTCTCGCCATCAGCTAGCCTACCTGCTGCGTAATCGGGAATTAGCTCCCGAATCCACTCACACTTTGTTCCACTCATTCCATTACGCACCGCCGTTTTGATCTTGTCCGCCAGATCTTCCGGCTCCATCGCGCGACTCGAGAATACGTTCACCACGAGATCGAGTTCGTCACGGCACTCGTTACAATCCTCAAAGTGAATGTCAGCCAATGCCTCTTTACCATCAGCTAACCTACCTGCTGCATAATCAGGAATTAACTCCCGAATCCACTCGCACTTTGTTCCGTTCATTCCATTAAGTCTCTCAGACGCCGAATACCGTGAAAGTAGTTCACTCTTGCAGCGCTTTCACTGGATCCGATCATTTCTCCCACTTCTCTAAAACTCATCCCCTCATCTACCCTAAATGCTATGGCGAGCCTCTGCTTCTCAGGTAATCGCTCCATCATCATTCTTGCTCGGGAAGCTTCTGAAGCAATCACCGCCCTTTCATCTGGCCCTTTAGCTTCGGAGTGCATCGGCCCCACCATATCTATGGAGGTCTCCTTTCGGCGCCCTATCCGTCTTATCACACCTCGCGCTTCGTTAGCAGCTATAGTGAGGATCCACGTCCGAAATGATGCTTCTCCGCGAAATCCTGCTATCGCACGGAACCCTTTAATAAAGGCATCCTGTGCCACATCCTGAGCAGAGCCTTCGTCACCCAATATCGAGAGCGCTACTCGATATACTGCTGCATGGTGATGTTTAACCAAGATGTCTAAGGCTGAGTCGTCTCCAGCCCTAGCCCGTTCTACGAGTTCCTCGTCAGCAGGAACTGCTAAGGATGGTTCATGATCATTCACCGATAATTCGCTCACGCGCCGAATACCATGGAAGTAACTCACTCTCGCCGCTGCGCCTTCACTAGATCTGACCATTGAACTTCAGATGCACCCAAGACAAGAAACGTTAAAGCTCGCTTTCTGCCCGAACTAAGTTTGAGAGTGGGTCTCTTCAGTCTGCCACTTCGTCTAGCTGTGCAACACGAGCGCGTAGATGCCTTGAAGGTTTGAACACAGGCACCGAGCGAGACGGGACCTCAACTGGGTCACCGGTACGTGGGTTTCGAGCCATCCGTGTCTTTCTTTTGCGCACCTTGAAGGTGCCAAATCCACGGATCTCAATATTGTCTCCCTTGCTGAGCGCCATCTTCACTGCATTGAGAAAGCCGTCCACAACCATAGCAGAATCCTTCTTTGTGATCCCGGGACCGATCGCTTCGGTCACCTGCTCAACCAGGTCTGCCTTAGTCATGGTCCCTCCGCAGGAACGCCTCTTTAAGGGTCATCAGTCCCTGGCTTCTTAGCTAGGGGGCAGAGACTGTAACAAGGCAAAATCGAGGCCGCAAGGTGATGGGAGTTGTTGTGACAGAGTGACTTAACAGCCTCTCCGTTCCTCCATCAGGTTGAGAAAGGTATCGAAAAGATAACGACTGTCGTGGGGGCCTGGAGCAGCCTCCGGGTGATACTGGACTGATAGTACTGGTAAGGTTCGATGTTCTACTCCCTCAACTGTTCCATCGTAGAGATTAACATGGGTAAGCCGAAGACCGGGTGCTCCAGGTATTTCATCTCCCACACCACTCCGGACTGCGAAGCCGTGATTCTGAGAGGTGATCTCGACTGTCTGCTGTTCAAGGAATTTTACTGGGTGATTACCGCCATGGTGCCCGAACGGAAGCTTGAAGGTGCTCGCCCCAAATGCGCGGCAGATGAGTTGATGACCTAAGCAGATACCAAAAACCGGTATGTCTGCTTTAGCAAGTCCCAGAATCGCGGCTTCTGCCTTCTCTACAGCTGCCGGGTCACCCGGGCCATTCGATACAAATAGTCCGTCCGGAGGATCCGAGAGAATTTCCTCTGCAGGTGTATCAGCAGGGATCACTGTTACACGACAACCCCGTTCAGAAAGAAGTTTTGGAGAATGGGCCTTTACACCAAAATCGTACGCTATCACGTGAAAACGCTCGTCTCCGACTGCGGAAATTTCGTAGGACTCCGAGGTTGAGACTCCACATGCCAAATCGAGTCCTTCCATATGAGGATGGTCTTGGATTCTACCCATCACCTTCTCTGCTGGCATATCGGCTGACGCTATCGCTCCTCGCATGGCGCCCTGTGACCTTATGTGGCGAGTGAGGGCTCGGGTATCCAAATCAGAGACACCTGTTATACCGTGACGACGAAGATATTCATCCAGTCCTTCCTGTGACCTCCACGAAGAGTGGACCCGGGACGCTTCGCGGACGATGAAGCCAGCAACTTGAGGCATCGGTGATTCCTCGTCCTCTGCGTTGACTCCATAGTTTCCAATCAGAGGGTAGGTCATCGTCACGAGTTGGCCAGTGTACGACGGGTCAGTCAGAACCTCTTGATACCCACTCATACAGGTATTGAATACTACCTCACCAAGAGCAAGCGCTTCGGCACCAAGAAGGTTGCCATCAAAGCGACGTCCATCTTCTAGAAGCAGATACGCAGTGCGGATCAGAAAACACTCACTTGTTTGCCTGTGTGGTTGCTGTGCCAAAACTAGCGACCACTGATATCGGGTCAACCAAGCGATCTAGTGCCCTCCCGGGTAGCTTATACCGTAGTTACGTTGAGCAATTGATATAAGTTCGAGAGTGAGCATGAACCCTGATACGATCTTTATCCACGCCGACGAATCTTGCCTAGGCAATCAGTTTCAAACCCGCGCTAACCCAGGCGGTGCAGCAGGTCTTATGGAGGCCTGGCAAGAAGGGGAGTGGCAGCGTCGGGACTACTGGATCTCCGAGTCAGACACTACGAACAACCGGATGGCTCTGCGTAGTGCAATCGAAGGGCTGCGAATGCTGAACCGGCGATGCACAGTACACTTCATCTCTGATAGCAGGTACCTCGTCGACGGTATCACGAAATGGTTACCTAGCTGGAAAAAGAATAATTGGAAACGGAAGCGCGGCGCGATCTTGAATCTGGAACTATGGAAAGATCTCGACATTGAACTTCAGGGGCACGATGTGCGTCCAAAATGGGTTCGAGGTCATGATGGACATCCCGAAAATGAATATGCAAATCACTTGGCTACCCGAGCAGCGAAGGATCGCACTGAGTCGGGTGGACTTGTTGAATCAGGATTTCAGGAATGGCTCGACGGGCTGCGTGAGAAGGGCATGTACATGGACTACCTCGAATTCGAGGGCCCAAAAGAGCGTTTTGGGAAAAGTTGAATCCAGTGGTTACGAGAGTACTACTTGGGAGCATCCTCTCCATGCATCACAGTGGCTCCGAAAAGAACTCCCATAAACGCGAAACGGCCCGGACCGTAGCACAAGCTACGACCGGGCCGCTTCTTCTTGAGGAATCCGGCTGCCGCTTCACGCTACGACCTCCGTTTCCCTACTGCGCTGGTAGGATCCTGGCCTTTGCTTGGATCCGCCCTCGTGTGGGCGGCTAGGCCTCTCTCCCTCCAACCCTCGTGTTGTCGCGCGGTCCGCGACCGAGAGCGCCCCAGAGCTCTTCAGGGCTTTCGATGAGGGCCAGCGATCTCCCCCATCTGACTTATCGGTTTTCCAAGTTCCGATTCGCCCGTGTCACCGCTGCGCCGTCACGCTCGGTAACTCACCTTTCAGATTCACCAAAGGGATGACCAACGCCATCGTCTTTAAATGAGCCGCATCTGAAACGCACGAGTGATTTAGGGACTATGAGGGGAGGACGCAAGGATAAGTCCGGTAAACAAGTGTATTTTTTATAATGACGTCCTAAATCCTTGTTACATATAAGGTTACTAGTACCGTCAAATGTTTCTTTGATGTCTATTCGGGTCGATTAATAAACATATGATTTCATCGACGTAACTGCTTGAGTGACAAGCAGTTTTGATTTTGAGATTTGCGAATTTTAGTTCACTACACACGGCACAATGAGTGTAGCAAGAATAGATTTTTTTGTTGTGTTAACTACATGAATTTACAAAGAAAATACCTGATTAAAGCTCTCTACCATACATTTTTTTACCTCAGCCATACAAACGGGAGCCTGTAACTCCTGCTCAAGCGAACTGACTCCGCGATCACGGATCCCACACGGAACAATAGTCTCGAAGAAATCAAGTTTAGTTGAAACATTGAGTGCGATACCGTGAGATGTAATCCAACCAGAGGATACCCGAACCCCGATAGCTCCAAGCTTGCCAAGTTCTGTAAAGACACCTGTTCCACTCGGATCTCGATTTGCCCGAATCCCGAATGAACACGCGACTTGAATCAACACACTCTCAAGGTCCCGTAGGTACTGATGCAGGTCTTTTCTATCTGGCTTAAGATCCATGATAGGGTAGACCACGAGTTGTCCCGGACCGTGATATGTTACGTCACCTCCCCTCCCGACCTCGAAAAGCTTAATTCCTCTCTCCTCGAGTTCGCTCTTATTAAGCAATACATGAGCATGATCAGAGCTCGAGCCGAGCGTGATGACGTGCGGATGTTCAAGAAGCAAGATCGTGTCAGATATAGTTCCTTCTCGCCTCTCGCGAACGAGGTGATCCTGTAACTCTAACGCCTCTGAGTACTCTATAATGCCGAGCTCGCGAACTACAAAAGACCTGCGTGGGGAGTTCATGCGTCTTCGGGAAAGCTCTCCAGCATCTCCTTAAGAGCTGAAAGAAATCTGGCGGCATCCGCCCCATCAACTATCCGGTGATCATAGCCGAGAGAGAAAAGCGATCGCTTCCGAATGGCTACAACGTCCGTATCAGTTTGCTGGTCCGTCACCACCGCCACACGCTTCTCGATAGAACCTATTCCCAAAATCGCAGAGGTTCCCTTAGGAATTACCGGTAACCCAACCACCGTCCCTAGGACGCCCGGATTCGTGATCGTAAACGTGGCTCCCTGAATCTCGTCCGGCATGAGTTTCCGTGCCCTCGCACGTCCTGCTAGATCCACGATCTTGTTCCCAATGCCGATGAGACCAAGATGATCCGCATCATGGACTACGGGAACGATGAGGCCCGGATCCAAATCTACTGCCATACCTAGATTCACATTCCCTCTGTAGATGACGTTATTCCCCGATACAACTGAGTTCACCATAGGGAAGTCTCGGAGTACTCGTGATACGGCCCACGCTACGAAAGCCGTATAGCTCACTCGAGTATTTTGTGCCTCCCACCGACTGCGACTTAAGGTTCGAATCCGATCGATTACTGAAAAATCAATCTCGATAAAAGAATGCACATGAGGAGCTATGCGTTTCGCGACCACCATATGCTCTGCAGTGAGCCGCCGCATCTTATCCATGCCTTCAACCTGATCGGCTGGTCGCACTGGATACTCTGGATGTTGTACTTCTTTGTAGAAGGAATCCCACAAACTTGATGGCTCTGATTGAATCGGGACGCCGTCTCTAACGCGCACCTCAGAAATTGTGGAGGGATCTGCCCCCGTGGCACCAGAAGATTCCATAAACGCCACGATGTCCTGCTTGGTGACCCTTCCTGCATGCCCACTGCCTACGATGTTGGCCAGATCAATCCCATGTTCCGCTGCGATCTTGCGCACGACCGGGGTAGAGCGTGTCCGTAACCGCTCTTCCGCACTCTGGCTCACATCTAAGGTTTGAGTCGCTACCGGAGATGATTCTACTACATCTGGCAGCTCTGTTATTTTCTTAGGCCCACTCGGCAAATCTGGTTCTAAAGCTTTGTCCGGTGTTGTATCGACTAACTCTATCTCTTCTGGATCAATCAAAGCCAGAACCGTACCTACCTCGACCGTCTCTCCCTCTTCAACCACTACCTCAACCAGCATGCCAGCCGAGGGTGCCGGGATCTCCGCATCCACTTTATCAGTGGAAATCTCCAAGATTGGCTCATCACGCTCGACTGTATCACCAACCTGCTTCAGCCACTTAGAGACAGTCCCTTCGGCGATCGACTCACCCATCTGAGGCATAGGAACTTCTATGCGAGCCACGCTAGGTTACTCCAGTATCGAGGGGATGTAAGCGAAACTTCGCGGCATGCTCAGTACGCAGCAAGATATCTCCCAGCCGTGACAATATCCTCAACTTGTGGCAGGAAATAATCTTCCAAAGAGCCAGCATACGGAACAGGAGAATCGATTGCAGTTACTCTGAGAATCGGTGCATCAAGCCACTCAAATGCTCTCTCGTTCAAGCGAATTGCAATCTCACCCGCTATCCCGCCCGTGCGTGTATCCTCGTGCACGATAAGAACCCTTCCAGTGCGCTTCAAACTCTCCACAATCGCGTCTTCATCAAGAGGTAAAAGTGTTCTAAGATCTATGATTTCTACCCCTACACCATCGTCTTGCTCAAGCTTTTTTGCAGCTTCGACAGACTTGTGGACCATTGCCCCATATGTGACAAGGGTAAGATCAGAGCCCTCCCTGACAGTGCGAGCTTTACCAAGCGGTACAATGTAATCTTCATCCGGCAGGACTTCCCTAAGAGTAGGCGCGCGGTATAAAGCTTTGTGTTCTTCAAAGATGACCGGGTTATCATCTCGAATCGCCGCTTTTATGAGACCCTTAGCGTCGTAGGCGGTACTCGGATAGACGATTTTGAACCCCGGCGTGTGGAAGAATGCCATCTCCACATTTTGAGAATGGAAAGGTCCTCCTCTGTTACCCCCGCCGACAGGCCCCCTTACCACGATCGGCATGGGGCCAGCGCCCCTGTATAGTGAGGTAGCGATATAGTTTGTGAGTACATCATATGCGGGTGAGATGAAGTCCATGAACTGCATCTCTACAACAGGTCGCAAACCCATGTGAGCAGCTCCAGCTGCGGCCCCAGTGAACCCGCCCTCTGCAATGGGTGTGTCTATTACACGTAGATCTCCAAAATAATCAAGAAAACCACGAGTAACCTTAAAGGCACCTCCATAGACGCCGATATCCTCTCCCATTAAGAAGACGCTATCATCCCGAACCATCTCCTCAAACAACCCTTCACTGACCGCTTCCAGCAGGGTGACGGGCTCCCCACGTGCTGTCTTCTTGAGGTGCTCGGGAGTAGGATGGTTCATGTATCTAGCTCACTACTATCTCTTCTATAAGGCCCATCCGTCCGTGTCCATGGGTGCTGGGTTATAGTATCTGTGTAAACACCTTTCCCGGCTTCCTGACCATCCGGAGCTGGTTCGCCCATCGCCTGCTCTGCCGCCAACCTGCACTCCTCTTCTGCGCGTATGCTGATCTTCTGTAAGACTGATTCTGCTGCCCAACTTTCTTCTAAGATCCTGCGCTCGAACAAATCAATGGGATCACGATCTACCCATATGGCAAGTTCATCCGGATCGACATAATCCTGAGGATCATGCTGTGCATAACCAAGGCGTCTGTAATACCTCAGCTCCACCATCTGAGTGCCCTTTCCTGCTCTTGCGCGCTTCGCTGCTCGGCTCACCGCTTCATATACCGCCATGACATCAGTCCCATCCACAGACTCTGAACCGATCCCATACCCAGCTGCTTTCTCAGTAAAACTCCGGACCCGGGTATTTTTACCTGTGGCTGTTGAAAACGCCCACTGATTAGCCTCAACCATCAAAATCAATGGACAACGCTGAACCGCGGAAAAATTGAGACCTTCATGCCAAGCACCCGTTGACGATGCATCATCGCCGCAAAAGACCATGCCGACTCGGGATTCACCTCTAACCTTAAAAGACAGTGTAATTCCAGCCATGACCTCTAACATGGTTCCGAGTGGTGAGACCGGACCCATGATTCCCTTCTGAAAATCAACCCAGTGGATGTTGGCCTCTTTACCCTCCGTTGGACCAGTCGCCCGCCCCATATACTGACGAAAGAAGTCAACTAATTCCCCACCGAATAGAAATAAGGCTCCAGCAGCTCGTACCGTCGGCGCGACAAAGTCACCCGTCCCGTCTGTTTGACGATTGAGTACAAAAGCAGCGCCGACGGCACCAGCTTCCTGTCCGATTGATCGGTAAATTTCTCCGGTCACATGGTCCTGCTTTTGTAACATCTCTAGCCGTTCTTCAGCTGCTCGCGTGAGTACGAGCGAATGGTACAGTCCAAGGAGCTGAGTCTGATCAAGTCCAGCTATTAGAGAATCAGACATCGGCCGTACAGATAGCACAGCAGATCTCACTAGGGAGGCTGTTAGCGCCTCCGAATACCAATGAGGGTTCCTTAGTTACCCGAATTACCCGGGTCTTCAGTCGTACCTGCCGTAGCACCTTCTGTGGGTTCCTCGCCGAGACCTGGAACCACTGAGACAGGAGCGGGCGCCGCGGAAGGAGCCTCGACCTGGATCACGGACTCGGGTTGTATGGCACGTGAGGACATCACCGATAGTACAAGCGCTAGGACCAAGAATATAGTGCCCGAGATCCATGTAGCTCTGGTCAAAACCGTAGTTGCTTGTCGCCCTCCTAATACCCCTTCAGTCATCGCAGCGCCGCCACCGACCGCGGCTAGACCGCCACCTTTCCCAGACTGAAGAAGGATTACGACTGACATAAATATGCCGTCGACTACCAAGACAGCTAGCAAGAATGTATACATCTTCCTTGTATTCCCTTATTCTCCGCCGGAGTGACCCGCTAAACGTCGGAGAGCATCCAAGGGGTGTCAACGGCGGCTTCATCCAGCCGCGCGGGCAATCTCTCCAAACGATTGAGGATTGAGGCTGGCACCACCAATTAGGACTCCATTTACATCCTGCAGTGCAAGGAGTTCTCTTGCGTTGCTTGGTTGGACTGAGCCTCCATAAAGAATCTCCGTCCGAGCTGCAGTCGTCGCACCGATGGCCTGCTCCAGTCGATTCCGAAGTGTCCCGTGGGCTCCTGCCGCATCCATGGGCGTTGCTGTCTTTCCTGTACCAATCGCCCAAACTGGTTCATACGCGATTAGAAAACGGGTTTCAGGATCAGAGATCGAGGTTAAGGCCAAATCAAGCTGGCTCAAGATTACTTCATTGACTCGACCCGCTTCGCGCTCTTCAAGTGTCTCTCCAACACAAATCACTGGTATAAGATCCTGCCGAAGAGCGGCGGCAACCTTGAGTGCAATTTGTTGATCTGTTTCACCGAACAATTGCCTCCTTTCAGAGTGTCCCACAAGAGCGTAGCTGGCACCTACAGTAGCTGCCATCGCCGCAGAAACCTCACCGGTGAACGCTCCCTGATCCTTCCAGTGAATATTTTGGATACCAAGATGGACTCTTGGATCTCTGTCCTCACAGTTATAAGCAGCTAAAAGAGAGATAGCTGGAGGAAAAATCAGGATCTCGTTATTAGCCATCATTTCATCAATTTTAAAAGCACCGAAAAAGGTACGAGCCTCTTCCGGAGTCATGTGCATTTTCCAGTTTCCTGCGATGACCGCCATGTCTAGCCCTTGTCACTCAAGGAATGAACACCGGGTAGCGTCTTTCCTGCCAAGAAAGCCAACGAGGCACCACCCCCACTCGAGACATGAGTGAGCCGAGAAGTCACCCCCGAAAGGTCAGCTGCCCTCGCAGAATCCCCACCCCCTACTACAACCAAAGCCCCCCTATCACAGACATCCGCAACGGAATGGGCGAGACCTATGGTCCCGATACCGAATGGTGGGGTCTCAAAAACTCCCATAGGTCCGTTCCACAAGATTGTCTGGGCACCATCAATCACGTTCCTAAAAGTAGTAGCGGTTTCCGGCCCAATATCTAATACCATGTCGTCGTGCCTAACCGCAGTAGATGCTACGACTCGATGGGGTGCACCTTCCCGGAGTTCCTTAGCTACTATGCAGTCTACAGGCAAAAGCAACTTGTCTCCGCTCTCCTGGAGAAGGTCTCGCGCAACTGGAACACAATCATCTTCGACAAGTGATGCTCCAGTGGACAGCCCCATGGCCTGGAAAAAAGTGTTTGCCATCGCACCACCGATAAGTAATCGGTCCACACGCTGAAGTAAGGAAGAAATTATGTCGATCTTTCCGGATATCTTTGCACCACCAAGGATTCCCACAAACGGATGTTTGGGTTCACTCATCGCTCTTCCAAGAAAGTGAAGCTCTCGGGCCATTAGCAACCCTGCCATCGCCTCTCCACCCTTTGCTCTCATGGCATCCGCTAACCCTGCCGTCGAAGCGTGAGCCCGGTGTGCAGTTCCAAAAGCGTCATTCACGAATAGCTCCCCCAGTTCCGCCCAAGATTCCGCTAGATCCGAGGCGTTATCCATCTCGCCAGAGAGAAATCGCGTGTTTTCAAGCATCACAAGATCAGCGGATAGAGGTTGCCCTCTTCCTGTAGGGTCGGCTACGAACTCGACATCCGATGACAAAAGCTCGGCAAGACGTTCAGCAACGGGTTCTAGCGAGTACACACGACTTGGACGCGCATTCGGACGCCCTAAGTGAGAAAGTAGGATGACACGGGCACCCGCCTCGCGGAGGAAATTTAGTGTTGGAAGTGACGCGACAAGGCGATGGTCATCAGCAATCTCGCCATCTTGTATAGGGACATTGAGATCAGCTCGTACGAGAATCGTCCGACCTGAAAGCTGCCCGTGATCGAGAGCCTCAAGCCTCTTCTTGTCGCACATGGACTCCCTTAGTCCCTCGCTGAGGCAGGGAGTCGCTCTCCTACAAAACTTACAAGGTCAATGACACGATTTGAGTAACCCCACTCGTTGTCATACCAAGCCAGGACCTTGACCATGCGACCATCCATAACTGCAGTTGAAAGCGAGTCAACTATTGAACTGTGTGGGTTCCCGGTGTAGTCGATGGACACAAGTGGCTCATCGGATACACTCAAGATCCCCTTGAGCGACCCAGAAGCAGCTTCTCGGAAGGCTGCATTAATTTCCTCTTCAGTCGTGGTTTGATCGACTTCAGCAACAAGATCAACGAGCGACACATCTGCAGTTGGAACCCGAATCGACATTCCGTCGATGTGTCCTGCAACCTCAGGAAGCACTAGGCCTGTGGCTTTTGCTGCTCCTGTGGTCGTTGGAATCATCGAGAGTGCAGCCGCACGAGCTCTTCTGAGATCCTTATGCGGAAGATCAAGGATGCTTTGATCATTTGTATACGCGTGAATCGTGGTCATCAATCCGTGTCGAAACCCAACCGTCTCCACCAGAACCTTGACCACTGGTGCCAGACAGTTTGTCGTGCAACTCGCATTAGATATCACATCGTGTTCATCAGGGTCGTACTTATCCTGATTGACCCCGAGCACTACCGTAAGATCTTCATTCTTACCAGGGGCGGAGATAATCACCTTACGAGCACCAGCTGCGAGATGCTTCTCGGCCCCCTTCCGATCACGAAACATCCCTGTTGACTCAATTACGATATCGACTTCCAGTTCTGACCAAGGCAGTGCACTGGGGTCCCTTTCACTCAGAACTCGGATATTGTCTCCGTCCAGAACCAACCCATCATCCGAAACCTTAACGTCCCCCATGTAAGTCCCGTGAACCGAATCGTATTTCATGAGATGGGCGAGCGTTTTAGCATCTGTCAGATCGTTCACAGCGACAAAGTCTATGTCACTGCGGTCAGCCTGTTTGGCACTACGTAAAATATTACGTCCGATCCGTCCGAATCCGTTAATGGCAGCGCGGATTGGCATAGTGTGTCAGCTCCTAATTTTAAGAATGGAAATTGACCAGAGCAGGAAGATAACCCCTGCATTAATTGAAAAGGGCACTGAAGAACACATCGGTCTAGCTCACGATATTGGCTAGACCGAGACCACAACATTTAATCGACCAAACTCTTCTCCATCGCTGCCCGCATAGCTTCAACTGGGGCGGGTATCCCCCACCATCTTTCGAATGATGCAGCCCCTTGCCGAACTAGCATTTCAGCTCCGTCAGTGGCCTGAATATCCATCGCCTCTGCTGCTCGAACAAAAGGTGTGACATGCCTTCCGTATACAAGATCCATCGCTGCCCCAACACAACCCAAACGCTCTAAATCCACTGGTGAGGCATCATTTTCCTCAAGTCCGAGACAAGTAGCATTAATAACCAGGTCGAAATCTTCTCCTTCAATTTCCTCCAGGACTGGGATGACCCGTGTCCTCTCTCCTCCAATGCGTCGTGACATCGACCGAGCCCGCTCGGGGGTACGATTGAAAATCACGATCTCATCAGCCCCTTCATCAATCAGACCTATCTCGCAGCTCCTCCTCCTCCTAAGAGGAGAACTCTGATTCCAGAGGGCGCGCTGCCGATGAAGAAGCTCAATGCACTTCTAAAGCCATCTACATCAGTGTTATCCCCGTGGATCCGGCCCTTTTCATCTCCCCAAAAAGTGTTGCAGGCACCCGTTTGCACGACTGCTTCGCTCGCGATCTCAACGATTGCTGCAGCCTTCTCCTTATGAGGGAGCGTAATGTTACCCCCACCTCCAGAACGAGCGATGCTAACCATGAAACCCTGAAGGTCTTCTTCCCTGCATTGCAGAGCGACATAGACCCCATCCACTCCCGCGGCTTCAAATGCCCTATTCTGAATTTCGGGTGACCGAGAGTGTAGGATGGGGTCACCAAGGAGCGTTAGTAACCGAGTCTTCGCCGTGAAATTCATTTACAGCCTGAAGGGCCAATTTTCTGCAGAACCTTGTTGACCAAGTCTTGAATCAAATCAAATGTCTCTAAGTATTCCTGTTCTGTTCCTCCAACCGGATCAGGCACTGATTCCGATATTCCTCCACCTTCCCGCGTATCCGCAAACGAAGTAATTAATGAAGAGATTTCACCAGCACCAAGCTCGGTGACACTCATGAAGTGGGAGGGAGACATCACTAGGACTAAGTCTGCCCAAATCGCAACCTCTTTAGTCAAGAATGTGGCACGATGTCTCGTGAGGTCGAGGCTATGCGCTTCCGCAGCCCTTAATGCCCCACTCGAAGCACCACCGCCATCAAATGCCGCAATACCGGCTGAGCGGACTTCAACACTATTCCAGCCCCGCTGTTCTATTTCATTCTGAGCGATAACCTCAGCCATTGGGCTCCGACACGTGTTACCAGTGCATACAAATAGCAACCGAAAGGGTTGCTCGACCTTAGATCGCTTTTCCATGTAACTCCGGTATGACCTCACCCAGGTTCGAAATCTGAACCCTGCCTTCTCGTAAAACTTTCGGTGGGTTCACTGTGCAATCCACAATTGTAGACGGTTCAGAAATCGGCAGCGTACCCGTATCAATTAACATGATGCCGTTTCCATTGAGACGACTAATCACTTTGACGACCTGTTCAGCGGATGTTGCAGGTAGTTCACCGGGATAGTTCACACTTGTGGAAGTGAGAGGGGTGCCCAATTTCTTCAACATCCGCTGAACAATTGGACTAGAGCTCACGCGCACCGCAACTTTGTCACTCTCGCTGCGGATTCCGGGCGGGAAGATACTTCGGGGGTCGTGGAGGACCAAGGTTAATGCTCCTGGCCAAAAGGCCGATCCGAGGAGGCGCGCCTCATCATTCCAAGCCAACCCAGCAACCTCTTCAGTTGTGGGAGTAAGTATGATCAGTGGCTTTTCCCGTGATCTATGCTTGAGTGCCTGAACACGAGCCACCCCCTTTGTGGTCGGCAGAGACCCAAAGCCATACACCGTCTCTGTGGGATACGCGATTACACCTTCTCCCTGGACATGCGCAACCACCAGATCAAGGTCCACCTCGGAATCACTGAGCAAATCGATGTTTAAGGCTTTGTCAGACATCACCACACTGTAGACGTAGAATTGCTTGGGCAATCATGAGGTCTGCAGGTCGAGTCACCTTGATGTTTGTACCCCCATCATCGACCATTTGCAGACAAGCGCCGAAAGACTCGAGCAGCACAGCATCGTCTGTTCCAACTTCTCCATTCTCGTACGCTTGCAGAAGGAGATCGGCAGGAAAAACTTGAGGTGTATGAGCATGCCAAAGAACGTTTCGGTCTGCTGTTTCCAACACCTGAAACTCTTCGTCAACACGCTTGATTGTGTCGATAACAGGACATCCAGACACTGCACACACACCAGCGTTTGCCAGATCAATACATTCTCCGACTATAGCACTCGTCACCAGAGGGCGAGCGGCATCATGGATGGCGATCACGTCTAGGTTCGTAGGGAGTGCACTCACAGCATTCCTGACCGATTCAGTCCGATTGACTCCTCCTTTAACTAATTTGATACGGTCATCCAGTCTTCTGATCCAGTCAGTTATTTCGTCGACATCCTGGGGGGCAAGAGACACCACAACTGAGACAACACGATCGTCTCTAAGAAATGGACGCAACGCATGTACCAAAAGAGGTTCGCCATCAAGTTCCAAGAATGGCTTACGAGTGCCCCCCATTCGGGTTCCTGATCCCGCCGCAGGCACCACAACACCCACATGGGGCGATGCTTCCCCATGATCCTGGGGTGCACTCACTGACTAGCGGCCGATGTCTCAGACTCAGGCTTCGGCCGCACTCCCGGTGAGGTTCTGGATACCGAATCAAACCTTGTATAAGCTTTTTGGAAGTAGAGTTCTATTAGACCTGTTGGGCCATTTCTCTGTTTACCAATGATCAACTCTGTCTTCCCTTGTAGCTCGTCTCGCTTTTCCGGGGGGGCATAGTATTCAGGGCGGTACAAGAACATCACCGTATCAGCGTCCTGCTCTATAGAACCTGAATCTCTGAGATCTGAAAGCATCGGTCGCTTGTCGGTTCGCGCTTCAGGCCCGCGAGAAAGCTGGGACAGAGCGACAACTGGAACATTAAGTTCCCGAGCAAGTGCCTTTAAGCCTCTGGAGATTTGACTTACTTCCTGAACACGACTTTCAGAACGTTGTGTACCACTCATTAGCTGCATGTAATCGATGACTAGTAGCCCCAAATCCTTGTCATCCGCACGAAGTTCTGATTGGAGGCGACGAGCTTTGGCTCGAATCTCCAGCACATTGGCACCAGGTTGATCATCAATCCACAGAGGAGCTGTGTTAAGGTACCCAGCTGCTTTTGCAAGACGCTCGTGCTCCGATTGAGATAGACGCCCAAGCCGAAGTTTCTGTGCATCAACACGACCTTCTGAACACAGCATCCGCTGCACAAGCTGTTGAGCGGACATCTCTAGAGAGAAGACAGCTACTGGAATATTGTGCGAAATCGCTGCATTGGCTGCGACATTGAGCACCCACGATGTTTTCCCCATCGAGGGGCGGGCAGCAACAATGCATAGGTCACCTTTTTGAAGCCCTGCCGTCATCCTATCAAGGTCATGGAAACCCGTCGTCAGGCCCGTGATTCCAGACTCAGATTCTTGTAGTTTTTCGATGTGTTCGAATGCCGGCCAAAGAATCTCCTTGATCCATACAAACCCCTCACGCTTGTGTGTCTCAGAGACCTGGAAGATACGGGATTCAGCTTTATCCAGGATTTCATTGACCTCTCGTTCGCCTTGATCATAGGCATCTCGAATAATCTGAGAAGATTGTTCAATCAGACGACGAAGTAGGGCCTTCTCCCGCACAATCTGTGCGTGGTACACAAGATTTGCGGCCGTCGGGACTGCACTCACAAGTGCAGACAGATAGTCAAAACCTCCAGCCTCGTCGATTTCTCCTGTTTTTTTCAGCTCTTCTGCCACCGTAATGACATCTAGGACACCACCGCGTTCAAATATCCTTAGCATTACACGATAGAGTCGCCGGTTAGCTTCGCGATAGAACATTGAATCGTCGAGATGCTCTACAGCTCTTGTCACCGCCTCGCTGTCAATCAGCATGCCTCCCAGCACCGCTGTCTCAGCCTCCAGTGAGAACGGAGGGCTACGTTCCGGAGATGACTCAGGAAAATTGAGTGAGGCTTCCATCATGTCTTACCTGAAATGCGAGCATTCATACGAGTAGCTCAGCCACTGTTCAGTACTTGGCGAAGAAGTTGTAAGTCTTCCCAGAATGCAAACGTCCACTTCGGGTTCCGGAGCAGGGCCGCAGGATGATAAGTCACAATCAAAGGAACACCCTGATAGCTATGCACTTCTCCCCGGATACGACCAAGTGCAGTCTTCTCTTGACCGGTCAAAAGTCGACCCGCAAAGGATCCAACGGCAAGCAGAGCTTCAGGTTGAATTAGCTGTATTTGCCTCGTCAGGAAAGGTGAGCACGATTTGATCTCGTTAGGCTTGGGGTCTCGATTGCCTGGGGGACGGCATTTAAGCACGTTGCAAATGTACGTATTTCTCTCCCGTGAGAGGTCAGCCGTCGCAAGTAACAAATCGAGAAACTTTCCTGCTGCACCGACAAATGGGATACCGGTATTATCTTCATTCGCGCCTGGAGCCTCGCCGACAACCATCACAGACGCATCTTCAACACCGTCTGAGAACACTACATTCTTTCGACTCTCCGCAAGGCTGCACCGAGTACAAGCCAACGCGTGATTACGGAGGTCCTTGTACGATTTGGGCAACTCGGGATTGGCCAGGATCGGCTTCTTCGACTGCACCGCTGTGTCCTGGCTACTAACAGAACTCGGGGAATCTGAAGATGGGGGTTCTTCACGGAAAGTGGACACTATCTGGAGAGCTTCTTCACGCGTCAAATGAGGAAGGAAAAAATCTTGGTCATTGATTTCTTTCCGCTGCTGAAGCAGCCGAGCAGCCTCCCCAGTTTGAGACCGCCTGGTTGTCATAGGTCGTCGGCCAACCGGTCGCAGATACGATCAATGATCACCTCTGCGACGCTCGGCTTGAGCATCAATGGAAGCTCTTCCGGATCCCTTTCTGGTGAGAGAATGGTCACGCGATTTGTCGGCACGTCAAAGCCAGACTCCTCGTCAGTTGCATCATTTGCGACCAATAGATCAAACGATTTCGCTATCAGCTTCTGCTCAGCATTCTTGATCAAGTCACTGGTCTCAAGTGCGAAGCCCACCGCTACACTGCCGAGTTTCCGTCTAGAGATGGTATCTCCTGCCACATCAGGGTTTCCCGTGAAAGAAACCGCAAAACCTCCTTCTGTATCTGCCCGTTTGAGTTTTTCGTCGTCTGGGTTATCCGGTCGGAAGTCAGCAACGGCTGCAGCAAAAACGGAAACGTCCATCTCAGGAAGAGCACGATTGACTGCATCATGCATCTCGAGTGCAGTCTCAACTGAAATCAAGTGGACGCCGACCGGAGGCTCCATCCAAGACGGTCCTGAAACCAAATAAACTTCAGCACCACGCCTCCATGCTGCCTGTGCGATAGCATAACCCATACGTCCGGAAGAGCGATTCCCGACATAGCGCACTGGGTCGACAGGTTCCCTGGTAGGCCCAGCGGTGACAAGGACCTGCTTTCCAGTGAGTGGGCTAGCCCCAGCAAGCGCCTTACCCAAATGCTCCACAACCTGCCAAGGCTCAATCATTCGACCAGGTCCATCCGCCTCACCCACGGCTAGCGCACCTTGCGTAGGGCCAGCAATCGTGTACCCAAGCTTTGATTTTAGATGATCGAGATTTTCCTGGACCTGAGCGTGAGCGAACATCTGTGAATTCATCGCAGGGCAGATTACCACAGGCGCCTGGGTGGCCAATAGCGTGGTACAGATTAGATCATCGGCCCTACCCTGTGCTGCTCTTGAGAGGAAGTCAGCCGTAGCGGGAGCGACACAAAGAGCATCTGTATCTTGGCCGAGTCGAACATGTAATGCCGCGCCCTCAGCCGAAAACAGATCCGTCAAAGCTGGGCGACCTGTTACTCCCTCAAAGCTAAGTGGTGGTGCGAAGTATTGAGCTGACTTTGTCAAAACAACATCCACCTTAGCACCCAACTGTGTCAGGTCACGGGCAACCTGAATCGATTTGTATGCCGCGATGCTCCCAGTTACACCCAGAACGATGCGACTGTCCTTCCATGGACGCTGGTTGGTCATCGCGGTTTCCTTCATTTCCATCGAGCCTACGCAGAGAGATATGGGTTCGGGAAATCTTACAATCGGTTAACCCCGTTCGTTTCCCTCTTGCTTCCTGCGTTTCACAAGACGGAACTCGATTTGCCCAGAGGTCAGAGCCTCGAGTGCTCTCGTTGTAAGCTTCTTCTCCTCACCCAACGGCATTGCCTCACTCGGGAGGGTGTTGAGCTCTCGGGAATACTTCGCCGCCACGAGAACTCCCAGGTACTTGCTCTCAGTGCCTGTAGCAACCTCATCCGGTGTAAAGACCCTCATTGATTCACTCCTTTAAATAACCTTCTGGTAATCTCTTTCAAGGACGCTGGTAATGCCTGCTCGGCAGATCTCTATACTCTCTATCGCTTCTGAATTCAAGCCAACGGTTTCTTTCCCTTCAATAATATCTCTGATCTCCTGCACACAGTCACTAAGATGTTCGTTGATAATGATATAGTCGAAATCCAGAGCTACTTCCAGTTCCTCAAGGGCAGAGCGAAGACGCAGTCCTAATACCTCTGATTCCTCTGTACCCCGAATCCTCAAACGCTCTAGCAGTACGTCGACAGAAGGTGGCAAGACGAAGATAAGCTTTGCATCTGGAATCGCATCCCTGATTTGTAGCGCACCCTGCACATCAATATCAAGCACGACATGCTGGCCTAGGTCAGCTGCATCGTTCAAGGTTTTCTTCGGGGTACCATACCTGCCACCATGAACGTAAGCCCATTCGGCGAGGTCACCCGATTCAATCATCTTATCAAATCTGTCTCCGTCCACAAAAACATAGTCGAGACCGTGCTGCTCACCTTGCCGTGGAGTCCTAGTAGTAATCGATATAGAAAAGACACAGTTGTCTGATTCTTCAATCAAACGGTGGGCGAGAGTAGTCTTTCCGGTACCGCTGGGAGCTGATAGAACAATGGGAGCTGCGCGTTTCATTCGACGTTTTCTACTTGTTCTCGAATACGCTCGACGTCCTCTTTGAGAGTGACTGCCATATGCGAGATCTTCAGGTCGTTGGCCTTGGACCCAATGGTGTTCGCTTCCCGATGCATCTCCTGAACGAGGAAACTGAGTCGCTTTCCCACCGGCTCAGACCCGTCTCCTTCGATAGCCTCAAGGAAGAGTTCAACATGAGATCGAAACCGCACAATCTCCTCATTGATATCCCATTTTTCCGTCAGATAGGCGATTTCCCTAGCGAGTCGATCTTCGTCAATCCGGGCATCATCAGTTAATTCCTTTATCGCCTTTCTAAGTCGATCACGTTCCATTACAAGCCGGATGGGAGCTCTCTCTTCTGCGCGGTTCAAAGCTTCATTTATTGAAGCGAGAGAACTTTCAATATCGGAACGAAGACGCTCACCCTCAGCCTCTCTCATCTGACAGACTTCTTTAGCTACCTGGGCTGACAACTCCCGAATCCAATCAGCTTCAATGACTTCCATATGGTTAGTCTCTGGTGACCGAAACAGTTCGCCAAAGCGAGCCATCATCCCCAAATCCACATCTCCTGGAAGTTCGAGTTCACTCCTGAGCACTTCCAGTGCTTCACGCACTTCCTTCGCACGCCCTATATCGACACGAGCACTAGATTCTTCTCCGCCGGAGACCAACTCCACAGTCAATACGGCCCTGACATGACCTCGCAGGATGTTCTGTTTTAAAACTGCGATGATGTCTCGTTCGAATTTTTCAAGCCGGGCGGGAGTCTTGATGCTAGCATTAAAAAACCGGTGGTTCACGGTTTTTACTTCTAACCGCAGGCGACCCACCGGTGAGTCGCGTTCTGATTCTCCGTACCCCGTCATGCTCCGGATCATGGTCGCCCTCCAGAGAGCGGGGAAAGATAATGCGACTGACAGAACCCACGTAGGGTAGGAGTTGGAAGCACCCCATTAGTCATTATGACGTGAATCATCTTCAGTTCCAGAGCGACCATCGGATGCCATAGACGCTCCTCAGCGCAGGGAGCACACGGCCAGGGAACATTTGCAGGTTGCGGTTGACCGTGATGTTTTCCCAGGCGACGAATATTCTTACAGTCACTACCCGAACCTGGATCCGCCCATACCAGTTTTCATAGACAGGAACAGTCTCGAGAGAATGATCCTCCGCTTCGCTACTCCTCTTTAATACGTGAACCGTCATCGGATCATGTCCACGCACGCCGAGCGTCCCCCAAAGCTCCAGATTACCCGATTCTAGGAAGCTTCGTTGGTATACTAAGGCGGCTTTGTAGTTTCTTTTCGGAAGATAGGGAGCATCTTTTTGCCACTGCTGTACCGACCCCTCCAACCGCAAGCCCGCTAGAACAGCTGGTAAACTGCCCCAAACCTCCCACCCCTCATTGATCACACCGCTTAGCAAGGGCGATCCACGGTCTGGCTCAATCCCTAACGGGATCAAGGAATCAGACTCAACTCTAAGTCTTGCTGCAGAAATAGTCGCGTCTCTCCAAGCGAATCTGGCACCAAAACGAGTTGCGGTCCTATCCGTGATACCAAAAGGGTCAGGTCGGTCTACCGGGGTCTCTAGACCTTCTTCAGGTGCTGCCGAATTAGATTCCGGGACACCATCCATGATCGGCAGAGTGCGAGAACCATGTGCACCCGATTCCCAAGACCCAAAGAAAGAAAAGCCAAGATATGGCCGCGTCCACACGCGTACCTGCTGACTCACAGCCCTGGTCTCAGACCATGAGGATCGAGCCATACTCCCAGCCAGTCCCCCCAAGTTCTCGAGGTCTAGCCCCGCTTGGAAATCAAAACGATCGTTAGGTAGATTTCTGCCGAAAAATCGGTATTCTGCCCGGCCCCAAAGTCCACGACGTCCATAGCCAAATCGCAGACCGTGCTGAGCTCTGCTGCCACCCTCAAGCACGTAGGGATCACGAGTATCCTCAACACCGTGACTTGAATTCCCAGTATATGCTTCCGCGGTAAGATTATCTGCAAGACGCACCCGAAAACGGGCAGCCCAATCAGTTCGCGTCACCGAGGATGCGAAGTTGGTAACCGCTGTCTTAGTACCCATCCGCCTGAAGTCAACTGCGAGACCTGCGTCATCTCCTCGATGAATTTGATAACGAATCCAACTGCCTACTCGATTACCGCTCTCTTTTCTCCCCGGACCTTGCGTGTCGACCCGCTCTAGAGCTAGCCCAAGACTACCTCCCAATGCAGTTGGGTCCGCGTAAGAGCCTCTGAACAGGTTGGTTTCTAATTCTCCGGTTCCGGCTTCAATGAGTGAATACGGGCGACCATCATCGAACTCGTGAGACCACATCTCAATCAATAGTTCTCCCAGGGAACGTTCTAGTCGCACACGCTCGATACCCCCGAGCCCGACTCTAGCCAAGTCAGTTACACCCCCATCAACCGGAAAGAGTTCAAAACCATCACGTAAGATCCGCACCCCTCCACCACCAGATCCGAAAGCACTTATCGCTGCTGGCGTGCCATAATCACCACTCAATAGAACGATCACCCCGGGTACTTCAGCGACAAGTTCCGCTAGCGTGTTCGCTGAGCTAGCCATAATCGCCGAGCGATCCCATGACCAGACACCCGTCTCCCATCCATCAGGAACTCTGCCTTCGAAACGCGGAAGGTTGTAATAAATCGTATCTGCAGACGCGCTATCAGAAAGCAGGACAGCTTCCAAACTGTCTACTAAGAGACTGTCCGTTATAACTTGCAGTGTATCGGGAGGATCTTGAGCCCAAGCTTCTCTCGCTCCGAAACTGGTGATGTACACCAGAGCAAAGACTCCCAAATGAGCAAGCGCCCCGACCCGTGACCGGGACCGGGGCGCCGAATCTTTACCGCAGGATTTCGTCACCCCGCACGACTCCGGACCCAGTGGATTAACATCCGAGTTGGAAATCCGTATGCCCCCTTACGTTGATACGGAAGTTTCCCATCCCCGTACGCTGTACCTGCGATATCAAGATGGGCCCAGGGCACATCGCCAACGAATTCGGAAAGGAACATAGCGGCAGTTATTGATCCTGCAGGTCGACCTCCAACATTGCGTAGGTCCGCGGTTTCACTATCCAGTTGTTCACGATAATTATCCCACAACGGGAGTGGCCAACACTGTTCACCTGACGACTTTCCTGCACCAACCAACTCATCGATGAGATCCTCTTGGTTGCCGAGGACTGCGGCAGCATGATGCCCTAACGCAATCACAACCGCACCAGTAAGTGTTGCACAGTCCACCATCGCAGCAGGATCTAGTCGGGCACCGTAATAGAGTGCATCCGCCAAGATCAAACGGCCCTCCGCATCGGTATTAATCACCTCAATGGTCTTTCCAGCTAACGTATCAATGACGTCGCCAGGCTTGAGAGCATTGCCAGAGGGTAGGTTCTCCGAAGATGGGACAATGCCTACAACATTTACCGGCACCCCCAGTTCGGCGATCGCCTTCATAGCACCCATAACCGCCGCGCCCCCTGACATGTCAAACTTCATGTCCTCCATACCCTTAGGAGGCTTAAGAGAGATTCCACCTGCATCGAACGTGAGTCCCTTACCGACAAGTACCAAGGGAGACTCACCATCGTCACCCCCATTGTGCTTCATTACGATGAGGCGCGCTTCCTCTTGCGATCCACGAGAAACAGCGAGGATCGCATGCATACCCTCGTCGAGCATTCGTCTTTCATCGAACACCGTAATATCAAGGCCGACCTGAGCAGCCATTTTTTCCGCTTCTTCTGCAAGGTGGGCCGGTGTCGCAATGTTCCCGGGGCGGGACTGGAGGGCACGAGCAAAGTTCGCAGCGTCTGCAATCTTGGCACCCGTTTCAACTGCTCTGGAAAGCCCAGTGGCATTGTTCAACCCTAGAATATCTACGGTAGTTACGTCAGAGATTCCGGTAGATATATCAGTCTTTAGTTCACGGAATTTCCATCCAGCGAGGACAGCACCTTCGGCAGCCGCCTGAGCTATCGACGTGGCATCGATATTCGAAAACGCGTCGAGTGAGATCGATAGTGATTCCAGTCTCATCCGTTCTGCAACCCGAACAGCACGACCCGCAGTCCTTCGCACAGATTCTGAATCCAATTTGTCAGGCTGGCCCAGGCCGAGTAGAAGCAACCGTTTGAGCCCAGTATTCTCTGGTCCATAAAGAACCAATTCTTCCCGTGACTTTCCTCTAAAGTCTCCGGAAGAGAGTACTCTCAGGATTGCACCACCGAGTGCTCTATCGATGATTTCTAGCCAACCGGCCAGAGTCTCTGTACCCTCAAAGACTCCAACCGCTAGCATCGGTGTTTCATGCTTTAACGTTTCTACATCGATGTAACGAACCACCATGCCGTCGTGTCTCCAGACTTGTGAACTACGTGGTGGCGTCACGCGCCAGTCTCCTACATGTGCTGGATAATCGCCTCTCCAAACTGCGAGGTCGACACCTTAGTCGCACCTTCCATTTGCCGTTCGAGATCGTATGTCACGGTTTTCGCTTCTACCGCGCCCTCAAGGCCTTTGTTCACGAGATCAGCCGCTTCGTTCCATTCCATATGTTCAAGCATCATCACTGCGGAGAGAATCAACGAACCTGGATTCACCTTATCCTGACCTGCGTACTTGGGAGCAGTCCCATGGGTTGCTTCGAACACTGCGATCTCATCACCTACGTTCGCACCGGGTGCCATTCCTAACCCACCTACCTGTGCTGCACAGGCGTCTGAAATATAGTCTCCGTTTAAATTCGGAGTTGTCAGCACATCGTACTCGTCTGGACGCAGTAATACTTGTTGAAACATCGCATCAGCAATCCGGTCTTTAACCAAGATCTTGCCTTCCGCACTTGCGCCACTCCAAGTCTTTGCCTCGGCAACGGTTTGGTCGGGGAACTGCTCCTCAGCAACTTCATAACCCCAATCACGGAAGGCTCCTTCCGTGAACTTCATGATATTGCCCTTATGGACAAGCGTTACTGAAGAACGGTTTCGCTCAATCGCGTAACGAATAGACGCTGCAACGTGTCGCTTCGTACCAAAAGGGCTTATCGGTTTAATCCCAATCCCACTGAGCTGGCGGATGTCCGCACCCATCTCCTCGACAAGAAAGCTTCGAATCTTCTCCGCCTCGCTGGTGCCCGAGGCCCATTCGAGCCCCGCGTAGACATCCTCTGTGTTCTCTCGGAAGATCACTACATCGAGTTTTTCAGGCTCCTTCATAGGTGAAGGCACACCCTTGACCCAACGCACAGGCCTGATGCAAGAATAAAGATCCAATACTTGACGGATTGTGACGTTGAGAGATCGAATCCCTCCCCCGACTGGTGTCGTAAGTGGTCCCTTAATGCTGACCTTGAATTCGCTGAGCGCGTCAAATGTCTCCTGAGGTAGCCACTCACCCGCCTTGGCATTTGCTTTCTCTCCCGCGTATACCTCCATCCAAGCAATCTGCCGCTCGCCACCGTAAGCTTTCCTAGCAGCTGCTTCAATGACGGACCGAGTAGCAGCCCAAATGTCAGGGCCAATTCCGTCACCTTCAATGAAGGGAACAATCGGCCGGTGAGGAACCTGTAATTGTCCATCCTCAACGGTAATCCTGTCTCCGTCGGGAACTATTGCGTGAAGGTAGTCAGACAAGGAACAATCGCCTTTTAGAGGGTTTGTCGAAGCTAGAAAACCGTCGCACTAGGGGTAGGTAGAAGTGCGCCGGGCGCGCAGAAGTTACCGGAACTATAACGAGGGGAGCAAGATGTTCCGTGAAGGGTTATTCAGCTTTTTCCAAGCCCTCCGCAGTCTCAGTTATCAGGTGGTCTACAACAGCTTTAAGGTCCCCAGTTTCCTCAAATACGGCGATTTGTCGATCTGCGCTCGACCCCTCTTTGAGGATAGTAAGAGCGTACTCTATCTGTTCTCGGCTACCGAGTTCATCTATCACGTCATCGAGAAACCAATGAATCAACTCACCGATGACGTCCTGCGCCGGACGACCGCATTCCTGTCCTAAATCAAGCAGATCGCCCTGTACGCCATAGCGTACTGCAAGCCACTTGTTTTCCTCGATTAGTGACATCGGATAGACACGGAATGTCATATTGTCCCGACGCAATTTCCACAACTTTGCGACGATCGCCTGGAAGATCGCAGCAATACATACAGCTTCGTCAACTTTCGTACAGATATCACAGATCCGGAACTCAAGTGTCGGATAGAGATGATGGGGTCGGATATCCCACCAAATCTGTGATGCATCTGGGATACATTTGGCATTGACCAACGTGTGTAAGAATTGATCATAGCTTGCGTAGGTACTGAATTCTGGAGGAATCCCTGTACGCGGAAAATTCTGGAGAAGACCTGTACGATAAGATTTGAGACCCGTCTTTCGGCCCATCCAGAAAGGTGAACTTGTCGACAAGGCCAGAACATGCGGTAAGAAGTAGCGCGCGACTTTCATGGCATCAATCAGGAACTCTTGGTCTTCGATTCCGACATGGACATGCATACCAAAAATGAGGTTTCGCTTAGCAAGTTCCTGCAAGTTCTCAGCTACATCCATATAGCGCTCGAGTGGAGTGATCTTCTGCTCTATCCAAGATGAAAACGGATGCGTACCTGCAGCTAGGATTTTGAGATCTTCCTTAGCGGCAAGGTCCGTGACTGCAGTCCTAAGTCGTACAACCTCTTCGCGGATCTCAGTAGGTGTATGACAAATGCTGCTTCCCACCTCAAGCACGGATTGATGCAATTCTGGCTTAACATCTTCGACCGTGATCCGGCCATCCTTTAGGATTTGTGTGATATAGGAGCGCAACTCGCCGGTTTCTGGGGCGATAACTTGGTACTCCTCCTCAATCCCAAGCGTAAGAGATGGTGCTTTCATAGGTTATCAGTTGATAGAACGAGATCAGATCTGATCATATCTAGGTATGTGTCTACGGTCACTCCCACACGCTGGTATCGCAAGGGAAAAACCCACTTGCACCCACTAACTATCCAGCCTAACTTTGATACCTATTTCGGTTTTTATTCGGTTAACGGTTAAGTCCCCGGTACCGGCGTAAGTGGGTGGGTGATGTGGTGCAGCGTCGGGAGCCGGGGACCTTTGTCTCTGTTCCACTCCGTTTGTTTCAAACTGCTATGTCAAAACTCTATCCAAGTGGTCATGGCATATCTCAGGAGGCTCTCATTCACGAGTGGGATCCAGTTGAGAACAAACAACCCCCGGGATGGGCTCCAATCTCATCCAATATCGGATGGGCCTGCGGGCCTGATTCAGACCCAACTTTGTACTCTACGTCCGGACATATCTCGGCGGGTAGCCGTCAGGCACTCTGCCTTTGGCTTCCTACCTTCGAACTCCGCCTCGAACTCCTTCGCTCTCCTGAACTTGATACCACATCAGTTGCACTTCTTTCTCCTAGTGAGAGCATCCGCGGCAAGATTTGGCAGGTATCTGAGCGTGCCTACGTAACTGGTGTCCGGCCCGGCCAATCCATATCCCAGGCCGTTTCTCTCTGCCCTTCCCTAACACTGCTCGAACCCGACCCAACACACTACAATGCCGCGGTTGAATCCATGCTCGACCTGCTCTCCGAATTGACTCCTATAGTCGAGCCTGCTGGTCGTGGGCGAGTCTTCTTAGGAATGGACGGTCTCAATCGCCTTCTTGGTTCTCCATCTAATCAGGTAAACCTCGCCCTATGTTCACTCTTCCGGATTTTCCCTCCTCCTCTTGTAGCGGCGACCCGCGCAGGTATGGCTCTCGGAAAGTTCGGTGCATGGGTCGCTTCAGCCTCTTCACGATCAGGTGAGCCTGTGATCGTGAAGGAAATGGAGCTCGGATCTTTTCTTGCCCGCTGCCCTGTGAATACGCTCCCCGTCAATCCATTGATCATCCAGCGCCTAGAGCGACTCGGAGTTGAAAGCCTGGGAGATCTCAGACGCCTTCCTGAACCCTCGCTGATTTCCCAATTCGGCGAAGAGGGGCGTAAAGCACTCATGTGGGCCACTGGCAGGCGCATTGATCCCGTACGACCATGGCATCATAGCAAACCAATTCGTGTATCTCTGGAATTCACCAACCCGGTAGGGCTCACCGAGACACTCTATACAGCATTGGATCGATTAATTGAACTCGCCCTCTCCCGTCCGGCCCGCCGAGATCGAAGTGTTGTGAGTGTCCGAGTAGGTGCTTATTTCGAAGGTGGGGGGTCATGGTTTGTGGAAGCAGTGCTCAAGAAGCCCACTACTCAGAGAGAGAGGATAGCCTCTCCGCTTCGCATGAAGATGGAGATCTCACCACCACCTAAAGCCGTTGTGACGCTCTTTATCGAATTCACACAGTTTGGGGCATCAAGCACACAAACCGTACTCTTCGACCGAAAAAGAGACGGTGGACGCACCCTAGCAGGCCGAAGTCTGACTCAGGAAGAAGTTCCAGACTCACTGCGAGATGCTATCAAAGAACTCAAGCTTCGTCTGGGGTGTTCCCCACTTTACCGCGTGGTCGAAGTTGATCCGTGGTCAAGAATACCTGAACGACGTCACGCATTGCTCAACTTTGATCCGTGAACGACACACCACATCTGCGACCTCTCGGTCAACCATACGCTGTGACCGTACGCACAAATGAGTTCGGAGAACCCGAATTCGTAAGCCTTCCAGGTAAACCCACACGCCACGTTGAAATTATCCGTGAGCACTGGCGCATCGATGAAGGGTGGTGGCGGCAACCGATGTCTCGCGAGTACCGTACAGTCATACTCGACAGCGGCGGAAGCCTCACCCTATATCACGATCTCCTCAAAGGACTCTGGTATGTCCAGCGAGCCTGAATCTCTAATCACCCGTATTCAGCCGCTCCGACCTCGAGGACTCAAGGTGCTCATCCACACCGACTGTGATGAGCCATTTGAGGTCACCCTCGAAGCTCTCGAACGGAATCGACTCGGAGTCGGAGATTCTCTCACAAAAGACCGCCGTCATCATCTCCTCAATGACGATGCGGATATGCGTGTGCGTGAAGCTGCACTCAATCTCCTGTCCTACCGAATGCGAACCCGCAGTGAACTCAAACGTCGGCTTAGACAAAAAGACTTTCGGCCAGTCCGCATTGACTTGTGCTTAGACCAACTCGAAGCCAAAGGCTTCCTCAACGATGAAGCAGCCGCCGCGGCTTTTATCCGTGATCGCCTACGACACCGCCCTCGAGGAAAAGCTCGTCTCTCTTCGGAGTTGCAGTCGAAAGGTCTCGACGCAGATATCATACATCGAGTCATCAATGATATTTTCGAGGATGAGGGGACTGATGACTTATCACTCGCACGGCAAGTAGCTGCAGGATGGCTGAAACGACAAAACCGAGATATGGTGAAGGCACTCGCAGACACTGCTCACTCCCAGAGCCGCAAGAAGGCCCACAGAAGACTTTACGGCTATCTGACCCGAAGAGGATTCCGCGGTGATGCCCTGAGGGCTGCAATTGAAGAAACAATCGAGGCAGCTCGAAACTAAGACCCTCTACCGTGATCCATTCTTTAAATGCGCATCATTCTTACCAACATAGCTATTAGATTGAGACATACTTAGAAATTCAGGGATCACCCTATGCATGGCATACGTCGATCTTGGACAGTCCGGACCCTAGTGACCCAGCTGTTAAACACATCTTTACTGGTATTACTCTCCTCTCCTCTTCAAGCACAGACAGCCCGTGAGATCATCGACCGTGTCGATCGACTTCTTCGAGGTGAATCAAGCCGGGGGCGGATCACGATGGCAATCACGACAGAGCACTGGTCTCGCTCTCTGGACATGGAAGTCTGGTCACTGGGTGTTGAGCACTCCTTAGTTCGCGTGCAATCCCCTGCCCGTGAAGCAGGCACTGCTACCCTTAAAGCCGGCCAAGAGGTATGGAACTATCTGCCCCGGGTCGACAGGACAATCAAAGTCCCACCTTCACTCATGATGGGCTCTTGGATGGGGTCTCACTTTACCAATGACGACCTCGTGAAGGAAAGTCGGATCGTGGATGACTACGATTTTGAAATATCGTTCGAAGGCGAACGAGAGGGAGTTGAAGTCTGGGAATTTCAACTCACTCCACGCCCCGAGGCGCCTGTTGTCTGGGGACGCATCGATGAGCAAGTTCGCAAAGCTGATCTGATGCCAACCTGGATCCGCTATTACGATGAGGATGGTGGCTTAGTTCGAACAATGACCTTCTCGGGTTATAGAACTATGGGGGACAGGCTCGTTCCTGCATCGATGCTGGTGATTCCTGCAGACAAACCGGAGGAACACACTGTGCTCACGTACCATGAACTCGATTTCGACATCAGCCTCGACGAAAGCTTCTTCAGCCTCCGAAACCTAAGAGCACGACGCTAACGGATGGCCCATGAGCGACTATGGTGGTGGCGGGTGGCGTGGAGAAATCTTTGGAGGAACCGCCTCCGCACACTGATTACGGCTTCTGGGCTAGCATTCGGATATCTCGGAGCGGTACTGGTTGTGGGAGTAAGCGACGGCATGTTGGTGGAGCTCATTGAAAACGGTACTCGCCTTATGCTGGGAGAGGTACAAGTCCACTCCGAGGACTATCTGCCAGAACGTAACATGCACCTCACAATCGGTGGATATGAGGGAACTGATCTGGAGATTTTCATCAGCCGAATCACCTCACAAGAGGACGTCTCCGCCGCCGCACCCCGTGTCTACGGTGGTGGCCTCCTTTCCTCTGGTGAGGAAACCCAGGCAGCACTCCTCATGGGGGTCGATCCTGACCGCGAACCCCGTGTCACCACACTTCTCTCTAGGCTCGTGAGTGGTAGGACTCTAGTTGCTGGAGCAAATGAAATCCTGGTCGGAGACGAGATGGCCGAACGACTCGGTGCAGTCCTCGGAGACGAGATCGTCGTGGTCTCACCCTCCTCAGACGGTTCACTGGGAAACGACCTCTTCACCCTGGTGGGAATACTTGATACCGGGATACCAGCGATTGACCAAAACTATGCCCTGCTCGCCTTACCTGACCTCCAATTCCTGATGGCGATGGGCCCAGCCCGCATCCATGAGGTCGTGATAACCGTCGGCAATGCGAAGGACAGCCCTCGCATTGCAGGAGCTCTTGGTGAGTTCCTTTCAGACAGTGAGTTACCGGTTCAAGTCAGCTCATGGACGGATCTGCGTCCTGAACTTGCGGAAATGGTTAGTCTCATGGACGCCTCTCACTTCATCATTGTTATTGTCATCTTTGGGATGGCGGCTTTCGGTGTCGCGAATACCATGCTGATTGGAACGTTTGAGCGCCGCCGTGAATTCGCCGTCATTCGTGCACTCGGGACTGCACCAATCGGTATCGGACGGACAGTTGTGTACGAGGGAGTCATTCTCGGCGTAATTTCACTGATCGCGGGGGCTTTGATTACTTGGCCAATACTCGTGTGGTGGCACAACTCGCCCATAGACCTAACCACGGTCATCAGTGGCTTCAGCGTCGCTGGTGCTCAGTGGAGACCCGTCCTACGGGTGGAGTACTCCGTGCAAGCACCGATCGTAGCTGCTCTTGGGTTATTCCTGACCTCGATCCTGGCGGCAATGTACCCGGCTTGGAAGGCAACCCGAGTTCCACCTGCAGATGCGCTTGCTGACTGATGAGACTCACGGTTCTTCTTAAGCTGGCAATGCGCAGTGTAGAACGAAATATGCGCAGGAGTGCATTGACTTCACTAGCAATGGTACTCGGCCTGGCACTCCTGGTGTTTTCCCGAAGCTTGGCGGAAGGGGCGTACGATAAGATGATCGATTCGGGTGTCCGTATGGGAAGCGGACATATTGCGATCCAGGCACCCGAGTACCTAGAGACTGGAAAACTCGAACACCGTCTTGAAGCAGGAGTGGTAAGGCTCGCATCGGAGGTGGCAAATGATGTCCTAAGAGAATCACTGCTCTCGTGGGCTCCTCGCCTCTCAGTCAATGGCCTTGCAAGCTCCACCGCGGCAGCGGTTCCGGTTCGAATCGAGGGGGTAGATCCCGAACTAGAGCGAGCTTTTTCAGACATCGAAGACAAGCTGCAAGACGGCCGTTACCTGGAAGCAGGAGACCGTCTGCATGCATACATAGGAACTGAACTGGCTCAGCGTCTCGACGTGCAGGTCGGAAACCGCTTCGTCCTCACCGCGCAGACTTCTACAGGAGATGTGGAGGGTCAACTTGTCCGCGTGGCAGGAATCTTTCAGACGGGGATTCCCGAGGTCGATCAATCGCTAATCCATATACCGATTGATACAGCACGTGAATGGCTGCACACTCCCGGGGCAACTTCGACCCTAGCATTCCTACTCAACGAATCCGAGCTGACAGACATTGGGGTCAAAACTCTACAGCTGAAATTAGAGAATGAGCAGCAAATCCGGGTTCTTGGATGGCGTGAATCGTCCCCAGAGTTAGCAGCAGCGATCAGGCTCGACTCAACTGGCAACTACATCTTTCACTCGATCCTTCTTGCCATTATCACACTCGCGATACTCAACGCAGTCATGATCTCAGTATTGGGTCGTCGTCGTGAATTTGGTGTTCTACAAGCGATGGGACTTACGGGTGTAGAAACTGGATTTTATGTTTTCTTAGAAGGACTTTTCCTCACGGTTGTAAGTGGCGTAGCCGGCATTTCGGCCGGCCTACTTTTCACCTGGGGATTCTTCAGGGATGGGCTCGACTTCAGCATCTTCATGGAAGACGGCCTAGAGTTCGGCGGTCAAATTATGGAACCCATTATCATCCCACACTTTAGTGTAGAGCAGTTACTTATCAGCACCTTTGTAGTTGTGACCATCGGGATGATCTCGTCCCTTTACCCAGCCTTGCGTGCCTCCAAGTTGGACGTCGCTGAGGCTATGAAATTCGAGCAATAATGAAGACTGCAGTCCGCACAACAAATCTTTGGAAAATCTACCCGCAAGAACCGGATCCTGTCGAAGCAGTGCAAGATATCTCCACAGAGATAGAGACTGGTGATTTCGTTGCGATGGCGGGGCCCTCGGGATCTGGTAAGACGACCATGCTCAACATGATTGGAGGGCTTACCCGACCGAGCCGGGGTCAGATCTGGATAGGTGACCGAGAAATCACCGAAATGAGTGATAAAGATCTAGCACAGTTACGACTCGAAAGAATCGGATTTGTCTTCCAGTCATATAACTTGTTACCCGTGCTTACTGCACTCGAGAATGCAGAATTCACGCTCCTCTTGAGTGGTATTCCCAAGGATGAACGTCGTAAGAAAGTACTGGAACTCTTTAATAAAATCGGCCTGAGCGGACTAGAGGATCGCAAGCCTGGAAAACTCTCCGGAGGACAGCAACAACGCGTAGCTGTAGCCCGCGCAGTAGTAGCAAATCCTGCTCTCATCCTCGCCGATGAGCCAACCGCAAATCTCGATTCTAAGGCAAGCGCAGATCTACTCGACGTTATGGAGCGACTCAACCAAGACCATGGCACGACTTTCCTATTCTCAACCCATGATCCTCGGGTGATGGAAAGGTCGAGGCGCCTGATCACGTTGGTTGACGGGCAAATCGAATCGGACGAACGGCGGAATCACTTTTCCGTTTCTTCGTGAGGATACCGGCCGCTCTTTTATTCATAGCGACCATTCTTCCTAGTGTCGCTAAAGGACAATTGGAAGTTTCAGCATATGTCCTTGGTGTTGGAGCATACCAGGGGAGCTCTGCTTTAGGAGCATCCGGAAGCACAGCGCTAGCGCGTACACGACTTATGCCAGTGCTCACTTCAGGCGGCCTCACCCTTGATATCGCCTACGAGCACGTATTATCGCAGACACGGAGTTCAACAGGATTCTCCATTACCGCACCTGGAGGATCAGCCGTACGAACAGGTGATTGGCTAAGCCTGGATTGGGACCTTTACTCTGGGTCCAACACTAAATGGCGCCACCGTCTCGATCGGATGAGTCTGGGCTTTTCTGGTGGTCCATTAGAAGTCACAATCGGCCGCCAAGCAGTCTCATGGGCTACCACACTGATTTTGACACCGGCAGACCCATTCGCACCATTCAATCCCTCAGACCCATTTCGCGAATATCGGGGAGGGATTGATGCTTTGCGAGTCAGGCTTTTCACTGGACCTTTCTCTGAAATCGAGGCAGTTGTCCGCCCTACAGAAACCGCGTTTGGCACAACAGTCACTGCACTCGGCCGCGTGCAAACATCTAGAGGTGGCTGGGCATTCGGGACCTGGGCCGGGATTCTCCACGATCAGCCAGCCGGTGCCCTATTCGCTACGGGTGCGCTAGAAACCAATGCAATTAGAGCAGAGGTCGCAATTCGAGAACATCCAAACGCTGAAGTGACGGTACGGGGTGCGATTGGACTCGATCGATTCTTCACGCCAGGGGGTAAGGACCTCTACTTCGCGGTCGAATTACAGTATGACGGATTCGGAGCCCAAAACACATCCAAATTACTTGAGGTGATGAGCTCTAAACCATTCATACAAGGTGATATGCAAACTATAGGTCAATGGACTGTTGCAAGCCAATTGTCCTACCAGATTCATCCACTCGTGGGCGTAAGTGGACTCGCGCTCGTAAATGCACGCGACAGAAGCGTGTTGGTCTCGCCGGGCCTAAATTGGTCTGCGACGGGCTCCCTAACCGTGACTGCTGCAGCGTTCAGGGGCCTGGGGACGGAACTGACATCACCCGGAACGCTGGGATTGGGATCTGAGTACGGTTTCATCCCAGCCATAGGTTATGCCTCTGCATCCTGGTTCTTTTAAATCGCTAGGCGAACTAACTGATTAGCAAGTGAAAATTTCAGGACCCTAACGAATTGTTGAGAGAAAACTCACACTTTCAGATATTCTGTCTTGCAATTAATGCTTGCCCGGAGGATGGGACCTAGCGATCCTCCCGTGCTTCGTAAGTTCAGGTATAACCTTTATATCCTTAGAGAAGTGAGAATTGGGCTAATGGCCATCGCCTCCTCACCCAAAAAACTCTTTGCTGATCGTATGATCCGTATCGGCACTGAGTCAGCGTTCGCCCTTGGAGGACGAATATCTGAAGCGGAATTGGGCGACAACCCAGTAATCAGATGCAACCTTGGTCAACCAGATTTTCCCCTGCCCCACCACATCACAGCAGCTGTAAAAAAAGCTCTAGATATGGGGCTAACTACGTACTGTGATCCGCAAGGAATTCCTGAGCTACGTTCGTCCGTTGCCAAATCAATGGGTGAGAAACACGGACTCGATGTTGATCCAGAGCGAGTCGTCATCTACCCAGGAGGGCGCCCCCCGATAGGCTTCGCACATATGACGTACAGTGAAGCAGGTGAAGAGGTCATCTATCCCTCACCTGGCTACCCGCTCTTCGAGTCATTTATTCCTTACTTCAGGTGCAATCCAATTCCCGTCGTCCTTGAGGAATCCGATGACTTCGCATTGAAACGAGACAACCTCGAGCCCCTTTTGAATGATCGAACGGGATTGATCTTCTTGAACTTCCCGTCAAATCCAACTGGTGGCGTCGCGACAAGGGAAGAGCTTAACGAACTTGCTGAACTCATAATTGAGAAAACAAGTCCGAATCTGAGGGTCTACTCTGACGAATCCTATGAGGCGATCACATTTGACGGTGACGAGCACACCTCAATCGCATCGATGCCGGGAATGGAGGCACGCACAATCATCGCATCGGGTTGCTCAAAGACCTACGCTTGGACAGGTGGGCGGGTTGGTTGGGCGGTATATCCAACTGTAGAAGAGGCTTTGGCCCATCGGCAACTTGCCATCAACTACTTTGCGTCGATCCCTCCCTACAACCAATGGGGGGCTATCGAAGCCCTGGAATCGCCTGAAAGCGCAAACTCTATCCAAATAATGGTCGAAGCCTTTCAACGCCGACGAGATTTGGTCGTGACAGGCCTGAACGAGATCAGTGGAATCACATGTCAGAATCCGAAGGGGGCTTTTTATGCCTTTCCAAACATCGAAGGTGCACTCCAAAACATGGGTGGGATTAAGGCGTTTGATGAATTGCCCGAGGACATCCGTACTGACTCGAGTCCAGCTACTCTGTTCCAGTTATTCCTGCTGTACAAATACAAAGTTGCGACAATGGACCGACGTTCTTTTGGCACACTCGGTAGCGAAGGTCAACATTTTCTACGTATATCAACAGCGAATGCGGATGAGGAATTAGCTGAAGCCGTCAGTCGTATTGGTGCTGCAACAAAAGACGCTGACGGTTTTCGGACCTTTCTGGATTCGGGTGTGCAACTGACTTTGTAGGAATGACAGATCATAAGTTGGATAGTGGACATTTCGTAATCTGTTGACTGACAACCAACCTGGAAGAAGATGAGCGAAGAAGTCTTGAACGATCTCAGCGTCACAAATGTGACTACAATCGAATCTGAACGGATGCCTTCCGCACACGCTGTGAAGGTACCCGACTACGATAAAGAATACTTCGATGATGTCGCATTCATGACCTCGATGCTCCTAGTTCTTCTGGGTAACTACAGAGGATCAGGCCACTTCGGAGGACCCCTCGCTTACACACCATTTAATGTTGCCGTACATCTCGGTGGGCCTGAACTCGGTGGGCTTTCTTATGATATTCGAGAACCCAAGCACCCCTTTGCTGACCGATTCATGCTCGCCGGTGGGCATTGTATCCCCACGTGCTACGCGCTTTGGATGATTCTCTACGAGGCAATGGCTCGTAAGTATGCCACAACTGGAGACGACCGGTACGCTTGTGATCCCGAAGTTGCCATCCTCTCAGTCGATGCCTTGGGATTTCGACGAAGCGAGGGAGCGATGGCCAAAATTCTCGACGAAAATGGTCTCGTCGACCATCCATTATTTGCTCAGGCAAAGTTGCGTGGAATACGGCCTCTCATGGGGCATGCTGAAAGTACGGACGTGACCAACGACGTGAATGGGGGACCATCAGGTATTGGTATCGCCACAGCAGCTGGTAAAGCCATGTTCTGGGACTTCATCGGTGCACCTTCCAGCCTCAAGGTCATCGCCCTAGAAGGCGAGTTTGCGATGACCGAAGGACACGCCCAGGAACTCAAAACTGCCGCGGTTGCACAGCAGGTCGGCAAGCGCCTGCGAATTTTTCTGAGCAACAATAACGCGGGTATCGATGACTCCCTCATAGGAGGAGTAGTCAAGTCAGAATTCAAGGGCTACGACATTGCACAGCAGTGGAGTTCCTACGGCTGGAATGTTCTGGATATCCAGAATGGCAACGACTTCAGCAACATATTCGCCGGTCTCAAGCTGATGGAGGATTGGCCGGAGGATGATCGGCGACCGATGGTACTTATCGGTAACACGGTGAAGGGATGGTGGCCGGGAGCCGAGAACGGGGAATTAGCCGGCATCGGAGACCAAATCGTTGGCTTCCCCAGTCATCCCTACGGCTTCGGGATCAATTCCTCCTACTTCGTAGCATTGGCTGAGTCCTTCGAGAGACGTTATGGCGTAGAGTTCGAAGGCATAAGAGATGGTGTACCGGGATCAGAAGCTGATAAGCTCATCCAATTCAAAACCAACGTCGATATCCTCCTTTCCGTCATGGATGAGAAGTCGGGATTAGGTGACTGGATCTCCGACCGACTCCTTTCTATCGCGGGGAATTTGGACCGCGAGACACCCGTTAACATCAAGGACGGTGAAGATCCTTTTCTAGACGAAAGGCTCACTCCTGCTGGGTTACCAACTGAGCCAGTGGAATTCACAGTAACTGATCCACACTCAGGCGATGCCACGTCAGGAACAATCAATCTCTTCCTGCCACCAGGGGAAAAGAAAGGAACAAGGAGGGCAATAAGCGAAATCGGCCAGTGGCTCAACTACGTTACGGGAGGACGCTTCCTTACAGTGGCCGCAGATCTTTCTGGCTCAATCAACGTAGAGAAATCGCACTTCTTCGGGCACTATGATCCTGTGCATAATCCAGGAGGAACTCGCCTTAAGGCGCCCATTCAAGAAGCTGTAAATGCCTCCACAATCATTGGCTTAGTCAACCAGTCTTCTTCCACTGACCCATCAGTTCACTCCGGGCTATGGGGCCTTTCAGGGACCTACGGTGCGTTCACACCACTCATGTACACGCCTGCTCGAGTGTTCAGCCAACAAAACCAGGACAGCCCCTTCCGGCTGGGCGTGCTAACAATTCTGGCAGGACATTCCGGACCGGAAACCGCAGCGGATGCGCGTACCCACTTCGGTATATTTGCTCCTCAAGTTTGGACACTCTTCCCACGTGGACAGGTGATCAACCTCTACTTTTGGGACTACAACGACGTCGCTGCGGGTTATTTCGCTGCCGTCGCAAAAGCAGCTCGTACCCCGGAAGTTGGGATTATTACGATTCACGTTGCTCGGCCGGATATTCTAGTTGCGGACAGAAATAGATTCGCGGATACAGACCTCAAGGCCGCCGCCAAGGGAATCTATCTTATTCGTGATTATGATCCTGATCTGCCAGCCATGGGAACCGTCTGGGTTCAGGGTGCCAGCTCGACAGTGAATCTGGTTAGCATACTCGACAAACTGGCTACTGAAGGCATCAATGTCCGTGTTGCAGCAGTCATCAGTCCCGAGTTGTTTGCCGACCAATCTGAGCAGTACCAGCAGCACATTTACCCAGATGCTGCCCGTTATGACAGCATGGTTATCAGTACCATGACTAAGCGCGTGCCGCCCCTACCTGATCTGGGTCCACTAACCGAAGAGTATTCTCTCTATGCAGATCAGAACGATCGTTGGCTAAGTGGAGGCACAGAGGACGATGTGATCGCAGAGGCAAATCTCGACCCAACTTCTATCCATCAAGCCGTCGAGCGCTTCGCTCGGGAGCGAGAAACCCGGCTTGAGCATCAGCGCCGAGCACTGTCAGAGCTTTAACGTCGTAATAGTAGAAGAATGAAAGGAATGGACGACAGCGGTTTCATTCGCTTGAGATTTGACCGACGCACATTCCTTAAGCACGCGAGTTCGGCAGGCCTGACAGGGTTGGCTCTCCCGCTAGCTAGTTGCATCGGGGATGGGACTTCGAAATTGGAAGAGGTATCGGATGGCACGATAGCGGCATCTGCGATGGGGCGCAGAATCAACCGACCCATACTTATTCCTTGGTCAGACAACACTGTCAGGATTCTCAATACAACGTCAGCTCTGCCGCTGGCGTACGTATCTCTGGGACTACGTCGGGTCTACGTAGAAAATCTGCTCCGCGACCAAGTTATCGGTTTATTGAACGCGCATGTGTCAGTAAGTACAGGACTTTGGAGGATCCCTCTCCCCGGCGACCAACCCGAACAGCCGCTCGTCCCCGGTGACACTTCACGGGAGTTCGAAGTGGCTGCGATCTGGGATTGGAATCCGAAAGCAGACCCAACAGAAGGCGATTTCCGTATCATGGCTGGTGCCGGAATCAGGACCGATATTCATTTCAGTTGTCAACCGATATCAGGCAAAGAAGAGTGGTGTAGCGCCGGTCCATGGTCTATCGATCAATGTGACCCCTCCCTAGATGGCGCTTGCCAAGAAGATTTTCAGCAAATTGGGGAGGGGATCCGATACACGGATCGGAATTGCAGCACTCCAGGTGAAGCAACCCGCTTTTTGACTTGGGTCTGCAGAGAATCATCTATAGATCTGGTCACCACACCGTGACCAGAGTGAGTACGTCCCCAAATCGAAATATCTAGCTAGCTCAACTTCTCGGTCTGCTGCCCATCTCCTGGAGCGAGGGTTTGGTATCCCCTTGCGCCACGTTCCAACTGGTCTGGTGAACAAGTCGGACAATGCGCGTCATCTTCTCATATTCGATTCGGTCCGGGGTATCCCCGGCACGGTGATAATCGGGGTGTAGTCCGGTATGAAACCAAACTGCCGGGACACCATTCTGAAGAAATGGCCAGTGATCTGAGCGGCGCAACAAATTCGATTCATTATTATCGTAGCGCATCTTGAGCTCAAGCCCGAATGTGTTCGCAGCTTCGATCTGACCCGCTAAGTCAGGCGTTCGGCTGTAACCGAGAATATTGGTCGCATTCGAATTAGACTCGGCACTCTGAACTTCAAGTCCTCGGAAACGACCGGCACCATCTTCAGGGACTTCCTGGTGACGTCCAATCATATCAAGATTGAGCTTCGCTACTGTGCTCTGCAGAGGAAAGAGCGGCCTTAGCGTATAGTACCATGCGCCTAGTAGTCCACGCTCTTCTGCATCCCAGACAGCAAAGATCACGGACCGCCGAGGGCGCTCTCCAGCTTCTATAGCTCTAGCATAAGCGCCCGCAACACCCATGACACCGACTGTCCCTGAACCATCATCGTCTGCCCCCGGAAATATGGTCTCGCCATCAGTGCCATCATGGTCGTGGTGGGCACCAATAATGACTACTTCATCGCGGAGATCCGGATCGAAACCTTCAACCATAGCTAGAACATTCCGACCCGTGATGGTATGACGCTCGACGTTAACCGTTAGGCTGGCTTCTGCCCCTGGTAATGCAATGATACCAAGGCCTTCTCCAGATTCCTCCGAAGCCATGGAAAGCTCTTCGAGCGTACTCCCGGAACCGCTGACAAGCACCTCTGCAAGCTCGACTGAAATCTGAGCCGCAGGAATCGTAATATCTTCAACCCATGCCCCAAGAAGAAAGCGTTCTACTCTTCGTGGTTCTTCAGGCCAACTGCTAGCGTGTGCCTGTTGCCAATCCTCGATTTCCGGACGGTTATGTACATCCCGCACGAACAGAATACCAATCGCCCCACGTTCTTGGGCAAAAAGCGCTTTTCGCCAGGTACGGGATGCTTCTGCAGTGACTACACCGTCGAATGGACTTGATGGATCAGTGACACCTGGCTCTCGTTCAAGCACGAGTACGAATTTCCCTCGGACATCTTGGTCCCTGTAGTCATCATAATTCAGGCGAGGTTCAACAATGCCGAAGCCGGCAAAAGCTACCGGACCAGCAGCACTAGTTGATGCACTAAAGTTAGTTGGCGTCCACCCATCACCAGGTTGACGTGCTCCCCCAGCTCCAGTAACACGCAGAAAGTTTGGGGTATCCAGGCTGAACCAAGCCAAATCGAAATCCTGATAGTAAGAACCGTCATCTCCAGCGGGTTCAAGACCAAGTGTTCCAAATCGATCAGCGATCCACTCTGAGGCAGTAGCAATTTCAGGAGAGCCAACAAGCCGTCCCCGCATCTCAGGTGAAGCCAAGAAGTAGAGATCGTCCGACAGGCTGGACTCGGTGATCGAACTGTTAAAGGGTGCACCGGTATCCGCGCACCCAGTAAGCAGAACTGCAGCTGCTAACTTGCAGAACGAGGAACGCACTCGACTCATACCGCCTCCACTGTTGGAACGAGAACAGCTAAGAATGAGAGTTCTAAGGTGTTAGCACCACTTTTGACCAACCTTCCTCCCTCGCCGCGAAGCTCCGGTAAGCCTCAACACCTTGCGAAAGCGGAAGTCGGTGGCTGATCAGCTCACTGATCAAAGCCATGTCACGCTCAGCGATCCTTAGGGCAACTGGCATGTAATAGCGTGCTGAACATCGCCCTCCAGCATATCGAAGATTCCGGTCATAGATCTCCCCAGGTGAGAGCGCAAGATGGGCTTCGGTATGGACACCAAGCGCTGCTAGCGATCCACCAAATCTAAGTAGCTCGGCAGCTGTACGAGTCGCTTCGGGTGAGCCAACCGCTTCGATCGCACAGTCAGCACCCCGCCCTTCTGAACAAGCCATTACAACTTCAAATGCCTTTTCCATTTTGAAGTTCACTGGGATTGCTCCAAACCGTCTTGCAAGTTTGAGTCGGGAAACAACTGAATCGACAGCCACGACCTGACGAGCTCCCTTCTCTCGAGCTGCTCGGATACTGAGCAACCCAACGGGGCCACATCCAACAACGACTACCACATCTCCTATTTGTACCCTAGCTAACTCTGCTCCGAAAGCCGCCGTAGACAAGATATCCCCTGCCAGAAGAGCCACTCCTTCATCAAGACCATCTGGAACAACAACAAGTGTTGAATCTGCCATGGGTACTCTGACGAATTCCGCCTGTGTACCATGCAGTCCCACCCCATTTTCGATCCAACCGAAAAGCTGGCCGGTTTCGCAACGGGCGGTTAACCCCGATCGGCAGAAGAAACAGCTACCGCAATTCGTTGTGAACGGCGCAACTCCGATATCACCTATAGAGAATTTTCGAACATCCGAACCTACTTCTACGACCTCACCTAGTAGCTCGTGGCCCATCACTGTTCCAACGTCCAACCCTTGCTCGCGACCGAAGTAAGGATGGAGATCAGAGCCACATATTCCAGCTGCCGTGACACGAATAATCGCGTCCGTCGAATCAAGGAGCCCTGGGTCGGGAATATCCTCGTAAGCAAGAGACTGGATGCCCTGAAATGTGATCGCCTTCATTGGGCGCAAATGATGTGGAAATTACTGAAGTTGCAACAGGTGTTAGGCCATAGAAATCCAGAAATCGGACATCAATCCGAATGGTTAAATAGCGTTTGGAGAAAGTCACTAGATGTATCACTCGCTGAAATCGAGCGAGAGCTTATGATTCACTAGCATTAAGTTCCAGAAATGAAAGGCAGACGGAAATGCGAGATCCTGAGTGGTACGACCTCTTTCATAGGCGAGGTACCCGGCGCGATTTCTTGCGAGTTGGTGGGGCTGCTGCTGGACTCTTGGCATTGGCTTCCGTTCCTGGGTGTAGAGCTGACGCTCGGCTCCGAGCCATAGGTTCGTATCCCTTCAAGTTAGGAGTTGCATCAGGTGATCCTGAGCCAGAACTGGTCGTCCTTTGGACACGTCTGGATCCAGAGGCCCTAGAAACCGTCGGTGCACACGAAAAGCCAGTAACCATCGATTACGAACTTGCTCGAGACCATAATTTCAAGGAGATCGTTCGGACTGGTTCCGCAATCGCTTCACCTGAATTTGGACACTCAATCAGCGCTGAAGTTGGTGGACTGGATCCGGGGCATGAGTATTTCTACCGAATGATCGTCGGCGGTGAAGTCAGCCCTGTAGGACGTACCAAGACAGTACCGGCTCCCGAAAACACCCCCGACCGTATCAGGTTTGCGTTCGCTTCTTGCCAGGATTATGAGGATGGATATTTCACAGCTCTGCAGCACCTCGCCCAGGAGGACCTCGACTTTATCATCCACCTCGGCGACTACATCTATGAGTATGCAGAGCATGATCGAGATACCGTGCGACATCACACCGGTCCAGAAATCCAGACGCTGCAGGAGTACCGCAACCGATACATACAATACCGCTCAGATCCAGATTTACAGGCAGCCCATGCGGCTGCGTCATGGATCGTGACGATGGACGATCACGAAGTTGACAACAACTGGGCTGATGGGTCGCCGGAAGACGACCAATCCCCGGAACAATTCCTTCTTCGCAGAACTGCTGCTTTTCAAGCATATTTCGAGTTCATGCCCCTGCGCCAGGCTTCAATGCCCAGTGGCCCAAACATCCAGCTCTACCGCAGACTCCGATTCGGGAACCTCATGGAGATAAGTATCCTCGATACCCGACAGTACCGGAGCAACCAGCCATGTCTTGGCGGGATTAGTCCGAGCTGCCCAACTCATATCTCGCCCGATCAATCCATTCTCGGCAGGAGCCAACGGGAGTGGTTGTTCAAAGGGTTAACCAGGTCTGAGGCGCGCTGGAATGCTCTCGCTCAACAGGTCATGGTTGCCAGAATCCGTGGCATTGATGCCCAAGGGCAAGAAACATGGTCGATGGACAAGTGGGACGGATATCCTCTAGAACGCAGTGCCATGATCAACCGCATGGCAGATGCTGAAACCCCGAACCCTGTCGTCCTGACAGGGGATATTCACGCAAATTGGGTAACCGACCTTAAACGAGACTTTGACGATCCGTCATCGGAAACAGTTGCTTCCGAATTCGTGTGCACCTCTCTCAGCTCAGACGGAGATGGGCAGGATATGACTGCTGGCGGCGAGAGACTTCTCCGCAGAAACTCGCATTTAAAATTCTATAATGGACAACGCGGTTACGTTACCGCTAATGTCACACCCGATCTCTGGACCTCAGAGTTCAAGGTGGTTCCAGTTGTAACCGAGGCTGGCGGTTCCCTTGAAACGCGTGCCACATTTGTGATCGAGGACGGACACCCAGGGGCGGAGGAGGCTTAGCCAGCTACCCTACTAGCTCAAGCACCACAAGAGCCATTACCTGAGCAGATGTGACAATATCATCAACTGAGCAAGACTCATCAGGTTGATGCGCTTCCTCCAGTGGACCTGGTCCATAAGCCACGCAGTGGTCTACACCAGCAAGGCGAGACACATGCTTCTGGTCGTACGTCCCAGGACTGGCAACCAGTTCAGCTTCACTTCCTTGCACTTTTCTGATGGCTTTAGAAAGTGCTGAGATAAGCGGTGAGTCTTGAGGAGCCTGAGTCGGAAGCACAGACATGCGTTCTTCGATCCTGAAAGCGCATCCCTCATCCTCTTGCTCTAAGGCAGCCACGACTTGCGCTACTTCACGCCTAACCTCATCAAGAGATTCCTCTGGGATGAAGCGTCGATCGAAAGTCACCACGCAATGATCTGCTACACAAGGCGATTGTTGATCCTCAGATACCTGGCCACCCCAGACTGCATTCACATTGATCGAGGGATGACGTGCTTCTTCTGGGACTACTGGCATCACTGAAATCCGACTTGCCAACTCCGGCTCAAGTTTTGTCCTAATTTCATACAAAAGCACACCTATATCGCTGATTGCACTCCGACCTAAGTGCGGCATACTCCCGTGTGCTACCCGACCTTCAGCGATGACATCAAACCAATAGACACCCCTATGACCGACACAGATTCGGTCTGGTCCGAACGGTTCCGGTATCACAACGTAGTCGGTGCGTTCAGCGGCCAGATAACCCGCCTTACATAAGTGTGCCACCCCTGCGTAGCCGCCGCTCTCTTCATCGACAGTGCCACTGAGCTCCACAGAACCTGATAGCGAAACACCAGACCTCCGTATTGCTTCTACAGCAAAGGCTGCAGCCGCGATACCTGATTTCATGTCGGAAGCTCCTCTTCCGTAGATCCGACCATCCCGAACCTCTCCTCCGAAAGGGTCGAGTTTCCATCCATCACCCGGGGGCACGACATCAAAGTGACCGTTGAGGTGGATACACGGTCTGGAAGTCATCCCCTCGAGCCGGCCGATCACATTCACCCTGGGGTATTCCGTAGTATGCTCAGGTCGGTTCTGAGCTTCCACAAATTCCACATCCATACCCAATCCATTCAATCGCTCACCGATTAGTTCAGCACAATCGCGATAGCACTCACCTGGAGGATTGACTGTGGGAATCCGGATCAGAGAGGCAGTGAATGCGAGAAGTTCATCACGGCTAGCTTCGACCTCGGTAAGCACACGGTCTGCAGCCTCGGAGTTAGTCATGACTGGGCAAGCTATGGAACTAGATGTTTAGCGAAAGCCTAGTACTCCTTGCCTCTACACTTACAGCACCGAACATTTCCCTAGTCTATGTAGAATCGGTACACCGTAGGATACCAGTGAACCGGTTCGACCTCAAAAGGAGTAACAACGTGAAAAAGGTGACTGCAGCGTTGGTGGCGCTGACTCTCGTAAGCACTATTCCGGTATTCGCTCAGGATGGCAGGATGAATTTCTTCATCACGAGTGCCGGGCCTGGTGACGGAGCGAATCTCGGCGGTCTAGAGGGCGCAGATCAGCAGTGTACAGATCTCGCCTACACAGCAGGGTTGGGCGATGACCTATTATGGCGAGCCTACCTCAGCACAATCGCGAGCAACGGCATGTCTGCCGTTAACGCCCGTGATCGTATCGGCGCCGGACCTTGGTACAACTACGCAGGAGCAATGATCGCTCGTGATGCAACTCATCTTCACTCCGAAGATGTGAACCTTACCAAAGAGACGCAGTTGAACGAGAGAGGTAGCATTGTAAATGGTCGGGGTGATTCCCCGAACATGCACGATATCCTCACAGGATCGAATCTCGATGGTACGTCTTACGGAGGTGGCGAGGGCTACACTAATTGCGATAACTGGACCAGCAACGGCGAAGGCAGCACACGTGTTGGTCATCATGACCGTCAAGGTGGAGGTGAGAACCCCAACTCATGGAACTCCGCCCACAATTCCAGAGGCTGTAGCCAGGAAAATCTTCAGGCTACCGGAGGAAATGGATTCTATTACTGCTTCGGATCGCCAGATGAACTATCGGATGTGGAACCAAAGCTACCTAGGGAGTAGCAAATCCTGAGTATGCGAAAGCTTTGGGTCGGGGCCCTCCTTTTGGGGGCCCCGATCTCACATGAGCTAGTGATAGCTCAAGAGAATCCGGCAATAGACCCTTGGGGACTAACAGCGGTTAGCGGACTTGAGCTCGGGCACCACACGCTTAGCGAACGAGCAACAGGATGTACTGTCATTATTGCCAGAGACGGTGCGACTGGGGGAGTTGATGTGCGTGGAAGTGCCCCAGGGACCAGGGAGTTGGCACTACTTGATCCAGTTAATAGCGTTGAGCAGGTAAACGCTGTCGTTCTCTCAGGCGGAAGTGCATTTGGGCTGGATGTGGGCTCAGGTGTCATGCGCTATCTAGACGAGGAGGATATCGGTTACCGCGTTGGACAAAAGGTTGTGCCAATCGTTGTAGGGGCGATCCTGTACGACCTGGGACTGGAGGGAGACAGAAAAATCCGTCCCGGACCCGAGTGTGGCTATATCGCTGCTGAAACGGCGTCGATTAGACCTCCAGAAGAGGGGTCGGTCGGAGCAGGCGCAGGCGCTACGGTTGGGAAGATGGGTGGAGGGAGACCCATGAAGGGCGGCTTTGGCACAGCATCGATCACGCTTGATAATGGCCTCGTGGTCGCGGCTGGCGTCGCGGTGAACGCGGTAGGTGATATCATCGATCCAGTAACGGGCGAAGTGGTAGCTGGGATGCTCAACCCGGATGGTGCGGGGTTCCTGGATGCACGCAAAGTGCTCCGAGGTGAAGGTAGTAACCAAGACTTCGAGTTTGGGATCGAGAGCGGTGCAAATACTACAATTGGCTTGGTGGCGACGAACGCAAAACTCACCAAAGCTCAGACGACAAAAATTGCCCAGATGGCACAAGACGGACTTGCTCGGACAATCTATCCAGCCCACACGATGGGGGATGGTGACACAGTCTTTGCTCTGGCGACTGGAACACTCGAAGGGCAAGAGAACGTGACCCTGATCGGAGCATTAGCAGCTGATGTAATGGCTGAGGCGATTCTTCGAGCAGTAAGGTTAGCTGAAGGCCTACCAGGGATTCCGAGTGTCTCGGATCTGGGTAGATAGTAGCAGACCACTGGCCCATGCGACCTGAAATCAGAAAAACCAAATCCAGTTGAGCTTGGACATGGAACAGAGCGTCGCACTCCAACTTGGAATCCTTATAGGCTATTCCGTCGCACTCATTTTCTTCGGCCTTTGGGTCTCAAGACGTGTCCGGGGGAGTAAGAGTTTCTTCGTTGCTGATCGAAGCCTTGGGACCGGGCTTATTTTTTCGACGTTTCTTGCAGCCAACATTGGAGCAGGGTCGGTCATTGGAGCGGCGGGTCTTGGGTATTCAAACGGCATCTCAGCATGGTGGTGGGTCGGATCAGCTGGTATCGGATCACTATTGCTTGCCATCTGGCTTGGGCCCCGCATTTGGCGGATTGCTTCCGCTCATGGGCTCTACACGGCTGGTGACTATTTAGAGTACCGATATGGCAGCGCGGTACGTGCAACAATCGCAATCCTATTGTGGGTGCTCACGCTAGTAATCTTAGCTGCGCAGCTCATTGCGATGTCGCAAATCCTTGAGTGGGTGCTCGGAGCACCTCGATGGGCAGGAGCTCTTATTGGTGGCGTTGTGATGACCGCTTACTTCAGCGCTGGTGGACTGTTGGCCTCCGCCTGGGTGAATACGGTTCAACTCGTTGTACTGTTGCTCGGTTTCGCCATCGGTGTCCCGCTCGCTTTATCGATTGCAGGTGGGTGGGAGGCCGTCGTTGCAGCAGCACCCACACCAGAATACTTGGATTTTTGGGCAGGATCTGGATCCGGTATCATTTTAGTCGCTCTGATCGTCCCAGCCTTCATTATCTCCCCTGGCCTGCTCCAGAAAGCATATGGTGCTTCGAGTGAGCGAGTACTCCGAATCGGGATTGGGATCCAGGGACTCGTCCTCCTTGTATTCGCACTGGGGCCACCACTTTTAGGGATGATTGCTCGGGTGTACATCCCTGATTTGGAGCAGGTAGAATTCGCTGTACCCACAGTGCTAACACTCGGTTTACCGACAGTTTTTGGTGCACTGGGTCTCGCAGCGGTCTTCTCGGCTGAAGTCAGTAGCGCTGATGCAATCCTCTTTATGCTCTCCACATCACTGTCAAAAGACCTTTATAAGCGTTACGTAGCTCCCGAAGCGACGGACAGTCAGGTTTTAAGAGTTGCCCGCTATGCGGCTATCACCGGCGGTATTCTGGGTATCTTATTGGCGATTATAATCCCGACCGTGATCGATTCTCTTAGGGTATTCTACTCGGTGCTGAGCGTCAGCCTGTTCGTGCCAATCGCCTTCGGTCTACATACGCGGCAAGCGGGAGTACCTGAAGCTCTCTCGGCAATCGGGGTGGGAATCGCTGTGCTTTTTACTGTTCGACTCTCGCGCCTTAGTGAAGTATCCGTTTTACTCGACCCCACACTGATGGGGATCATAGCATCAGCAGTTGCTTTTTTCTTAGTCTTCTTGGCCCGCCAAACACGCATTCAATAAAAGATTACGTTCTAAGCTTAAGGAGCAGATTGATGGTTTCGATGTTCAGTCTTGAAGGGAAGAATGCTGCTGTGGTGGGTGGTGCCTCAGGGATTGGCGAGGCAGTTGCAACCGCATTTGCCGAACACGGTGCGTCCGTACTTTGCCTGGATGTTGATATCGCAGGAGCATTAGACACAGCCGAGACAATTACCAAGATGGGTGGTGAAGCAGATGCCGGCCAACTCAATATCTTAGACGGGGAAGCTGTTACTGCCGCTTTTGAGTCCTTCAATGTTAAAAAAGGCTCTCTCGACATCGTTGTCTGCACACCTGGTGTAAATGTCCGCAAGCCTATTCTGGAGTACACGGATGAGGATATTGATCGGGTGCTCGGTGTGAACCTCAAAGGGAACGCGCATGTGATCCAAGCTGCTGGACGTATCATGACACCCCAAGAATCAGGCTCGATTATTCTCTTTTCTTCGATTCGTTCAGTAGTCGTCGAACCTGGCCAAAGCTTGTATGCAGCCACTAAGGCCGGGATTGTGCAGATGGTTAGGACTGCAGCTGCGGAATTAGGTCCTTCGGGAGTGCGCGTTAATGCGATTGCACCGGGTGTGATTGATACACCGCTCACGGCACCGATTAAGGATAACCCGGCATGGTACTCAGCTTATGCTGAACGCAACATCTTCAAGCGCTGGGGGGGAGCACGAGAGATGGCCGGACCCACGGTATTTCTAGCGTCTGAAGCGGCAAGTTATGTAACTGGAACGGTCCTGTTTGCAGATGGCGGATGGACGGCAATCGATGGACGTTTCACACCCCCAGGTATGTAGATTTAATCGAACATCATTGGTGTTACTCACGAAGTTGCACCCCGTTTTAATCACTTACTTAAGCTGGCGTGTACTTAACTAGATAGTGGGCACATGAGTCTCTCATTTGCTATTACATTACTAGCGCTATCCTGAAATAAATCACCTAACCCAACATCTAGAATGCCGATTGCCACACCTGATCAGTTCAAGCAGATGCTTGATTCAGCTCAGAATTCTAACTACGCATATCCGGCCATCAATTGTACATCTATCCTGACACTAAATGCTGCGATGAAGGGCTTTGCGGAGTCAAAATCCGACGGGATCATCCAGTTTTCGACAGGAGCAGGACAGTTCGCATCTGGGCTTGCCAATACGGACGCAGCGTATGGATGCATCGTGCTCGCAGAAGCCGCTCACATCCTTGCCCAACAGTATGATGTGCTGATCGCTATGAACACTGACCACTGTCCACCTAATAAGGCAGAAAACTTCCTTAAACCGCTGATACGGGCTACAGCAGAGCGACGGAGCAGAGGTGAGACAAACCTGTTCCAAAACCATATGCTCGACGCCTCAAACCTATCATTGAATGACAATATGGCCCTGTCCCAAGAGTACCTGCACATGTGTGCCGAGCAAGAGATCGTTCTTGAGGTAGAAGCTGGGGTCGTCGGAGGTGAAGAAGATGGCGCACATGGAACTGCAGATACCCCCGAGGAGAAACTATATACTACGTCCGCGGATATGCTCTCTGTGTATGAAGCACTGCACGAAATCGGCCGCTTCACATTTGCGGCAACTTTCGGGAACGTGCACGGTCACTACAAACCTGGGGCTGTGAAGCTACGTCCGAAAATCCTCAAACAGGGACAGGCTGCCGTAACCGATAAGTACGGCTCAGAAGCAAAGATGGACCTTGTCTTCCATGGAGGCAGTGGAAGCTTACTTGAAGAGATCCGTGAAACACTGGCTTACGGAGTCGTCAAAATGAACGTTGATACCGACACCCAATACGCGTTCACGCGACCGATTGTGGACCACGTCATGACAAACTATGAGGGCGTGCTCAAGGTAGATGGAGAAATCGGTAACAAGAAGATCTATGATCCACGATCGTACCTGAAGAAAGCCGAAGAAGGAATGTCAGAAAGAGTATCGATCGCATGTAGCGACCTTCTCAGTGAAGGCAAGACACTCTTTGGCCAGGTGTAATAAGAATCTCTCTAATACACCCTGATGGCCTCCCCTGAAGAGCTAACTCTATTCAGGAAATAGTCGCCTCCAATCGATATTCCGTTGTGATATCTATCGCAGGTGCCAGCGTCTTATAAACCGGGCATCTATCAGCGTGCATCTCATGCACACGTTGGACAGTATCCCCGTGCTCCTCTTCTGCCTCTAGCTGATATGTGACGTGAATCCGCCGAATGACAAGTATCCCATCCTCTGTCTCAACTTCTCCTCTAACCTGAGCGGTTAGTGTGCCGTCACTAGCCTTGATCCCGCGCGCTTCCAGCGCGCCTCCAAAGGTTCCTAATAGTCAACCGCCAGTTGAGGCAATCACATAGTCCAGCGTGGTGGTGATTTCACGTTCGGGCTCCACACCGTAGTGCTCTTGGATTGCACCGTGAACACCAAACTCGACTGGCCCTTCATGAGCTGGAAGCCAGGCATGGCGGTGTGGGCCTTTGATACGCACAATCTCAATAGCAGAGGTATATACAACGTCAGACATGGGTGTACTCCCTTAAGGTCGAGCGCATCGTACAGCTCTGTTAGGTACCCAGGCAACAGCAGGCACAAAACCCTATTTCAGAGCCTAAGGCTTATTCGCAAATGACCCGGGCCTATTTGCAGAGCAATATATTCGGTTTATCTTCGGTTTCTGTGCTTCGGAATCAAATGAGCTGAGTCCACAAACGTGGGGACACAGTAATTTAAAGCACTCGGTGATGTGCCGGGTGGGTATGTGCGGAAATCAAGGACCCGGTGATGAACCCTTACATCGAGCTGCACTGTCATTCTGGTTTTTCTTTCTTGGATGGTGCATCCCACCCAGAGGAGTTGGTCATGCGTGCCATTGAGCTTGGCTACCCAGCCTTGGCTCTGACTGACCATAATGGCCTTTATGGTTCAATGGAGTTTGCACAGGCAGCACGCCTATCCGGTCTCCAACCGATCACTGGTGCCGAGGTCACCCTCCGTGAGTGCTTTCCGAATGTGAAGGAGCCCAAAGATGGCCACCATGTCACTCTCCTAGCCGAATCCCCTTCTGGTTACTCCAACCTGTGTCGGCTTCTGACCGAAGCACACATGGGCTCGGAACGAGGTGACGCTCGGCTTCCACTATCCTCTCTACTGGAGCTTTCCGAAGGATTAATCCTACTCACTGGATGTCGAAAAAGCCCAATTGCATCAGCACTCGAATCTTCAGTAGCTGAAGCAGAAACGTTGACAAAGCAATTCGTGCAATCCTTTGGTCCTGGAAATGTCTTTGCTGAATTGCAAGACAACTGTGTCAAGGGAGATGCGTCCCGTAACAAAGCACTTGCCCGCCTCGCGGGCCGTCTGGGGCTCGGAGTTGTCGCCACAGGAAACGTCCACTATCACAGGCCAGAACGGCATCAACTCCAAGATATACTGGTCTCGATCAAGAACAGAACTACACTCGAAGGCGCCCACAGAGCGCGCCGGGCAAATCGCCTCTTCCATCTTCCGGAACCCTGGGAGATGCAGCACCGTTTTGAAAATCGTCCAGAAGCGCTTACGAACACGCTTCTGATCGCCGAACGTTGTGCCGCTTTTGACCTGACCGAAGACCTTGGGTACGAGTTTCCCAACTTTGAAGGATCAGATCAGAGCGATGCTCTTAAAACACTCGCTGCAATTTGTAAGTCCAAGATCTCCACGCTGTATAAACCTGGAGGCACTGAACTAAAAGAGGCTGAGGAACGCCTGCATACCGAACTCGCCCTCGTAGATCTGCACGGACTCGCAGGATTTTTTCTCGTCTACCGTGATATCATGTTACTGGCTAATGAGGTTGCACGGGAAGTTCGTGGAGATACCCCTCGAGCCCGATCTGGCTTACCCCCAGGCCGAGGCCGAGGCTCTTCAGTATCGTCAATTATCTGCTATTTGATCGGACTCTCTCACATTGACCCGGTAAAGAACAACCTCTTCCTAGGCCGCTTCCTTAACGAGGCACTCCAAAACGTCCCTGATATTGACCTAGATTTTCCAAGAGACATCCGAGAGAAACTGATTCTTCGTGTCTACGAAAAGTACGGATATAACCATACGGGGCTCGTTTGTACTTTTCCGACATACCGGCTTCGTTCAGCAGTCCGCGAAGTTGGGAAAGCACTCGATCTCCCTATTGGTGAACTCGAAAAGCTATCCAAGCTTGCTGAGCACCGCTCAGCCTCCATGCTTGCTGAGGAGATCGGAGCTCTGCCTGAGTTTAAAGCACGCGCAGATGCTCATCTCTGGAGACTGCTCGGTGAACTCGCTGAAAACATCTCTGGACTTCCACGCCATATTTCTCAGCATGTGGGTGGGATGATCATCTCAAGCCGTCCGCTCATCGAGATTGTCCCTCTTCAGCCCGCTGCCTGGGAAGGCCGGGTCCTCTGCCAGTGGGATAAGGATTCGTGTGAAGACGCAGGCTTCATCAAAATCGACTTCCTCGCGCTCGGCATGCTCTCGCTGGTTGAGGACAGCATTAATTTGATCGCTCAACGTCACGACACAGCCCCGGACCTATCACGTATCGATTTCGAAGAAAAAGCGATCTATGATCGCATCTGCTCAGGTGACACTGTCGGCCTATTCCAGGTTGAGAGTCGTGCCCAAATCCAGATGCTTCGACGTACTCGTCCAAGAAACCTCGCTGAACTTGCTATTCAGGTAGCAATCGTACGACCCGGACCTATCGTGGGTGGTGCGGTAAACCCGTATGTGAAGAGGCGCGAGATAATTCGGGAAAATCCCAACTATGAGATCCCCTACCCCCATCCTCTCTTGGAAGAAGCACTCAGTGAAACACTCGGTGTGGTAATCTTCCAAGACCAGGTTCTCAAAATTTGTCAGGCACTTGCAAATTTTTCGGATGGTCAAGCAGAGGAACTGAGACGTGCGATGAGCCGGAAACGCTCCAAAGAAGCTCTCATGGCCCACTGGGGAAACTTCCGGAAAGGCGCATTAACCAATGGAGTTGGTGAGGCAACAGCACGTGAAGTATTCGCACAAGTGACAGCTTTCTCCGAATTCGGATTCCCAAAATCCCATGCTACTGCCTTCGGCCTGCTAGCGTACCAATCGGCATGGCTACGCCATCACTACCCGACCGAATTCTATGTTGCACTCTTCAATAACCAGCCGATGGGCTTCTATTCACTCGATGCCCTCGGCCGGGATGCACGCCGCAATGGGATTCAAACACTGCCCCCGCACATAAACAAAAGCGATGTAGTGTGTACTGTCGAGGGAACTGACTTGCGTATAGGACTCGGATTTGTGCGAAACTGGGGAGCTGAAATCGCCGAGCATATCGTCAAGGAACGGAGGTGTAACGGCCCTTACATTTCTCTCACTGATTTCTTACGCAGAACACCGTCCGGGCTCCAGCGGCCCGCGATCGAAAACCTTATCTGGGTGGGTGGCTTTAATGAGTTTGGTCTCACCCGGCGCGAACTCCTCTGGCAGGCAGGGCTATGGCTTGGACCCGACACGAACAACAACTGTAAACGCAGTCGTGACAATCACACACAGACCGAGCTCGCCTTAGGCAATTCGTATGAGAACATCTCTTTCCCAGACATTGGACAAACTGAACAGATGATCGCTGAGTACCAAATGCTCCACTTCTCAACAGAACTCCACCCGCTATCGCTGCTCAAAAATGCCCTACCGAAAGACACCCTAACCTCTGACCGGCTTCCACTTCTCAGACAAGGGAGCACGGTGCGTGTTGCAGGGCTTGTCACAACACGTCAACGACCAGGTACTGCTAAGGGGTACGTCTTCGTATTGATGGAAGATGAACACGGGCCAATCAATGTCATTGTGAGGCCTGATGTCTATAAACGAGACCGAAACGCCGTTCGCATGGAAACGTTTCTGGCGGTAAGTGGCCGACTACAAAAAGATGGCACTACGATTAATGTGATCGCCAACGATATCCGAGCACTCCGTGTCCCCGGCGCACCTATACACCAGCAGGAACTGCAGAAAATATCTTCGCCCGACAACATGGAATACCCAACTAAACTGAAACGAACCAGCACGGGTCCTTTCCGATATCTGACAGCTCTACGGCAGAGCCCTCCGGGCATCAAGAGTTTTACTTAAGTCGCAACTCTTCAAGCAGCATATCCATCATGTAATTGATGCTAGCGAAGCTAGCCCCGCGGCCAAAAATTATTGGTTCGGTCTGCGTCGGGCGTGTATCCATCAGGGTCCACCTCAACTCGTACCACAGACCCAGCTTCGCGCGGAATTTCGATCTCATACTGAGTATTACCCGAAAGCCAGTGCTCCACAGGAATAAATTCTTCTAATTCTTCACCACCTGATGTCCTTATACGCACTGAAGCTGGGAATAGAGCAAACCCTCGGTCCTCAATAACAACAGTTCCCCCTCCTCCTGTACGTGGCTGGACCAACCCAACCGCGTGATCCAGTTTCCACGTATCGAAGTAGAACGACGTCCAAAACCAATCGAGATCCTGTTCTGCAAAGCGTTCGAATGTGGAGAAAAAGTCCCAGGGGGTAGGGTGCTTAAATGCCCACTCCGAAATAAAAGCTCGGTATGCGGCTTCCCACGTATCCTCACCCATCAACTCTCTTAATGCCACCATCAGTGTAGCTGGCTTAGGGTATGAAGCAGTTCCGTAACCTGGACCCGGCTCATACCAGTCACCATGTCTCATCATGCTTTGCTCGAGCCCCTCTTGAGCTGCATACAAGTAGCCTCTGGCTTCTATCCGATGATGGTCGACACCAGGCCAGAATTCTAGGAGGCTTTCGTTCGCTAGGAAGGTGGTCGCGCCCTCATCCATCCACGCATGTCGTTTTTCATTTGACCCAACGACCATCGGAATCCACATATGAGCGAGCTCATGTGACGTGACGCTGAACAGAGCTTGTGCTCCCCCGCCCTCGTAAGGACCAATAAGCGTCAGCATCGGAAATTCCATCCCACCGTTGATGATGTCTGCACCCTCAACTGATGTCATATGCGGCCAAGGATAGCTGTAACCCGTGTAGGCCGAATGATGCTCAATCGATTGTTTTGCGTATTGCCACTGCTGCGTCCACAGCGGGGCCCTATTCGGACGCCAAAAGGAGTGGATTAGCACACGGTCATCCTCACCATCCTCATCCCGGTCAGGAACCAGTGCTGAAGTTGCATCCCAGCGCTGTATATTAGATGTCGTCCATGTGAAATCTCGGACACTATCGGCCGTAAACCGGTAGGTCAGCATTCCATCCTCGGGATACGCCGTGACCGTCTCCGCATCTCTTTCAGCCTGTCCTGCAATCATCACTAGTTCGTCTGAGACGGCAGCTTCCTCAAGACGGTCAAGCGTCAAAGCCGAGAAGACCTCTTCAGAGTTCTCTAGTGAACCGGTAGCCATCACCGTCCAGCCAGCGGGTACCGTCAGGGCAACCGTATAATCTGCGAATCCGTCATAGAATTCTGCATTCCCTAGATAGGGCTCCGCATCCCAAAGTCTGAGGTCGTCAAAAACAGCCATCTTCGGGAACCAGTACGCGACAAAATACATCTCATGATCTGAGTGGCCCATTCGGCCTGATCCGTTCTGAGGAAGAGTTACCTCCCAGCCAATCTCAAGTTCGAGTGTGTCTCCTTCCTCAACTGGTAGGCTCGGCCGGAGTTCAAGCAGCGTCCCATCGACTCTATAGCTGGGACCTGCTTCTAAATCCCCCTCATTCAACTCTTCTCCATCCGCAAATACGCTAGTCAGAGTTACACCACCGGTGACTTCCTCAGAATTCGAGCGAGGTGAACCCTCCTTATGAAGGTTCTGCAACAAATACAAGAAAACGCTGGGCAACGTCGCAGGCGCATTGTTTGCATAAAGAATCCGAGCTGTACCCTCTAGATGCCCTGTCTCCGGGTCTAGTGACGCATCTAGATCATATGAGGCCGATTGCTTCCAGTATGAATGGCCCGGGCTCCCATCCTCGCTTCTCCAACCCCGAGCGAGTGCTCTCTCGTAGAATTGCGGAAGAACTACTGGTGCAGGAATTGGCCTTAATGAAGAATTATCCTGCTGTACTATCATAGCAGCTGCGGAAGATATCGCGGTGAGTATCACCAACGTGCTAACCCCTAGGACACGAGCGCCGAACGCGAGTACCTGGCCCATCAAATCACGTGCCTCCATCTGGTTAACGTCAGTCTCCATTTAAGGATTTCGCTTTAAATAGAAAGCTACACCTTCCCAATCTATCGACGCGGAGAACATTTCGAAGTAGCGGACCGCCTTCTCTGGACCCATGTATTTTCCCAGTTCTTCACACACCTCGTTTCCAAATCGCTGCGCGTCTTCCTCGTCACCATTTGCGAGGCCTATTCGCACTCTAGCTTCAAGATCATTAAGGCGATCCTGCAGTTCGGTGCAGCGTTTATCAACGTCTTCATAAATACCAAAGTGAGTCACCGCAAATCTTTCTGAGCCTAATTGACGGATTTGTGAAAGTGTGTCAGTCCAGGCGCGCAGATCCACTGAAGGTGGTGGTGTAGGAGGATGAGTTGGACCACCTGACAGAACAATCCCCATCGAGTCCCCTGAAAAAAGTGTACCATCCCGCTCATCTAGATAAGCAACATGGTGGTCGATGTGACCAGGGGTCGGCAAAGGACGGAGTGCCCTCCAGGGACCATCCTGTCCCGGATACCAAATTCTTATTCGCTCACTCGCGACAGGTCTCATCTCCCCCCATAGGCGATCATGTGCATCTCCGAACGTTCTCCGAGTGCTGGCTACCAAACGCTCGGGGTTGACCAAATGCGGTGCTCCATCTTCATGGACATGCACTGTCGCATGCGGAAAGATTTTGCAGAGATCTCCGGTAGCCCCAGCGTGATCCAGATGAATATGGGTCAGTAGTACATGCCGAAGATCTTTACTACCAATCCCATGACCGGCGAGTTCTGATGTGAGCCTTTCAAGTGTGGTCGTCGGACCTGGATCAACGATGGCAGGCTCTTTTCCATCGATCAGATAGCACGCAATCGCACCCTCAAGCCCTAAATGGAGGAGGTCTATACAGACCGGCGTACTCACTGCCTTTTGCTCACCCACGCTCCCCGATGGGTATGTAGTCACGAACATCTGACCCTACATAGATCTGACGTGGTCGAGCAATCCGTTGTTCCGGGTCTCTGAGAAGCTCCTCCCACTGAGCTAGCCATCCAACAGCTCTTGGGATCGCGAAGAGGACCGGGAACATTTCCACGGGGAAACCCATTGCTTGGTAGATCATACCAGAGTAGAAATCGACGTTTGGATACAGATTTCGCGTGACGAAATAATCCTCATTTAGCGCGATTCTTTCTAGCTCTAATGCTATGTCTAACAGTGGGTTACGCTCTGTTACCTCAAAAACCTCATCAGCTGTACGCTTGATGATGCTAGCACGAGGGTCGTACGCCTTATAAACCCGGTGACCGAAGCCCATAAGCCGTTCTTTTTTCGTCTTTACGCCCTCAATGAACCCGGGGACATTGTCCAGCGTACCTATACGCTCGAGCATCCTGAGTACGGCTTCGTTAGCACCACCGTGCATAGGGCCATAGAGGGCTGCCATCGCCCCCGCAAGCGCCGAGTATGGGTCTGTGCCGGAGGAGCCAATGGCACGCATCGTTGTGGTTGAACAGTTCTGTTCATGATCCGCATGAAGGATGAATAAAACGTCGAGGGCTCGCTCCAGTACGGGATTCGGCTTCTCATAGTCTTTGGCTTCAATACGAAACAGCATGTTCAGGAAGTTCGACGTGTACGAGAGTTCATTTTCAGGATACACGTAAGGAAGCCCGCGAAGACGTCGATAAGCATATGCAGCCATCGTCGGCATCTTTGCTACCAGCCGCACGACTTGCTGCCAGCGTACCTCAGGATCTCTAACATCTTTTGCTTCCGGATAGAACGTGGAAAGCGCACTGACAGCACTAATCATCATCCCCATTGTGTGGGCATCGTAACGGAAACCCTCTAGCAAATCCTTGAGGTTCTCATGCACGTACGTGTGAGTCGTAACGTCAGACACGAACTCTGCGAGCTCAGTTTCAGTTGGCAACTCCCCCTTAAGTAGCAGGTATGAGACTTCCAAATGGGAACTCTGCTCCGCAAGCTGTTCGATCGGATACCCACGGTAACGGAGGATCCCCTCACCCCCATCGATATACGTCACTGTGCTATAGGTTGATGCGGTATTAGTGAACGCGGGATCGTAGGCCATCATCCCGAAGTCGCTTTCCTCAACCTTGATCTTTCTCAGATCCATAGCCCGAATAACATCACCATTCAGGATATCGACCTCGTAGTCTCGCCCTGTCCGGTTATCGCGGATCGAAAGAGTGTTCTTCGGCTCGGTTACATTATCGCCCATCGTTTCTCCAGCGAAGCTACCGCCTTTAGTTACATTTCTCTGTCAGGGTCAAGCAGCTCAGTTGCCTCCAATACCCCTTTATTATACAGACGCGTAGAGGACCTCCCAAGGGGATAAGGGACAACACGAGCCAACTGTCAGGGATTACACCCTGCCAACGTGTCCTCCAGCCAACACGGTTTTCGACCTTCGATTTTACGGGAGCGCCTCGCTGACTTATATACAAGGGGTCGCGTTTAAGCTGTAGTTCAGCGACTTGTTGTGAAACATCAACGAGAGGTCACCATATGAGTCAGAAAACTCTGTTGTTGGTATCGGTAGTTGTTGCTGCAGTAGCAACGCTTCTTCCGGATATGTTTGCGTATTACGGACTCGTGCTAGTGCTACTCGGTCTCGTCATGGGAATCGCAAATCCAATTGAAGACGTGGCCACTCGGGTAGCGATGTACGTACTGGCTGCGTTTCTACCAGCGATCGCAGATGCGGGTGGGGACCGCGCAATGGGCACGCCAAATGACGGAGTGTTGATGGACATTCCATATGTTGGCGAGTTTGTGGTTGGTTTTCTAGGCAACCTCGCTACGGTCATCGCCGGTGTCGCAATCATGAGTTTCTTACTTGTTCTCTGGACGGGTCTCATGGCAGCTGGAGACGACTCCGATGGTGGAACCGCTGAGCCAGAAGCCACTGAGCCAGAAGCCACTCAGCCAGAAGCCGCTGAGCCAGAAGCCACTCAGCCAGAAGCCGCTGAGCCAGAAGCACCAAGCTGGGGTGGAGACGACTCAAGCAGCGGCGACTCCGAGGGTGGAGACGATGAAGCAGAAGCCGCTGAGCC
>Ga0315336_1000293_pt1 | contig 171294 bp, 153 predicted proteins | sample ASW5metaG_FD_204512 | JGI IMG/M metagenome (GOLD analysis project Ga0315336, IMG submission 204512) | Ammonia-oxidizing marine archaeal communities from Monterey Bay, California, United States - ASW #5 | ecosystem: Environmental > Aquatic > Marine > Intertidal zone | place: USA: California... | reverse complement strand
TATTCAACCCTGTGAGGACACCACGGTTACACTGACCGAACCTCTGCTGCTGCAATCAGGCATAACATTGGGACCTATAACTATTGCCTACTGTACCTATGGCGAACTCAACTCGGAAAGGTCTAATGCTGTACTAGTTTGCCACGCGTTGACGGGTGATCAGTACGTTGCGGGACCACATCCGGTTATTGAACGCCCAGGTTGGTGGCACCATATAGTCGGTCCGAGCAAGATAATTGATACGAATCGGCTATTTGTTATCTGCGCTAATGTTTTGGGTGGATGTATGGGTTCCTCGGGCCCTAAGGAAAATAACCCTGAAACAGGAAAGCCCTGGGGACCACGTTTTCCAGTAATTACCATCCGCGACATCGTCTTAGCCCAGACAAAACTTCTTGACCATCTCGGTATTGAACAGGTTTTTTGCGCAATCGGGGGATCTATGGGAGCGATGCAAGTTATGGAGTTCGCTGCACGCTACCCCGACCGCATTTTTTGTGCCGTGCCTATAGCAGGGTCCTACCGTCATTCAGCGCAAAATATCGCCTTCCACGAAGTCGGCCGCCAAGCCATAATAGCTGATCCAAACTGGAATCAGGGCAATTATCTGGAAGAAAATACTGTGCCTAGCCGAGGATTGGCAGTTGCACGCATGGCGGCCCATATCACCTATTTGTCCGAACCAGCCTTACAGCGCAGGTTTGGCCGCCGTTTACAAGATCGCGAGTCGCTAACCTACGGCTTTGAAGCCGATTTCCAGGTTGAAAGCTACCTGCGACACCAAGGGTACACTTTCGTCGACAGGTTCGATGCAAATTCATATCTTTATATTACAAAGGCTATGGATTACTTCGATTTAGCAGAAGAGAATAACGGCGTTCTCGCTAATGCCTTTAAGGGGACCTCAGTCCGCTTCTGTGTTATTTCTTTTTCATCGGACTGGCTATTCCCAACATCGGAAAGCCGCGCCATCGTTCATGCCTTAAATTCAGTAGCAGCCAATGTGAGCTTTGTTGAGGTAGAATCGGATAACGGACACGATTCATTCTTACTAAATGAGCCAGAGTTTCATAGTACTCTGCAAGGATTCATTGATGGCACAGCGGAGATTCACGGCTTGCCAGCACGAATACAGGACTGAAATTCCATGGATGCAAACGAGCATTCCATACTACCGCGCACTCATTCATCGCTCCGAGTCGATCTTCAACTAATCGCGGATCAGGTGGCGCCAGACACGCGAGTTCTGGATGTGGGATGTGGTGATGGTGTCTTACTGGCTTACCTCGGGAAGGTGAAGGGTGTTGATGGTCGTGGCCTGGAAATTGCAATGCCCAATGTCAGTACAGCGGTGAGCCAGGGTTTATCAGTTATTCAAGGCAACCTAGAAAATGACCTTAAGGATTACCCAGCCGATACATTTGATTACGTGATTCTTAGTCAAACACTGCAGGCCACCCACAACCCCAAGGCAGTGCTTGAGGATTTGTTGCGGGTGGGCAAAAGAGCAATAGTGTCCTTTCCTAATTTCGGACACTGGAGGGTACAACTGTCGCTGTTACTGCGCGGTCGCATGCCTGCAACACCCACGCTACCGGAGGCATGGTTTGATACCCCCAATATTCACCTCTGTACAATCCTTGATTTTGTTGCACTGTGCCACGAGCTGGATATCACTATTGAAAAAGGCTACGCCCTGGACGCAATGGGCAGAGAAAGGGTGTTTAGTGCGATAGGACGGTGGGCAAATCTTTGGAGCGAACAAGCCTTGTTTGTTCTATGCCGAACGCAGAATATTGGGTCCGACTAAGTTTGTTTCCAGCGGCACCGGGAGTAATAACATAATCACGAGACGTGCGGAGAAGAGCTTTTTCCATAGGTGTTGAGTATATCTGCTTAGTGCATTCAACTAAAACCACACCCGCAAATGTGGAAAACCAGCGCGCACCAACAGCTTCTATTGCTGTGGCCCAAGATTGGAATGGCCGCCACCCTAACGGTGGGAAGGAAAGTGCCGTCAAGACCTTAGTCGGCACAAATAGGCACTCCTCCAAGAGACGCGTGAGCTGTCCTTTGGAATATGGCGTCCCGGTAGCAAAAGGAGTGCGCTCGATACGCGCCCATAGTCCACGTCGGTTCGGAACTACTACTAAGATCCTGCCCCCGTCGGTCAAAACCCTCCAGCATTCCCGCAAAACATGTTGTAGACGGGTACTATTTTCCAAACAGTGTACCATTAACAGACGATCCACAGCGCGATCGGGAAGTGGCAGGGCATCTTCCTCTGCCAAGGTAACAAGCCTAGGCCCAACGTTAGGCCAGTGCATTACACCCTGTTTAGGGACCATCACGGCTAACATCCTTTCTGCCTCATTGGAATATTGGGTAAGGTAGGGCGTGGCGAACCCAAGTCCCAAGAGCCGTTGCCCCATCATATCTGGCCATATCTGGCGAACGCGACGCGACAAATTCAGTCGGACGAAACGTCCAAATGGCGTGGCATAAAAATCTCTGAGATCGGTAACGTCCACGGACAAGGAACCTTCATAGCACATTTATGTGCACCGGTCGGAAGTTGTGAATTTATCCACAAAAAAGGCGTGACGGCGGATAAAATAGACGGATCAGCTAGTAGCAGATCACGGCCCAGTCTCCCCCACACTCCAACTCCTCAAACACTCGCACAGACCATTAGCTGCTTCTCAAAAGCATTTGTTTGGTTTAGCCGAACGAGACCTATATGAATCCAACCACGGTTGTCATCACTCTAATCTCTCAATTTATTATTCGACCGTAATAGATATTTTCTCGGACATTACTGGAGGCACGTGAGGTAAATGATCCAGGTCCCCAAGAAGCATTTGAAGGGTATGGTTTCCAGGCTCGAGATCCAGGACTGCCTCCGTCTGCCCTCCGCCATAGTGCAAATAATTCGGATGATCAGTTTCAATATATTCATTAAGGGGAGGTAAATCCGCATCTAGCAGCAAATGATGATGTCCAGTATCAGGGTAATCAATACCCGCAGGAGCAACTCCCATGCCCATTAGGCCAAAACGAACGGTGACAGGACTGGTTACTACGTCTCCGTTCTTAGGCGAAATAATATAAGCTTTTGCTCCCTCTGGAGCACCAGTTTGGCCATAACTTTGATTAACAATAGCCAAGCAGCACAGTACAGCTATTGAACAGGATACTACAACCGTCCTTGCCGACATGGTCATTTTTCAATCCTTTTCATCGACGTCTCATTGGCAACGAAGTAAACGTAGGAGGTTTTGAAAGGTCTGACAAGCCGCCACTCTTTAGTACGGGAATTTTTTCAGCGAGCACACTTTAGGATCAAAAGCACAGGGTTCGGCCGAATTCTTATAGAAAACGGAAGCACCTAATTTTGTCTGCTAGTCGAAACGTGCTGGTCTCGGCGGGTCAGCTGGATCAGCCGCAATTTCACCAAAGTCCGCCTTCCATGAATCAATTGATGCCTCTTCATCACTAATAATTTCAATCGTCTTCTTTAATGCATCTGGGTTTCCAACAGATTCAATAAGAACCCGCGCCACATCAGCGCGTGGAATATATCCTCCATGTAAGTCGCCTTTGGCAGCCAATTTAATGCCAGCCTGGCCGGCGGGCTCATCGCTCAGGCCCCCGGGACGCACAATAGTGTATGGCAGGCCTGAATCGTGGATATAGTCTTCACCTAGCCATTTCCACACCTGAACATTTCCAAAAAAAACATTTAGGAAATGGTCTACATTGCCGACGCCAATGGCAGAGGTCAAAACAAACTGCTTAACAGCCAGCTCTTGACATAGGTCGACAAGATTAACAACGCCCTGATAGTCAATGTATTTGGGACTGTTTTCCCCCCTTGGGGCCACTGCACCTATGGCTGATATCACGTAATCCGCACCGCCAATGGCGGATCTCAAACTCGACACATCCTTCACGTCAGCATAGACCCAGTCAACATCATAACCAGCATTCGCCTTCGCTCTCTCCACGTCGCGAGTCGTAGCCCGCACCAGATATTGCCCCTCAGCAGTCAACTGTTTGACAACCTCTATACCAGTCTTGCCAGTACCACCCACGACCACTACTAGATCCTTGGCCATAACCACCACTGGCAGGATGATTAGCAAAAATGCCGAAAGCAAAATCCTCATCACTCTTCTCCTGTGTTCATGCTCACCATAACATAATGCGATCGCCTCGCGAACCGAACCTTTCCAATTGAAAATTGGGGATTCAGTCTGAAGATACCCACTAGCTAGAAGCAGCTTCAGGACTGCTGTCCTTCCCGTGCTTAGCCTCAAAGTGTTTCCCAAGCATGTAGCCAACAATGAGCCAAAGGGCAGCCACCACAACGCCAACGACTGCAATACCACCAAGCCCCAAGCCAAGCACCCTCATGCCAGCATTGATCCAACCACTGGCGAGATCACCGCCGCGATAAACGGCCGTATCTATAACGTTCTTGGCTTTATACTTTGTTTCTTTGTCCACGACGGTCCATAACATCTCACGACCCGGTCTTGTGATTGCGTAATTGCCTGCGCGGCGGAGAACCTGAACGAAGAGAAAAGCCCAAAGGATGGGAAATACACTCAAAAACACAAAAGCAAGAATCATGAAGACCGGCATTAACCCAAGCACAACCGCAAGGCCCCAACGGGTGGTTATTCGGCTTGTAACGAAGAGCTGTGTAAGGATAGCAAGCAAATTGACCGCAAAGTCAACATATCCAAAAACCATAGTACGTTCGTCACGGGACGCGAAGGCATCTGCTACAAGCTCAATCTGAGCAAAATAGAATATTGTGGAGATGAAGGTGTAAAGAATTATAAAAGCGCTAATACCCAACATGTAAGGGTCAGAAATAACAATTCTAAACCCTGCAAAGGGATTTCCACCCAGGGGCTTGCGCACGGTCTCGTCCTTTGCGATTGCATCGTCCGTTGCGGTGGCATCTTTCATGCGAACTAGCATACGAACAAAAACGATCGCCAATCCCAAAATAACACACGACATCAATAACAAATTATTAGTACCAACAACGCCAACCATGGTCGCCGTGATCAAAGGGCCCACGACTGCTCCCAGACTTCCACCCGCAGCTATGAATCCAAACAGCCGGCGTGCTTGATCCTTATCGTATAGATCGGCCATAAAACTCCAGAATATTGACACCACAAACATATTGAATACGCTTATCCAAATGTAATAGGTCGCAGCAGTCGCAAGGCTTTCAGGATCAATTTCAAAAGCCACATAAAACATCAGAATATTGATAATAAAAAATCCATACACCCATGGAAGGACGGACGAAATCCGGAGCTTTGAAATGAAAGCGCCATAAATAGGTGCAGCAACCAAAGTGGCAAAAAATGTGCCGGTATACAACCACGGCAGCGCATCTATTCCAGCCTGAGCGCCCATCGTCTCACGAACCGGCCGCAATATGTAATATCCACTGAGAACGCAGAACATGTATGCAAATGAAACACATACCGCTTTTAATTCGCGCGGCTCCACCTTTGAGGCAATCTTGAAAAAACGAGCCACTAATCCGGGATTTGAGGCGGAGCCTGTCATGTTAGCTGTTCCTAAACTCATACCGCGAGAAGGCAGTATACACTCGTTTTAGTGCGCACATCGTTTAGGGGTTACGTGTGGCCACGATGCGGACGTGGTAACATCAGAGACACCGTCTGGTTTGCCATATAAGGGAAGATGTTGGTTTCCAAGAGATAGGTAAGCTAGATGGGAGATGGGAGATGGGAGATGGGAGATAGGATCGACTCGATTTTTTCCTTCGTATCCATGAACCTGCAGGATGCCTAGAACCCGCACATACCAATTTTACCGCCACTCAAGTAACCGAGCGTTGGAAACTGCCTACAAAGTAAAAACCGAACGTAAATATTTTGTATACCAGACAGCTATGGGGATACACACAGGGCCCAAAAAAATGGCGCACCCGTAGGGATTCGAACCCCAGACCTTCGCCTCCGGAGGGCGACGCTCTATCCAGCTGAGCTACGGGTGCACACAGTTATTGACACTATCTTAGGCTTAAGAGAGAGGCAATCAAGCTAGATTGTCTATGGACTATTTGTTGTTTTCTGCAGACGCGTGAGAGCGTTCATGTCAGCATTAGACGGGAGCCTGCTTTCTGGGTGTTTTATGAATGAAAGTACGTCCCCAAGCACTACGCTTGAATTGCGGTCACGCAATAGCATATGCCACCCGTTTGGATACACAGCGAGTGTGAAACGGTTATTCGAGGACAAAAAAGAACTAATGACCTCCAAAGTCGATTTTGTTGGAATGATTTCATCATTCTCGCCGTAAAGCAGGAGTATAGGAATTTCTATTTTGCTCGCCGAAATAAGTGCGCGATCCATTAGGTTAGCTAACCCCCAGACAGCATCGATACGCGTCTCTTTTATAAATAGAGGGTCGCGTGAATTGTCACGCAGCATATCGCTGTTGTCACTTGCTTGCTTCACAAATCCGCGTCCGGTCGGCCTAGCCCATGGCAACGTATGTGCACCAAGCCACAATGCGACGCGGTAGCCTACAGGCATCGTTGAGCGCCCCCAAACCGCGGGGGCAACAAGAATTCCCGCTTCCACTGCTACTGAACCATCTGCGGCGAGCGCAACAGTTACGACAGCACCACCCATACTCTCACCTAATGCAATCAATGGTACGTTTGGATACATTTCCTTTAGTGCATTTGAAAAATCAACAAAGTCGCGAGCCATGGTCTCGACTCCCGGCCAAAACCCAAAATTAGGGGCCTCTCCGAAACCTCGCTGATCATAGCTATATACCGCGACATTATTAGAAGCCAGATAAGGGCCCGCCCCGGGAGAATTAGGTACAGTGTCGAATGCTTTGCTGTAATCGTTAAAACCATGAACCGCTAGAACAACAGCTTCGGGTCTCTCGGCAGTCAACCACGCTCGTACCGGCAGCTCGTATCCATCCGACGTTACAAAATGTGTATTCGTAATTCTCGGGGCTGTCTGTACGATGCCAATAGGTGCAATCACTGGCGCACAGGCAACAAGAACTGTGCCAAGAACAACAGCTGCAGAAAACAGCAACATTGTCTCAGAGGTTGTCCGAATCAATCTTCTGAGTCTTCCATCCGAACCGAACGAGTGAGTTGGAGAAAAATATCTTCCAAGTCCACCTCCTCTGTACAAACATCAGCGATAGGAAGATTACAATCTTGCGCAGTTTGTAAAATATCCAGCATCTCTGTTTTGCTGGGTCTGTAGGAAATCTCGACCTGAGTCGAGGTAGCTAGAGTTGGCTTGAACCGCCGCATAGACTCAGGAATTTTGTCTAGAGGCTCCGATAGAAGTAATATAACGGTCTTGCTATCTATCCTTTTCAGAAGCTGGTCTGTCTTCTCACATACGACCACTCGGCCACCGTTAATTATAGCGATGCTATCACAGAGTTCTTCAGCTTCTTCTAGGTAATGGGTACTTAGTAAGATTGATGTTCCCTGCTCGTTTAGGTCACGTATGGATCTCCACAAGTTCTGACGAAGTTCAATGTCCACACCAGCGGTTGGTTCGTCGAGAACCAAGATAGGTGGTGTATGCACCATTGCTTTTGCTATTAATAGTCTCCGGCGCATACCGCCCGAAAGGGCTCTTGCATACGAATCCGCCTGGTCAACCAAACCAACATTGTGAAGAATTTCCATTGTCCGGCGCTCAGTTTTTGGAACGCCATAAAGCCCCGCCTGCACTTCCAGCGCTTCTCGTGGTGTAAAGAAGGGATCGAGGTAAAGCTCCTGTGGCACGACACCAATCGCACATCGCGCCCGCCTCTCCTCACTATCAATATCAAAATCCCATAGCCGGACCGATCCGGACGTCTTGTTAACTAGACCTGCCATAATATTGATGAGGGTCGATTTCCCAGCACCGTTGGGTCCGAGTAGCCCAAAGAAAGTGCCGCGAGGGATCATTAAGTCGACGTCTATTAGGGCACGTTTTGCTGCAGTACGGCCATGCTTAGCATAGGTTTTATTGAGTCCTTGAATATCAATTGCGAGTTCCGGCAGCGTTTCGGAAGATTGAATAACTGTTTTTGGTGCTACCATGGCAAACTATTGATCACTAACAATACTTATAATTTTCATTAAGCTGGGAACTTTCGTGCACAATGGGTATCATTAGCTCCAACGTATGGTCAACGCCCTTAAACACCTATTCCTGAGACGCCATAGTTATGTGTCTGATAGATGCGTAAGCAGGAGAAAACCAGATGCTTGAACCGGTAGAAATGATTGAAGTTGCGCGCCCAGCTGTGAATTGTGACGGCGGTGACGGCGCTTTAGGTCATCCGCGCATTTACCTTCATATTAAGCCCGAAGTAGGCCACATAGAATGTCCATACTGTGGACTTCAGTACGTTATTAAGAAGGACTCCTCAGCTTCAGAGGATAGCGGATAAGAGCACTAAACTATGTCAGAGAAGTCGCCCGAGAAACTTTTTCTTATAGATGGCTCTGGATACATTTTCAGGGCTTTCCACGCGTTTCCGCCGATGTCTCGCTCCGATGGAACGCCAGTGAATGCTGTTTATGGATTTTCTAGCATGCTGATGAAATTGCTAGACGATCTATTAGTCCAAGACGGTACTGAACTTATAGCCGTCATTTTCGACGCTGGTCGCAAGACATTCCGTAACGATATATACCTGGAGTACAAAGCCCATCGACCGGAACCTCCGGAAGAATTAGTTCCACAGTTTAAGTTAATTCGGGATGCTACTAGGGCATTCAATATAGCATGCATCGAAAAGGAAGGTTTTGAGGCAGACGATTTAATTGCCACCTATGCGCGGAAGGGCGCATCTCAAGGAATTAGTGTCACCATCGTGTCTATGGACAAGGATCTAATGCAGCTGATAGGGACTCGCATAAATATGCTTGATCCTATGAAGAACCGCATTATCGGGCCAGAGCAAGTTCTGGAAAAATTTGGTGTAATGCCGGATAAGGTCATAGATGTTCAGTCTCTGGCAGGTGATCCAACTGACAACGTACCTGGTGTTCCTGGAATTGGGGTAAAGACAGCAGCCGCACTCATAAATCAGTACGGCGACCTGGATACGGTTCTTGCAAAAGCAGACGAAATCAAACAACCAAAACGGCGCATCAACCTTATCGAAAACGCCGACCTAGCCCGTATTTCGCGTGATCTAGTTACTCTAAAGGACGACGTTGCAGTTGCAGAGTCCCTAATGAGCTTCTCTTGGAAAGCGCCGAAACCTGATGTCTTGCTGGGATTCTTAAGAGATCAGGAGTTTAGAAGTCTAATCCCGAAGGCTTCATCCCGATTCGACACAGATTCAAACGAGACAACCGGGTCCACACCTATAAAAACGGTGCGAGGCACGGAAAAGCCAAGCTATGATTTGGTAAGAACAGAAGACGAGCTCCGCCTCTGGGTTGAATCAGCTTTCGAGGAGGGAATTGTTGCCATAGACACAGAAACCAATTCTCTCAACGCTCTGCAGGCTTCATTGGTTGGGATATCCCTTTCGGTGCAACCAGGCAAGAGCTGCTATATACCCCTAGCGCATAAGGCATCCAGCTCCCAAGGCACCTTGAACCTTGATAGGGAAGAGAAACAGGCAGCGAAAGTACCCGATCAATTGCCGCTCGCTGCGTTGATCAGAATACTAAAGCCTCTGCTAGAAGATCCGGGTGTTCTCAAGATAGGCCACAATATTAAATACGATATGCATATACTTTCGCGTGTTGGGATCAACATCCATCCCATTGACGATACAATCGTCCTTTCCTACGTTATTGATGGGTCAAAACACCGCCACAACATGGATGCATTGGCTCAACTCCACCTTGACCACACGAACATTAAGTTTTCTGATGTCTGTGGTTCCGGAAAAAATCAGATCACATTTGACAGAGTGCCCCTAAAAACGGCGCTGGACTATGCTGCCGAAGACGCTGACATAACAAAGCGCCTGCATGTCGTGTTGACTGAACGCTTATTGGAAGAACGTCTTGTAACAGTATACCAAACACTAGATCGACCTCTAATAACGATCCTCACACAGATGGAAAAAACAGGAATTAGAATAGACGTTGGGCTTCTGAAGTCACTAAGTAAGGATTTTTCCAAACGCATGGCTGACCTTGAGGTGGATATTTATAGTCATGCAGGGCGTGAGTTTAATGTAGGTTCCCCTAAACAGTTGGGAGAGGTTTTGTTCGACGAAATTGGCCTCAAAGGTGGCAAAAGAAGTTCTAAAACAGGGGCTTATTCTACTGGGGCTGATATTCTTGAAGATCTCGCTTCTCAAGGTCATCCTCTACCCTCACGCGTCCTGGATTGGCGTCAACTCTCAAAATTAAAGAGTACATATACCGATACGCTAATTGAGCAGATGAACCCTGACACCGGGCGGGTGCATACAACTTATTCTCAAACTGTTGCAAGTACTGGTCGGCTGAGTTCAAACGATCCGAACCTGCAAAATATTCCGATTCGCAGCGAAGATGGGCGCAAGATACGTGCGGCTTTTGTAGCAAACGAAGGCAGCACCCTACTTTCAGCTGACTACAGCCAAATTGAACTCCGGCTGGTGGCTCATGTAGCAAATATTAAGGCACTCAAAGAGGCATTTCGTAACGGAGAGGACATTCATGCTTCAACAGCATCAGTCATATTTGATGTTCCTATCACGGCCATGGATCCCATGATCCGTAGGCGGGCGAAGGCTATCAATTTTGGAATCATTTATGGAATCTCTGCGTTCGGCTTAGCGCGCCAACTAGCAATACCGCGTAGTGAGGCTGCGGCCTTTATGGAATCTTACTTTCAGAAATTCCCAGAAATACAAGACTATATGGACCGCACTAAAGCCGTAGCAAAAAAACAAGGCTTTGTAATTACACCGTTCGGCCGACGCTGTTACACGCCTGGTATTTTGGACCGCAACCCAAATGTGCGCGGATTCTCTGAACGTGCTGCCATCAACGCCCCAATTCAGGGCGGCGCCGCTGACATCATAAAGCGAGCGATGATCCGGATCCCAGACGCCCTACGCGCGACCCGCCTTTCAGCGAATATGTTGTTGCAGGTTCACGATGAATTAGTTTTTGAGGTTCCGAAAGATGAGCTAGATCAGACCAAAGAAATTGTGCGGACGGTTATGGAATCAGCAGCTCACCTAGATGTGCCCCTTGTTGTTGATATCGGCACCGGCCACACATGGGCAGATGCCCATTGATAGGAGTACAGGTAAAGTGCCAGGGGCTTGAGCTTGCAATATTGGAAGCAACACTCAAGAGACCAGCTATTCCATAGCCTCCTATTGCGCCAAAACCCAGCTTGGTAATACACCCACCTCTATGTCAAATATCATTGCCACCCAGGAATACCCAAAACCCGTCAGCAGAAAAATGCAAAGCAGATTCAATGCGAAGCCTGCCCTTGCCATCTGTGGAATTGTGACTTGCCCCGAACCGAAAATAATAGCGTTAGGCGGTGTAGCTGGAGGTAGCATGAATGCGCAGCTTGCTGCCAACGCGGTCGGTATGCAAATCAAAAGTGGGTTTTGACCTATGGCAACAGACACACCAGCAAGTAGAGGTATTAGGGTAGCTGTTGTCGCTGTATTGGAGGTAACTTCGGTCAAGAAAATAACAATTGCTACTATTCCTAATATTATCAACCATAACGGCATACTTGACCACGCGCTCATACTGTGTCCCACCCAGTGTGAAAAACCTGACTGCGTAGCTGCTGCGGCAAGACTCAACCCGCCGCCAAAAAGTAATAATATTCCCCAAGGGACTCTTTGAGCCCATTCCCAATTGAGCACGTATTCACCCCTGGAAAAATCAACAGGAATAACAAACAACAACAACGCAATTGACATCGCAATACCTGGGTCGGTCAGCGTAATCTGTGGTACCAAATCATCTATAATGGGACGAAAAATCCAAAGTGATGCAGCAGAAATAAACGCAATAAGCACTACCGCCTCACCACGCGAAATAGGACCCATGGCTTCCTGTTCAGATTCAATCAGATTGGTGGCCCCAGAGATTTCTACGTTGGGAAGAGGATAGATCACCCGGCTAATAAGAAACCAACACAGAGGTAACAACACCAAAGCTACTGGTGCTCCAATGGCCATCCATTTGACAAAGCTGATTACAACACCATAGGTTTCCAGAAAATAGGCGGCAAGTAGAGCGTTAGGTGGCGTGCCGATCAACGTTGCTAACCCACCTATACTTGCACCATACGCAACAGAGAGAAGCAACGCAGTGTTAAATCCTGGGAGATGCTGGTGTTCTCCTTCGGCGGTACTCAATAAAGTCAGAACAGAAAGGGCTATGGGCAGCATCATCATCGTCGTTGCCGTATTACTTACCCACATACTGATAAAGGCGGTAGCAATCATAAAGCCCGCTATCAAATTTCGAGCGCGCGTTCCAGTTATGCCCAGAACTGATAACGCAATGCGTTTATGTAAACCCCAGCGCTGCATTGCTAGAGCAATCATAAAGCCACCCAGGAAAAGAAATATGAGTGGATTCGCGTAAGGTGCCGCCGCGTCCCTCATATCCAAAGTACCCAGTAGCGGAAACAGCGCCAATGGGAGCAACCCCGTTGCATAGACAGGAACTGCTTCGGTGATCCACCATGTCGCCATCAAACCAGCAACAGCAGCAGTGTTCCAGGCCTGCGGCGACATACCCTGGGGCGCAGGAAGAACCTGAATTAACACAAATATTGCGAGACCTAACACTAGCCCCACCTGCTTTCGCAGCAGTTCTGTGCGCTTCAAAGGTAGAGGTACCTCGCTCAAATCTTGCTATGCCACCGAGTGAATACCGGCAGCGAATACACCTTTGTCAACGTACCCATGAAATTTTTGGAAGTTGTGTTCAAACTGCCGAGCCACGTCCTGCGCCGCATCGTCATAGGCCGATCCATCGCCCCAGGTAGATTTTGGTTGGAGAAAACCTCCGGGCACACCTGGACATGATGTGGGCACCAGAAGGCCGAAATTAGGATCAGGACAAAACTCGACGTGATCGAATTTACAATCCAACGCCGCATTTACCATAGATCGGGTATATTCAATCTTCATACGTGAACCCACTCCATATCCGCCGCCAGACCAACCCGTGTTGACAAGCCAACAGCTCGACTTATGCCGCTCTATCATCTCACCAAGTAATTTTGCATACACTGAGGGATGACGGGGCATGAAAGGTGCCCCAAAGCACGTCGAAAAAGTTGCTCGTGGTTCTTTAATACCCTTTTCCGTTCCAGCAACGAGGGCAGTGTATCCTGAAAGGAAGTGATACATTGCCTGTTCGGGAGTTAGCTTAGCAATGGGCGGAAGCACACCAAAGGCGTCGGCGGTGAGCATTATAATGCTTTTCGGATGGGGGCCAGCGCCGGTATCAGAAGTGTTAGGAATGAATTCGAGGGGATATGAAGCTCGCGTATTCTCAGTAAGACTCGCATCATCCAAGTCCAATGCCCTGCCCAGTGAATCCACCACTACATTTTCAAGAATGGTGCCAAATCTGTTGGTAGCCGCATAGATTTCTGGTTCAGAATCATGTGAAAGTTTTATTACCTTGGCGTAACAACCACCTTCGAAATTAAATACTCCCGTCGGCCCCCAACCATGCTCATCATCACCGATTAGAATACGTGATGAATCTGCTGATAATGTTGTTTTCCCGGTTCCAGACAAGCCAAAAAAAATGGCCGAATTACCATCAGAACCAATATTGGCCGAGCAGTGCATAGGCAGAACGCCGTGTTCGGGCAACAAATAATTCAGCACGGAAAAAACTGATTTCTTTATTTCACCAGCATAGATAGTGCCACCGATCACCACACATTTTTGCGTGAAATCTACAAGCACAAAGGCTTTGGAATTGGTACCATCTTTTTCCGGGTCTGCTTGGTATGACGGGGCATGAAGAACCGTAAAGTCCGGTTCAAACTTGAGTAAGTCTTCGGGCTCTGGCTGAATAAACATATTTCGGGCAAAAAGGCTGTGCCAGCGTGTTTCTGTAATAACTCTGACCTTGAGACGATGGTCCGGATCTGCTCCGGCGTAACAATCTTGAACATAAAGGCCGCGGTTTGATAGATGCTTCAATACTTTCTGACGGAGTTTGCCGAATTTTTCAGGGCTCAAAGGTTGATTGACGCTGCCCCAGTCGACTGAATCTTGAGTTATTGAATCCTTAACAATAAACTTGTCGTTGGGGGAACGGCCGGTGTGTTGCCCAGTTAAACACACTAGCGCACCGTTATTGGATAACTTACCCTCACCATTCAAAACTGCCTGTTCAATAAGGATAGCCTTATCACGGTTCCATTGAACGTCCTGAGTCGGGCTCAGCCCGTTATGGTCGAGGCCGAAGGCGCTAATAAATTCACCGATTTGTTGCACTAACTAGGCTCCCCTAATTCATGATAATGTCATGCTATTAATGAATCCGCCTCTAAGCAATCTTTCCGACTGCCGGGAGTTATCTATGAAGCTCTAAATACCTTTTCGTCTTGCATGAAGCAACAGGTTGGGCAAACCTTATTAGCAGTTGCCAAAGAAAGATGAGGAAAATGTTAGGGGCAAACCTTTAATCAAGAACATATAGATGAATCATCGTAATATTTTTGCCACATTTTGCCTTTGCTATTAATGATGCTCTATGGCCGTAAAACTGACGAGTTCTGCAATTAATCACATCAAAGGAGAAGAATTGCGGTGAATAAGATAGCGCTTGTAGACGACGACCGGAATATCCTTGCGTCTGTTTCGATGGCCCTGGAGGCCGAGGGACTGGAAGTGATTACCTATAGAGATGGCGCTGAAGCTCTTCATGGCTTAGCCGCGTCCCCGGTTGATCTCATTGTTCTAGATATTAAAATGCCACGTATGGATGGGATTGAACTGCTGCGAAGGCTTCGAGAAAAGTCGTCTGTTCCAGTAATTTTTCTAACTTCAAAAGATGAAGAAGTTGATGAACTGCTAGGTTTGCGAATGGGCGCGGACGACTATATCAAGAAGCCTTTCTCGCAAAGACTGCTTATCGAAAGAATTCGCTCTGTACTCCGTCGTGCGGAAGCCCAAAGTCAAAACAATCTCAATATATCCGAATCGGCGATGACGCGCGGTAATTTAGTCTTAGACACGGCACAACACTTGTGTCTTTGGAAAGATGAATCGGTCAATTTGACTGTCACCGAATTCTTCATCATCCAAGCCCTCGTCCAGAGGCCTGGGCACGTAAAGAGCAGAGACCAATTAATCGATGCAGCATATGGTGAAAATATCTATGTAGACGACCGCACTATCGATAGCCATATCAAACGCTTACGAAAAAAATTTCGCATGGTCGATCGCGAGTTTAGAAACATCGAAACTCTGTATGGTGTAGGATATAAATACAAAGAAGCGACTGCCTAAACTTTTTGCAGTTCAATGTCTAGGAAGAGGTTTACGTGCGCGCGGATCACGACCATCGGATCACATCATCCCAGTCTAGAAAGACTAAATTGAGTAGGCTTACTAAGTCCTTTTCTCCTCTAACACGCCGCATTTTAGCAGTTAATTTAGTTGCACCCGTTCTGCTGGTTCTGGGACTTTTATTCCTAGATCAATACGAAGATTCTCTAATTGCAATAGAGTTCGATGCCATTAGGACTCAGGGTGAGTTGATCGCCGCAGCAATTGGCGAGGGCGCCGTGGTTATCGATTCGACGAATGACAACTTCCCAATGTTCACACCTTCTGGTTCTATGCGCGCCCTCGATGCGCCAACAGCACGTCAACTCATACGGAGATTGGCTAAACTAGCACAGCTGCGTGCGCGTTTGTTCGATGCGGGCGGAACAATGATTGCAGATAGCCGCCTACTGCGTGGCCCCGGTGGCGAGGTCGAAATCTTTGACCTTCCGCCCCAAGAAGCCACAGACTTAATACAATTGGTCCAACGGGCCTTTAAGGACTTGTTCAGCTGGTTGGAACAAGACTTGCCGATTCCAACCTACGAACAGCGGAGCACGACAACGATTCTTGATTATCCTGAGGCAGTTGCTGCATTAGAGAGCGGGGAAGTGGGGCAAGAAATTCGTTTTGATGCAAGCCGGCGGAAAATACTTTCTGTTGCAGTGCCAGTCCAATTTTATAAGCAGGTCGTGGGGACAGTCCTTGTGTCACGAGACGGCCAAAACGTTGAAATACGACTTTTTGCAGTCCGACGCACCATTATAGAATTCTTCATGTGGATACTTGGTGTAACCATTCTATTGTCTTTATACCTCGCTGGCACAATTGCGCGACCGGTAAGAAGGCTTGCAATGGCCGCCGCGGAGGTCCGAAAGAGCCATAACCGAGAAACCAATATTCCTGACCTAAGCAAACGAAATGACGAAATTGGTCAACTTTCCGAAGCACTACGGGAAATGACGGAAAATTTATGGCAGCGAATGGATGCGACCGAACGCTTCGCTGCTGATGTAGCGCATGAAATAAAGAATCCTCTGAGTTCGTTGCATAGTGCCGTCGAAACAGCCGTGCGAATTCAGGACGTAGGCCAGCAAAAACAATTAATGGGAATAATTAAGGATGATGTTTCCAGGCTGGATCGATTAATTTCGGATATCTCGGATGCATCACGTCTTGACGCTGAATTATCTCGTGCTGAAACAAAAGTTGTGAACCTGGGCGAACTAGTCAAGACACTAGCCGAAATTCACAACATGAATAAGAGTCCCTCTTTGTCCAAGGTAAGACTCCAAGGAGACCAAAGCGACCTGTTTGAGGTAATGGGCATTGAAGGACGCTTGGTGCAGGTGTTCCAGAATCTCATTAACAACGCGGCCTCGTTCAATCCGTCAGGTGGCACTATTCGTGCTAGTCTCAAACGGTTCGACGGGCATATTCAGGTCGACGTGCAAGACGAAGGTCCGGGCATACCAAAAGGAAAAGAAATATCAATCTTCGAAAGGTTTTATTCAGAGCGCCCGGAGGGAGAAAAATTTGGCACTCATTCTGGACTGGGTCTATCCATTTCCAAGCAAATTATTGAGGCTCACGGTGGAAACATAGTCGCTATAACAGTCAGAGAGGAGGGTGTTGCAAGGGGGGCCCTCTTCAGTGTTGTCTTGCCTGCATTGGTACAGCCCTAATAATCAATAACAAATGCGAGAAGGAAGGGCAAAGTAACAAATGATAGCATCGTAGAAACGACTACAACTCCACCCACCTCAGTTGGTTTATTGTCATAGCGTATTGCAAACATGTAGTTAATTATGGCTGCGGGCATAGTCGAAAGAATAATTACAGATCCGCGAAGCGGGCCCTCAAGATCCAATATTTGGGCTACGAGCAGGCCTAGAATAAATCCTATTCCTAATCGGAAAACTGCAGGAATAAAACTTTGGCCTATGGGCTTTCCCCACAGTTGCGACAAAGACATCCCAAGCGACAATAGCATTAAAGGAATGGCAAGACCCCCGAGAAGCTCGACAGTGTTATAAAGCCATGTCGGCAGCGTTAGGTCCGTTAACAGGAGAAAAATACAAGTGCAAAAGGCCCAAAGAACTGGGTTCCGCAGAAAGACTCGAAGAGTAAATTGACCGGATGCAATAGCCAGTCCGATGGAAAACTGAAGTACAGCAATCGTTGCAAAAAATGCCACACCAAGCGAAAGCCCTATTTCCCCGAATGCAAAGAAGCATAACGGCACGCCTATATTGCCCGAATTTGGAAAAATCATCGCAGGTAGATAAACGTTTACCGGCTGTCGTAATAGTCTTAGCACTAAGAAACCGACTGCTCCGCTCAGACTGACCACCAATACTGCCGACATCGCCATCTTTGCCATGATGATTGGGTCCGGACGGTTGGCCATCAGTGCTGAAACTACCAGACATGGCGCACCGATATTGGTTACAAGAAGAGTGACCATTTCTGAATTAAATGGGAGGCGATAACGATCCCAACCGTAGCCTACTAGGGAAATTAGTAAGACAGGTGCCATAATGGATATGATTTGGGCTACCACAGACTAGTCCTTCTAACAAAAGGTCAGTGAAACTGAGTCGAAATAAGATTGTCAGTCAAGTATAGTCGCATCAAATTTTGTAGATTTCTGCCACAATCTTCATTGAACAGGCGGGCTAACATAACGGAATTTCCGATAGATATGACTATGATACGTGCGACGTGTATCGCTATCAACGGGCATGGGATTCTCATTCGCGGACCCTCAGGCTCGGGTAAATCAGATTTAGCTTTGCGACTAATAGATACGGGTGCAGAATTGGTTGCCGATGATTACGTAAATGTCTCTACTCACGACAACGGATTGATAGCAAGAACGCCTGAAAACATTAGTGGTAAAATAGAAGTACGAGAACTTGGCATCGTATCTTTGAACTACAGGAAAGAAGTTACTGTGACTTTGGTTGTCAACCTTACCACGCGTACTGATTTGCCGAGGCTAAAAGGAATGAGAGCGTTCGAAATAGAGGGCACCCACATACCAGCCATAGAATTAAATGCCTTCAGGCCATCAGCCCCGGCAAAGGTTCGTGTAGGTTTAGAATGTGCCATCGGTAAGTCAAGAATAGAGCCCTAGAACGCAATTTCTTCGCCAGAGAAATATGATAAGAATGCACAAGATAAACATATTATCATTGTCTTGGGGAACGTCCGGTGGCGTCGCCAGGTCGGTTTTTGTGCTAAATAAAACTTGCTGACTGGTTTTCCGAGATACGGTTATCGTTTGACTTCCTTCATTGGGACCTTAATCTCCGCCCCACCGCTCAAAATAGGTTAAATTTTTTGCGACACGTTGGGGCGGTGGAAAAGATAATTTAATAAGAGAAGGGAAGCCGGCGAGAAATGTCGGAAATTCAACCGATTGTCGGAATGCTTTTAGTAACTCACGGGCGTCTAGCCTTAGAGCTCATCTCTGCCTTGGAGCATGTGGTTGGTCCTCAGATTAAAGTGGCTAGCATTTGTATTGGACCGGACGACGATATGAAGCAGCGCAGAAGCGATATAGTTAAGGCGGTAGAGTCTGTTGATTCTGGAGGAGGTGTAGTGATTCTGACAGACATGTTTGGTGGAACACCATCTAATCTAGCCATCTCAATAATGGAAAATTCAAATGTGGAAGTAATAGCAGGGGTGAATTTGCCAATGCTTATAAAACTTGCATCAGTTCGCTCATCAGAAACGATGCAGATAGCAGTGGCCCAGGCGCAGGAGGCGGGCCGCAAGTACATAAACGTTGCATCCGCCCTCTTGGCGCAAGAGACGCAAGATTAGCAGCCCCCGGGCAGGCCAGAATGAAGCGTGATGCACGTATAGTAAATGAGAAGGGGCTACATGCCCGTGCTGCCGCGAAGTTTTGTGAATTGGCCGGCAAATATGAGGCAAGAATTAGAGTGGTTCGAGGTAGCACAGAAGTATCTGGCATGTCCATTATGGGATTGATGATGCTTGCAGCATCACCAGGTTCGACGATTACTATATCGGGACACGGACCTGATGCAGAGGCTGCCGTTAATGCCTTGTGCGACTTAGTGGCGGGAAGTTTCCATGAAGAATAACCCATCACAACCAACCAACATTGGCAGAAAAGAACGCATTTTCGATGGCGTAGCAGTGGGACCTGGGGTCGCCATTGGGTTGGTCTACAGACATGACTCCAATTCCGACATTTTTATATATGAATACAAGATACCGAGCATTCGTATAAAAAATGAACAATACCGTCTAGCATCAGCAGCCAGAAAAGCTAGCAACCAGATCGACGAGCTCCAAAACCAAACCAGTCGACTACCTGAAGCCGCGCGCGAAGAATTAGGCTACCTTCTCAAAGCGTATCAACAAATGTTGCGTGGTTCTCGGCTCCTGCGTGGTGTGGAACGCCGCATTGCCTCAGAGCTCATCAATGCTGAGGCGGCAGTGATGAAAGAAATTGATGTAATGGCTAAAGCATTTTCTGCTATGGATGATGCGTATCTAGCTGCCCGTATTGACGATATCAGAGAGGTCGGAAAAAGGCTCGTTAGAAGTCTGCGAAAAAAACCTGAAGCCGCCTTCTCTCATCTACCACGTAACGCGGTGATCGTAGCCAACGAACTTTCACCAGCCGATACTGCCCAACTAAACCCGAAACAAGTCTCGGGTTTGGCAACCGTGTTTGGGGGTGTAGAAAGTCACACCGCCATCATGGCTCGGTCTTTAGGGTTGCCGGCAGTAGTCGCTGCCTCACAGCTTACAAATTGGGCCCGCAACGGAGATATGATTGTTGTTGATGGATCGAGTGGTCAGATTTTTCTCAATCCTAATCCCGACTCACTGGCGAAATATCGTAAGAAACGGGCCACGTTTCTTCGCAGAAAGAGGATGTTACAGAAGTTAAGACTAGTACCTGCAGTCACAGCCGACGGTTTTGCAATCGGTCTTCAAGCAAACATTGAACTACCGTCCGAAGTTGACACTGTAATAGAAGCTGGAGCAGAGGGTATTGGCCTCCTGCGCAGCGAGTTTATGTTCATGAATAGAGATGACTTGCCGTCCGAGAATGAGCAGTTTGAGCATTTAGAAGCGGTTGTCAGCGCAATGTCGGGGCGGCCTGTCACTATCAGAACACTCGATGTTGGAGCAGACAAGCTAGGCGACGCGCTGGGTTTTGAGCCGGGCCCAAATCCAGCCCTGGGTTTGAGAGCAATTCGCTTCTCTCTAAGTCGGAAAAAAGTTTTGTTAACACAACTGGCTGCTATCTTGCGGGTTGGTGCTTTGGGTCCGGTGCGAATTCTTCTTCCAATGGTATGCACGGTGGCTGAAGTCATAGAGGTGAGGAGAATATTAAATCGCCTTGCTGGAAGATTACGCCGCAACGGCATAAAGATTGCTGATCCACTGCCCCCCCTTGGCGTAATGATCGAAATACCTGGAGCAGCCCTTGCAGCCGATTCCCTCGCTGCTGAGTCCGATTTTTTTGCTATCGGTACAAATGATCTTACCCAATACACGCTAGCAATTGACCGGACAGACGAAACTGTAGCGTACTTATATAATCCATTGCATCCCGCAGTACTGAGACTGATTCAGTTTTCGGCGGAGGCTGCCTCTGCGGCTCGAATTCCCGTTTCTATTTGCGGCGAAATGGCAGGCGATGACCGTCTGACACCCATGCTTCTTGGACTAGGTATTACCGAACTCTCAATGGCGGCTGGCAGCATTCCAAAAGTTAAGAAAAAAATATTAGATCTCAATCTTGCCGCAATTTCTGGAAGAGCCCGACGTATTACGAAGGAGTCTGATCCTAGTCGAATTCAGGATCTAATTGATAACTTCAATGAATACTCGTAGAAGCAAGGCTTCAGCTTGCGGCAAACAGTATAGGCTGGTATACGCCCACCGCTAGTGTATCAGCGCCCCAACCCACGGGAACTGATATCAGTTTGGAACAGATCCGCTCGAGGAGCACTCGATGACGTTTTCAGATTATAAAGTCTCAGATATAGGGCTCGCTGATTGGGGACGTAAAGAAATAGCCATAGCAGAGACCGAGATGCCAGGCTTGGTAGCACTGCGGGATGAGTACCGAGACAAACAACCACTTGCAGGTGCCAAGATTACCGGTTGTTTGCATATGACAATACAAACAGCAGTGCTCATCGAAACTCTTACTGAGCTTGGGGCTGAAATTCGATGGAGCTCTTGCAACATCTTCTCAACACAGGACCAGGCAGCTGCGGCAATTGCTGCAGCCAATATACCCGTTTTTGCGTGGAAAGGGATGAATGAGAAAGAGTTTTGGTGGGCGATAGATCAGACTGTCGAGGGACCAAATAGTTGGCGCCCGAATATGATACTAGATGACGGTGGTGATCTTACACAGGTCATGCATGAAAAATTTCCGAAAGAACTAGGCGCTGTTCGCGGACTGTCCGAAGAGACCACGACTGGAGTTCACCGCCTCTATGAAATGGCAGAGACCGGCACGCTGAAGGTACCGGCTATGAATGTGAACGATAGCGTAACAAAGTCAAAATTCGATAACATTTATGGCTGCCGTGAAAGCTTAGTTGACGGCATTAGGCGAGCAACAGATGTCATGATGGCTGGCAAGATTGCCGTTGTAAATGGATACGGAGATGTAGGCAAAGGATCGGCGGCTTCACTACGAAACGCCGGATGCCGCGTAGTTGTCACTGAGGTAGATCCGATATGTGCCCTCCAAGCAACTATGGAGGGTTATGAAGTGACAACTATGGCTTTAATTTCATCTTCCGCTGACATATTCGTTACAGCAACGGGGAACGTTGACGTTATTACAATTGACCATATGCGGGAGATGAAAGACAGGGCTATCGTTTGCAACATAGGCCATTTTGATACGGAGATCCAAATCGAAGCCCTGCAGAATTTTCCATGGCGAAATGTTAAACCCCAAGTCGATGAAGTTGAATTTCCAGACGGCAAACGTATCATCCTGCTGGCAGAAGGCCGTCTAGTTAACCTAGGTTGCGCAACTGGACACCCTAGCTTCGTAATGAGCGCTTCTTTCACCAATCAAGTGTTGGCCCAAATCGAACTTTGGAATAACTCGGATCAATATGCGAACGAAGTCTACGTACTGCCCAAGCGCCTTGACGAAAAAGTTGCTGAATTGCATCTGGCAAAGGTAGGAGCGAAACTCACTAAATTAAATGAGAAACAGGCCAGTTATATAGGTGTCTCTATAGAAGGCCCTTACAAGTCGGAATCTTACCGTTACTAACTATCTATCGACAAATGCACCCGGACGTTAAAGGCAACTGAAATACGCGGTGTTTTTCCAAAATACGGGTGGACGCTATGACGTATCCAGCTTGGAAACATTATCATCTCACCACTCACTGGGCTGATCGTCTTACGCATACCAAATGGAAGACCTGGCGCTATGGTCATTTCGCACCCCGCTCGAGGATCAAGAAACTCTATTGCTCCGGACAAAGGATGTGCCTTGGTGGGTGCATCACCTACATCCACATAGTAAACCCCAGACCAAACGCATTCGGGATGAGTGTGTGAGGTATTGTAACTACCCTCGCGATTTACGTTTGCCCATGCATTTAGCTCCAACTTACCATCAAAACTTTTGCCCTGCGATGTGAATTCTGAAAGTTGATTGAATGCCTGGATTATCCAGCTTTGAAAGATTGCAATGGCAGAACTATCCCAAACCAATAAGTCCTCGTCTGAATGCCAGCCACCTTCGTTGCTCTTATGCATTCCCTTCGACGTACTCTCTTTTTCAAGAATAATTTGACAGAGATCATCGTCATATTCTTCATGGTCTGGCCATATGCGGCGCAAAACCGGCGTTGGCCACCACATCTTAGTACCGGTATCCAGCGTGTAATCCATAGCTATGTGACCAACGGCTTAGGAGCCGGTATTGTGGGATTTGGCAGCAAAATATTGAATGCTATCGATATGCGTTTACCTTCGCCATCATAAGGCCGAACGCCATGCTGCAGCCAACTGGGAAACATCAACATCTGCCCATTCTGAGGTTTAATAGATTTACAATTTCCAAATACGTTAAATGGGGAAATCTGATAACCGGAACTACTTCTTGGATCTAGAAAGTATATTTCGCCGGAAAAAGGACGTTTGTCTGCTGGCGTTCCTACCTCAACATAATAAACACCCGACCAAACGCAATTTGGGTGTATATGTACATTGTTGTAATCGCCGGTTTTGTTAACGTTGGCCCAGCCGAGCAAGTTTCCTTCACCGGAAAAACCAGAACCATTGGTAGTAAGGAGCGTAACCTCCTTAAACGCAGCCTTAACCCAATGCCTTACTTGTTCCACTGCTGGATTTTTCCAGGCAAAGAATTTCTCATCGGAATGCCATCCACCTATATTACTTCTCTGTATGCCAGAATCATTTTCTTTCTTTTCCATAATAATGCGACCGAGCTCCGCATTCACTTCCTTCCAACCTTCCAAAATTCGATCATATATGGGAGTGGGCCACCAAAGAGCAATGTCTCGGCCTACTTCCAACTCCATTGGAGTTGAACTCTGAACGACGCTATTGTTAGTAGTTTTCATTACAGTTCTCATACAACATACGGGAGATGGGTGCTACAGTCGAAGTGTGCCTGACTTTTATGAGTTAAATTGCTAACGAATTAAAGTTAATTGAATGTATGTCCATCCTTGCTGCAAAGATGACAAGGAGCTGCCCCGAGAGATGTGACGCTGACCTACTTTGTTAAAGATCAATAATAAGATGTTGTCCGTTTATATATGCTGTAAGTGGGTTCGAAGCTGTCTGGTAGTGGAGTAAGAGTTGCTGGAAGTACTACAATTACTTTTTACTGCTCAAAGCGCGCTACTAATCAATGTCTTTATCGCAGTAGCGCTCGCTTGCGTACTAGTTTTCTGGTGGCATTACCGCCGATGGCGTGGGGTAGAATTAAAGGTCAGTCAAACTCTGTCCGCGCGCGCTGCCTTGCAGGCAGCGATTGACACATCTCCTCATGGTTATTTTGCCTGGTTTTATGGGACAGATAATAGTGAACAACCTAATCAGGGCAAAGTTAAGCAAAACCTAGCTTGCAGATGTTCGCGTCGCCTTGCCGTTTTGCTTGATCTCGTCCATGGCATGGACTCAAGGTTTGAAGACATCTTAGACGGTTTTGAAGGAGATGATGCTCAACAACTTCATGAAGCCGTAAAACTTCTCCATGCTGAAGGATCCGGTTTCGCAATTGAAATCCAACACGCTTCCACAGGCCAGAAAATCCAAATTAGGGGAGTGCGTGCAATAGGCAATAACGGACAACCACTAGTCGATCTTCTTTGGATGAGCGATATGACCGAAGCTGCTGCAGCCGTGAATGCCTTATCCCGTGAGAACACAATTCTGCGAATTGAATCGGACCGCCTGAGGATTGCTTTAGATGGTGTTGCTGCGCCTATATGGTTAAGAGATGATGATTTGTCCCTAATCTACTGCAATGAAGCTTATGTTAAGGCAGTCAATGCGGAAACATCTAAGGATGTGGTTGCGCGCGGGCGCGAATTGGCGCCTCGCGCTTCAGTCCGTCAGGTTAGAGCTTTAGCAGCAGCAGCCAGAGCCTCGGGGAGCAGACGGCAAGGATCTCATCATATGGTCGTGGATGGTAGTCGACGTTTGATGGAAGTAACAGAGTCGCCAGTTTCTATAGATGAATCCTTTACCACCGATGAAACACGAATCTCACAGGCAACGGACGCTTCCAGTTATTTTGGAAACGGCAGCGGAATATTAACCAGTGGCATCGCCTATGATGTAACTAAGCGAGAAGAGTTGGAAATTAAGATTAAACGGGAAACATCGGCACACGCTGATGTGCTCGAGAGACTCGGGACAGCAATAGCTATATTTGGATCTGACACAAGGATCCTGTTTCACAATACCGCATACATGAAACTTTGGCGTCTCGATTCCGCTTGGATTCTTGAGCGGCCGTCTTATGGTGATATTCTCGAGACTTTGCGGGAACAAAGACGCTTGCCAGAAGTTGCAGACTTTCCAGCGTTCAAGGAACAAGAACTAAAGCGATTTAATTCTCTAATTGATCCCCTAGAAGACGTGATGCACCTGCCCGACGGAGTAACACTTCGGCGAGTTGTGGCACCTCACCCTATGGGTGGGTTGCTGACCACTTACGAAGACGTCACAGATACATTAGCTATGGAACGATCATATAATGCGCTTATAGCGGTGCAACGAGAGACCATAGATAATCTTCATGAAGCAGTAGCAGTTTTCGGAGCTAACGGATTGTTGAGATTGGTAAACCCAGCATTTGCCGACCTATGGGGATTCAACCCCGATGAAATTCAGGATAGCCCAAATGTCCGTGACGTTATGGATCAACTTAGACTTTCTGTGAAAGACCGCGAACCTTGGGAACATCACCAAACCGCATTGCTTGGGGTTCTTGAATCGGACGGCGACCGGAGTTCCGGTGAAGGACAGCTCAATCGAAAGGATGGAAAATTAATAGACTTCAAGTGCGTTCCCCTTCCTGATGGAGGCGTGCTGTGCTCCTACAAAGATGCTTCCTATCCAGAAGCGCCTTAACAAACATACACAAATGATTATTGACACACTAAAATAATAACAGTCACCAAGTAATTGTGGGTACGATTGGAGAAGACATCCCTTGCAAGATCATGCCTAACGTTATCAACATTTCCTTGCCGGCAGAGCATGACACGTATGCGCTCGGGCAACGCCTTTCCTGTATTTCAGAAGTCGGAGATGTTATTGCCCTATCCGGTAAGCTTGGTGCAGGAAAAACAGTTCTAGCCCGGGGGATAATACAAGCTTGGACGGGTCGAAATGAGGAGATACCGAGCCCAACCTTCGCGCTCGTTCAAATCTATGAACATAGTAGGGGTGTCGTTTCGCATTTTGATCTTTATCGATTAGCCGCACTGGAAGATGCTCTGGAGTTGGGCATCGATGAAGCAATCTCCAGTGGACTAACATTAATTGAGTGGCCCGAAAGACTCGGTGATCAAATGCCGCGCCAAAGTTTAAGCATCCACCTTTCTGTGTCTCATAAGGACTCCTGTCGTATTGCCGAACTCCGATATTGCGAGACTTGGGATACTCGCCTTTCTAATTTTTGCTAGTGAGCGACAATGACCACTGATCGAGCCACCTTAGTCTCGGAGTTTCTCGATCAGTACGGATGGGTTAACGCCAAGCGAACGTTGCTTGCTGGCGATGCCTCTTTTCGCAAATACGACCGAATTACAAGTGATAAGGGAAGTGCAGTGCTTATGGATGCGCCTCCCCCGTATGAAGATGTGCGCCCTTTTATTCTATTGGCAAAACATTTGGTTGGTCTTGGTTTTTCAGCACCTAGAATCTATGCCGCCGATGAAGAGGCAGGACTATTATTAATTGAAGACCTGGGCGACGACACCTACACGCGGCTCTTATATAATGGACATGACGAGTACCATCTATACAAATTGGCCACGGATGCATTGATCTCTCTGCACCAAATTCCCGCAAGCAAAGCTATTCCATCCGGTGTTTCCACGTACAACCTGGACCGCCTTCTGGAAGAGGTAGGACGTCTGCACGAGTGGTATATGCCGAGCGTTGTAAGAGGAGAAAACAACGAGGCGATGATTCTTGAGTTCGAGAACATTTGGAAGGGCATATTGCCAGCCGCATGGTTAGCACCCACAACATTGGTGCTATTTGATTTTCACATCGATAATTTACTCGGCCTACTGGACAGGGAGGGCGTTAGAAAGTGTGGTCTCTTAGACTTTCAAGATGCCGTCGCCGGCCCTTGCACTTACGACCTAATGTCCCTGCTTGAAGATGCCCGTAGGGATGTTTCAGATGAGTTGGTAACCACAATGAAAAAACATTATCTCGATGCGTTTCCAAACCTTAGCCTCGAAGCATTTGAAACATCCTGGGCGGTTATGGCAGCGCAGCGGCACATTAGGGTTATAGGCACATTCGCTAGGCTCAAGTATAGAGATGACAAGCCTCACTATATGGCGCACATACCTCGTCTATGGAAATACATGGATACATGCCTCGAACATCCTATATTGCTACCACTTAGAGACTGGCTAAACCTGCATCTGCCTGCCGACAAGCGGGTTATTCCCTCATGAATCACAAAAAAAACAACCACTTAACTACCGCCATGGTGCTTGCCGCGGGGCTTGGCACGCGAATGCGGCCACTGACAAACCACACGCCCAAATCCTTGGTAAAAGTTGGCAGCAAGCCTCTGATAGATTGGGTGCTCGATGCCCTGACAACCGCAGGCATAAAAACCGCATATGTTAATGTGCACCACCTTGCTGACCGTGTTCGCAACCATCTGGTTCTTCGTGAATCACCAGAAATATACATATCTGATGAAAGTGAACAGCTTCTTGACAGCGGCGGTGGAGTGCAAAAAGCACTCGAGCTAATAGATGTGGATGACGTCATCGTCGCTAACGGTGACTCCATATGGATTGACCAGAGCACTTCAGCAATCGGTTACCTTATGCAGTATTGGAATCCCGAAACTATGGATGCTGCTCTGCTCTTAACGCCGGTAGAAACTGCGGTAGGATTCGATGGTCCTGGTGACTTTAACATGAACGCAGACGGGTATCCGATACGGCGTCCAGCCAATGGGACCGCTAGGTTTGCGTATATGGGACTGCAAGTATTAAACAGGAGGCTGTTTCAAACCTGCCCAGAGCCGCCGTTTTCTCTTAATGTCTTATGGGACAGAGCCATTGAAGAAAATCGTCTTGGAGCTGTTGTTTACGATGGCAACTGGTTTCACGTAGGTACGCTAGAGGCTATAGTTAATGCAGAGGCTGGCTTGAGCCAGCTCGGTGTACTGCAAACCAATGACTAATTGGCTGCTTGAGGCAACAGCGCTAGGACCGACGGTCTTTACAATACCTGCGGAAAGGTCGTTTGTGACGGCTATTGCAGAAGGGCTCCTGCCGACCCCTCTAGAGGATCCGTTAGCTTTGACAAGAGTCACCGTAATATTACCCCACCAGCGGGCATGCCCCATCTTGCGACAGGCTTTCTTGAGGCTAACAAATGGAAACCCACTTCGGCTGCCTTATATACATTCGTTAAACGACCTCGATGAGGAAGAAGTTGTTCTAGACGACTTTTTTTCCTCCCCACTAGAAGAACTGGTGGATATACCACCACCCATTTCTCCGCTGCGGCGACGTCTTCTTCTGACAGCTCTAATCCGATCTACCAATAACCCGCAATATGGCCGACTGAGCACTGAGCAAGCCGCGCAATTAGCGATGGAACTAGGACGACTATTAGATCAAGTTCAGACAGCAAAATTAGACGTTCATGGGCTTAATGATTTAGTCCCCGAAAATTACGCAGACCATTGGCAAGAGATACTCAGATTTCTCGATGTAGTAACTGAGAAGTGGCCAGAGAAGTTGGCCTCTGAACAGGCTAGCGATCCCGCTGAACACCGAAACCAGGTCTTCGCCGCTAGAACCGCAGCATGGAATAAGAAAGATGGACTGAGCGGACTTGTAATTGCGGCAGGGTCCACGGGAACCATTCCAGCTACCGCTGACTTACTAGCTACAATCGCGGCAAAAAAAAACGGATGCATAGTGTTACCGGGTTTGGATACGCGGCTGGATGATGATGCATGGGATAGCATTGAAGAGACCCACCCCCAATTTAGCCTAAAGCAGTTGTTAGCTCATATCGGAATTGACCGGCACGATATCAAGACATGGCCCGATGGGAAAAGATCGGTGGAAGAACCATCACCCCGACAACTTCTTATCTCCCATTCGATGAGACCCGCTGACGCAACGGATATTTGGCAAACCTTACCCTCTATAGATCCCGCCGCAACCGAAAACCTTCATCGCATCGATTGCGTGAGCCCGAGAGAAGAAGCTGAAGTTATAGCCCTCATTATGCGCGAATCTCTGGAGATGCCAGGACAGACTTGCGCTTTAGTAACACCAGACCGAAACCTTGCTCGGTATGTGGCCGGATTCCTTAAGCGATGGAACATAGACGTAGATGACTCTGCCGGACAGCCACTACACACAACACAAACAGGTACATTCTTGAGGCTGGTTGCCCAGATGGTCTCGGAAAACTTTGCGCCAGTGCCGACCTTGGCAACACTCAAACACCCCCTTGCAGATTGTGGGTATGATCGCGCAATCTTCCGTGACCTAGTCCGTTGCCTTGACATGAAAGTTCTTAGAGGACCGCGCCCACAGCCCGGACTAAAGGGACTGGAAGCTGCTGTTCAAGCTAAAGGAGCAGAGCACACGAAGAAACTTGCCGACTTAATAGCAGATCTTAGAGAGAAATTACGACCCCTGGAAGAATCGCTATCGGCAACGATGGTGCCATTTCATCAAGTGCTTAAAGCACACATGCAATCAGCCGAAGCCCTCGCACCGCTAGACTTGTGGAACGGGAGCCATGGCCAAGTTGTGGTGCTATTTATTGCAGAACTACTGCAAGATGCAGACATTCTAGGCTCCATCCGCCCCCATGATTATCCCGGAATTTTTTCTACATTGATGTCAGAAAAAATAGTTCGCCCGCCCTACAACATTCACCACAGGTTGAGCATTTTGGGTTCGCTCGAGGCCAGATTGCACCATCATGACGTTATGATTCTGGGTGGCTTGAATGAAGGTACTTGGCCAACTGGCAGCGATGCGGGACCTTGGATGAGCCGCCCCATGCGAAAGGACTTCGGCCTCGCCCTACCGGAGCGAAGAATCGGACAAGCCGCGCACGACGTTACACAGTTCCTTCATGCCCCAAAGGTCTACCTAACTAGGGCAATGAAAGTCGACGGCGCACCGACCGTTCCGTCCCGATGGCTCCATCGATTAGAACAAGTCCTAAGTGCGGCGGAAACAGATTCCGCTTCTATACTACCCTACAGGACTAATGCTCTTAAGTTTCAAGCCTGGGTAGCGGCACAAAATCACCCGACTACATTTACGCCCGTAAAACCACCAGCGCCAACCCCGCCGGTGTATGCACGGCCCCGCCAGCTTTCAGCAACTCATATCGAGACACTTCGACGTGACCCGTACGCTGTGTATGCCAGGCACATATTAAAACTAAGAAAGTTGGAACGTCTGGATGACGATCCAGACAGACGTGATTATGGGAATATCATTCACTTGGCATTACAGAAGTTCGTAGAGACATTCCCCGATAATCTTCCTAAGGAAGCGGAAAAAGAATTATTGGAGATAGGCGATACATTATTCAAAAATTCCGTGGCCAAGGACAGCCTGTTGGCATTTTGGAAGCCTCGTTTCCGACAAATTGCAAAGTGGTTTATCGAGAAGGAACAATCTCGCCGCCCCAATCTTGTAAGGTCTTATGCGGAGATTATAGGAAGCACCGTGATCAATTTAAGAGCGGGGCCATTTAAGCTAACCGCCAGAGCAGATAGAATAGACGTTGATAAGAACGGCCAATTGGTAATCATTGACTATAAAACCGGGGCGCCACCGTCTAAGAAAGAAGTTGCTGCGGGTTTTTCTCCGCAGTTGCCTCTTGAGGCCATGATTGCCGAATCGAATGGGTTTGCAGACGTTACCTCCACCACGGTTGCGAACCTCTTGTATTGGCGCTTACACGGACGACGAGAGAATGGTGGTGGTGAAGAGACAATTGCAGGTGACAATCCAAAGGTTCTTGCTGAGCAAGCTAGAGAAGGTCTCAACGATTTGATCCGACGATATGACGATCCCTCCGAACCCTATCGACATGCCCCTTCCCCGGAACACGCCCCAAAGTACAGCGATTATGAGCACCTTGCGCGGGTCAAGGAGTGGACTGATATTCAAGGGAAGAAGAATTGAACGATTTGTCTCCAAAGGATCTGACACGGCACAGTCAGAAACGCGCCGTTAACCCTGAAGCTTCTGTCTGGGTGCCCGCATCTGCGGGAACCGGAAAAACTAAAGTGCTCGCAGAGCGTGTTCTTGCACTTCTACTTACCGGCACGATGCCTCAACGTATTCTCTGCTTGACCTACACCAATGCTGCCGCCGCTGAGATGGCAAACCGCATTTCAGGTATACTAGGAACGTGGACAACACTAGGGGATGCAGATTTAACTGATCAGCTGATTGGCATTCTAGATCAACCACCTGATCAAAAGCTGCTCGCCACAGCGCGTCAGCTTTTTGCACGTGTGCTGGACGTTCCGGGTGGCATGAAAATTCAGACTATCCACGCATTCTGTCAATCGCTTCTGCGGCGATTTCCCGTCGAAGCGGGCATTGCCCCACAATTTGATCTGCTCGACGAGCACGGAGCGATAGAAATTATTCTGCAGGCACGAGATCTCATTATTTCGCGAGCAGCAACAGGAGAAGACCTGGAAATGGCTAATGCCATGGGGCTCATATCTGTGCATCTCCACGAAAGCAGACTCAATAACCTGTTAGACGATGTAATTTTTAATCGCGATCGTCTTAAGGAATCGTTGGATGCCCATGAAGGCGTTCGAGGCATGATAGATGCGGTGATGATACATCTCAATTTAGGACATAAAGAGACTGAGACATCTATTATTGAAGGTGCCTGCTCAGACAATTCGTTAAACAGAGACGGCATTAGGAACGCCGTTGAGGTCTTATTGGGTGGAGGAAATACGGATCAGGGACGGGGGCATGTAATTAAGGAGTGGATCGAGTCACCGGCCTTACGTGCCAGTACTTTTGACAAGTATAAGTCCCAGTTCTTGACTAAAGACGATAAGAAAAGAAAAACCTTGATTACCAAGAAAGCTTCCGTGGCAGACCAGGGTGTAGAGGATGTTCTTGATCAGGAAGCACTCCGACTTGAGAACATCGTTAACCATCTAAAAACCTTAAGAACAGCGAATCTTACTGCAGCACTTATCCGATTTGGTGCAGCTATCCTGGATCAATACACCTATCTTAAGCAGAACCGCGCTCTCCTCGATTATGATGACCTTATCGAACACACCAAGTCATTACTCAGCCGTTCCAGTCTTGCTGACTGGGTTCTGTACAAGCTCGACGGTGGCCTCGATCACATCCTCATTGATGAGGCACAAGACACAAATCCGCGCCAGTGGGAGATTATTGCCGCGCTTACAGCGGATTTTTTCTCTGGATCTGGGCGTTACGAAGACACCCACAATACCGTGCGCACCGTTTTTGCTGTCGGCGACCCCAAACAATCTATTTTTAGTTTTCAGGGCGCTGATCCGACCGGATTTACAAAGATATCCCGCTATTTTCATAGGCAATTAGTTGGGATAGGTCGCACTTTGGAGGAGGTAGAATTGACTGTCTCCTTTCGTTCGGCACCCGCGGTACTGGCGGCAGTTGATTCCGTCTTCGCTTTAAATTCAGCAAAAGGGGGGGTTGTGCCAGAAGGTCATACACTTACCCATCAATCTGCAAGAGAAGGTGCGGCCGGAATGGTTGAGGTTTGGGAACCAGTTCCACCACCCGCAAAGCGCGAATCCCCCCCCTGGAAACCACCAGTTGAGCAGATAAACGCTGAGGATCAGGAAACCAAGCTAGCAAGACTAATAGCTAAGCGCATTCACCGGATGACTACTTCAGGCGAAAAACTGGAGTCTAAGGGACGGAATATTGAACCCGGCGACATCATGGTTCTTGTGCGCCGTCGGACTAGATTTTTTGAAGAGTTAGTGCGCGCCCTAAAGGTAAATCAGATACCTGTTACCGGAGTCGATCGCATGGAACTATCGGACCAGCTAGCCGTAATGGATCTGGTCGCCCTCGGACGCTTTCTCTTGCTTCCCGACGATGATTTAAGTCTTGCCACGGTTCTAAAGAGCCCAATTATTGGCTTTACCGAGAATCAACTATTCGATCTCGCGTACGGCCGCAATGACCGCTCACTTTGGTCTGTATTACAGGATCACGCTAACTTAGAAAATGAATTTTCCAAGGGTCACAAACTACTGGCGGATCTTCTATCTTTGGTCGACTTTATGACGCCGTATGAGTTGTACAGTCACATTCTAGTAGAGTTGGACGGACGGCGCAAACTTCTGAAGAGACTAGGATTAGAGGCAGAAGACCCGATCGATGAATTCCTATCTCAGACATTAAAGTTCGAGAAAGATCACGTCCCTTCCTTGGAACTTTTTCTGCACTGGCTTGAACATGGAAACATTGTGATCAAGCGGGACCTTGAACAAACTGAGGATGCGGTTCGGATTATGACTGTCCACGGTGCCAAGGGTTTGCAGGCACCCATTATTTTTCTGCCTGACACTCTATCGGTACCCACAACCAAGAACGAAAAAGGCCTTTTTTGGGATAACGGACAAAATGGCCAACTAATGTTGTGGGTACCTAAGGTTACGGATGCGGATATCCGTACCAAACAACTCATAGAGCAAACTATAGAAAATCGACAAAACGAACATAGGCGACTTCTCTATGTCGCTATGACTAGAGCCGAAGATCGGCTTTATGTGTGTGGCTGGAAAAATAAGAACAACGCGCCAGATGGATGCTGGTACAATTTAATCCGGAACGCTTTAGAAAATCATCCGTCCACTCTCACCCAGGTTGATGGGTTCTTAAGTGACGACAAAACATTGGATTCAGCGGAAGTACTAAGACTTTCCTCACCCCAACATGGCCGACCGGAGCAAAGAGAAACCAGCCGACCACGGGGTACTAAAGCTGAAACATTGCCTCATTGGATGATTCGTCCTCCCCCGTCGGATACCACTGAGCCTAGGCCTTTGGCGCCATCACAAGCATCTGAGCAGTCCTCCCGTATTATTTCACTGCATGGAGATGATAGTTTGCAAAGGCATCAACGGGGATTACTCATACATAAGCTCCTTCAGATTCTTCCCAACTTGCCGCAGGAAGATCAAAAATGTGAGGCCGAATCTATTGTGAGTAGGCGACAGTGGGCCCTGGACCAAAAGTCTCAAAAAGCCATTGTTAAGGAAGCACTTGCCGTACTCGAAAACAAAGAGTGTATGCCGTTTTTTAGCCCGAGCTCGGATGCTGAAGTTCCAATCATTGGGATGGTAAATGGTTACGAAATATACGGTCAAGTTGATCGACTGCTTGTTACAAACTCAGTAGTTAACATCATAGATTACAAAACTGATCGCCAAATACCATCGAACCTCGACGAAGTTCCGAATGAATACTTACTACAAATGGCGGTATACCGTGAGGCACTGAAACATATCTATACGAACAAGAAAATAGTTTGCTCGCTTCTCTGGACCAATGGCCCCACTATCATGATATTGGATTCTAACCAACTCGACGCTGCCGCAAAGCGGCTATAATATCACTATACTCACCGCGGTTATGTAAATATGAAAAAAACTCCAAGTGGAAAAAATGTCAATGCCGCGCATGGTAGCCCAGAGCCATGCGCGCTCCGCGGGTTATGGTATTTTGCTTGCCCTGGATATTCCATAGCTCGGGGGCAAATGATTCACAAGACGATGCTTTCAGAACCAGTGCTTCTTGGTAGGACCTCTGACAACAGCATATTTGCACTGCGAGACACCTGCCCGCACCGCGGAACTCTTCTCTCACGCGGTAGTTTCAGCGGCGACGAAATCGAGTGCCCATATCATGGATGGCGCTTTGGCGTGGATGGCCAGTGCAAAGCTATCCCATCCCAACTCGCGGACCAACGTCCCCAACCCGACGACATCAGCACGACCGTTTTTCCTGTCAAAGAGATACAAGGTAACATTTGGATCTACTTTGGAAATACAAAAGAAAAATTGCCTGAAATCCCTTCGGTCTCGGCTGTTGGAGAGAAATATCGCCTCCATTTATCGATGATCTTTAATTGCGGTATTGATCTTGCTGTGACCGGGCTCATGGATCCCGCTCATGGCGCCTTTGTGCACTCCTCAATGATTTGGCGCAGTCGGAAAGATCTGAGAGAAAAAAAGAAAATCTTTTCACCGCTTCCCATGGGCTGGCGTATGGATCGACATACAGTTTCATCCAACTCCCGTGCCTATAGAATTTTTCTTGGGGGTAAACCAGAAACTGAGATTTCCTATATACTACCGTCCGTCCGTATTGAACATACGCGTACGGATAGGTTCAATTATGCTGGATTAACGGCATGCACTCCAGTGGATGACCATCACACAGAGGTCCACCATGTTATGTATTGGGATTTGCCCGGCACTACTATTCTAAGACCAATGCTGCGCCGAATAGCTAAGCGTTTCCTGGATCAGGACCGTCGTGCCATTTTGGATATGGAGGCCGGAAGAAGATTTAACCCAACCACGATGTTGATCAAGGATGCGGACACACAGATTCGATGGTACTACCTCCTTAAGAAGGAATTTGTTGCGGCACAAAGAGAACAACGCGCATTCAGGAACCCTATCCAACCAATGTCATTACGCTGGCGAAGTTAACGCATGTTTTTAGATAGACTCTCTTGGGGGCTCTGGAAGACCATCTCCTCAACTCTATTTGTGTTCTTAGTGGCATAGAATGTATGAAGAAATGTGTTAATTTCTAGCCGTTGTATAGGATAGCGGTAAGGGCGAATGATTAAATACTGTTTTCCTTATAATGAGGCTCTTGGGCTTGCTTATCCTTCTAAGAAATTCTGCTGTGCTTGACGGACCGCACCTGCCTACCTAAATTAAAGCCTAGTCACTATAGAAATGTGAGGGTTTTGCAGGAGGGACTACAAATGAAACACGTTTCCGATGCTTCATTCGAAGACGAAGTTTTAAAGGCTGAGGGTCCAGTTCTTGTCGATTTTTGGGCAGAGTGGTGCGGCCCGTGTCGGCAAATTGCTCCTTCTCTTGAAGAAATAGACGTAGAAATGACTGAGCGAATTACCATAGCCAAAGTCAACATTGACGATAATCCGCAGACCCCCACTAAGTTCGGTGTTCGTGGAATTCCAACTCTTATGATATTTAAGGACGGCCAAGTAGCTGCAACGAAAGTCGGTGCGTTGCCAAAAACGAAACTTCTAGAATGGGTAGAAGAAAGCATATAGGTGTAATAGACATACTAGGTGCCCATTCTCCTACGCGCATATATAAATCATTGGGGATTTTGCTAAGGATTGAGCGCGTATTGTCGAGTCATGTTTAGTGCACTGTGTCCGTTTTGAGTTGATTACAACAATCGGAGTCTGCTGGTTCAACTTTTAATAGAACCAGCAATGGTAGCGCAGGAAATCACCCGTTTTTCTTTAACACCTCTCCCGCAAGATAGAGCGAGCCAGTAATCATAATGCGAGCTTGAGGATTATTGTGATTTTCAATAATCACCCCTAGTGCATCACTTACCGTAGATGAGAAGTCCACATTATCGTGACCTAACGTTTTAATCTCGTTGGCGAGGTCTTCAGCGATGCAAGAGTTCTTGTGATTAGGAATTGAAACAGTCACAATACCAGCTGCAATAGCTGCAATGGACTCAAAAAACGTTTTCGCGGGTCTGTTATCCATCATACCTGCTATGACATATACGGGGGTATCCTGCCAATTCTCCATCATAGAAGCCAGTGCTGCAGCACCGGCACCGTTGTGGGCACCATCCAGCCAAAGCTCCCAACCCTGAGGTAGCTGGTCAACCAATGGACCGTATTTTAGTTGTTGTCCTCGAGCTGGCCATTCGACGCCTCGCATACCATCACTCAGAGCAATATTAGGAATTGTTACGCCTGACAGATCAATTGTGGCTAGAGCTAATCCAGCATTTTGTACCTGATGCGCCCCGGGCAAAGCTGGGCCATGCATTGTCCATTGCACACGTTCACTTTCGTACTTCAACCTACCAAGGTCATCCAAACTGACAACCCAATCCCGGTTCTCGATATAAATGTCAACATGGCGTTCACGAGCACATTCATGAATCACTCTCTCAGCACAAGGCTCTTGCACCGCAGAGACACATGGCCGACCATTTTTCATAATAGCGGCTTTCTCAGCAGCTATTTCAGCTAAGGTATTTCCAAGAAACTTGGTATGGTCAATGGAAATCGGTGTCAAGACCGTGACGAGCGGCGACTCAACTATATTAGTCGCATCGAGCCGACCGCCAAGCCCAGTTTCCAACAAGGTTATATCCGCTGGAACACGTGACATAGCGAGAATAGCAGTAGCAGTGATAAATTCAAAATATGTGACCGGTTTGTCGCCGTTGATCTCTTCGATATTTTCTATCAACCGAATCAGCGTAGCCTTATCAACCAGCTCTCCAGCAATTCGGATACGTTCGACGAATTCCACTAAATGCGGGGAGGTATAGGCATGAACCTTGTAACTACATGCCTCAAGTATGGATCTAATAAAAGCAATAGTGGAACCCTTGCCATTGGTTCCAGCCACATGAATTACAGGGGGCAATTGATGTTCGGGATTACCAAGTTCCCCCATCAGCCTTTTAATGCGCTTCAAGGAAAGATCAATTCCCTTTGGGTGAAGATTCCCTACCCGTTCCAATGCGATTTCTAAGATTAGCGCTTGTTTGTCGGAATCATAAGCGCCTTTCTCAGCGTCAATCATCTTTAGGATCGGCCTCATACATCGCTTCATCAGGCACAGCAGGGTCTAGCGGGATTTTCTTACTCTGACGTTGATTCTTTTTGCGCCGCTTGCCTGACTTCTTACCACCTTTAGGCGCCATGGCCAAAACCGATGCAGCGGGGTCACGGTGACACAAAAGATGGATCAGCTGGATTAACCTTTCACGTATTTCGTGACGATTGACGACTACATCAACCATACCATGGTCAAGTAAGTATTCTGACCTTTGGAAACCCTCTGGCAGTTTTTCACGGATAGTTTGTTCAATAACCCTAGAACCAGCAAAGCCAATAATGGCACCAGGTTCTGCAATCGCTATATCACCAAGCATCGCAAACGAAGCGGTTACACCACCTGTTGTAGGGTCAGACAGCAAAACTATATACGGTAAATTCTTTTCTCGTACTTTATTCACGGCAACCGTTGTCCTAGCCATCTGCATGAGAGACAGGATGCCTTCCTGCATACGCGCACCACCTGAAGAGGGAACAACTATCAACGGCGCCTGTTGAAGAACGGCAAGTTCCGCTGCAGCAACCACTGCTTCACCGACTGCAGTTCCCATAGACCCTCCTAAAAAGTCAAAATCAAAGGCAGCTATGACTACATTGACGCCGCCCATGGAGCCATGCGCTACAATCGCGGCGTCTTGCAAGTTGGTTCTTGCTTGGGATTCTTTTAGACGTTCAGAATATTTCCTTCTATCTTTGAATCTTAGGGGATCAACCTTGACCTTTGGAAGTTCGATTTCCGTCCAATCACCGTCGTCGAAAAGCATCCGTAGGCGTTTTCTAGCAGGCAGACGCATATGGTGGTCGCAATTAGGGCAAACACGTAGATTCTTTTCTAACTCACGGTAAAAAATCATTTCACTGCAGTTAGGGCACTGATGCCAAAGATTGTCGGGAACTTCCTTTGGCCTAACCAGTTTTTGTATCTTGGGTCGGACAAAATTTGTAAGCCAGTTCATGGGATACCCTACTTAAAGTGCCTTAGCACCGCGCGCCTCTGACAGCTTCCGCCAGTTGTTGTACAAAGTCCAGCACCTTGCTGGTTGTTGCAGTGCCAAAAGAAGCCGCATCCTCGGCACCATCAGCAATGATATCGACGATGGCTGAACCAACCACAGCGGCATCAGCAATCCGGGCTATGGTAGCTGCTTGTTGCGGTGTCCTGATGCCGAATCCAACTGCCACTGGAAGGTCTGTTTGCCTCTTAATTCGTCCGACCGCCTTTATAACAGAATCTTCATCGGCCACTTTAGTACCTGTTACACCCTTTACAGAAACATAATAGAGAAATCCACCTGCATACTGGAGAATCCGCGAAAGTCTCTCCTCGTCCGTTGTGGGTGCCGCTAGAAAAATCATATGTATATTATTTGGTAGAAGTTGATCATTGAGTTCAGCAGCTTCTTCGGGCGGAAGATCAACGACAATTACACCATCCACTCCAGCTTGGGCCGCATCCTTTGCAAAATCAGCAACACCATAAGAGTAAATCGGATTGTAGTACCCCATAAGAATGATGGGTGTATCCATGTCCCGTTTACGCAACTTTGTCACAGTTCCAAGGATTTCTGATAACGAGACTCCATTTTTGAGAGCCCGGATCGATGATTCCTGGATGGTTGGTCCATCGGCCATAGGATCAGAGAATGGGACACCCACCTCAATAAAATCCGCGCCAGCAGTGGGGAGTCCTTCCAATATTCGAACAAACGTCTCCTTATCGGGATCATTTGCAGTAACGAAAGTAACCAACCCTGCCCTTTTCTGCTCCCCCAGACTGCGAAAGCGGCTAGTGATTCGGCTGCCATTCCCGTTGTTCGTCACAAGATTTCTCCAAGGTGCTCCGCTACCGTAAATACATCCTTGTCACCTCTCCCACACATGTTCATGACCAAGAGATGGTCTTGAGAAAGATTCGGGGCAATTTTCCCAACATGCGCCAAGGCATGTGCGGGTTCTAGTGCCGGCAGAATACCCTCAAGTTCGCTGCAAAGTTTAAAAGCTTCCAAAACTTGATCATCGGTAACGGCCACATATTTAACTCGACCTTCAAGATTTAGCCATGCGTGTTCAGGACCAATACCGGGGTAGTCCAGCCCAGCCGAAATAGAATAAGCATCAACTATTTGGCCGTCTTGATCTTGCAGTAAAGACGTGCGGTTACCGTGAAGTATGCCGGGCCTGCCACCCGCAATAGATGCAGCGTGCTGTCCTGTATCAAGACCCTTTCCAGCGGCCTCAACGCCGATCAACTCCACCGAGCTATCATCTAGAAAGGTATGAAAAAGCCCTATGGAGTTGGAACCTCCACCAATACATGCGACCAGCGTGTCGGGCAACCTTCCTTCGGCCCCCAACAATTGAGTACGCACCTCCTCACCTATGACCGACTGAAAATCGCGCACCATAGAAGGATAAGGATGTGGTCCCGCAGCCGTACCAATAAGATAATAAGTGTCGTCGACGTTCGCGACCCAGTCCCTCAGGGCCTCATTCATGGCCTCTTTTAGAGTAGCCGAACCTTTTCTGACTTCTCGGACATCAGCTCCTAATAGTTTCATGCGAAAAACATTAGGTTTTTGACGTTCCATGTCTTTTGCACCCATGTAAACCACGCAGCCCAAACCAAATCTAGCGCAGACTGCCGCTGTTGCCACACCATGCTGTCCAGCCCCCGTCTCAGCAATAATTCTGCTTCTACCCATCCGGAGAGCCAAGAGAATCTGACCTAGGCAATTATTGATCTTGTGGGAACCCGTATGATTTAGCTCATCACGCTTCAGGTAAATTTTTGCACCTTTATAATGAGACGTAAGACGCTCCGCAAAATACAAGGGGCTAGGCCTCCCAGCATAGTCCGAGAGCAATTTGGACAATTCTAGTTGATATTTCTTGTCATTCTTGGCGGCATCATACGCACGCTCAACTTCCAGAATTAGTGGCATCAGTGTTTCGGCTACGTATCTTCCCCCGAACAGGCCAAAATGACCATTTACTCCCGGCTTTTTCCGATAAGTGTTTCTTACCTGCACCATGACTAAGCACCATCTGGGCGAAAACTCGCCGTTTTATACCCTAGCGTTCTATAGGGTCCCAAGAAAAGAATCTAACAACATAGATACTTGCCGACCAATTTTAGTCTACGGCAAGGCTTTGACAGCGGTCAAAAACTCAGTAATTTTTTGCGGATCCTTTTTACCGACTATCGACTCAACACCGGAGGACACATCAACCGCCTTAGCATCTGAAGTTATAACAGCTTTAATAATATTAGCCGCAGTAAGCCCGCCTGCAAGCATCCACGGCACCGAAATATCAATACCTGACACCAAACCCCAATCGAACGATCTCGCATTTCCGCCGGGGCGACTAGAACCTCTTGGTGCCTTCGCGTCGAACATGATCCAATCAGCTGAACCTTCAAATTCCATCGCCTCAGAAACGTTCGCACGGTTTGCAATGCTCAGTGCCTTCATAACTGGCAAACCAAATTCCACCCTAATTTCAGCCACTCGGTGAGGACTCTCGGATCCATGGAGTTGAAGCATTTCAAGTGGCACTCGATTTAGAATGTCCTCTATCTCTTTATTGGTTGGATCTACAAATAGTCCTACCTTTTTTACGGCAACTGCAAAGTCCTCAGTCATTCGTAGTACCTCACTAGGTGATACGCACCGCGGTGAAGGAGGATAGAACACAAATCCTACAAATTCAGCACCACCATCTATTGCCGCTGTCAAAGCGTCCGAGGCCGTAATTCCACAGATTTTAGCTAGCACAGGCATTCGATTCTGATTCTTTCATAAAAATTATGCACAACGTCTGGACGCATTTATGCTACGTCGAATGCCGGCGTCCCATTAGACGGACCTGTTCCACTCAGTTCGTCAGCAATGCGCATCGCAGCTGAACCAGGGTCTTTTGCCGCGGTAATAGGCCGCCCTATAACGAGGTAGTCAGCACCTTCCGCAATAGCCTGCGCTGGAGACATAACCCGTTTTTGATCGTTCATTGGGGCCCATGATGGCCGCACTCCCGGCGTAATCAATTTGAACTTAGGGCCACAATCTTTCCTAATTAAAGCGACTTCTTTTGGTGAACAAACTACTCCGTCAAGGCCGCTTGACTGAGCCAAGAGAGCCGCTTTTCGAGCCTGAGTAACCAAACCACGAGCAATACCAGCTTCTTTCAAATCCTCTTGATCTAGACTTGTCAGTACAGTAATGCCTATCACGAGGGGCGGATTAATAGCATTGTCAATTACTTCCTCCCTAGCTGCCTTCACCGCGGCTTCCATCATTTTACGTCCACCACCCGTGTGAACCGTCACAATAAACGGTTTCAGAGCAACTGCCGCCCTCATCGCACCTGCAACGGTGTTGGGAATATCGTGTAACTTTAGGTCTAAGAAAATGGGCAGTGCAGATGCCTTCATCACCTGCAAAACGCCCTTGGGACCATTAGCACAGAAAAACTCAAGGCCGAGTTTGATGCCGCCTACTATGTCGCCAACCTTTGCAGCAAGCACTGTCGCATCACCCAATTCAGTTGTATCCAAAGCACATAGAATCGGATTCTTGGGTTGTAGTTTATTCATTTTTTTTGTGCCGGTTACAAAAGACCTGATTATTGCGGCCCTACATATCTCGTGAAAGTTAAAGGTTCTTACGCAGCTTTAGCGGATGGTTTTCGTATTGCGTTTTTGCATTCCCTAAGCACATTGATTTCTTTATTTAGGCTTCGAATTTCCGACTTCTGACGGCGGACGATACGACGGAATTTAAGACCTGCCAACCAGGCCACCATGGAGCCCGCAACAAACCCTCCCAGTATAGTAATTAAAACAATAGCATATAAGTCGACCGTTAGTTCGAACGGCAGCGGCCAAATGTCTATACTAACAGGTGTCCGATTAGAGATTGAGAAAGAGATAGTCGCCATAGCAATGGCCGCACCAAGAATCCATAAAACAATCTTCACAACTAATTATCCTGATCGACAATATCGTACTTGGAAAACGCCCTTCAAGCGTTCAGCAGGTTCCGCAACTGTTTACCAGTCTTAAAATACGGAACCGCTTTTTCTGCAACCTGCACTGCTTCGCCGGTGCGAGGATTGCGACCAACACGTGCACCCCTATATTTCACAAAAAAAGCACCAAAGCCTCGGAGCTCTACTCGATCCCCATTACTGAGCGCTTCAGAGATGTAATCAAAAATCGAATTGACAAGGCGTTCCACATCTCGTTGATAAAGATGAGGATTACGGTCGGCAACGAGTACGACCAGCTCGGATTTTGTCATATTCAGGACTCCGCGCTAAGTAGGGCACCGTAACTATGCCTACAAAGGATGAAAGCTTTAAGTCATAGAGTCAAGCTTAAGGCACTCAAATCGCGCGCGCATCATGCACCAAAGCCCTGATTACTTTGAAACATAACCGCAACAAAGACAAGAACCGTCGCTATAAACCTTCATCTGCGCTTTTGCTCTTATCTGCAGAAACGTCTTCATCCTAAGGTTCTATATCATCAGAGTCTTGCGGAGTAAGTACCGCTAACTGCTTAGCAGACTTACCTTCTTCTGACAGTTCACTTTCACTTTCACTTTCACTTTCAGTTTTTGTTTTTGGTTTTGGTTTTGGTTTTAGTTTTAGTTTTGGTTTTCGCCTTTGCTTTGGCTGCCGTTTTTTTCTTCGCTGTCTTTATCTTCTCTTCGGCCGCGCTATCAGCAGAGACTGCCTGATCTGCATCTGCATCTGCATCTGCATCTGCATCTGCATCTGCATCTGTCTCTGTCTCTGTCTCTGTCTCTGTCTCTGTCTCTGTCTCTGTCTCTGTCTCTGTCTCTGTCTCTGTCTCTGTCTCTGTCTCTGTCTCCGAAGGTTCACTATTAGATTGATCTTGTTTCATTTTTAATGCTGCACCAAGAATGTCACCTAACGAAGCCCCGGAATCGGTCGAACCATATTCGGCCATCGCTTGTTTCTCTTCCGCTACTTCACGCGCCTTAATTGAAAGACTAATTTTTCGAGTTTTGCTATCGATCAATGTTATTCTTGCGTCAACCTTTTCCCCAACCGCGAATCGATCGGAACGTTGTTCGGACCTTTCTCTAGCTAGGTCGGCCCTCTTAATAAAGCCGTGCACTGTGTCGTTAATGGTTACTTCAATCCCATTCTCAGAGACCACAGAGACCACACAAGTAACAACCTGCCCTTTCTTTAGTTCTCCAGCGGCAGCGGCAAACGGATCTTCAGTAAGCTGCTTAATGCCCAGACTTACCCGTTCTTTTTCAATATCCACATCCAAAACTTTTGCTTTTACGATCTGCCCCTTTTCGAATTTTTTGATAGCTTCTTCTCCAACTGAATCCCAAGAAAGGTCAGACAAATGAGCCATACCATCAATGTCGCCCTCCAACCCGACAAACAGCCCAAATTCTGTGATGTTTTTGATTTCACCCTCAACTTCGCTACCTACCTCAAACTGATCGCGGAAAATTGTCCACGGGTTCTCTCCACACTGCTTTAGTCCTAGAGAGATTCGGCGCTTTTCTTGGTCCACATCCAAGATCATCACTTCCACTTCCTGACTAGTGGATACAATCTTGCCTGGGTGGATATTTTTCTTGGTCCAACTCATCTCCGAAACGTGGACGAGACCTTCCACACCGGCCTCAAGTTCTACAAAAGCACCGTAATCTGTAATGTTAGTAACAACTCCGGTGAATCTATCTCCCTCTGGATACTTAGAGGCAGCACCATCCCACGGATCGGCCTCCAACTGCTTCATGCCAAGACTGATACGCTGAGTCTCGGCATTAAATCGTATGACTTGCACAGACAGAGTTTGCCCGACCGATAGCGCTTCGGAAGGATGATTGACACGTTTCCAAGAGATGTCTGTTACATGCAAGAGTCCATCGACACCACCAAGGTCAACAAAGGCACCATAGTCAGTAATGTTCTTTACAATGCCTTCCAGAACCTGTCCTTCGGCCAAGTTCTCCATAAGCTTGGACCGCTCCTCGGCCCTAGTTTCTTCCAGAACGGCGCGTCTAGACACAACAATATTACCGCGGGCCCGATCCATCTTAAGAATCTGGAACGTCTGAGGTTCACCCATAAGTGAACTAACGTCGCGTACTGGACGAATATCTACTTGGCTTCCTGGCAAGAATGCTACTGCACCATCAAGGTCAACAGTAAAACCGCCCTTCACCCGACCGAAAATCACCCCTTCAACCCGTTCAGAGGTGCTAAACTTGTTTTCTAGAGCAGTCCAGGCTTCCTCGCGCCTTGCCTTATCGCGAGATAGCCCAATCACCCCGTCCCGGTCTTCATATCGTTCTACAAATACATCAATCGTATCACCAATACCCACAGCGTCTTCAGCGCTGGATCTTGAAAATTCTCTTACAGGTATTCTACCCTCAGACTTTAGGCCAACATCAACAACCGCATGGTCTCCCTCGATTGCAATCACATGGCCTTTAACAACAGACCCCTCAATAGACTGATTTTCTTGAAAGGACTCCTCCAAGAGAGCTCCAAAATCTTCCTTTTCCGCAGGCACGGCGGCGATATCAGACATAACATTTTCCCTTCACTTGTTACGGGCCAGCCGGTTGTTTCCGGCGGTCTTTCTGGCGGTTCCAGCCTAGTCTAGATTTCCGCCATAACTGGCTCCCTTGCCTACCAGTGGCAAAGTTATTGTGCAGCCAAAACCTCGATCAATAATAATTACAATCTATATTCGAGAATACTTATCGATGTGAGTTTTGGCCGTCTCGAACGCACCATCAGCATCAAGCTCCGAAGTATCAAGTATCCAAGCATCGGCCGCTGGAACCAACGGTGCAATAGAACGTGTGCTATCCCGTTTGTCGCGCTCGCTCATTTCCGCCAAAACGCGAGCCTCTATAGCGTCTTCACCCCTTTCTCGCAACTCCTTTACCCTTCGGCGAACTCTCACCTCGATGCCAGCAGTTACGAAAATTTTAATATCGGCGTTGGGACAAACTACTGTGCCGATGTCACGTCCATCAATAATAGCACCGGCAAATCCTATGCCAGGTTCCTGCGCAAAGCCTTGCTGCAAGTCGAGAAGAACCCTACGCACAGCTGGTATAGCAGCAACCGTGGATGCTGCTTTCGCAACTCTGTCCGACCTTAAATCCTCAGATATAACCGCCGATAGCGTCAAGCCCTTAGCCGCAGCAATGCAAGCGGTTTCATTTGATGGATCATTATCTTCGTTTAGAAGAACCATAGCAACTGTTCGGTACAGAGCTCCTGAGTCTAGGTAAGCAAGCTTGTAAGTACCTGCCAGCCGGCGAGCTAGCGTGCCTTTTCCTGATGCCGCTGGCCCATCCACTGCAATAATCATGTGGCTCTTCCGGTGTCCACTTTCCGCCCAATACGAATGCAGGCGCCCAACTTGTTCATCGTCTCAACAAAATTTGGATAGCTGGTTGCGATGGATGACACGTCATCAACCTGAATAGCGGTATCAGTCACCGCGCCGAGCACAAGAAAAGACATGGCAATGCGATGGTCCATCTGGGTGGCAATAACGCTACCTCCAATAGGTGGCCTCCCGGTGCCGCGCACAACTAAGTTATCGCCGTCTACAATTGCGCTGACACCGCAAGCGCTGAGCCCGCTCTGTATTGCGGAAAGCCGATCGCTCTCCTTAACCCGCAGTTCGGCAAGACCCTCCATTATTGTGTCGCCATTTGCACAAGCTGCCGCAACAGCGAGAATTGGGTATTCATCAATCATCGAGGGCGCTCTGTCAGGCGGAACACGACAACCTCGCAGTGACCCTGCACGCACCTCAATGTCCGCGACTGGATCACCACCAGCCTCTCGCTGATTCGAAAAGGAAATGTTGGCTCCCATGTCTTGCAGGGTCTCTATTAGTCCAGAGCGCCTGGGGTTAATGGATATACCTGGTAAGGAAATCTTGCTCCCCTCGACTAGAAGGCCTGCAACTATTAAGAAGGCTGCTGAAGAAGGGTCACCAGGCACATCAATATTGGCTCCAAGTAGTTCCATTTGGCCAATGACCCTTATGTTTTCTCCACCGGCCCCTGAGTCAGATTGTTCCACAACTACTTGTGCACCAAACTGGGGCAGAAGTCGCTCCGTGTGGTCACGCGTAGGCTCGGTTTCGATGACCGAAGTTTCGCCAGGAGCGTGCAGACCCGCTAACAGAACTGCCGACTTAACCTGGGCTGAAGGCACGGGATTCAAGTACCGAATGGGGCATAGATTATCGGTCCCTGTAATAGTCAATGGAAGACGCTCGCCCGACCTAGTTTTGAAGGATGCACCCATGCGCTGAAGCGGATTAACAACTCTGCCCATTGGACGGGAACGAAGAGATGAGTCACCCGTAATCGTTGATATAAATGGATGTGCAGCTAGAATCCCCGTCAATAGACGCGTAGCAGTTCCAGAATTTCGCATGTCTATAACATCGTCGGGGGCACACAATCCGCCAAGGCCTCGCCCCCGCAAACGCCAAGAAGCGTTATCCTTGTCATCTTGAACCCGCAAAACTTCAATACCAAGCGCCCCGAGAGCTGCTATGGTGGACATAACATCCTCGGACTCCAATAAACCCCTTATGGTCGTCTCACCGACCGCAAGGCCTCCAAGCATCAAAGCCCTATGCGAGATGGATTTATCCCCTGGAATCTGCGCGACTCCGGAAAAATTCGAGCATCGCTTCGAGACAGCGAATACAGGTGATACCGAGGTTTTCTGGCTTTTATTAGGGATTTTGGTCACTCGTTTTGTAGGGTTTCAACAACAGGGCTTATCTCCCTTGTCGTGGGTTTGATACCATACCAGCAAATAGAAACAACAAAACCTCACAGCACACAAAATTAATAGCAGGAAAGAATAGTCTTTTGTTTTTGACAGAAGTTGTAGAAAGTGGCAAATGCAACTTTCTGGTCCTCTACTAGACCGTCGCAAGAAACATGGATCATATGCGCCAGGAGGCCCTACAGTGGGAAAAAGTAGTCTTGGAGTAAAACTTAAATGTAGCAGATGTGAGGCAAAATTTTATGACCTCAGCAAGCGCTCACCAGTCTGCCCCAAGTGCGGGGCGGTTTATGATACACCGGCAAAATCGAAATCGGCACGCGGCGGAGAAAAAACAACCAATGTCCAAAAGGAAGTACTACCACCGACCGAAGTAGAAAAAAAAGCCAATAGTGACGAGCTAGAGGATATTGACGAACTGGAAACCACCACCAACGATGAAGATGACGATAATCTGATGGAAGATACGTCAGATCTTGGGGAGGATGACGACGTCGACAGTGTCATCGGTACAATTAACGATCCAAACAAGGAAACCTAGGACATAGGAATATAAGGGTTGGTTGCGTACCTGCGCGGCCGAGACTAAAAGAAGTGGTGAGAAACTCGTTAATGATGATTAATTAGGTGAGGTATTTTTCCCTTGCAGCTGTTTGACTAACCACCTACCTTCCCGTGCCGCAATCTGGGGGCTAGATAGTTAAGACGGCACACAAATGGGGCCGTAGCTCAATTGGGAGAGCGCTACAATGGCATTGTAGAGGTCGTCGGTTCGATTCCGTCCGGCTCCACCAACCCTTTCAAAGTAGGCAGATAATGGCGGTAGCGAGGTTAGGCTATCCTTATAGTTACTATTGGAAGAGCCAGTAGACCGCCTAACAGTAGTCTGCGCCGAAATGCGGATAAGAGAACCTTTATTTTGTTTCCTGTATTGCCCCCGTACCCTATGGTCCTGTCAAAATATAAGGCATAACTCGTGGATGCTTACAACAAGAGTCAGCCCCAGAAGGATGAGTCCGATGCAACTGTCAGGGTTACGGGCCTTGTAAGCACTGCACATTTTTTCAGCCACTTCTACTTCATGGTTCTTCCGCCACTATTTCCGCTATTGCGCGAGAGCCTTGACACGACCTACACACAACTTGGTGTATTAATTATTATTTTTAACGTTGTAAGTGCTTCGCTACAGATTCCTACAGGTATAATTGTAGATCGCCTAGATCCGCCTCGCTTGCTCATTGGGGCAGTAGCACTGCAGGGAATTGCTCTTCTTTGTATTGGCCTCACTCAATATTACTGGATAATGGCCATTGCCATGGCTGCTGCAGGTGCAGCTAATGCTGTTTATCACCCCGCTGATTACGCTATTTTAAACAGGGCTGTCTCAGAGAAAAGCATGGGACGAGCGTTCAGTATTCATACAGTTTCGGGATTTAGCGGTAGCGCTGCTGCACCGGCGACCGTTGTGATTCTTTCTCAGCTTGGAGGATGGCAAGTTGCGGTTATATCGTCAGGAGTGTTGGGCCTTTCCATAGCTGTTTTCCTTCTTCTACAATTGCACGTGCTGGAAAACAATTCGGAAACGGCCGCCAAACCCACAACTATAGAACTTCAAGGGAGCGATTGGCGCAAGATTGCTACACTTTTGTTCTCTCCGCCTATTCTCCTTGCGTTTCTATTTTGGGTACTTATTGCACTAGCCCACAGTGGGGTTGCCTATTTCTCTGTTTCTGCCCTAGACCGGTTGTTCAATATATCTTTGACCATGTCCAACAGTGCCCTAATCGGATTCCTGTTAGGTAGTAGTGCCGGTATATTGCTAGGCGGTGTCATCGGCGACAAAACCCATCGCCACACGTTAATCATCGTGCTCGGATGCACAGTTTCTGGATTACTTATCATATCCATCGGCACATTCAGTATGCCCATCATGGTCCTAGCCATCACAATGACAATCGCGGGCATTGCTTCTGGCGTTATAGCGCCCTCTCGTGATCTTCTTGTGCGTTCCGTAACCCCAGAAGGATCGATGGGTACAGTATTTGGCTTCGTGTCGACTGGCCTCAATGTTGGAGGAATTATAGGTCCATTGATATTCGGCTGGCTGCTCGACAATGGGCGGGCAGGTGATGTGTTTCTTGTGGCGGGCTGTTTTATGTTAGCCATCACTTTAACTGTTGGCGGAATGCAAGTGGCTAAGAATTCACTGATATCCCCAAGGTAAACTTTTGAGCACTCCCAATAGTATAATGAAGCCCACGCACTACCCACAGCGTATGCGATGGTAAGCGCGGTAGAACGGAAAAAAGGGCAACTTTTAATTGCCCCACCTTAAGAATCTCCGGTTTTGTGTATGTAAAACAACTATTTCTTTACGTAGGTTCCCATGGGACCACTATTAACTCTTCATCTTTTTCGTTAATGATCGCCTTTACGCCGTAAGCAAGAGACAGGTTGCGAGAAGTTAATATTTCCTTTGGCCTACCATCACCGATTAGCCGACCCTCCTTGAGAAGCACAAGCCGATCGCAGAAGCGGGCGGCCAGTGTCAAGTCGTGCAGAACAACCACTACTGTTCGGCCTGATTTTGCCAAATCCTTGAACACTCTCATAACTTGGAGAGCATGACCCGGATCTAGGTTCCCTGCAGGTTCGTCAGCCAGTAATACCGCCGGCTCAGACACCAGCGCACGCGCGAGAAGAACTCGCGCAAGCTCACCAACTGATAAAGTAGTCACCGTCCGCTGAGCAAGAGATGCAACGTCGGCAAACGCCATCGCATCAGCGATTGCTGACCGATCTGCCCGTCCTGGCAGGGACCAGGGGCCGAGATGGGGCAACCGACCTAAGGCGATGAGACGTTCAGCCTGCAAAGGCCAATACACCCTTTGGCCCTGAGCCAGATAAGAGACGCGGCGAGCGAGAGCAGACTTAGACCATGTTTGGACATCCTTATTTCCAATAGAAACTGACCCTTCCACAAGCGACACCAAACCAATTAGTGAACGGAGTAGCGTGGTTTTCCCAGCCCCATTGGGACCAATCAGACCTATCAGCTCTCCCGGCAATAATTGCACAGATATGTTCGTCAACACCGTTGCATCGTTGAAATCGACCCGAAGGTTTCTTGAAGTGACTGACAAGCTCGAATCGATCATGGATGGTTCCGCCGCAGAACATAAAGCAAATGCAAAAAAAATGGCGCCCCTATAAGGGCAGTGACCACACCAATCTTAAGCTCCATTTCCGACGACAACAAACGCACAACAACATCAGCAGCGAGCATAAAGGTTGCTCCACAAATCGCACTTGGAAGTAATAAACGACTAGGCTGATAACCAACCCAAGGCCGGAGCAAATGCGGCACTACCAACCCAACGAAACTTACAACTCCGGTTACCGCAACTGCCGCGCCGACCGCCAATGCCGTACCAACGATCGCCCTGATCTTTGTAGAGGTCAAATTAAAGCCGAGAGAAATTGCAGTATCCTCTCCTAAGGTCAGCGCATCCAAGGACCTTGCTGTAGAAAGTAATAGCAACCAGCCTAAGATCATCGCCGGCATTGCAAAAATGACATGATCTTGGGAACGGTCGGCAAAGGACCCCAGAATCCAAAACACAATTTCTAACGCGGCGTAAGGACTTGGCGCAAAATTCAAGGCCAAAGATGTTAGAGCTGCTGACAGAGCGTTGATAGCGACGCCGGCCAGAATCAGTGTTAAGGGCTCCTGAGCCCGCCCGCCCAGTAAGAGGAGTATACCAGTGGCAAATAGCGCCCCAGCCATACCGCCAACTGGCACACCCAGCGAAAAACCACCTGCAATTCCGAAATAGAAGACCGTAACTGAGCCAAGAGCGGCGGAACTAGACACACCCAGAAGACCCGGCTCTGCAAGGGGATTGTGCAGTAAACCCTGCAGCACCGCCCCGGATAACCCCAACGTAGCGCCAACCGTTAGAGCAAGAATGGTTCTAGGAATCCGGATTTCTGTGAGAATTAGCCAAGCAATTTCGGGGTCAGAAGCAAATATCTCCAACAGCCCCGGCATACTTGTTAGACTGGACCGACCCACTACCAGCGAAACGGCCCCAAAAAACAATGCGAAGCCAGTTAGGACTCCGCATAAAACCCAAGGGTTGATTTCGTAATGCGGCTTCGCACCTCTATGTATGGGCGATGAAGCAACAGTCATAATCCGGTCTCAATCAACCGTCTTCTGGCCCGCCAAAATTGTTCAGCCAGGTTAACGATTAGAGGAGTGCCACACGCGGTTAAACTACTTCGTATATTACTTGTGGGCCGAGCGCTCAAATATGTGCGAAGTGCTCTATGCTGTGCAGCTTGAGACGCTAGAGAAAACGATTCAGGGCGGTAGACAAGTCTAATAATTATGTCCGGTTTAGAAATTAGAACAGCCTCGAGCGGTACTTGGCCAAATTCCCCCACCCCTAGATTCGTAGCTAAATTATTGAATCCAACAAGATTCATGATGTCATCAACAAGGCTGGGACCACCCATTGAGAAACCGTTAGAATCATAAACCAGGGCGGTGGGCCGCGCTCGTTCGGCAACCCGATCCGTAAGCGCCTCCAATCTTTCGTCCATATCCCTCAGAATTGCCTTCGCACGAGCCTCAACCTCCAAGATTTTTCCAACACGAATAAACGTAGTGTGCACATCCTGTATGGCTTTTGGATGCTCAACTTCCAGAACTGGATATCCGAGTTGGCGCAAAATCGTCTTAGCGAATCCAGTGGTGTGCCGTCCCATAAGAACAAGATCGGGGTTAAGGGCAATAATTTCTTCTGCTTCACCATAATTGATGTGTAATCCTTCAGTCATATGGGCAAGCGATGATTCTTCTGGGTCAGCCGCCAAGAAACTCACCGATAGAAGTCTTGACCGGTCCAACAGAAGAAGAGCCATTTGATCAGTGCATAGGTTCGTAGAAACGACACGGTCAGCTGCTAGCACATCGGCGTTAGATACAACTAATATTTTCAACGTAATGAAAAGCGAAAATAATAATAACCGCGTCCAGAGCATCATATATCCTATCCGCCGAATCTGAGTCGGAGACCCGCATATACCGCGATTCCCGGAGCGGAAAATCCTAAAACCTCTTGATATTTTTCGTCAAATAGGTTCTCAACACGCCCAAGAATCTCTGCGTCTTCATTTAGAGCAAAGGACAAAACCAAGTTGGCCAACAAGAACCCATCAAGCTTAGTTCGTTCTTCCGGTGTCCGGAAAACCAGTTCCACATCATCCATCGCTCCATTGTAGTCGAGACCGGCATTAACCTGGATTCCAGCTTCCTTCCAATGGTAAGAGACATCAAAACTAGCAACGTGCTTTGGACGCCTCACTTCTTGTAATCCGTCGGCTTCTTTGGCATTTGTCTGAGTGTACGAGGCCGCAATTGTGAGGTGGCCCACTGGCTCGTATCGAGCTGAAAATTCATACCCCTTCCGGGGGCTGATGCCTAAGCGGTTGCGCGCAGTGAAAGGAAATACGGAAAAATCGGTGTAGATTTCATCCCTGAGATCGGTCTCAAAATACGTCATAGACATGGTCAGGCGATCGTCTCGAAATAAATGATCTATACCAATATCCCATCCCGTAGAAATTTCAGGACTGAGATCGGGATTACCCACGAATTTCGAAGGATCAAAACCAAACATTTCAAAAAAATTAGGCGCCGCCACGCCAGTTCCATAGCTTCCCCTCAGCTTAGTTCCCGATCCGTGGTCCTGCCAGGCCGCAGTAAACCGATAGGTAGTTTTGTCTTGAAACAAATCATTCTTATCGAAACGAAGTGCCGCCGACATGAACAACTGCTTAGCTATGTTGAGGCGATATTCTGCGGCATAGCCCCAGAAATCAGTAGTCTGCTGGTGCACAGCGGAATCGCTTGACACCGGAAGGTTTTCGAAATCTTGATACTCGTACTCGGCCAATCCGGTCAGGGAATGATTAAGATGTTTGTTGGTTGACTCAAGTATTAACGTAGACTCATATTCTATATCAATCTTTTGGCCCCTATTCCCAAATTGTAACTTTTCATCCTCAATAGTGTCATTGGAAGAGTCTATAATAGATATTGAAGCTGAGTGCCTCCAATTACCTTCAAGTAACGATACGGTGCTGCTTACTCGACCATATATCCTTTTTGTGTTGCGCAGGGAATTGGAGTCAACAAGCCAGCCTTGTGTGGGAGATAGAAAATCAAAGTCTTGCGCATCCTGATGCGAGACTGCTTCTACGTAACGTCCCACAAGAGTGAATTCCAATTGTTCCGATACACTTAGTTTGCTGGTTAGGTGTAAAGATAGGTTTTCGTAACCATCAGGCTCCACCCCTTCTGGCGCAACCGATATTCCGCGACTATCCAGACGAGCGACCGAAACGGTATAGCTAACGGCCGCATTTCCTCCACTAAGGGCCGCCGTTGCTAGAGAGGTGCCAAATGAACCGACCTCCAATGCGCCCGACAAGACTGCCGCATCAGCCCCTCTTCGAGTACGGATATTGATTACTCCGCCTATCGATTCGCTGCCATAAAGAACACTTTGTGGTCCCCGCACCACTTCGACCCTCTCTACATTAACACTAAGAAGATTGGAAAAATCGAACTCGGAGTTATTGAACGGATCACCAGCCTCAATACCATCAATCAAAACCAACGTATGGTTAGCCTCCGCACTCCGCAGTCGAACCTGGGTTTGCCCCCCCATGGGGCCATTGCGGCTGACTGAAACACCCGGCAGATCTCGCAACACATCTGATACAAACAAGGGTCGACGGCGAGCAAAATCATCATGGTTCAAAACATCAACAGCACTTCCAACCTGGGAGAACGGCAATTCAGTCAATGACGCAGTGACAATTATTTCATCCGTTTCATTTAGTCCGCCATTTTGGGCGTTAGCAGCTTTATGTGCCATAAACGCAACAGCGACCAACAACGCAGCGAGTTTTCTTGCCATTACAATCTTCCAGCCCTTGTTATTGACCTCAACAAATACTGACCGAGGCCGCATATAGTCTACAAATGGAGCTGGGGAACATGATCAACGTCACCTTCCACTCCATCACGGTTGCAACATACTCACGCCACCGCGATCGGAATGCCGCCCCGTCAGTTCGCCCGACAGACGGAAAAGTGACGCTGCGATGGCAGGTCTCCTGGCTTGCGGGTCTTTGCCTTAACCGCCGGCCTTCCCAGGAGTTACCTCCCAGTGGCACGCGGAGACGGAAGGCTAACCGCTCACAGTTGCGGGGACAGCTCCGGAATAAAACCGGATTCCCTCTTCGGCCGTAACGCATGTAGCGCCATTGGCACCATCACTGATACAAAATTGAGGGAAGCAGCCCTAGCCTGTCAAGGCCTAAGGCCCCAGAACTGGAACTCTCGCATTATAATCACCAAATAATCACCAAATAATCACCAAAAAATTATTTCCCAGACTCGAGGGATATCACTTGGTTGCACAGCGGTTTACTGTTGTTACGACTACATTAGAACCCAACTTTCCCCTAGGCTTGAATCAAGTACAAACATAACATTCGAAACAAGGAGCTCGTTTTTCATGAAAGCATTGCAGCAGGTCGCTCATGGAGATCCCGCAGAGGTTGTCAAATTAATCGATTTACCAGATCCCCAACCTGGACCTGATGAAATAGTAGTGGAAATAGAAGCTGCAGGACTGCACCTCGCCGACATCAAGAACTTTCTTGGTGATCGTGGGTTCCACCGCCCTGACCTGCCCCGCATTCCTGGTTACGAGGGCGTTGGGATTGTCGTCCAGAAAGGGACTGCAGTTACCCGATTTGGCATCGGGGACAGAGTTTTCCCAGGTATGGGCAAAGGAACATTTTGCCAGCAGGTGTGCCTTTCCGCAGCCGAAGCCATTCCCGCGCCCCAAGGAAGTGCCCAACAACTAGCGCTAATGACTGTCAACGGTACAACCTCCGTGATCCTCCTCGCAGATTATGTTGACCTAAAATCCGGCGATTGGCTCGTGCAGAACGGCGCAAATTCTAACTGCGGTCGCAATATTATTGTTCTTGCAAAGGAAAAGGGTATCAAAACGTGCAATGTTGTCCGTCGTTCTGCACTCTTTGATGAACTCTACGAACTAGGTGCGGACGTTTGCATTAAAGATTGTGATGACCCAGACGAATTTACCGCTACTGTAGAGACGGCTACGGGAGGTGCTAACATCTATCTAGGCATTGATCTTGTGGCTGACAAGGGCACCATGCGCATAGCTCGCAGCCTTGCGAGGGGTGGCACAGTAGTAAATTATGGTTTCATTACTGGAAAGCCATGCCAGATCGAGTTTCACGACTTATTCTTCAAGGATATCAGCCTGGTCGGCATGAGCATGGGAAAAGGTTTGGCACGGCGGAACTCGGACGAAATCCAAGAGGTATATGAAAAACTAGCCGCGTACATTGCCATGGGCAGACTCAAAGCCGCAATCGCCGGCACCTATTCTTTGGAACAGGCCCGTGAAGCTTTCGCCCACGCAGCCCGCACTGGGGAAGACCGCAAAGGAAAGATTATCATCTTACCTAACGGATAGAATAGGGTAAGGAAAAAAACTAATATATGTATTGCTTGCAACCTCAAAGGATTCACTAATGAAGGACCTACCTCTGGCAGAATAGTTATCATGGGGATATATCAATACAACCAGAGTCGAGAGGTGCTGGCATCGGTCCTGTATTAAGTAAAGATATTTCATTGTCTTGATCAATGTGGCTTGGCACCTAACCGATGTTACGTGAGGCCACCCGTAGGTATTCGGAACTCCCGTCTTACGGAGATAAGATAGAAATAAATTAAGAATACAAGTGGAAGTGAACTTATTTCCAAGAGCTGTTCTGTTGCGATGTGTGCGGCGGCGTTAGGCTACCAGTATTCTATCTGACAAGAGGCATGTACACGATGAAGGGATTAATCCAGGAGGCATATGGGCCTCCAGATAAAGTAGTCAAGCTTGTTGAAATGCCTGAGCCAACACCTGACATAGACGGAGTCGTTGTCGAGGTTGAGGCCGCTCCAGTGCATCTCGCAGATCTTAAATTTATCAACGGCGAAGAAGGATTCCGTTGGTTTGACATGCCACGGTATCCCGGTCACGAAGGAATAGGTACTGTTGTTGCTAAAGGAAGCGATGTTAGCCAATTTGATATAGGCGACCGAGTATTTCTGCCCATTGCTTGCGGATCTTATCGTCAGCGCCTCGCGGTGCCAGCGTCACCATGCATACCTGCCCCTGAGGGAGATGCACAGCAACTCTGTTTGACCAGTCTTAATGGCATGACCGCATACATTCTATTGAAGGATTTTGCTCCCTCCGAGCCTGGGTCCTGGGTTATCCAGAATGGTGCAAACTCTTCCTGTGGACGTTATTTCATCTCCATGGCTAAGGCAAAAGGGTTACGAACAGTTAATATTGTGCGCCGCAACGAGTTGATAGATGAGCTTAAAGAAATTGGAGCTGACATCGTTTTAGTAGACTCAGGAGATCCTGACCATATGGCCGCTCAGGTCAAAGCTGCTACTGGTAACGCGGAAGTGAAGGTAGGCATCGACTGTGTTGCCTCAAGTGCTACCGCCACCATAGCGCGCTGCCTTAGCAAAAACGGGACAGTCATAAGCTATGGTTTTATGACAGGCGAAAACTGTCAAATCGCCTTTCAGGACTTGTTTAATAAGGGTGTTCGGCTAGTGGGGATGAATATGCATACAAATCGCAGCGAAGCCGAGCACCGTAAAGTTCATAGACAACTCTCCCAATGGATAGCAAAAGGCACCATGAGCGCCACAATTGCTGCTGCATATAACCTTAGCAAGAGCCAGGACGCATTTGCTCACGAACTCAAGACTGGCCCAGAACGGAAGGGCAAAATCGTCATATTACCGAACGGGTAAATACCGCGGTTTGCTCTTCCTATTAGTAAGGATATATAGGCGTACTGCTCAAACAAATGATTTATTTCAATCCTCACAAGGTGAAGGACAGCCTACGCCATTCTCAAAGCGGAAAATTCACTGGATTTGCTCATGTACTGTTGTAAAGCAAACACCTACTCTTCGGACTCGACCATCTCATAAACCTCAACTACGTGTCCTGTCGGGGCACGCATGAGCATCTGCATAGACTTGCCCGTTCGGGAAGGCCCGTATGGCTTGATGATCTCAACGCCATGTTTGATAGCACGGTCATATACATCGCTGATTTCCTTACCCATATGCACGAGCACGATTCCGCCATAAGCCGTTCCAGTCTTGGGCATATTAACGGAGGGAAAATCCGGATCGCCCTCAACCATTAGCAAAGCTAACATGGCCCCGTTTTTAGAGGTGAACGTTGCAAAATAGTTGGTTGCATCCTCGGTCCATCCAAGGGGGCTGGAAAATCCAGTCCGCGGGTCTGGATCACCGCCATAGGAAAATCCCATAACGTCCCTCCAAAAAGTGATTGATGGGTTCAGGTCAGCTAACCGTGCAAGAACCGTAGTGCGAATCAATGTGGCGTAACCTTCGTCTTGTGCGGAAATATTCTGTGCCGGAAGAATGAATGCCAAAACCGCTGCCATAAGTTTTTTCATGATTAAAATTCCTTTGTTCTTACCTCATCTTCTTGACTCAAGCATTTGAGGAGACGGAAGTAGGATAAACGCGCTATAAATAAGCTATGGCTAATATAGTTGGTACTCAAATCATACCTACTGCAACTCACTGGGGCGCATATCGGGCCAAAGTAAAGGATGGTTCGATTGTCAGTATCACGCCCTTTCCGGGAGACCCTGATCCATCGCCAATCGGCCGAGGAATGCCGCAAGCCATCACAGATGACTTGCGTATCGGTAAACCAATGGTTCGCAAGGGATGGCTCGAGCACGGACCACATGAGGACGCAACCGATACCAGGTTGCGCGGTGGCGAACCATTCGTCGAAATAGACTGGAATACTGCGCTAGGACTTGTGGCTTCTGAACTCTCCAGAGTTAAAAGAAATTTTGGTAATTCGTCAATTTATGCCGGATCATATGGCTGGGCATCTGCCGGACGTTTTCACCATGCCCAAAGCCAGATGCGTCGGTTTCTTAATATGTTCGGCGGTCACACATATTCAATGAACACTTATAGCTCGGGTGCGGCGGAGGTAATTGTCCCCCACGTGGCGGGCCCTTTTGACGAACTATGCTACCAAGCCAATACCACCTGGGGGACCATCGCTGCCAATACTCAGCTTCTGGTAGCATTCGGGGGTATTGCTTTAAAGAACGCACAGGTGCATGGAGGAGGTATAGGTCGTCATGCTGCACGTGACGCCTTACAAGATTGCAAAAACAAGGGTGTTTCATTCGTTAACCTAAGTCCGTTGCAAGGTGATGTAGATGCATTCCTAAGCGCCCAGTGGCTAGCTTTGCATCCCAATACAGATGTAGCAGTAATGCTTGGGCTCGCTCACACCCTGGTTAGCGAAAACCTTCATAACGAAGAGTTCCTCAGGCGGTATTGCGTCGGTGCGGACCGTTTTGTTTCCTATTTGATGGGAAAAAAGGATGGCACCGTGAAAGATGCCGCTTGGGCAGCAAGTATCTCCGGACTAAATGAGGAGGAGATTAGAAGTCTTGCCCGACGCATGGCTGCCAAGCGCACCTTAGTGACTGCAAGCTGGTCTCTGCAGAGGGCCGACCACGGCGAACAAACATATTGGATGCTAATCACCCTGGCAGCGATGATTGGTCAGATTGGCCTTCCAGGTGGCGGGTTTGGTTTTGCTTACGCCGGCGCCTCTGGGGTTGGTAACCCGGGTACTCCTGTCCACCCACCGACGGTCCCTAAACCACCTAATCCAGTGCATACCTTCATTCCTGTGGCGAGAATTTCAGACCTATTGCTACATCCTGGTGAGACGTTAAACTACGACGGTGAGACTCTAACCTATCCAGACATCAAGCTAATCTATTGGTGTGGCGGTAACGTGTTTCACCACCACCAGAATCTTGGTCGACTAGTAAAAGCCTGGCAACGTCCTGAAACTGTTGTCGTCCATGAAGCGTGGTGGAATTCCATGGCACGTCATGCCGACATCGTTCTACCGGTAACCACAACATTCGAGCGAAATGATCTTACTGGGACTGCACTCGACACCCATCTCTTGGCCATGCACAAAGCGATTGAGCCATTTGGTGAGGCACTTAACGACCATGATATATTCGCAGGTTTGGCCCAGCATCTGGGCTTTGACAAGGAGTTCACCGAGGAGCGTTCAGAAACTGATTGGATTAAATGGCTATATGATGAAGTTTGCGAGCGCGCGTCAAATCTAGGAATAAACACATCCGACTTCGATACTTTCTGGAAGGATGGCTCCCTGCGGTGGCCGGAACATCCCCAACGCATTGCCCTCTCGGATTTTCGCAGCGACCCTATAAGTTATCCTCTACAAACCCCATCAGGAAAAATCGAACTCTTTTCCCAAGAGATAGAGAGTTATGGCTACCCCGACTGCCCTGGACATGCTACTTGGCTAGAACCCAGGGAGTGGCTTGGCTCTTCTGCACATAGCGGTAAAGCCCTACATCTAATTTCAAATCAGCCCAAAACTCGTCTGCATAGTCAATATGACAATGGCGGCTTCAGCCAAGAATCAAAAGTCTCGGGCCGGGAGCCGGTCCAGATAAATGCAGATGACGCTGCTGCTCGTGGTATTGTCGACGGCGACGTGGTTCGTTTGTTTAATGTGCGCGGATCTTGTCTCGCTGGAGCGGTTATAACAAATGATATCAGAGCGGGGGTGGTACAGTTATCCACTGGCGCTTGGTTCGATCCCGAAACACCAGGAGATCCAGGGGCGATGTGTGTCCACGGCAACGCCAACACCCTAACCTCAGATCACGGTACGTCTAACTTAGCTCAGGCCTGCAGCGCCCAGTCCTGTCTCGTCGAAGTCGAAAAACTTACAGGTGACCTGCCTCCAGTGAAAGTATTTAAACCACCAGTCGTAATTAAGCGCTAGCGTACTTGAATACTTAGGTCGCATCTTAGTGAAATTATATAGGTAGACTCTGCTTTAATTGGTGAGACTTTCTCGTCCGCCGCCTATGTAAAACTAATATTAGCGCCCAAATCATCGCCGTTGCTAAGGCTAGTGATAGGCCCCAACCAACTCCCCGAGAGAGCACGGTAAAATGGAGTACAGGCAGCGCGAAATACATGCCTAGAACCGCCCGCAAAGCGCTAGCCATCGTAACCGCTGTAATCACTCCGCCATGACGCAGGTGAAGAACTACCGCAAGGCTAGAGAAAGTAATTGGAAAAGTCGCGGCAAAACCAGTGCCCACTGGACCCATGGCCTCGCTTGCAGTCACGACTGCAGCAACAAAACACCCTACGACCAGAGAACGGAGAGGCAAATCAAACCAGCGGCGTTTAACCACAAGCACAGGCACCTCCAAGGACAGGGCCGCCCTGGTCAACCGGAAACACAACATTAATACAGCTAGATTCATGGCCGCCGCCGGTAGAAACGTGAATTCCACTAGTCCTATAGGAATAGCAAACAGTGTCCATACGACTAGAGCACCTCCAAGCGCTATAAAAGCACTGGTGCGCGTTGCTAGTGTAACCAGGGCGACCACAAAAGGCGCACCGGCGCTCATACTAGCAAAACTATTGAGTGCACTAGCAGCTACAAAGTCTGCTTCCGCCTCTAGGGCCAGCATGGCATATGCCGGTCCAGCTGATACTGGAAAGGCGGCGAACAAGGCACCCCAGAAGGGGCCACTGCGTTCGGCAATATAAGTCGCCGCCACAACAACAATTGCGGTAGAAACCACCTTAACGAGGAGATAGGCCCAGAAGAGATCCAAATTACTAGCTACACAATCTTTTCAAATTGGTTAAACGCATTTATGTAATTACCTTTTCATACATACGGTAAGTTTTGTAAATACGTCCGCCGATCTCTGAGAGTGAGTGTATCGTCGGCTTGTTATCTTCCAATACCCAGCTCATTTCAGATACCGGCATATTAAGCTTTAGTGAAGAATCCCTAATAGCTCCGATGACTAATAGTGCTAGCACCGAACCAAGGGATTTATTCCTAAATCGGGGCAACACTCCCATAAACGGCACCCGTGTGCGGGATGACCAACTTCTCCTGGTCATCACACGCCACATCAATCTTAGCCAGCCGACTGGCCACAATCTCCCCTCAAGATCAGCTATCATTTCGTTCAGATCTGGTAATGCCACGGCCATCGCCGCTGGTTCACCTTCGTAGTATGCAAACCATACTAATTCTGGAATCAGCAGCGGTTTCATCTCGCGAGCCATATGACTAAAGTCCGCGTCTGTCAGCGGGATAAATCCCCAGTTGTCGGCCCAAGCAGCGTTAAAGATGTCAAAAAATGTTCGAATATCCGCATCGTATCGCTGCGGATCTAAATGCCGGACCTCGTATTTCTCGTTAGTGCTAATACTCCGGCGCAACCGTGCCAGTTGTGGTGGCACCGCAGTATCCATAGGGACCAAGAAGGCAAACAAGTCGGTGACCTTTGTAAAACCTGCATCCTCAATTAGTGTCTTATAGTAGGGCTGAGCATGACCCATCATCATCTTGGCTGGGCTCATGAAACCATCCACAAGCAAACCTGACTCCTCGTTAATGTTCAAGGAAAAGGGCCCAATTGCGTTTTTCATACCCTTTTTCCTCAACCAGGACAGAGCAGTTGCAAACAAGGCATCCGCAACGGATTTATCGTCAACGCACTCAAAAAACCCGAAGAAGCCAGTAGAGTCTTGGCGAAGCTCAAGATGGGTATGGTCTATCTGGGCTGAAATCCGTCCTGCCAGCCTCCCGTCCTTTTCAGCAATCCACTGACACGCTTCACCGTGGGTAAACCAAGGATTTTTTTCAGGATTTAGTTGGTCCTTCACCATCATACGTAATGGTGCGACCCAAGCTGGATCGTGTCCCTGACAAAGCGAGGACACATCTAGAAAGTGTTGCAGGTCTGCCTTAGATCGGACTTCCCGCACAGTAATAGATGATTCGTTTTGTGCCATGACATTCAGTAGGTGCGTTGATGCCGTGTAAATACTCCGACCAAGCAATTAGCCGAGCACATAATTAGGAAAATAACGCTTTGCGCCGTCAGACATATTGGTCTGTTTGAAAGAACTCTGCGATAGATGGTTAAAATGTAGCATGATATTACTAGTTCATTATGATCAGTGAAAAGTGCTGTACAGTGAAACACTATACCTAGACGGAAGCCATCTCGCGACGACGTTGAGTTGGGTTCGCCGGTGGTGGCCAGTTTGGCGTCAATTCGGCTACATAGGGATATGTTTTCGCTACATCCTCGTCGTAGCCTAAATTGAATACCGTTGCACTATGCGGACGATCCTTAATGGCGTCGTACAAGGTCCCAGAAATCCTATCCCACAAGAAATTTGTAATACCGTAGTTGCCAGTTTCGTTGTGATAGTGATGTGACATGTGAAGGCGCTTTACTCGTTTGACCCAATTCCATGCAGGCGCATACCCGAGGTGTTGGATACAATGGATAAATTCGTAAAAGCAGGTTTGGAGTACACCCGTAGCTAAGGCTGCTGCCATACCAGCCCAACCTGCTAAGGCATACCCAACGGGCATAGTAGCTAATGCTACCGTCGGTAGAGTTGTATAAAGAGCACCAAAAAGTATCTTTAGGTTGTTTGGATCAGAGTGGTGGTCGTAGTGGATTCTCTTCCACACAGGCGCTGTCACTCTTGATCTCCACATCCACTGACTGTGAAGAACAAACCGATGCAGAAGATACCATACGGCCGGATATATTAGGAGCGTGGCCACAACGGATAGGCCCAAGCTCACTAAAATAACTTTCCCATTGGCAAAAGCCCAAACAGCATAAGTTCCTGTTACCAAAGCCAACGCTAAATAACAGGCGATGGCGTAGTATTGGAAATAAGCAACCGCGAGCTCTCGGATGTTCATACGATCAAGGTAATAATTACGATCGGACCAGAATCCAGTCTTAATTGTCATCCAAGGTATCCCTTTGAAGCCTTCATAGAACAGGCCTATCAAAAAATGATGTTAAACCTACCAATACAAACGCTGGCTATACCCTATTAAGCCCCTGTATGTTCTAAGTTTATCACAATCCACAAACCAATGGTGGCGAAAAGAAAAAGCGGCAGCCACGCAGCCGCGAACGGCGGTAACGCGCCGAACTGCCCCATTGCCAGCAGGATGTTATCGGTGACAATAAAGAGAAAACCGAGCGAAATGCCCCACACTATAACCATAACAGTACTACCTGATCTATGGTGGGCAAAAGCGGCAATCGCCGCCAATAAGGGCATCAGAGCTAGCACTACTGGGCCGGCAATCTTACGCTGTAACCATGTGCTATAGTAGTACTCGGGGCGACTTCCCATAGACAACTCCTGGCTATAGTGTTCAAGTTCATCAAAAGTTAGCTCATTAGGTGGGTTAGCCAACTTATGAAAGTCATCTGGCTTTAGTTTTGTAACCCACTTTGCCCCCCCTGCAACATCGCCACTACCTCCCACGCGTTTCACTTCAAATAAAGTGTAGCTATCTGCTTCCCAGATCGCGAGTCGAACGTTCACAATGTTGACGATCTGACCACTTCTATTTTTTTCAAATATACGCACGTCATTTAGTACCGAACCATTGCGCATAACGTGACCAACTCGAATCACGTTTTCATCCTCAATCACCCAATTACCCTTGCCTGTAAGAATTACACCGTCGGCCTTATATCCTGTGTTTTTCCAATCCTCCAATTCAGAGTTAAAACGAACCACCACATAGTCGGAAAATAGGAATAGAAAAACAGCGAGGACCGCACCTACTGCTATCAATCCACCGATGAGGCTAAGGACTGAACGTCCAGCAGCCCGCATAACCACAATTTCACTGTTTCTTGCCAAGACGACTAGGGCCGTCAGCGCGCCCAGCAATCCTGCGAGGGGCGCAACAGTTTCAATAAGGGATGGTATGCGGAGAAAAATATAACGCAAGAGGGAGGCGACAGGCGGCCCTCCGCCCTCAATAACTGCATCGGCGTTGGCTAGTACGTCCAGCATCTGCAAGAAAGCGACCAACCCAAGCAGAAGCGCCATAAAACGCAAAAGGAACGCTTTAATCAAATACCTAGACAGCAACATTTATCAAGCCCACCAGTTCCGAACTGCATTCATTACATTGTCAACAAACGAAGACCATTGAGCTTCCATTTTCTGCAGTGGTGTAGGGCCGGCCCGGACTTCCGTCCTGATAAACAGATACGTCGTTGCAATGATAAAAATGAAAAAAGGCACCCATAACGCCGGCTCTGCTCTAATTCCACCCACGGATGCATAGGCTTCACTGAATTCTAATACTTTGTGGTACACCACCAGCACTAAAAGTCCGATCACTAAGCCAAACGACTTACTTGTGCGCCGAGTCATAATACCAAGTGGAGCAGCCAATAACGGCAAGAACAATATGGACAAGGAAAAAACAACGCGACCGTGCAATTCTGCTGCCACTGCGTCTGGAGCAATCTGAAGTTCCGGTCTAACCGCTATCATTTCTGAAGCGTTTTGACCAAACTGATCTCGATCAAGATTCTCCATGTAGCCTCGCCAGAGCTCACTAATAGTCAACTCACGCTCATCACCACCTCGCATTCGAAAGCGGACCAAGTCCTCCAGATTCAATGGCCAATCGAACACATCAAAAGTTAAGGAACCACGATAGCTTTCACCAGGCGCCCACTCGGACCGGGCACCATCATATAACCGCAAGCTGGATTGACCATCGGGGCCACCGGTAATAAGTTCACCGCGCTTTGCGGTAAAAGTAATAATCTTACCATCCTCGTCCTGCCTGTGCGCGAACACTCCATAGAGCTCTCTTCCTGCCCCACGGGATTGTTCAACCCTGAGTGTATATCCATTAGGGAGATCCATGAACACACCTTCGCCAATACCGGATTCAATTACACCACTGGTTACATTAAATAAAATAGTGCGGTAAGCATAACGGCTGAAAGGTTGCAAATATCCGACTAATATCAAATTGAACATCACCATCAGCAGAGCCAACAGAACGGCGGGCCGGATAAAACTCGACAACCCTATCCCAGTAGACTGTATAGCATCTAGCTCCGCCTGTGCCGACAATCTCCGAAATGCGAGTAACACGCCTAGAAAGAGTGCCGCCGGCAATGCCAAGCCTATATAATGAGGGATCAGATTAAACAGCATTTGGAAAACAACAAGGGTCGACACACCATTGCCAACAGCTATATCAAGTAATCTTAGCAATCTTTCTAGTATTAGAATGACTGCCGCAACCAATAGTGTCACAAGCAGTGTCGGGAATATAAGTTTCAGTAAATATCTATCGAGCGCCTTAAGCATCGATCCCGCTCTGTACCAGATTTTCGAGTACGTTTCGCTGCAACAAATTATTATTAGAGGCTTCTGTACAGATAATAAACTAGCCCCACCACGTTGTAGATACACCTCTTTAGTTAACAACAAGATGGAGCGAATAGGATAGGTCGTCAAATCAAAGCTTTTGCAACAATATTAACCACTTCGAACAGATCAATCGCGAGGGAAAAAGTATATTGGCCAACGGCCCTATCGCCATACTCAGTAACCAGCTGAGCACCCGCAACAAGGAGAATGATGACTGGATTCGGCCCCATCTTTCCGAATACCAGAGAGTTATACACTATCCTGTGGAGTCGGCTGAAGAGATTCCTGTTACTCTTGAATACTGCGCAGAACGAGGCGCAGACACCATAGTAATTGACGGTGGCGACGGCACTGCGGGTGCTGTATTTTCAGCACTACTCAATCTCAAACCATACAGCACTCTTCCCGCACTTGCTCTGCTTCCGTCAGGAAAGGCTAACATGAGTGCCGCGGCACTATCACTTGCTGGCAATAGAGACAAAGCGTTGCAAACCCTGTTCAAGCATCACCGCGACGACAACCTTGTGCATCACGTCCGTGAAAACCCAATACTAAGGTTAGTTCAAAGGCCGGATAGTCAGCCTATTTTTGGGACTTTCTTCGGAACTGCAGATGTCGTCGAAGGCATTCTATATTGCCGCAACAACATTTATCCCCTCAACATGCCTGATGCTTTATCGCATGCCGCGGCTATAACAGTACTCTTCTGGCGCACCTTAATAGGTAAACCTAGCAAACACAGCTCCTACAACATTAGGTGGGACGACAAAGCAGAGGAAAAGGACGGCTTATTCAAGCTCGTGACAGTAACCACCCTGCCAAAACTTTTACTTGGTGTAGTACCGTTTCCAACTGCCAAGGACGGGCCAATGCATTTCTTCAGCCTAGATACCGGTGCAGAAGCTATATTTCGCTTCATACCCGAGTTATTAAAAGGAAAACTAGGTTCTAACAAACCCGTTAGAGGACAAACCTCGCGCCGCACCAGATCTCTCAGTCTGACTTTTGATGGAGCTTATACGCTTGACGGGGAACTTTACAAAACAACCAACGAGCAAACATTGCAAATCTCAGCAAACCAATTACTAAAGTTCGTAAAATGGCAAACCTCATGACGCCGTTGACGCAAATCATAGCTACCGAAGTTGCAAAAGAAACATTTCCTAGTGCGCTGGCGATGGCCGATCACCTCAAACAGCATCACGGCGATGTAGTGGAGGCCATCATCCTCTATGGATCCTGCTTACGCCAACGCATGGATAACGAACTCCTAATGGACTTTTACGTCATAGCCTCAGGGTACCGGAAAATTCATAAGAATAACTTGTCAGCGTTAATGAACTGGCTTCTACCACCAAATGTTTATTATCACGAAATACCGTTCGAAAACCGAATTGTCCGTGCCAAGGTTGCCATTATTAGCCTAAACCAATTTATTGGAGGCAACACCCCTAAGTCATTCTCACCGCTTTTCTGGGCGCGTTTTTCTCAACCGACAGCCATTCTGTACGTGCGCAACAACAGTATTCGGAGGCGCATCATTTCATCGTTTGCAACTGCAGTTACAACCCTTCTCAACAAAACAAAACCTTTGCTGCGCAACCAATCATCTTGGCGGGAGTATTGGGTTAGGGCCTTTACAGAAACCTATCGCAGCGAACTTCGACCGGAAAATCCCGATCGACCGGCAAGTCTCGTAGATGCAACCTTTTCCCGCTATAAAAGGGTTGCAGAAGCAGCGCTCATTAGTGATACCTCCGTCCTTACCGAGCCAGATGGAAACCTCACCATAAGTGTTTCAGAAACGACCCGCCATATTTCTCTCGTCGCATGGACCTTCAGGCGTGCACAAGGCAAGGTTTTAAATTTTTTGAGACTAATCAAAGCCGGCTTCACATTCAGCGGTGGTCTTGATTATCTGGCCTGGAAAATAGAACGCCATTCCGGCGTAAAGGTGACAATAACTGACGCCCAACGAGCTAATCCAATTTGGTCTGGGTTACGCCTATACCTAAAAACAAAAAAACGTGGGGCTTTCCAATAGGGTCGATCGCAAGAAATCGTAGCCGCTCAACAAATCTCATCCAGCAGCGGCGCGTCGAGGCGTTCGGGACGCTGGTAACAGATTCAACCTGGATGCAACTTGAGAGAACGCAGCTACAATATTATCAATCTGTGTACGTGTATGAGATGCACAAAGGCTACAACGTAAGAGCGTATAATTATGGGGTGTTGCAGGCGGCAATGCCAAATTAACATAAACGCCGGCCTCCAACAAACCACGCCAAAATGCCACACCAGTTTTCTGGTCTCTCGCAATTACGGCAACTACAGGGCTTATTTCACCCCCGATCTCGAGGCCGAGATCCTTCAAACCTTGATGAAGAGTCTCAGCATTGCGCATCAACCGAGTGCGCAATGCTCCACCATTATGTATCAAGTCCAATGATGCCTTTGCCGATGCCACCACCGATGGCGGTAAGGATGCGGTGAAAATATATGGCCGGCAGACCAACCGCAGTAAATCAAACTGATCATGGTCGGAAACACAGAATCCACCAACGGTGCCAACGCTTTTTGAGAAAGTGCCTATGACAAAATCGACATCCTCCTCAACCCCTTCTGCTTCCGGCAAACCTCTGCCATATTGCCCCAGCACACCAAGAGAGTGCGCCTCATCACTTAATAGATATGCATCGTGTCTCTTCTTGACTTCAACAATATCCTTAAGAGGTGCCCTATCACCGAGCATGCTGTATATACCTTCGATCACTACAAGCTTATTACCAGGCTTATTCGCAAGACGAGCTAACCGCTTATCTAGGTCCGCAGAATCGTTGTGTTTGAACCGTATAATCTGTGCTTGGCCCATACGCACACCGTCATAAATACTAGCGTGACAGTCGGCATCCATAAGGATGTAATCCTCAGGTCCAACCAATGTCGATAGAATACTTAGGTTAGCCAGGTAACCAGTAGAGAATACAATAGCATGTTTCTTGTTTAGAAAATTGCACAGCGCCGCTTCCAGATCACTATGCCCAGCGTAAGTGCCATTTGCTACACGACTACCAGTCGTTCCCGTACCTCCCGCCTCCAGCGCTTCGTGAGCAGCCTTGAGGGCTTCTGGTGCAAAGGTCAGACCAAGGTAATTGTTTGTGCCAGCAAGGACAGTCTGGCGCCCGTCAATGATCGCTTCTGTCTGTGATATGACAGCATCCATACGCACCTGAAAAGGGTCCGCCCCCCCGTCCCCAAATAGTGATTCGCGCTGCTCTTGAATATGTGCAAATCGTTCGAACAGATCAGCCATGCTCGTCCTTCATTATTTCTATTATGGCTGCAGACAGCTGCCCGACATTTTCAATGTCTGGCAAAATGTTGAGGGGAACGGATATGTCTAAACGGTCCTCAACATCAGCCACAAACTCCATAACTATAAGTGAGTCAAAGCTCAGGTCTTCTGTAAACCTAGTAGACTCACTCAGCTCCACCCCGGTCTTATTGAATGACCCCAACACCCCCAGAATCGCCGCGAGAACGTCCTCTGACGGGCCGCCACCATCCTTATCAGGCATTAACCGAGACCACCCTTCCTAGCATCGCAAACCAAGAAAAACCTCGGTTTAACGCACCCACTCCTTATTCAAGTCATTGTTCTAAAGGGATTTAAAGGGATTTTACAAGTAACTTTACAGGTAACTTTTCAACATATTTTGTGAACAGTACCAATTTACTGTATTTTTAAAGCCATTATCTATAGACCATTTCGGGGTCCACCCGGGAACATCAGGGCCTCGTCCCACCCAGTCAGAATGCAAGATTTCAGGGACTTTTCCTAGATTAAGCATAGTAGAGCGGCGGAGAAGCAGACCCGCAAAGCTGCCGGCCAGGCCAGCTACCCAGACAAAGCCATTAGGTAATTTGATTATTTTCGGCGATTTTCCTACCGCAGCACCAGCAGCCTCTGCGACATCCTGCCAGCTATGCCCTTCCTGGCGTGCATCCCTAAGCTCAATGGGTTCCAGCGAGCTCTCTGTCAATTGCAAAGACCTAATAACGGCCGCCGCTACGTCATCAGCATGGACCAAAGAAAGGCGTGCGTTGGCAACCGCTGGTACTAGAACAAGCCCCGCGGCCGCCATCTTAAAAATCCCCAACGTTTCGATGTCTCCCGGTCCATAGACTACCGGTGGGCGGAGAACGACAGGCCTGAGATATTTCTTAAAATTAGTTAAAGCCTGTTCCCCCGCGCGTTTACTGGCACCGTAAGACGAGAGTTTCGGTTCCCTCGCTGCCAAAGAAGACAAGTACACAAAGCGCAGGCCTTTGCGCTCTCGAGCTGCGGCCTCGGCTAGCGCGCGAGTACCATCTCGGTTGACTGAAAGAAACTCAAGCCGAGATAGAGACTTAATGAGGCCTGCGCAGTGAACAACACTATCCACGCCCTTAACCAGTCGACGAAGCGCTCCATCATCGCTAAGACTCCCATTCACCCAGGTTATCTCAGCATCATCGATCGTCTTTGGATCACTCTGACGACTTAGAGCCTTCACTTTGTATTTCTGCTGGATTGCGCACCGCAATACATGGCGACCTATAAACCCGGTAGCGCCAGTCAATGCGATCGTACTTCCCTCTCGCATAATGCTATCTATTGACTCTCATTACCCTGACAAATCAAGCTGGGTGATATCGCCTGCCTCGTAATTAGCCTTGGCCTTGCTGCGAGCAAGTTTGCCGGACGATGTTTTGGGAAGACTGCGAGGAGGTACCATTATTACCTCACAGAGGAGCCCCACTGTGTCATGAACTTCTGAGCGTATGCTTTCGGAAAAACTTCGGCGCTGGTCTGCCGTACCTATGCGGCATTGTACGAGAATGGTCGGGTGTTCAGCGCCATCATCATCCGTTAGGGTTATAGCTGCACTATCACCTGATCGTACCCCATCCATATGCTCTACCGTCCACTCAATGTCCTGCGGCCAGAAATTCCGACCATTTACAATCATCATGTCCTTGGCCCTTCCGACAATAACCAGTTCATCTTTGCTGAAATATCCGAGATCGCCAGTATCCAACCAGCCATCAATGATCGCTCGTTCGGTGGCAACCGCATCGTCATAATATCCCTGCATAACGCTGGGTCCCCAAACAAATACGCGACCTATTTCACGGTCATTTAGAGCATTTCCGTTCTCATCTCTAATTTCAACTTTGTGGTTTGGCAGAACCTTTCCGCATTTGACAAAACTACGACCCACAGCAGACCCGTCATCCGGGATCACCCTTGCCCTGTGCTCTTCTGCTAAGGCCTTTTTGGATATATAATCCTGCTGCATGCCTGTTCCAGGAATAGAAAAACTGACGCCCACAACTGATTCTGCAAGTCCGTAACTCGCACAAAAAGCATTTTCCGAAAATCCGAATGGTTCGAATGTCTGCGCAAATTGCAGCATGACCCGTGGCTTTATCATTTCACCTCCGATGCCTGCCACACGCCAACGTGATAGATCAATGTCAAGAGTCCGAGAATCTATTGTTTCAGCGCGCCTTGCGCACAGTTCGTAGCCAAAACTAGGCGCGAAGGATACAGTGCTTTGGTTTTGGCTAATCATCTTGAGCCATGTGAGAGGTCGACGAGCAAAATCTTCCGTAGGTAAATAATCCACAGATGTTTGACTAGTCACAACCCCGAGCATAAAACCGACTAAACCCAGGTCATGATAGAACGGCAACCATGACGCACACCTGTCGCCAACGGCAATCTTAACACCATCACGATTCATACCTACACAATTAGCCATAAGACTTCGGTTGGTGACGGCAACACCTATTGGAAAGCGGGTACTACCAGAGCTGTATTGGATATAACACAAATCATTGGCCCCACCTGGACGCAGTGCTGCTCCAGCACACGGCAGAGCAATAATGTCGTCCCTTGTTCCGCACAATAGCAATCCACTCATATCGGTCTCTTCTTTCACACTCTGCATAAGTTCTTCTGGACCAATCAAGATTCGTGAACCTGAGAGCTTAATCTGTGCCGAAATTTGTTGAATATACGCCTCCCGCCTTCCAAAGGCTGTGGGAACAGGTAACGGTACAGGAATAAAACCAGCGTATTGACATGCAAAAAATAGAACAAGAAAGTCGGACGTGGTCGAAGCCAAGAGAGCAACACGATCCCCGGTTTCAAGTCCCATACCCATCAATCTCCGAGCATGGTCTTTTGCAAAACCGCACAAATCCTTATAGGTCAGAATTTCCGTGAGTTCTCCTCTCGAAGAGTAGAAATTACATCCCGTAGACCCTCTGGCAGCATAGTCGAGGGCATCCGTCAGAGTACCAAAGTCCGCAAGACGTTTGGGTAGATTTGTGTTGTCGGTAGGGGTTGGTGAATTCATCTAGGCTGACTAGTCAGTTGTCGGAACGCGTGAAACAGAACCCGTGTCACAGTTTTTTGGACGCTGGTCAATTCAACCTTTGCAACATTCAGTTTCAAGTACAGCTCTCGCCCGTGAGGTCTCGACTTAAAAGCGGACCGGGTATTTTATTCGTTTATACCATGATAATAGTTTCATCGGGGGACGAAATTAGAATAGTGATAAATGGTGAACTACCACTCCTGGACGTGCAGTGCACAATGAAGAGTGCAGATTTCAAATCTAAGTCTGTTGCTTAACTTTCTATGTTCCATTGGATTCAGGTGCTACTTTTCCGGTCATTAGTATCCTGACCCAAAAGATCCAGCCCATACAGTATGAGCATTTACTTTTTCCTCATACCTATGATTATGTAAAACTTAAGAACTAAATCTAAACTACTAGAGGTAAGTCTCAAACCACAGAAAAACAGCTGGAGAAAGCTAATGGAAATTGATCGTGGATTTGTTCGAATTAAAGAGGGTTTAGTGCATTATCGTAGCTGTGGCGAGAGGAGAAGTAACGGAGGTGCGCCTCTATATATGATACACGCATCACCATCATCATCCATTAATTTGGTGCCGCTAATGTCTGAGTTCGGAAAGAGCCGTAAGGTGTATGCCCCTGACACTCTTGGATTTGGTGATTCAGCACCACCCACGCAGGACGTCCCTAACGCCGACGACTATGCCGACAGTGTGGCAAGAGTAATGGACCAGCTGAAGCTTGATAAGGTCGACATGTATGGCAGCCACACCGGTGCCCATATTGCCTGCGAGTTTGCCATCGCCCACCCAGATAGAGTAAGGCGATTAGCTTTTGATGGAATAGGTATTTTCTCGCCAGAGGACAAAAAAGATTTTTTGGAGAACTATGCACCGGAAATACAGCCGGATGAATTCGGTCGGCAGTTTACCTGGGCATGGCATTTTGTCCGTGACCAAGTCATGCACTTTCCCTACTTCCGCCGGACTCCAGACTTCCGCCGACCTGACGAGGCTATGCCAAGCGCTGAAGCACTCCACACTGTAGTCGTGGAAGTTTTGAAGGGTCTGACAACTTATCATAAGGGATACCGGGCGGCTTTCCGGCACCCCGACCGTGAGCGTTTGCCGCTACTCACAGTTCCAACACTATGCGCAGCCGGCGAGGATGATCCATTGAAAACTGGTGTAGATGAAGCGGCTTCTCTAGTGCCCGGTTCCACAAAAGCGATCTTGCCAAATGAAAAAACATCCGAAAACTTACAAGCTAAGGCGCAGGCCTTTTCTGATTTTTTCGACACAAAAAATTAGATTTAGCCTCAGATATTGACTTAGAGAAATTGTAATAACAGTAGGAAGGCCATATAGCACCTTATACGCTGGACCATTAGAATAGCGATACAACACAACTACAAGCGCGGACCCCGTACGGACATGATCAAAGTCGCAGTATTGGGAACTACACGTAACGTCAATGTTATACCCGAGTCTACTATTGAAACCGGCTTATTATCGAAAGCAGCGGGGATACTGCTAGTCATCCAATCCTCAGAATTCCGCCACTCCGGCATGGCAAGCCGGGCGAAACTGAGAAGAGCGTTGAGACTCCTTATTGCAACAAGGTCGTTTTTCTCAGACAGGACTGCCATCATTATTGCGCCAACAATAGCGTCATTCGGGCCGATCAATTCCAACAATATCAATCCATCCGTCGAGCGCCCCACAACACGTGAAAAGCCGTCGGAAAGGGGAACAAACTCGAAGCGAAGATTATAAGGAGATTTTTCAAAAATGTGCGTTATGGCATCGCTCCGCACATTAAGGTCGCCGGTTTCACTCCAAGGAACAACCGTAGAAAGTTGACTTTCGTGGATAGGCCTTCGTCCATCGGAGAAAAAATACATGTAGCTAGCAAGTGCTAGTATTAAAACGTAGATAACGTATCGGCTATACTTAAACATTCACCACAACCCGACCTGACTCAGCACTTTGTCTGATTTCAATATCATTGGGAAATACCCCTCTTTTCCCAAAGTCCCATCCAATATATGAAAAGCCATTCTACTCCTGAGAGATCATTGATGCTATGATTGGTGCAGAGACTACAATCAAGATCCAGCAGGGACCAGCAGCATGACGATGAAAGAAGAACAGCGAAAGCGATTTATTAACTTCCAGAAGGATCCAAATCACAAAATAAATTTCTTGCCCCATGGCAATACAATTCGTGTTCTGTGGCGCAGTCACGTGCTTGCAGAGAGTGACCGGGCCTTACAGCTTCTGGAAACAGGGCATGATCCGGTGTTTTACTTCCCCCGCGAAGATGTTTCTATGAATTTACTGGAACCCACAGAGCACTCCACACATTGCCCATACAAAGGGGATGCAAATTATTGGACCATTCGAATCAACAATAACGAAGCGGTAAATGCCGTATGGTCCTACGAGGACCCGATCACCGAGGTATCTCAGGTCAAAAGTCATATTGCCTTCTATTATGACTTTATGGGTGCTAATTTTGGTATCACTGTGGAAACTTAAGGATTAACAGTATCTGAACAGCAATCATTACAGACGGCAAAAAAGGAGAAACAAATGTCTAAATATAGTTTGAAAGTAATTTCAGTGGCGGCGGCGGTTGCCGGTGCGGCGACAATGGCAGCAGCTATGGTTCCTAGTAGCGCCAATGCAGCACATCATGAAGAAAAATGCTATGGCGTATCCAAGGTGGGCGAGAACGCTTGTGCTAGCGCGTCGGGCAGTCATTCTTGCGCCGGTCAAGCCACAATAGACTTCGACGGTGGCGAATGGAAAAAGGTCGATAGCGGGTCTTGCGTACAAATGGGTGGCAAGCTCGAACCATTTGAGGGCGTCAACGAAACGACCAAAACAGAAGGCTAAGCATACATATTATTGTGAGTACTGGAGGTGTGTCCCGCAATACCCCAATCCCAGTTTTCGGCGGGAGCGCATGAAAGCGCGTCCATACCGTCACTGGCCGGCGTTGGGTTGCGGCATCCCCATCTTGAGGCTTTTGCCAGAGGCGAGCCCGACATTGCATGGCTTGAAATTCATAGTGAAAACTTCATAGCCGACGGTGGCCCTCGAGTGGCCGCCCTTGAGGATATCCGCCAGCACTATCCTGTCGGCTGCCATGGTGTAGGCCTTTCTCTGGGATCCGCCGAAGGTATTGATGCCAGTCACCTCAATCGCCTTAGATCATTGTTCAACCGCATAGAGCCCATCCTAGTCTCTGAGCACCTTTCCTGGAGCACCAATAACGGTACCTTTTTAAATGACCTATTACCGATTCCGTACACCAGAGAAACCCTACTCGTTCTCAGCCAAAATGTAGAAAAAGCACAGGATTATCTAGGGCGCCGTCTCCTGGTTGAGAATCCTTCCACGTACCTGACTTTTAATGATTCCGACTTCGACGAACCAGACTTCATTACTCAGCTCATCTCTGGAACAGGCTGCGGACTTCTACTAGACATCAATAATATTTACGTCAGTTCAGTCAACAATGGCTTCGACCCCATTGAATACATCCATAAAGTGCCGTCAGAAGCTGTCATGGAAATCCACCTGGCAGGTCATTCAAGTGAAGGCGAAGGTGATGAGCGAGTGTTAATAGACACGCACAACAATTTAATCTCGTCGGAAGTTTGGGCCTTATACGAATTGGCACTGGACCTCATGGGTCCCCGGCCTGTGCTTATTGAATGGGATACAGACATCCCTACAGTTGACATCTTAATCAATGAAGCAGCTAAGGCCCAAAAGCTTCTCTCCAAAAGGATTCAGCGATGAAAGATCCAAATGTTGCAAGAAATACAAGATAGTCTTCGGGAGGCGGTTCTTAACGGCGATTTTTCATCCATCCGACCGCTTGTTCGCTCAGAGCACGGCAACATAGACAAATGCTTAAATGTGTATCGCAACAACTTCCTTTCCAGTCTATCCGATTTCTTAGCCTCAACATATCCCGTTGTTAAACGTATTGTGGGCGCTAATTTCTTTCGAGATCTGGCAAGAAGATTTACGCAGACAATGCCTCCACACCTACCACAGCTATCAGCCTATGGCGCCGACTTCTCCTTATTTCTCTCTACTTTTGAATATGTTCAGCAACTACCGTATCTACCCGATGTTGCCCGCCTCGAGTGGGCGCGCGCGGAGGCGTACTTTGCTGCTGATTCAGTACCCCTAGATCCAAATTCACTTACTGCAGTGGACCCTGTGGACACGATTAACCTGTGTTTCGTTCTCCATCCCGCAACTCGACTTGTTACATCCCAGCACGCCATTTATCGCATTTGGGAAGTTAATCAAACATCCGTCCGGAACGTCCCAAGAATAGAATTGAACGTTCAAGAGTCCGTGTTGGTGACCAGACCGCGCTATGAGGTTAGTACTCGCAAGATTGGCAGCGGCGACCATGCCTTTGTCGCCGCTCTAGAAAAAAAACTATCATTAGGACAAGCTAATGAAATAGCCCGAGCGACAGACGAATCATTTGATCTCCAATTTGCTTTAGCGGCCCACTTAAACACTGGAACCTTTAAAGAACTTTTTTGAAAACGGAAGATAAGCCGAGCCACTTTTCACACTAAAACATGACAAAAATCTTTGGAAACTCGACACAGCTGATGGGACATTTACTAAGAAGGTGACTTGGTAGCGGTAGTCGTCATAACTAGTTTCTTTCCTTCGAATCGTTTTCTTAATTCGCTCTTAAGCACCTTTCCAGTGGCACCAAGCGGAAGTTTATCGACAAACTCAACACAGTCCGGCAACCACCATTTAGGAACTTTAGAGATAAGATATTCGTTTATGTTATCCAGAGTAGGTCTAGTGTCTCCATCCGTAACGCAAACTAACAATGGCCTCTCCTGCCATCTTGGATGTGCAATACCTATCACCGCAGCATGGGCGATATCTGGATGGCCCATGGCCGCATTCTCTAGAATCACAGAACTTATCCATTCTCCTCCTGACTTAATAACGTCTTTTGATCTGTCAGTGATATGCATGTAGCCATCAGTGTCCAAAGTCGCTACATCACCCGTATCGAACCACCCATCCTCAGTTAGTGCCGGCTCTTCACCCTTATAATACTCCTTGATTATCCAGGGCCCACGGACTTGAAGATGCCCAGAGGTAACACCATCGTTGGCTAAAACACAGCCGTCATCATCTACGATGCGCATATCAACACCGTAAACGACACGCCCTTGCTTAAGTTTTTGAGCCATTTTCTGGTCTCGTGGCAAGCTATCAAATTTTGGCTTCAGGGTATTCACTACCCCTAGTGGTGTCATCTCGGTCATGCCCCATGCATGACTAACATCGATACCGTAGTCCAGTTCAAATTCATCGATCATGGCCTCCGATACGGCTGCACCACCTACAAGGACCCTCTCTAAAGCGCGCGGCTTGCGGCCCATCTCCTTCATATAGCTCAAAAGGCCCATCCACACTGTAGGCACACCTAGAGTAAAAGTAACTTCTTCCTCATCCATTAATTGAAAAAGGCTTGCACCATCCATTTTATCGCCAGGAAGAACTAATTTTGCACCTGCTACTGGCGCAGTGTAAGGAGCACCCCAGGCATTGACATGGAACATTGGCACTACCTGAAGCATGGTGTCTCTGATAGTTACCGGGAGTGACCCCGACATACAGGTAGCATATGTATGCAATACAATAGCTCGATGGCTATAAAGAACACCTTTGGGATTTCCTGTTGTACCTGAGGTGTAGCACATGGACGAAGCCGTATTTTCATCAAATTCAGGCCAATCAAATATTTCAGAGGAAGGCGCAATAATGTCTTCATAACAACCAAGGGTACCGGCATGAGACTTAGGCATGTTGGAACTGTCGGTCATAACTATAAGTCGGGAAAGACTGGGACTTCCGTCTACCAATTCCATTACGTCATCGGTAAACCCTACGTCAAAGAATAACAGCTTGTCTTCCGCATGATTTATAATATAGCGCTTTTGTTCAGCGCTGAGGCGTGGGTTAATGGTGTGGCAGACTGCACCGATACCGGCAACGGCGTAATAGATTTCGAAATGCCGCCAAGTATTCCATGCAAGCGTTGCAACACGATCTCCCGGTTGCACTCCAAGCGCCAATAGTGCATTGGCTAATTTTTTTATGCGGACGTACGAATCTCCATATGTGTAGCGGTGGATAGGCCCCTCCACACTGCGCGAAACGATCTCAGCATCGCTGTGAAATTGGGCCGCAAATTCAATCACAGACTTAATCAACAGCGGCCGGTCCATCATTAGACCGTTCATTGGCTTACCCCGACGCAAACTATGGTTAACTTTACATGTTAGGTAATGGTAACGGGTTGTGACAACCGCATCTACTATTCGATTACTTAGTAGGCGGACGAATTATTCAGTGCGGCAAGGAAAGAGCGGTGCGGAAAGAAACCTGTTTTAGTGCAAAACTAGATTGGATGCTGGCAATAGCGGGAACGCGAGTTAAGTGATCCTTCAAGAATCTTTCATAAGAAGCTAGGTCTGCGGTAACGATGCGCAGCAAATAGTCACTATTGCCAGTCATAAGATAACACTCCATAACTTCGGGCAAAGAACTAATCTGTGCTTCAAATTCCTCCAGAGCCGTCTCCGTCTGCTCCTTTAGAGCGACGCTTACGAAAACGCTAACTGGTAATCCCACCTGCTCCTGATCGACGAGGGCCACGTACCCTCGGATCACCCCCTCTTCTTCTAATCGCCGCAGCCTTCTTAGACATGGCGACTGAGATAGTCCTACCCGTTCGGCAAGATCGACATTACTAATTCTGGCGTTCTCCTGAATATGGTGGAGAATGCGTATATCCACCTCTTTAAGTTTATTTTTTAGCATAATATAGCGTTTTTTCGTATATAATAATTTTATTATTGCTAATTTATATACTGATAAAGAGTAATTCGCAAGGACCTGCCTGACCTGTCAGGTGTAAAGTAACTCTTAGGCACACGATAACAAACCACACTAGTCAAAATGGCTTCAAAACGCACTATTGCTTATCTGGAAGACCTAGAAAAAAAATTTCTATGGCTGTCCACGTGGATGATTCACAACGCCAATCACCTCCGACCTAATAGCGATGGCGTCAAGGTCGGCGGTCACCAAGCATCGTCCGCCTCTATGGTTACCGTCATGACCGCGTTATTCCTCGACGTGCTGCGCCCCGAAGACCGAGTAGCAGTGAAACCACATGCCGCCCCGGTGTACCACGCAATACAGTACCTTTTCGGCAATCAAACTCTAGACCAGTTGCAAAACTACCGGGCCTTTGGCGGAGCTCAACCCTATCCGTCACGGATGAAGGATACGGTTCCGGTAGACTTTTCTACCGCTTCCGTTGGCCTCGGTGTTGCGGAGACGCTGTTTGGGTCCTTGGTGCAAGATTATTTGCGTCTGCACGGCTTGGTGGATGACGACACACCGAAGGGCCGAATGATCGCCATGGTTGGAGATGCTGAGCTTGACGAAGGAAATATATTTGAGGCCTTATTAGAGGGATGGAAACACGAGATTAAGAACTGTTGGTGGATTATAGACTACAACCGCCAGAGTCTCGATGGCGTGGTTAATGATCGTCTATTTAACCGAATTATCCAGTTTTTTGAGGCGGTAAAATGGAACGTGGTAATACTCAAATACGGGCTAAAATTGCAAAAGGCCTTCAAGACCCCTATTGGTCCTGCACTACAGAAATGGATTGATGACTGTCCAAACCAACTATACTCGGCATTAACGTTCCAAGGTGGAGCGGCCTGGCGGGAACAGCTGGAGGATGACTTAAAGGGTGAGCGCGGCCTATCCAACCTGCTAGATAATCACGATGAAAAGAATCTTCACGCCCTAATGACTAATCTAGGCGGCCATGACATGGGGGCCATCCTAAAAGCCTTGCATGGTGCCAACAAAGATGACCGACCGCATTGCTTCATTGCATATACGATCAAAGGCTACGGACTTCCGCTAGCCGGCCACAAAGATAATCACGCCGGGATTCTTAACCAAGACCAGATAAATCAATACCGCAAGCAGCTCGGAATTTCCGAAGGCCTCGAATGGGATAAATTTGCCGGCCTTGATAATTCCAAGAAAACTCTCAAAGAATTCTTGAACAATGCCCCATATAGCCGGCGGATCTTAGAGACTGCCGCCACACCTACAGTACCCGTACACGACCTACCTGTCCCCACTAATAAAACCATGTCCACCCAAGAAGCCTTCGGACGCATAATGAACGACCTAGGTCGCGGTAAAAGTCCGCTGGCCGCTCGAGTTGTGACTACCTCTCCTGATGTAACAGTGTCAACCAACCTTGGCGGCTGGGTTAATCAGCGTAGTCCGTTCCACCTCACCAGACGAGAAGACACTTTTCGGCAAATGCACGTTCCATCCCCACAGAAATGGACACAGGACCCTAAAGGGCAGCACATAGAATTAGGCATCGCTGAGAACAACCTGTTCCTTCTTCTCGGTGCCCTCGGCCTTTCTGATGCTTTGTTCGGCGTTCGCCTATTGCCGGTTGGTACTCTGTATGACCCCTTTATAGCTCGGGGGCTCGATGCCATGACCTACGCATGCTACCAGGACTCCCGCTTCATGCTCGTAGCTACACCATCGGGAATTTCCCTGGGTCCAGAGGGAGGAGCTCACCAATCCACCTTCACACCACTGATTGGCATAGGTCACCCCAATCTTGCATCATATGAGCCAGCTTACGCGGATGAATTAGCCTCTATCATGACTTGGGGATTTGACTACATGCAGCAGCCCGCAGGCAGTTCCGTTTATTTGCGACTTGCTACCAGACCCATCGCACAGCCAGACCGAGAACTAACCACTGACCAGGGGGCTAACGTGTTATCGGGGGGCTACTGGGTCAAGGAGCCAGCGCCCGGATCGGAGTTTGCTCTAGTCTATTGTGGCGTCGTCGCGCCAGAAGCAATAGCTGCATTCAATCTATTGATAGATGACATGCCAGATGCCGGACTACTAGCTGTGACATCGCCGGATCGTCTCAATGCCGGTTGGTGCGATGCGATGCGTGCGCGCAAGGCCGGCGAGCCTCACGCAACAAGCCACGTAGAACGCCTTCTCTCTATCCTCGATCAGAACGCATACCTGGTTACCGTACACGATGGTCATCCAGCTGCACTAGGATGGCTCGGATCGGTTTTGGGCCATCGCTGCTCACCGCTCGGCGTAGATCGTTTCGGCCAAGCCGGCGATATCTCCACTCTATATCAGGAGTACGGTATTAATACCGAAGCCGTTGTTAATGCCGTCGCTGACACGATTATCCAGCAGTCGTATACCATGGGTTATTCATCACAAAAGAAGAACTGAATCGCTCGTCAGAAATTGAGGCGCTAGTTAGCTACAGTTAATCGCCCACTTAATCTAGCAAGCCACCGATTAGTCAAGGAGTAGCATGAAAGCTGCGGTCTCGATTTTATTAACGGTGTTTCTGAGACAAGATTAAGTAATTGTTTCATTTATAACGGCTCAGAAGCGTCTTATTAGCGCTACCCCAACAATCAGCAGCACTCCACCTAGGACTCTACCAAAATTGATCTCGTGGCTGGGATATCCGAGCCAACCAAAATGATCGAAGATCAACGAAGCTCCCATCTGAGCGGCAATAATAAAGCTGATAGTCACGGCCGCACCCAATTTAGGGGCAACCAAAATAGTCGAAAAAACAAATAATGCTCCCAATACACCTCCTAACCAGTTCCATAAGGGTACGTGAACCAACACGCTCAAGCTGGGCCAAGGGATTCGCATCCAGATAAAGATGGTTAGAGCAGCCAGCGTACCAATAACAAAGTTGACAAATGTTCCGAAAACTGGTCCAGCGGCTCGGGCCGCTAGCCCAGCGTTAGCAGCTATCTGCAGAGGCAATCCTACACCGATCATTACACATAGGGATAAATATATATAGGTCACCACAGTCTCCTATAATGTATGGAGCAACACACAATGTGCCGCGCTTCAGTTTCAGCATACCTATTCAACGCATCAATGTTGCAAGGGCATAATCACCTGTTATTAAAACCGCAAGCATATGGCTTCTGCCTCACGCCGCAGGCAGGTACGACCACATTCTGTAATGCTGTAGTTGCAGAACCTAAAACGGAATAAGTTGGCCAGTACGTAATTAGCGTTGCACCAGCTTAGCCGCGCCGCGCCCAGCGAGACGACCTAGAGTGATAGCCATACATATACCCGAAGCCGGAATATAACCCGAGCATGTCGGCCCGGTCATGCCCCGGGCTGTCCCACCACCAGCGAATATATTAGGCAGCAATGCTCCGTCCTCGCGTACAACTTGCGCGTTTTCATTCACCACAAGCCCACCTTGGGTGTGGAACAACGCCCCTGTTACGCGAATACCAACATAGGGTGGCTCAAGTTGGTCGGTATCTGCAAAGTCACGCCCCAATGGATCGCTAGCCTCACCAGACTTGATGCGGCGCACAGTATTAAGGGTCTTATGCATCGGTTGGATAGGTAACTTAAAAATATCACAGAAATCTTCTAAGTTCTGTGCCGTACGAACTGCTCCCACATCAATTGCTTGACGAGTTTCATGGAGATGTTTGTAGCGATTATGAAGATGCTCGTCATAAATCATGAAGGCAACGCCGCCCGGCTGATTCATGACAATTACACCCTGACCGGACACATCCTTCATTTCATCGGAAAACCGTTCACCCAGAGAGTTGACCATCACTCCGCCATCGATGATGGGATTGTAATTACAGAGCAGCTGGTTTGGCTCGGCCACTGCACCGTAGCCTTGGAACGCGGACATATCAGCAACAGCCCCACCCAATTCTATTCCCCATTTAATGCCATCACCAAGACTGTTTTCCCACGTAAAATTACGCGCGTCAGCCATTTCAGGAATATATTTACTAATCATTTCGCGGTTATTAGCAAAGCCGCACGTGGCTAGTACCAGGGCACCGCAGCCAATATCTTCAGTCGAACCATCAGGCCTGGCGACTTTCACTCCAGTCACCGATTTATCTGCGTCTGCATAAAGATTAGTGACATGGGCATTGGTAAGTATGTCCGCTTTCGCAGCTTCTGCCGCTTGCACAAGTCGGCCTATTAGATCCTGCCCATTCCTCGCTGGCAAACAATGCAGCCGCTGCCGAGAATGGCCAAAACCACGCCAGTCGGTATCAACTTCAAACGGAAACCCATGCTGATCGGCAAGCCATTCAACCGCACGGCCGGATTCCCAAGAAACTAAGCGCACCAACTCGGGGTCAGTTTTGCCCTCAGTTCGGGTCATAACGTCTTCAAAAAATAGATCAGGCGAATCATCTATACCGATCTCTTTTTGCATACGAGTCCCGGCCGCACACATCTCGCCCTGTGACATTGAGGTTGTACCCTGGGGATTAGAATCCTTCTCTAACACCAAAACCTCCGCACCTTCGTCTCGGGCGGCCAAGGCTGCTGTCAAGCCACAGGCACCAGCTCCCGCTATAACCACCGGAATTTCGATTTCAAAACCATTTTTAGGCGTTGGCAGAACAGCCATCTCATATACCTTTCATGTGATTTCGGATAATACGGCACGAAACCAGACGTTCAAGCATTAGCAATGCAATAATAGCACACCACTACTTTCGTAGGTTACACTGACTACTTATCTATGGAGGTCATTAATGCGTGATGATGTTCTCGGTCTTGGCTGGGTTGTGAGACGCAGCGCCGACCCCATTACTCAGGGAGAATTTTATCGTAATGTACTAGGGTTGCCGGAGTTGCGCCGTCGGGATACTGACCGCGCCAAGAATATCATGATGTGGGCAGGTGGATATTCAGACATCGAGACCATATGGCAAGGTCAAGTCCACCCTCCAGTATCTAAAGCAGAGGATGCTGAATTAGTACCCATATTCCGAGCTCGGGATTCTAGATCTGTCTCAGATCGCCTTAAAGAGGCAAACACGCCTTTTATCAGTTCGACTATTCCGGAGGATAATACAGTTTTTTTTATCGACCCCGCCGGATTTGTCTGCGGCCTGCGTCCGGCTGCTGACGGTTCGGACATAGCGTCTGATGTGGAGGCAGACCGGCTCTGGAACCTTGGTATGGGCCGCCTTTCAAATACAACACCTATATCGTCAGATCTCCAAGATATTGGTTGGCTGCGCCTACACGTCGCAGACCCTGATAAGATCGCCGCTTTTTATAACAATGAAGTAGGCCTAGACCTTCTAGAAAACAACGGCAGCAGCGGTTTAACACTGCACCTCGGAGGACCGGCAGCGCTAGAAATATGCCCGGGCGGCAAAAGCCGGCCAGTTCCTGCGGATCGTAAGGAAGTTCCAGACGTCTGGATTCTGCGCGGTTACGACCATCATGGTTTCGCCGTTGAGATGGCTGAAAAAAATGTGCCGCTGGTTAATTCCCTCACCCTCGGAGCCGGATCTCTCAATTACTACGCGGATCCAGAAGGCCATGTGTTCGGATACCAACAGCGCAATCCGTATGACCCTGATGATCCCGTCACTCACCGCATCGAGGACCGCCTTCTATTTGAAATCTGGAAAGCCCAAGAGCTAAATAGGTAGGAAATGCATTTCGACAAAGAAACTGCCAAACGGGTTGAGACTACGTATAAAACTCCTGATATTGTCCGCCAGCGAAAATTTACCCGGGATTTATTAGCACTGACTGAAGGTGAGCGAGTCCTAGATATCGGTACTGGCCCCGGCCTACTAGCAGCGGAAATGGCCGCACTCGTTGGACCTCGAGGTATCATCGAAGGCATAGACTCCAGCTCCGATATGTTGGCCGTAGCAGAGCAACACTGCGCCGATTATAGCCATGTGCGCCTTCAAGAAGCCAATGCCACTGATCTTCCATTCCCTGAGTGCAACTTTGATGTTGTTGTCTCTGTGCAAGTGTATGAATACGTTGAGGACATTGAAGCGGCCCTAGCCGAGTTAAGACGGGTACTCCGCCCAGGTGGTCGTGCTCTAATTATCGATACCGACTGGGATAGCTTAGTAATTAATACCGAAAATCGGGAGCGTATGGACAGAATCCTGTGCGCTTGGGACTCCCATGCCGCGCACCGCGACCTCCCCCGCAAATTGATGCTCCTCCTCGACAAAGCTGGGCTATCGGTAAAACAGATTGCTGGTTATCCGATCATTAACAACAACGCAAACATCGATACTTACAGCCACGGTTGGCTCAAGAGTGTCCACCGGTATGTTGATGGGCACCGTGGTATATCAGGAGAGGAGGCACGTGCTTGGTTGGATGAACTTCAAACTCTCGAGCGTTGCGGTGCATTCTTTATGGGACTTTGCCGTTTCGCGTTTGTCGCACATAAACCAACTTGAAAAACCATATGCTTTCGCAGTGATGATATTTGGAATATCGGATTCCGTTTTGCTTCCGACTAGACCACCTTGATATGACTAAGTTATCAGATTTCTTTTTGTATTGCCCTAATGCTCAGAAAAGCACTAACACCACATCTGCATAATCTTAGGCTCCTCGCACTATCTTGTGTAAAAATCGAAGTTTATAATAGACGTTAGAATAGGTTAGACTAATCCACAATCAACGGCGAGATTCAGGAATAACACCTATGACTCTTGGAAACTATTTTATTGACCGTGGAAAGCGCGGCAACACTCCGGCGTTGAATCGCCGAGCCGACGAAACATTTGTCGAGTTCTGCTCTGATGCGCGGAACTTTTTGTTGCACAGACGCTGGGCTTCTATCGGTAAATTGGGTAACAAAATTGCAGAGAAGAATGGTGTCTCCATCGAACACACCACCAAGTGCGTAGAAAAATTGCGTGACGTTATTGCAACCTCGCCGGAATTAGCAACCTTTCTGAGGACGAAACGCTCTTTCCAGGAAGCTTACAAAGACCGAATTATTAACTCATACAACCTTTGTGAAGAAGACTGGCTCCGCAAACTGGATGCCGCAGACAAAACAGGTCCAGGATCCGTAACCTACGATCTTGATTTTGAGACTCCAGAATACGCCAAGGTAGAAATACATTTGCAGCCCAAGGGTTATGATGGACATGACCTGGCTGGCCTTTACTATGATTACGGTACACAAATTTTCTTCGGCGGCGCCGCCGATGCAGATGCCTTACATAAAGGTCTCGCGACCAAGACTGCATCGCTGGTTAATGGCGAGGTCGACAGATATCTAGAAATTGGCTGTTCCTGCGGTCAATTAGCGTGCCAATTGAAGACGGTATATCCTAACGCTGAAGCTTGGGGCACAGACATATCTGCCGCCATGGTGCGCTATGCCCACTGGCGCGCCATAGAACATAACTTTGATGTACATTTTTCCCAGATGGCGTCGGAAAACATGGACTTTCCTGATAACCACTTTGACCTGGTAACATCACATATCCTTTTTCATGAGATTCCCTTGCCGGTCATTCGGGAGACGCTAAACGAAGTTAAACGTGTTCTGCGACCCGGTGGAACTTTTGTTATCTGGGATTTTGGCAGCTCAGCGCCAGACAATCCAGGTTATGCGGGATTTCTTGGACTTATGGATGCCGCGGACAACTGTGAACCTTATGCACCTGGTTTTGTCACATGCAATATCGAGGGTCTACTCGAAGAAACTGGGTTTAATTTGCGAGATTTAGGAGAAAACGGCCGCCAAATTACGGGCAGAGTGGCTGAAAAACCTGCGGCATAGAACCACATTTGATGTAATAATTCGTCGTATGTTGTCGCTACATTGCACCACAAGAATTCAGCAATACGCCTCCGACTTGGCATGCACTTTCAAACCAGTTTCTTGAAAAACTGGGAAGACGTAGAGTGAAGAGTAAAATCGCCCTGATCCCTCCAGCCAAGGGCGTACTGTGCAGGGATAGGAGTGGCTTGAGTATATCCCAGCACCTTTGCGGCATGGAGAGGCCAGTAGGGATCACGCAACAGCACTCGGGCTAACATTACTAGGTCAGCGTGACCATCACGAATTATGTCATCAGCCTGCTGTGGTTCTGTTATTAGCCCGACAGCAGCAACAGCAATGTCTGCAGCTGTCCGAATAGCTTTGGCACCGACCACTTGATAGCCTGGTCCGATTGGGATAGATGGCCCTGTGCCTGTTAGGGCAGTGGTATTAGTAATCAGCCCGCCAGAGCTCGCATCGATGATATCGACTCCATCCTCTTTAAGTAATCTGGCCAGAGATATAGAGTCTTGAAGGGTCCACCCACCCTCAGCCCAATCTGTATAGGAAATGCGCACCGACAACACCTTAGCATCTATCCAATTCGCGCGCACCGCGCGCACTGTCTCCCTGAGTAATCGGGCGCGGTTATCGAGCGATCCTCCGAAAAAATCTGTACGTTGGTTTGAGAGAGGCGATAAGAAGCTATGAAAAAGATAGCCATGCGCAGCATGAACCTGGATCCAATCAAACCTAGCGGCTTGCGCCCTCTTGGCTGCTTGTGCGAAAGAATCAACCACCGTTGCAATGTCAGCGGTGGTCATTCTTAAGACAAGATTCGAGGTCTCCGTTGCATTCATAGCGCTGGGCCCTATTGCCCGCCACCCCCCATCATTAACGGATAGAGGGCTTCCAGGCAGCTTACCATCCGTATCATGAGGGGATGCGTGGCTGGCTTTTGGACCAGCATGCGCTAGCTGGATAGCGGGTACCGCGCCAGACAGCCGGATAAAATCGGTTATACGCTGCAAACCCGGAATATGACCGTCTCTCCATATACCTAAATCATTCTTAGTAATGCGCCCGCGTGCCTCAACCGCAGCAGATTCGGTTGTCACTAGACCTGCCCCACCCAATGCGCGAGACCCGAGGTGAACAAGGTGCCAGTCTGTAGCATGGCCATCGACAGCGCTAGCCTGCCCCATAGCAGAGACGCCTATACGGTTCCGCAGAATCACTCCGCGCAGGGCCAAAGGATCAAACAAATGTGACATAATTTAATGATCGGTAGATGCATGTTACTATTTCAAGATCAGAAGATCCCAGAATATCTGACCTTATTATGTTTTTGTTCAGATGCATGCTATCGTTCCACGGAGCTATTTTTACTCCCCTCCTTTCTTAATAGAAGGGAGGCAACTACTGGTGCAACGGTAATCAATAGTGCAATACGCGCAAGATGGTGGACTGCAACAAAAGCTGGATCGATATCGAAAGTGATTGCGATGATACACATCTCTGCAACGCCGCCCGGAGTGAAGGATGCAAGGGCTGTTAAATAAGGTGTGCCAGTTAGTTGAGTCACAGCACCAGAAAAAACTGCCGTAGCACACATTATCAGAGCAGTTGCAATAACGGCATGCTTGCTTATTCGAAAAAATGTCCGTGTAGTTACCGTTGAATAGCGTGAACCAACGGCTGAACCCAGAATCCACAAGCATACCCAGAGCAAAACGTCAGGTGGTCGCCATTCTACCACGCCGAAAAGATATAGCGTTGCCGAAGTGACCATAGCCCCAGTCATAGCTGAGGCCGGAAATCTCAACAACTTTGCAAGACCAAAGCCCGCTGAGGCGGCAATGCCAAGAAAAACCACATCCAATATTCCAGGCGGGCTACCTTGAGACAGAGCCGAAGTTCCAGAACCGGAAACACCGAGGATGTAGACAACAAGAAGAGGCATTAGCAGCACTACAATGACCACCCGCAGACCTTGAGTCAGTGCAATCATTCGCTCATCTGCGCCCGAGGCCTCTCCAATAATTACCATGGCCGTCATAGTACCCGGTGCCCCTGAAAATACCGAAGTACTTAGGTCAAATCCCGCCCAACGATGGTAATACCAGCCTGCCAAGACAGTTATCATGGGAATGAATATTACCATCATGGATAGACTTAACATCCAATCGCCAGCCCTATCGAGGAGATCTGGGGTGAACGAGCCCCCAAGAAAAACACCAACGACAGCCAAGACGGAGTTGCGTGCTTGATTAGGAATCAGTACAGGCCAGCCTCGCAATGAGGCCACGATGTTGGCAACCATTGGGCCCAACATCCACGCCAAAGGAACTCCAATGGACCAAAAAAATAAGCCGCCAATCGCACCCAAGACTAGGGATAGGGTAATGGGGGCAAAGCCAGATCGACGAAGCGGTGGCTGCTCAGCAGCACTGGATGTTCTCTCAGTCATAGCTTCCCCACAAATAGATGGGTACCATAACTACGAAAGATCCAAAGGTCGATAATTGCTGAGAGGAAACGTCATGACCTATAGCCTTGAAGTGGATGCAGGGTGGCAAGAGTCGGTGGTTAGTGTGCGCGATCTAAGAACGTGGGTGTCAACTCTTATTGATCTCTTCATGTGGGAGGTAATTCAGAGCAGCCGGGTTGATCGTCAACTTTTAGACCAGTGGCATTTAGGTGGAAGCGTTTCAGCGGAAGAAGTTGTTTTAGCTTGTGCGGAGGAATCGAAGCGCCTCGTGCGCTTGGTACAATTCAATGGCGTCAGCCAAACACAAATACGATCCAGCAGTATGGCATGGGACACAGGCGGCATACATTCTTTGTTGTGTTACGCACGAGATACGGATGCAACCTTTCGTCTCGCCCAAGATCTAGGATGGAGTGCCTTGCACGACCCAGTTGATATGGAATTTGGTGGCCGTGTGATGCGCAACGTCGTACTTCGGGGACCGGACGGAGTAAACTTTGCCCTTTATCAACAAACCACACCACCATTAGAGCATAAGCCATCCTTTTCTCGCGCCAGCATGCCATTCAACGGCCAGCAAATGGTGAAAAATGTAAGAACATCTGTGGACTTTTACAGCTCCACTCTCGGTTGGAATGCCTGGTTCGATGGGACTATAAGACTCAACTGCAACAACTTTGGCATGCCCTCAAATTTTGTTGGTAAGATCCCAAAGAAAGTGGCCATCCTGCATGCCAGACCCGAACAACACGGCCAAATAGAGCTAGTCGAATGGGTAGGATTCGATGGGGATGATTTTTCAGCTCGCTCACTGCCGCCAAACCTCGGTATTATGTCACTTCGGATGCCAGTATCTGACCTCAAAACTAGTGTGGATAAAATTTCTCAGCAAGGCGGAACCTTATTCTCCAACCCCGCCCAAGTCACCATAATGCCATATGGTACGGTGCAGCATTGTTCGATCCTGACGCCGGATGGCGCTCTATTAGAATTGTTGCAACCGAGCTAGATTACGGCTGAAGACACTAGGGCCTAAAATCATCCAGAAGCCCATAAATTAGTTGATTGTGGCGCCGTTTTGGAGTCCGCTAAGGGAACTAAAAGGTATCACGGTAATTGAGCCCACCCCCGATGGCGGGCTCATGACAGTAGTAATTATTATAACAAGCTATAGTAATCCGGCTTGCTCTGCTGCAGCCTCCACCGGTTGGCGAAAGCGCGCAAGACTGTGATGATAGCCAACTACATTGCGTCCGACCGCCGGAATCAGAGTTGCCATCCCACACAAAACGTATAAATGCCTAAGTGTCATGAAGAGGGGCATGTTAGCTCTTTCTATGCTGGTCAATTTGCGTGCCCGCTCATAGCCGCGAAGATAGGCATCATTATATCCAGTCGGTGCATCAAGATACACATTACGCCAAGTGAAAGCTGCCAGCTCTTTCGCTAGAAAATCATGACCACAATTGTCCCAGTCCAAGAAAGTCAGCTGATCATCTTCTGAGACAAAGACATTGTGCATGTGGATATCTGAATGCACCCCGCCGGAGGCAAGTTGGCTTGATTCAAGGGCCCTCACCGCAGAACACGCCCGATATATAAGATTTTCGTAAAATGCAGCCTGCTCCGGATCATTTTGTAACGAGTCCAGAAATAAAGCTGAAGCCCCCAAGATGTAGCTGGCCGTGTCAACTGCAACCGGAAATGGGGCGCTAAAACCTGGCGAAATCTCATGCATTCGCGCGACTATTTCTCCCAATTTTTCAATCAAACTAGTTTCCGGGCGGTCCCATAAAGGGACCCCCGGCGCCCAGCCAAAAATTGTGATGTGGCGATTTCCCTCCGGGGCGACAATTTCCTGCGAGTAGCTACCATCTATAGCAGGGATGGGCGTTGTCACAGAAATGTCAGCGTCCTCAAAAAATTTTATCAGATCGACTTCATACGCCAATTGGGCTGGACTTCGTGAGCCATGGCGCAAAACCCTCACTACATATTTGGACTTTCCAGCTCCCAACAAATAAATTTCATTTACGCCCCGGACCATTAGTTCGCAAGAAAGCGGCTCTGGTAAATCGTATGCAGAGCTTATTAATCTGCGTATGGCATTGGCATCAAGAACAGAATGGGTAATAGGAAAGACGGATAAGTTGTGCATTGTAATCTCGTTATATCTCCAGCCCGACGATATGTTGATTAGACCAAAATAACAGTCATTCTTGGTAGGAGTAGGTAATTCGTGCTAGCCTACCTTATCACTTGCGTGTTTTGATTGCATAGAAAGGATGGATTATGGTCAACACTCCTTATGAACATCGTATGATGCCGCTCGCTAATCACGATGAGCAGTCCCTCCAGGATTACGTCTTAAGCCTCAAGGTACATATGGAAGATCACGTCTACCCAGGCGATGATCTAGTGTATGCAAAGAAAACTCTACCAGAGTTCAAGCGCAAGAATGGTCGAGCCCCCATCGATCGTCACGAAGTTCGGAAAGCGATGCATGACGAGCCCTATACTCAGATGTGGTCTTCTATAGCGCGTTCCATGCAGGAAATGCTCTGGGACAACGTTGGCGAATGCGTGGAACGGCAATTGCCTGAGCTAATTGAAAAAGCAAGGAGTGTTCCAAGACCTGAAGGTTCTCTAACTCTAAACCCTGACCTTGAGATCCCCAATTATGTTGCAGCAGTTGATATCCATTGCATGCCGGGCAACTATCACACCGAGATCACCGACGATGATGTGTTCGCCGGCGCATTGTACGACCGCGGCGCATATTACTACGTAATGGGATTAATGGGCGGAAGTGCGTACGATATGGAGGACGGTCCATCCCACATGTTTATGGAAGCGCAGAGCCGGAGTGTGATCTCCTATGTTCAGGAGCAACGGCCCGACCTTCGTCCCAAGCGCATTCTGGATATGGGGTGCACCCTGGGTGGAAGTTCTCTGGCCTATGTCGATGAATTTCCGGGCGCTGAGGTCTATGCCATTGATGTTGCCGCACCTCAACTGAGGTATGGACATGCACGTGCCGAAGCGTTGGGTAAAAAGATTCATTTCTCACAGCAAAATGCGGAACACACGAATTTTCCAGATGGGTATTTCGATTTGGTTGTGACCCACGGCGTTCTTCATGAAACATCTCGCAAAGCCATACGTAATATAATGAAAGAAGCCTATCGTTTGCTTGGTCCTGGCGGCATAACTATGCATGCGGACTTGCAATTCTTTCATGCTCTAACCCCTCACCACGCCTGTTATCATGATTGGGATACCCACAATAATAACGAGCCGTTCTGGGGCACCTTCCGAGACATGGATCCAACAGACTTGTTGGTAACAGCAGGATTTAATCCACTGACCGCTTCCGCTGTATGGATGACGCTAGGACCGCAGGGTATTGCGTTCCAACCAGTCAACGATCAGGAAAGTGTTTCGGACCGAGGGATTATTTTTGGTGCATCTAAGACCCAATAGTTGGCTGCACGAATCCTCAAAAGATTCAGCCTTTTACCTTTGAGGTGAGCGCCAGATGAGAGCGATTGTATATGACCGGTTCGGTGGGTCCGATGTCCTGCATTACCGAGATATTAACCCACCGACGCCCACCGAAAGCCAAGTTCTCATTGATGTTCATTACGCCGCTGTAAACCCTATCGACTGGAAACTCCGGGAAGGTCTGTACGAGAACCTATTGGAATTTGGATTCCCAGTTGTTCCCGGTTGGGACGTTTCCGGTGTAATAGCTGAGACCGGATCAGCTGTTAAGAATATTGAGGTAGGTGACAAAGTATATGCGATGGCTGTATCACAACCTATCAGCATTGGTACTTACGCTGAACAAACCCTAGCGTCTGAGTCTGTAATAGGTCGCGCCCCCCAATCTATTAGTTTAGGCCAGGCGGCAGGCGTACCATTGGCTGCCACTGCAGCGAGAGATGCTCTATTCCGCTTGGGACATGTAACCGAAGGCCAAAAGGTCCTGATTCACCAAGGTGCAGGCGGTGTTGGTTGCTACGCCATACAGCTAGCAAAGCAGGCTGGCGCCTACGTCTACACAACCTGCAGCACAAAAAACACTAATTATGTAAGAGCCTTTGGTGCGGACTGTGTCATCGACTATACGAGCGAGGACTTTGTCGATGTTGTAAGTACCCACCATGCAGGGGGTCTGGACATGGTGCTTGATGGAGTAGGTGGCGAGACATTCCTACGAAGCCACAGTGTCATAAGGAGAGGCGGCTGGATCATTACCATGGGTGATTTTCCGAATGAGAGCTTAGCCAAAAAATATGACGTCCAGACGGCATTTCTCGATTCAACCGCCAATGGAGATTTTCTCAACACGCTGGCAAATGATATTGATGCGGGTCGCATTAGGGTCCCTGAAACCGAGGAATTCGCATTAGAACAAGCCGCAGAAGCTCAAGAAAAAAGCCAGGGGGGTCATGTACGTGGCAAGATTGTTCTTAAGGTTCGGTGACAACGCTTTTTCTGGGTCATCAAATGTTTAACAAACCCTCTGAATTACGCGCGACCGATGTTTGGGCTAATTACTGGCCAGATACTTTTTTCTCCGCCTATCGTCCCTTGGGAGAAGTCTACGACAAGATGGGCATTGCGGGCCAAGCCACTAATATCGAGTCACTACTTACCGAAGCAGAGAAGACTGGCGTAGAAAAAATCATTATTTCCGCCACGGACGTACCAAACGCGCCATGTACAAACAAAGATGTCGCCGACGCAATAAGTAATTACAAAGACATTCTAATTGGCTGCGCGAGCCTAAACCCAAGCAATGAAGTGGGGGCGAACGTTAGTGAACTGCACCGTTGTGTTGAAGTTGACGATTTTCGTGCCCTAAAGGTTTTGCCTTTCCTACATGGCCTACCTCCCAATCATGCCCGCTACCTTCCACTATATGAAACATGTGTGGATTTAGGCATACCTCTTCTTGTTCTCACGGGACATCAAGCACTATTGGTACCGTCTGATATTGGCAGACCTACTTATATTGATGACATCGCGCTGCGTTATCCTGAGTTGACGATTGTCGCTGGTCCGGGTGGATGGCCTTGGACAGATGAGCTAATCGCATTAGCATGGAAACATAGCAATCTCTTCATTCACACGGTTATTGCTCCGCCAGCCATGCGGGAGCAGTATTTGCCATCCCAACTCCTCCATTACATAACCTCTTTAGGAATTGGCAAGGTCATGTGGGGCACAGGAGCTCCATTTATGAACTACGTTGCGCCGCTAGAAGCTTTGGATGCTATCGCCATTGACCCAGATGCCCGTCGGGCCTTTCTTTGGGACACCGCAGCTCGCGTATGGGGCTGGGATTAGAAACTAATTCGGCTATGCCGCTTGAGCTGCGGATTCGGTAAGCAGAAGATATAAGCCATCAGAACTATCTGTTCCGCGAAGCTTTTCACAGACAGTTTTATCGCGCAATAAGCGAGATACGCGAGCCAACGCCTTGAGATGATCAGCACCGGCCGATTCTGGGGCCAATAATAGAAAAATCAAGTCTACGGGTTGCTCGTCAATAGCATCAAATTGCACAGGTTTTTCAAGGCGAGCAAACAATCCATGCAACGTATTTAGTTCGGACATTTTGCCATGCGGAATAGCAACTCCGTTTCCGACTCCCGTCGTACCAAGTTGTTCCCGCTCAAGCAAGGTCTCAAAGATCTCCTTCTCGTCTAATCCACTAACCTCAGAAGCTTGCTTCGCAAGCTCTTGCAACGCCTGCTTCTTGCTCCTTACTCTTAGAGAGGAGATTACACCTTCGGGTTTCAACAACTCGACAATTTCCATATCAGTTCTCGACCAGGTATCCGTCTAAGTTATCGTCTAAAGCCCTATCACTTGGCACATACAAATATTGGTCGTACTATCAATGCCGTAATAACTAATATCTCTTCAGTTCCGAACAATCACTAGGCTGTGACAGCAGACTTCGTTTCTTCTCTATTTGATCTTGCTGGATACTCTTGCCGTATACGCTAAACTTGCTCGGCCTCAAGGCCGCGGACCATAGGCATCTGTCGGCCGGAAGTCAAGAAACGGTCAATTATCAGAAAACCTGACATCTTGACAATTTATTGCGGCGACGCTGAACTGATGATGGAATACGCAGCAAGCGCCGATATTTAGCAACAGTTCGGCGCGCCAGCGCTACTCCGTCCTTGCGCAACAATTCAACTATTTGATCGTCGGATAAGACATCATCCGGGGACTCTGCATCAACAATTAGCTTAATTCTGTAGCGAACGGATTCCGCAGCATGGGCTTCACTGCCGCGGAAAGACGGAACTGCGCTATTAAAGAAGTATTTTAGTTCGAAAATACCACGAGGCGTAGCCATGTACTTGTTTGCACAAACTCGACTTACCGTACTCTCATGAACATTGATTTCTTCGGAAATGTCGCGCATAACAAGAGGTCTTAGATGCGTTACACCTCTGCGGAAGAAGGCGTCTTGCTTCCTTACTATTTCCGTTGCCACCCTAAGTATCGATCTAGCACGTTGGTCAAGGGCACGGATCAGCCAGTTTGCGGATTGTAGACGCTCAATTAAGTAATCTTTTTCCTTGCCAATCGCAGAATTCTTCACCGTTGCAAAGTACGAGTTGTTTACCAGAACCTTAGGTAAAACATCCGGGTTGAGTTCAATCCACCATCCACCGCCAGGTTTAGGGGACATATAGATGTCAGGTACAATGGCCTGACTTACACAGCTATCAAACTTAAGTCCTGGCTTCGGGTCGCAAGCACGAATTTCACCAATCATTTGAATTATGTCTGCAGCGTTTACGCAACAAATGTGGGACAGCTCATCTAATTTGTGTTGCGCAAGTAGATGTATATTCTCAAGCATCTTATCCATTGCTGGGTCTAACCTATTCTTCTCCCGCAGTTGGATTTGAAGGCATTCCTGTAGGTCACGAGCAAAAACACCGGCCGGATCAAATCCTTGCAGCGTAACTAACACACGTCTTAGCTGATCAGTAGGCGCACCTAGGCTTGCCGCTGCCTGATCGGTGTCTGTCGTCAGGTAACCATTTTCATCCAACTGGTCAATCAGGAACATACCGATCAAACGATCGGCGGGCTCGTGAATGCTAACATTCAGTTGTTGTAGAAGATAAGTGCGCAAATCTATAGTGTCGGCAGCAAATTCCGCAAGGTTACGGTTCTCCTCAATGTCGCTGGCCACCTGCCATTGGCTGCGGCCGAACTGATTGTCGAATGGAAAACTCATATTACCTTCAAGGTTTGCGTTTACTTCGTGGCCTGCGATTGGGAAAGCAGCATGTAAAGAATTTAGCGCAGAATCATCATCGCAACCCTTAACTGTCAGCTCACCACTTGACCATTGTTCTTCCTGCCCAAATTCATCCTTTCCTGCGCTGTCATCACCACCTTCGTCCCTTTCCAAAAGGGGATTGGTTTCCAATTCTTCTTGGACATATGCCGCTAGGTCAAAGGTCGAAAGTTGTAAAAGACGTATTGCTTGCTGCAACTGGGGAGTCATCGCCAGCCTCTGGCTTTGTCGAAGATCCATCCTGGGTGCCAGTGCCATTGCCGTAGTCCTAACTCCTATAAACTAAACCGCTCTCCGAGATATACGCGGCGCACACCCTCATGCGCTACTATTTCCGACGGTGCCCCCTCCATCAACATTGCCCCCTCGTGAAGAATATAGGCGCGATCGATTATATCGAGTGTCTCCCGCACATTATGGTCAGTTATGAGGACCCCCAGACCACGATCTTTTAAGTGTGCAACAAGTTCACGTATCTCAGCGACAGCAATCGGATCAATACCAGCCAATGGCTCGTCCAGAAGTATAAAGGCTGGACGCGATGCCAATGCCCTAGCAATTTCAACACGCCTACGTTCCCCGCCTGACAGTGATAATGCGGCAGCAGAACGAAGGTGAGAGACTGAAAATTCCTCTAGTAACGATTCAATTAGTGCGTTCTGCGCATCCACGTCAGGTTCTACCACTTCCGCAACTGCCCTGATATTATCCTCCACGTTCATGCCCCGAAAGATTGACGCCTCTTGTGGCAGATATCCGATGCCAAGACGGGCACGACGATACATCGGAAGCGGAGTGATTTCTTGGCCATCCAAAAAAATCTGGCCTTGGTCAGGGCTGATTAAACCCGTCACACAATAGAATGATGTTGTTTTTCCTGCACCATTCGGACCAAGAAGTCCTACAGCTTCACCACGCTGAAGTGAAAAGCTAACATCTCTAAGAACCGGTCGACCGCGAAACGTTTTGGCTAACCCTTGGACAACCAGCCCAGACTCCGAGACCTCAGGGCTGTCATCCTTGCGAATCGCTCCGTCGCTGACATCCTTCTTGCCCTTCTTGCCCTTCTTGCTCACCACTTTCGGCGTCATTGGAACCCCCTCAGTGCCGCCGCGATTGAATGGAAACAGCACAACAATACACTACCCATCGGGACTTGTTCCACCTACTTGCCTTGGTCGTGGTGCAATAAGTGCTCTAACCCTCGAATTCTCGGTCGGCGGTTGCATGCCAGCCTCTCTAGCGCTGGCATACAACGTACTTACCTTCTTATTGGTGTCTACGACTGCAAACCCGCCATTCATCTGATTCTGCTCTTGGGTTATCTTAACTGATCCATCCAGGGTCGCTATACCAGTTTCCAAATCATAGCTGCCGCGATCACCGCGAATAACTTCGGCTCCAGTATCCAAACGAACATTACCAAACGCAAATAATTTGGAAATTCCAGACCCTCTGGGATCAATCTTCTCATCAGCACCCTCGGGGGAATCCTTGAAATAGGCAGTTAACTTGTCAGCCTTTAGCTGCTGGCCTTCTTGTTCTGCCGAAGCATTACCTTCGGCAACAGCAACACGTTGGGCCTCCCAGTATTGCAATGTGTCCTCTGCAGTCACCACGCTGCCATCCGTCTCCAAACGAACAGGCTCACCTTCAATGACCAAAACGCTCTGATCAAAATCGTATACTGCGGCAGAACCAGTTGCCTTTTCAGTACTTGTTTGAATTGTCACATCTCCGATGGCATCAACACGGTATATATCGGTATTACCTTCTTCATTATCACGATAGTGAGCAATAATCGTATCCGCCAACACAGTCACCTCTCCCTGGGTAGCACGCGCCGATCCGCGAGCGATGAAACGTTTATCACTTTGTTGCCACTCGATCCCCCGCTCTGCCAACACCTCAATGGGACTCTCCGGATCTTCTGAAGAAAACGATAACGACTGTGCATTGCCTAGGTTTGAAGTTGCAAGCAAGGCAACAGCTACTTTGAGCAACTGCAACATATTCATACTTTTGTGATAACGGAAATTAATCACCATCAGTTATTCTTCCCAGATACATTCTTGGGAGTAGTTGCGTCGCGAGAATTAAGGATCAAGCGCGCGGGCCCTTTAAATAGAATTTTTTCCCCTTTATCCTCTAACTTGAACCCATGGCTTTCAAGTTGGCCAAATGCACCTTGACCATGCACAAGCTCCTCCCCCTCAGCACTTCCTTCTCTAAGGTCAACGTCAGCCGTATTGGTATGAATCTCATACCCTTGATCTTGAAATAGACTTACCTCACCTGTGAGATTCAGAACCTCGATACTTCGGTCGTAGATTCCGTCGCTCGCACTTACAACAAGCCAGGTACCGTTGTTAAGACTGATATCAGCTTTTGGGGATGTCAATCGAACGTCCGTTTCTGAACCCTGCAACTCCCGGACTGCTCTTGCGGTTAAGGAAAATGGCTGACCCTGTTCGTCAGTGCCAAAATACCGTGCATTCACTAAGCTAAGGGAGTCACTATCAGAGTTTTCTGAAGGAACAATATCAACAAGAAACCGCTCATCCTCTCCGCGAAATTGGGGAAGTAATACAACTAAAGCTATTAAAAACACTGCGAGAGACGGCAATACAATCCGCAAGGCAGCAATAATCTTACTATATTTGACGACAGATTCAGCCATGGAAGATGAGTGAGATGATCCCTGCAGCTCTCTTTCCCACCTTTTATTTCTCTGCAGAGTTGTGCTCGAAATCTTTGAATTCATATCCCTACCGCCACAATTTACGCAACGCCAGCCAAGAGGATGTCATGCATCCTTAAGATTCCAACAGGGCGTCCGTCTTCAACAACAAACAGGCACGTAATTTTCCACTTGTTCATGCGCCGCAACGCTTCCGCAGCGAGGATTGATCCAGACGTCACTTTGGGATTTGCCGTCATCACATCTTTTGTACTAAGTGAAAAAAGATTATCGGACATGTGGCGCCTAAGATCTCCATCAGTAACGATACCTACAATACGGCCGTCATCACCTACCACGGCCGCCACTCCAAAAGTCTTTTCTGTCATCGTTAGGATTGTGCTTGCCATAGACGCATCGGGCGTCACAACCGGCAACTCATCACCCACATGCATAAGCTCCTCGACCTTTAGGAGTGTGCGCCCAAGCTTTCCTCCCGGATGCAGCGCCTTATAATCCTCCGCTGTAAACCCACGTCGCTCTAGAAGAGCAACTGCAATGGCATCACCCAATGTAATCATAAGGGTTGTCGAAGTTGTCGGTGCCAAACCTAGGGGACATGCTTCAGCCACATCTGGAATGACAAGCACTACATCAGCGGCCTGCCCAAGGCTGCTATCAGCCACGCTGGTCATAGCGACAAGAGGTATTTCGAAACGTCGCGAATAAGACACGAGATCTACCAATTCTGATGTCTCCCCACTATTTGAAATAGCAAGCAAGGCGTCATCCTCAGTAATCATACCCAAATCGCCGTGTCCTGCCTCTCCGGCGTGAACAAAGAAAGCAGGCGTGCCAGTTGAAGCAAGGGTAGCGGCGATCTTGTGGCCGATATGACCGCTTTTTCCCATCCCCGAAACTATAACTCTTCCTTTTACTGTCGCCATCAAATCTAGGCAGGAAACAAAAGCATCACCGAGACTCTCATTTAGCGCTTGTAAACCGCTCAAGGCATGATCCAACAGCCGTTTGGCAGAGGCAATGTCCGCAGCTCCACCAACTGCTGGTTGACGTTTTCTTGAGATAATGGATGGCGATACCATGTTATCGACCTATAATTGTTCACATATAAAAGGCGTATGCTTAAAGCTAAGGTGGTATTTGGGGTCTACCGCGGCCAAAGTCAAAACACTATTGATCAGGGTAAATTTAGCTAAATTATGACGGCTTGACATTGTAGGGTCAACGAAATGGGGTTTCGGCTAGGAAAGACCGAAGCCGAATGGTAAGCCCTACAGTGCATCTAGTGAGCAAAAATATCTTCGTCTGCCCAGCCCCCCACATCTAGAGCCGCCTGATGAGGCAGAAACTTAAAGCACGCCGTCGCTAACTCTACTCGCTTCTCACGACTAACAAGACGCTCCATCTCGCGTTTCAGTTGGTGCAGATACAGGACGTCAGCCGCTGCATAACTAACCTGCTCAGGTGTTAAGTCTTCCGCTGCCCAATCCGAGCTTTGCTGCTGCTTTGATAACTCAACCCCTAGAAGATCTTTACATAGATCCTTCAAACCATGACGGTCGGTATTGGTTCTGCATAGGCGTGATGCTGTTCTAGTGCAGTATACTGGAGAACAGACCAGCCCTAGGTGTTTGAGCAGCATACCAAGGTCAAAACGAGCAAAATGAAAAATTTTTTCTAACCCAAAATCTGCGAGGACCGCACTTAAGTTTGGTGCCTTATAGTTACCGAGAAGCTGGACAATGTGTGCATCTCCATCACCCGCCGATAGTTGCACGACGCACAGGCGATCGCGGTGAAGAAGGAGGCCAGTGGTCTCTGTATCCACCGCAACGCTGTCCGTGAATTTTACTTCAGCTGGCAAGTCACCCTTATGTACGAAATTTGTCACGAAAGCTCCTTGTCAAATGGTTTGGACAATATATTCGCCCAATAGCGCAATTTTGTTGCATAGCACAATATCATACCTATTAGCTACATAGGGACGATGGACCGATAAGACAATCGCCCTAACTATTCAGATCTCTTAGGCTATTATTTTCGACAAGAATGGTGCCCAGGAGAAGACTCGAACTTCCACGACCTTGCGGTCACAGGTACCTGAAACCTGCGCGTCTACCAATTCCGCCACCTGGGCTCCTTCACCATTGTATTCGCGGTAGCTTTATTTAAGTCGAACCGATACAGGGATGAATTATGGATGTCAACGAATCCGCATTTGCGACCCTAGTTGCCTTTAGTGTTCTTCTGTGCAAGCTTTCCGTCCCCTGTAGGTTCGCAGTATCTCAGCAGAATTGCGCCAATCAAAAAAGTAAAGAAATAGCAATGGAAAATTCCCTTGTAACCGTGTTTGGAGGTTCTGGATTCGTGGGCCGATACTTGGTCAGGCAACTAGCAAGGCGCGGCTTCCGTGTTCGCATTGCCGTGCGCGACAGCCAAAAATCGATGTTTCTTAAGCCCGCTGGGGATTTGGGTCAAATCACATCAATACCCGCCTCCGTTACCGACAAAGAGTCCGTAATCAGGGCTATTGCGGGAGCCGATTGGGTTGTGAATCTAGTCGGAATTTTGTTTGAACGTAGACACCGCACCTTTCAAGAAATCCACGTTGACGGCGCTAGAAAAGTAGCGGAGGCAGCGAACAACACTGGTACAAAGCGGCTAGTACAAATATCCGCTTTAGGCGCCCACCGGCAATCCGGTTCCCTATATTCCCGCAGCAAGGCCCAAGGCGAAATTGATGTGCAAAAGGCGTTTCCAGGGGCAACAATAATTCGCCCGAGCATTGTATTTGGTCCCGAAGATGAATTCTTTAATCTCTTTGGGACTCTAGCTAAGGTGTCCCCAATCCTGCCTTATTTTAAGAAAAATACCTCACAAAATCAGTCTAGTGGTGGGCCAAGATTTCAACCGGTGTACGTAAGGGATCTGGCTATGGCGATAGTAACAACACTCACTAACGACGGTCACGAAGGAAAGGTCTATGAGATTGGCGGACCACGAATTTACGATATGTGCGAAATCATGAACATTGTAAACCGGGAAACTGGTCGTAATCGTTTAGTTTTGGGTTTTCCAATGTGGCTTGCCAAGATTCAAGCTACAATTCTTCAATTTATGCCCAAACCGCTGCTAACACCCGACCAAGTTAAGTTGTTAGAAGTAGATAATGTACTGACAGGAAATCATCCTAATCTAGAAGACCTTGGCATAACCCCTACTGCCGCTGAAATAATTTTACCTACCTATCTAAAAAGACACAGACCGCTGCAGCAAAACAAGCGCCTTAGGCTAGAGGGCCCTGACAAAACTTAGAGCATCTCCGCCCAGCGTCTGCAATCTCTCAATTACAGGTGCCGAATTCACAAACTGCGACAGACATCCATTCAAATTAAATCACATCGTACGCGCTGGCAACGAGCAAAGAGATACCCAAAATAACGCGGTACGCAACAAAAGGTGTGAAGCTCGATTTCTTTATCCATGCCATCATTGCAGTGATCGCAATAATGGCCGCAACAAAAGAGAAGCTTGCCGCAATTGCAGCATCCCGCGTAATGGCCAGGTCCGCATTTTGGTAAAGTCTTAAGCCAAGCCAAAGCCCCGAAGCAGCAATTGTGGGTATCGAAATCAGCATGGACAAGCGAGCAGCGTCGTGACGCTCGAATCCCAACAGTCTGGCAGCTGTAATGGTTATACCGGAACGGCTTGTGCCGGGTACCAGGGCCAAGACCTGCGCAAGCCCGACTATAATCGCATCTAAGTAAGTTACGTGGGCCAGGCGACGGACAGTCATCATCATTCTATCAACAATATACAGCAAAACACCGAAACCAATTGTTGCCCAAGCAATCACTGTAACACTCCGAAACAGCTCACCGACATACACAGCAAAACCATAACCCACAGCCAGAATTGGGATCGTAGCTACAATGATTTGACCTGCCAGACGCGCTTGGGGATCGCGCCTACCCTTTAGCAATAGCCAGATACCCTTCCCCATCGCGACCAAATCACGCCAAAAATAGACGATGACAGCACCTAGCGTTCCCAGGTGCACGGCCACGTCCATTGCTAGACCCTGATCAGGCCAATCAGTAACTACAGGGACAAGAATTAGATGCGCTGATGAGCTGATCGGTAAGAATTCCGTAATCCCTTGGATTAGTGCCAACACTATAATCTGTGTGAGAGCCACGGAATTCCTCAGCCTATCATTAAGCGTTTTCTATCACTCTTGGCGACCTAGCCCAATCGGAAATATTGCTCTCAATGAAGGCAAACAGAGCTCGCTGAGCGCAGGCCTCCCCGCCGATGGGTCGTCCAGGACGATCCAAAGAATTCCATCCAAACATATCCAAATGAACCCAGGGTATATTGTCGCCAACAAATTCCTTAAGAAATAAGGCGGCCGTTATGGCCCCTGCAAAGGAAGATGTTCCCGCATTACTGATGTCAGCTATTTTACTTTCTATCAACGTCTTGTAGGGTTTCCATAACGGAAGACGCCAAATGGGATCATGATGCATATCAGCTAAGGATCCAAGCTCCTGGGCCAACTCATCATCGTTACAAAACATGGCGGGCATATCTGGTCCAAGCGCAACACGAGCGGCGCCTGTTAAAGTCGCGCAATCGACTAGCAATATTGGAGATTCTGAGACAGCTTCAGATATTGCATCAGCTAACACAACTCGACCTTCAGCATCGGTATTACCAATCTCGACAGTGATACCCTTGCGGGTAGTAACAATATCACCTGGCCTGTACGCATTCCCAGCAACAGCATTTTCAACGGCAGGTATAAGCACCCGAAGCCGAACTGGTAAATCCGCCGCCATTATCATCTGCGCCAGACCAAGTACATTCGCAGCTCCACCCATATCCTTCTTCATTAGACGCATGGAGCCAGACGGTTTTAGATCCAAGCCTCCCGTGTCAAAGCAAACACCTTTGCCAACCAACGTTATCATAGGATTCTCTGTCAAACCCCATCTCACATCAATTAGCATAGGAGGTTTTCCCGCAGCTCGCCCTATAGTGTGAATAGCAGGATAATTTCGACTCAGAAGTTCGTCACCGATGATAACTTCGATAATAGCCCCGAAAGCATTGGCTAGTCGCTTAGCCTCATCAGCCAAAACGTCCGGACCCATGTCTTCAGCCGGTGTATTAATTAGGTCTCTAGTGAGGAAGGATCCTGCCACTGACCGTTCAACATACGCACGATCGGCTGATTCTGGCCAAATCAGCGATGGATGTTTGATAGACTTTTCACTGCGATAACGGTCGAACGAATAACTACCCATTGCCCAAGCCATCGCGGCCAACGTGGCCATTTGTTCACCAGAATCAGTTATATTATCAAGCCTATACACACCTTGGGGCAGCGAGCTAGATAATTCACCGTATATCCATGGATCATCCCTATTATCCGCACCGAGCAACACCCGCCCTATCTGTCCGGCACTCGTCGGTAACAGGCAAGTCTGGCCACGTTTGCCTTCAAAACCATTTGCCTCAATCCAACTCTTTTGTTGGCTAGACAAATTGGCTAACCAAGCTCCAGGTTTGTCGGAACCAACTGTGGATATGGGAACAGCCGACTCTGAGTCAGGATCGCGGAGATAAGGGGTCACAAAACAGCCTACCTTTGTTTAATTGCGTGAACAAAGTTCAAGTCATTGAAGGAAGCAGGTCACATCAAACCACTTTCATCGTAGTAGCGTAAAGCGCCTGAATGAAGACGAATACTTAAACCTAGCGTTGCATTTGTCGGCAGCATAAAGGCACCACGCGGATGACCGTTTTGGTACAGCGGGAGGTTATTCTGATGCCAGAGGGCCTTTGTTATGCCGTAAACTAGATCCGCATCCAAATCCGCATGCACCACAAGAACCGCCCCTACATTCAGTGTTCTTATGTCAGCATGCTCACCATAAGTTCTTGCTGGGATATACCCTTGAACAAAAAAAGGAAACACTTGGCTCAATTTGAAAGCACTAGGTCCCGTAATGGGCACCAGTTCGACGTCTAGCCGTTCAATCACATCCTGAACTGCAAGCGCTGGCGCACCCGCCACCAAAAACATAGCATCAATATTATTGACAACAATGGCCTCCACAGCGGCCTCAACATCCAGTTCGCGGATATCTAGGTTTTCGAAGCGGATACCAAATGCAGATAGGATAAGTTGACTATCTAACAATGTTCCGGAACCTTTTCCGCCCAGCGCAACAGTCTTTCCAGAAAGCTGGGTTATAGACCCAATCCTTGCGGAACGACGAGCCAGCAAATGAACATTTTCCGGAAAAAGCATTGCTACTACTCGCAAACTTTCCATTGGGGCCTCACCTTCGAAAAACCCTGTACCATGATATGCCCAATAAGCAACATCAGCTTGAGAAAAGCCCATTTCCATATCACCTGAGACGACTGCCCGAATGTTTTCAACAGAGCCAGCTGTCGACTGTGCAACCGCGATGAGACCAGGTAGGCCGCAGCTGCCACCACGGTCACATGGACGGGATCCAGGCGGATTACTGATAGCATTTGCAATAAGTCCACCAACAGGAAAGTATGTCCCGGCTGTCGAACCGGTCCCAATCCGAATGATGTTAAGATTCTGCGCCTCGGTCACGCCACCCGATAGTACAATGCATATTAAGAATAATGTGCGCACAGTCGAATTCCAGGACGCAAAGCAATAGGACCGGCTCTCAACGTATCTAATGAACACACTTTTTCCTCACAGCGGCTGCATTCTTATGAGGATTCCAATGCTGTCGCATAAATGGATTTAATAAGATCGCGATAACATGGGGTAAGGTAACAGAACACTATACATCCAACACCAATTTAAAATATATTTACTAGGCACCCCTTCTTAAGAGGGCCCGCACTGTTTTACATTCTATTATTCCTGTCACCGATCCGGTGGAGTTGATTACTTTGATTGGTTCTTCTCCCAACATTTGGTGACTCAAAACCTCTTCGATTGATGCATCCTCAGCAACCGTTAGATCGATTGCTTGGCCATCATGACTAGGGAGCATTATATCGCAGGCCTTGAGCGCACGAAGTCGGTTAACATCAACTGCAAACCTTGAAACATAGTCATTTGTAGGTCGGAGGATTATTTCTGCAGGCTGCCCTGTTTGCACAATACTGCCATCATTCAGGACAGCAACACGATCACCAAGGCGAACAGCCTCGTTCAAATCATGTGTTATGACAACAATAGTTTTTTTTAGCTCAGCCTGCAAACTCAGCAAGAGATCCTGCATGTCATGTCGAATTATAGGGTCGAGAGCACTGAAAGGTTCATCCATCAGAAGCACTGGCGCCTGAGTCGCCAGTGCTCTAGCGAGCCCAACCCTTTGACGCATTCCTCCCGAAAGTTGGAACGGATAGGCGGTCTCGTATCCCGACAATCCGACACGCCGAATCCAACGTCGTGATATTTCTTCCCATTCGTGTCTCGGGCGGCGCTGTGCAACCATTCCATAGCCAACGTTTTCTGTGACTGTTCTGTGCGGCAAAAGGCCAAAGCCTTGGAAAACCATACTGACAGTTTGACGGCGGAATGCCTGAAGCGCTGCGCTTGAAAATCCCAGAATGTCTTCACCATACACATTAACATTCCCATCAGTAGGCTCAATTAGACGGTTAATTACCCGAAGCAACGTAGACTTACCTGAGCCCGACAGCCCAACTACAGCAAGAATTTCGCCGCGACCAACAGTTATTGAGACGTCACGGAGAGCAAGTATCGCGCCCGTCCTTCGGCGAATTTCCTCCTTCCCGACTCCCTGTTGTAATAAGTGCAGCGCTACAGCGGAATCAGCCCCAAAGACCTTGCAAATGTGGTTAAGATGAATAGCGGTCATGTCTCTCCGCCTCGCCGCATTGATTGAACGCGCTTTGCATAGCCCTGGGTAATACGATCCAAAACAATAGCTAATGCAACGATAGCAAGGCCCGCTGCTAGACCACGTCCCACATCAAGCCTTTGAATGCCCAAAAGGACTTCTTCTCCCAGACCCCTAGCTCCTATCATAGAAGCAAGCACTACCATAGCCAGAGCCATCATCGTTGTTTGGTTTATGCCGGCCATGATTGTGGGTAAAGCCATGGGCAGCTCAACACCGAATAGCCGCTGGAAAGAACCGGTTCCAAAAGCCCGAGCGGCTTCCAATACTTCTTGATCTACCTGCCGAATACCAAGGTCCGTAAGTCGAATGACAGGAACTACAGCATAAATGACGGTAGCAATGATTGCCGGAACCTTTCCAAGCCCGAACAACATCAATGCTGGAATCAGATAAACAAAACTGGGAAGGGTCTGCATAGCATCTAAGATGGGTAGCATAATCATGCGCAACCGATTGTACTTAGATAGTGCCACCCCACAAGGCAACCCAATTATTACTGATAGTACGATGGCAATAAGCATAAGGGCTAAGGTTTGCATGGCCTGATCCCAAAGACCCAAAACACCCATAAGAAAGGCAATAAAAATCAAGGCAAGAGATTGTGCAAGCCGCTCAGTTGCGATGTACGTGATAGCTCCAATTAGGAATAAGACGTACCACCAAGGCGAACCGCGTAGAGCCGATTCCAAACCTAACAACACCCACAATATTCCAGTAGAAAAAGCTTCGAAAACATCGCCATAATGCAGAACAAGCCAATTGACGGCGTAATTTATTGGCTCAGCGATACTAAGAGTAAATTTATCGGGAAACATTTGTGACCCCACAGGCATTGTTTAGTCTGGAACAGTCTGCCCCAAAACTAAGCTGCTGCGATAGCCACAGCTTAAACCGTCTCAGTTTAGACCCGCTTTAACCTGATTAATCTTGTCAGCTGGCGCCCAGCTCGACCAGACATCATAGTGGTTCGACAGAAACCAATGAGCTGCCTCATCAGCTGAGGCGCTCTTATCTTCCATATAAGCCAGCACGTCACTGACCAGCTCAGCATCGGTTTTGTAAGATTCTAGAAAGGCAACGATTTGCTGAGCAGCTGCAGCAAATTTGCTGTTAGCACCAACCACTACAGGCACTATTGGATAGGCTGTACCCCGCTGTGGATCTGGATCAGTTGTTAACATGCTAAAAGTGTTGGGATCATAAGGAGGCTCTTCTAGCATGACCAAATCAAACTTACCCAAGATCCAGGTAGGACCCCAGTAATAGGCTAATATTGGTTTTCTTCGAATATTAGCCGATGCTATTGCGGCAGCTAAAGCAGCACCTGTACCAGGCCTAAAATTTGTGAAGTCAGTATAGAGTTTGTAAGCATTCAATTTTGCGGTGTTAACCACCTCACAGGTCCAGCCCGCAACGCAATTGTAGAAACGCCCCTTATCTGGCTCCTCTGGGTCAGAGAATAGCTTCTTATAGCGCGGCAAATCGAAGACCGACCGGAGTTGAGGAGCTGATGCTCCCTCTCCTTCCACCAAGTAACGAGGAACAAACCAACCCTGCACAGCATCTTCAAAATTTATGCCTACCTCAACGACTTGATTTCGACTTAGCGCACGCTTCCAAACTTCTGTAACATTGTCTTTCCAAACCTCCATAACCACATCAATATCACCTTGGGCAACTCCTTGTAGCAACGGAATAGTCGATCCCGGTATAACATCCGTTTTACAGGCATACCCATCTTCCAAAATCCTACGTGCAACAGCGGTGTGAAACGCATTTGACTGCCAGTCTAAACCAGCGAAAACAATAGTACGATCGAGCTCGCATGCTACTACGGTTTGCGTGGAGAATAGGACATACAAGAATAATATGGGTGTAAGAATCAGTGCGGGCATCCCTACAATATAACAGCCGCAAGCAACGGGTTCAAACCATAGAGAGATCGGAGTATGATTGCAGTATGGCTCATATAGAAATTCATCAAGTTCCAGTGCTGCGTGACAATTTTGTATATTTGGTGCGCGAGCCTAAGTCGAAAAGTGTGGGAATCGTGGATCCAGCTGTGGCGGCGCCGGTGCTGGACGAAGCAAAACGTCTCGGATGGAATGTCACCCACATTCTTAATACACATCATCACAACGATCACACGGGTGGCAATTTAGAAATCAAGAAACGAACAGGTTGCACCATCGTAGGGCCACAACACGACCGTGACCGAATTCCTGGAATCGATGTCGAGGTAAAGGACTCTGAAACCTACAAGCTCGGTAATGAGGAAGCACAAATTCTTTTTGTTCCTGGCCACACCCGTGGTCACATCGCTTATTGGTTCAAGGCTTCCAACGCCTTGTTCTGTGGAGACACTTTGTTTTCTATCGGCTGTGGACGCCTCTTTGAAGGTACGCCTGAACAAATGTGGAAAAGCCTTTCTAAACTGAGGACCCTCCCGCCTCAAACGCGGGTCTATTGTGCGCACGAATACACTGAGGAAAATATTCGTTTTGCGGTAACTGTTGATCCCAATAATGAGGCACTTAGAAAGCGTGAGGAGCAGGTGACTAAATTACGCTCTCAGATGTTGCCGACAGTTCCCTCAACTCTGGGTATGGAATTAGCGGCTAATCCTTTTCTGCGCGCTGATCAGCCTAGCCTACAAGAAGCTATGGGTATGCTGGGAGCCGATCCTATCGAAGTGTTCGCAGAAGTGCGCCTAAGAAAAGACGTGTTTTAGGGTTGCCAGTTATTGGGCTAATTGCACCGGCTCTGAGAGGAAAGTATCCACAAGCCGACTGACTTCTTCAGGTACCTCGGACATAGGATAGTGGCCGACGGTTGGCAACTCAACAACCGCTTTCGGAGAGTTCTCTAGTTTGCCCCGCAAACTGTCTAGAGCAGGAGGGGGCAGTACTGGGTCACGCATACCCCAAATCAAAAGGCTAGGAATGCGAATAGACGAAGTCCTTCGCAGAACTTCCTCCCGGTTGGGATTTGATGGAACTAATTGCCTCGGTACATAACTAACAACACGCCTATTCATGTCGTAATATTCTTCTAATAAGCTTTCTTGAAGTCGTTCCGGTTCACCCCAAAGATATGTGTAGTAAGCTCGCCAAAAAGCCGGGATGCGGAACCTTAGGATGTCGTCACATAGTCGCATGTACCAACGCACTAACGGGGGTCGGGCCGAACGAGGAACACGAACAGGATCCGATGGTGTATTCAAGAAAGCAATTTTTTCGACCTGCTCGGGATGAGCTGCTGCATACCAATATCCGACACTGCCGCCACTCGATGTGCCGACAATACTTAGTTCTTCGATTCCAAGGCGCTCAAGAATAATCTCGATGATCTCGGTCTGAGTAAATCCAGCCGCCTCATCTCCAGGCAGCGGAGCACCCGATAACCCGTACGCTGGCATATCAAATCGAACAAATCTGTACTTCTGTTTAAGGTTCTCAACCATAACATCCCAGGTGCGTAGGCTGCCGAAGGATCCGTGGATTAGCAATACCACCGGTCCCGTCCCCTCATCTTCCACGTGAATGGAAAGTCCCTTGATATCCATGAACTGGGTTGTTGAGCGGCTATACTGGCTTCGAAGTTCATCAAGAGATAGACGGAAAGTACCGGCTCTAAAAACCGTTACAATCAAGACAATGGCTACGGCGATCACACCCAACAGCAGAAGCATCACATTTGCCCGCGCAAGCATTTATTAAGTCCCCTTTGTGTTACCCGGTCTATCTGTATAGAAATTTATTCGCGCTCCACACACATAGAGATGCCCATACCACCACCTATGCATAAGGTAACAAGACCTTTCTTAGCTCCCCGCCTATGCATTTCATGAATAATTGTGACAAGGACACGGCACCCTGATGCTCCGATGGGATGACCCAAAGCGATTGCACCGCCATTCACATTAACGCGATCTGCATCAAACCCAAGATCCTGACACACAGCAATAGATTGGGCCGCAAAGGCTTCATTTGCTTCGATCAAATCTAGATCATCCACTTCCCAATCCGCCTTTTCTAGAGCTGCACGCGACGCGGGTATAGGCCCGACGCCCATCAACGCTGGGTTAACGCCTGACTGCGCCCAAGATACGATGCGTACTAGTGGCCTTAAGTTTCTTGACTTGGCTTCAGCCGCACTCATCAGAACCACTGCGGCAGCTCCATCATTTATGCCCGACGCATTACCAGCTGTCACGGTTCCAGCTTTATTAAAAGCGGGCTTAAGTTTACCGAGAGACTCAATAGTGGTTCCACCTCTAGGGTACTCATCCTGATCAAACAGTTGTTTTCCCCTCTTAACCTTGACTTCTACCGGAACAATCTCGTCTTTGAACCTGCCATCAGCCAGCGCCTTTTGTGCACGACTTTGTGATTCTGCCGCAAATGCGTCTTGAGCATCGCGTGTAACTTGCCATTGTTCAGCAACATTTTCAGCCGTTATACCCATATGGTATCCATTAAACGCGTCCCATAGACCGTCCTTAATCATAGTATCTGTTAGATTAGTGTCCCCCATTTTAGTCCCATTACGCAGGTGCACGCAGTGGGGAGCGTTTGACATGCTTTCCTGGCCGCCAGCTACAACAACTGAGTCAGCCCCCGCAAGAATATTAGAATGGGCTAGGGCTACTGCCTTAAGCCCAGACCCGCATACCTGATTAATTGTGAGAGCTGGAACTTCTTTAGGCACGCCAGCACCAATGGATGCCTGGCGGGCTGGATTTTGGCCCGTCCCGGAAGTCAGGACCTGCCCCATAACGACTTCGGATACATCACCAGCCTTCACATTCGCTCGGTCTAAAGAATCGCGAATGACTATCTCGCCGATTTCCGATGCAGATAGACCACTTAACGCGCCACCAAACGCACCAATTGCAGTTCGCACCGCTGAAACAATGACAATATCCGTCATCTAAGAAACTCCCGAGCTAAGTTGACGTTCACAATTCCCGATTTAGTTCTAACGGAGCAAGCTCAAGATTATTATCGCACTGCAACATTATTAAGCCAAAGAGCAACTGGATGATACATTTGTTTATTACCACCCACGCCTTAAGTTCTGCTGGTGCATCCCCTGCTTACATTAGAAGCTTTCATCCTCCTAGATGACACATTTATCTAAGCTAGAGAATACGACTATCTAAGCTAGAGAATACGGCAAATTAGCCTGGGACATAAAAACAAGTAAGATTATTACAATTCAGCAGCATCTTATGGGCTGCGCATCCTTCGATCATATCATAATTCTAGGGTTTTCTTCTTAGGTGGACGTTTTTTGCAGTGCACATACTTTGGCAGATGGTTATTGTGCTCCGCACAATAACCTGCACTGGAACAACTATCGCAGCACCCTGAAAGGACGGAAGATGGCGAAGACCAAAGAAAATCAAACAGATAATGTGGTCACCATCAAGAAATACGCAAATCGACGTCTGTATAATACTGCTACGAGCAGCTATGTAACACTCCACCACCTGGCAGAAATGGTTAAGGAAAATGTTGAGTTCGTAGTGGTTGATGCCAAGACAACCCAGGACATAACACGATCAGTTTTGACCCAGATCATTGTTGAACAAGAATCCAAAGGTTCTAATTTGCTTTCAAGCAAGTTTCTGCGACAAATCATTGGGTTTTATGGCGGCACATTAGGTGGGGTAGTACCTAGATACCTTGAACAATCTATGGACATGTTTACTCAGAATGAAGAGCAATTACGTACGTTAACGCGAGACAGCTTCAAAGGCACTTTTCCGATCGGAAAACTTGAAGAAATTGGCCGGAATAATGGATCTTTTATGGAAAACACCATCAAAATGTTTAATCCTTTTTCAGTGCTACATCATAGTGAAACGCAGCGGGACACAAAGAGTGACAGCGCAACTATGGACAAACCTGAGCACGGTGACAAAGAAATCGACGACCTCAAGAAGAAAATGGAAGATATGCAAGAACAGCTCAATAGACTAACAAAGAGGCATTCCTAGGTGGTCAGAGACGCTTCTATTTACTTGAACTTTCTTGTCAGCAATAGAAATCCGAGATCTAGATAGGTACGGAAAGGCGCACAATTACAAGACCTATTCATTAACGACGTGCAAGCATAACTGAAGGTCCCTTTTCACATGATAGGACCTTTCCTGGTGGCATGGGTGTATTCTATCCGGCTTGATGAGCTGAATCTTAGGGAACGTTACGTACCACCCTAAAGCCAATTGTATAACTCCACAGTGTCGCGCGGTTCCGCATACGGGCTGATGAAGTTGCCAGAGCGGGAACGTAATACCAGTCGCCACCTTTGGTGACTCTGTATTCACAAGTTTTGTTCACCATCTGGGACTCATCATCACGAATTAAGCGCGGCAATTGTTCTCGGTGATCCGCGCTATGCCTTGAATTCCAACAATCAGCTACCCATTCCGACAAGTTACCGTGCATGTCGTGGAGGGAAAATGCATTCGGCGGAAGTGATGCAACGGGAGCAGGGCCGATGCCACTCCAGCGCGTGCCACAGTTGCGACAGTTAGCGCGGCCACTATCGGGTTCGTCACCCCAGGGATAGGCATTTACTGATCCGGACCGGGCGGCGTATTCCCACTCAGCTTCACTCGGCAATCTGTATACCTGACCGGTTAGAGACGATAACCATAGGGTATAATCGACACTATCTTGCCATGTTACATTAATCAGGGGCTGACGACCACGTCCCCATGAGTGATCATCCTGCCCACCGAGACAAGCTCCTGCCTTGACGCACGCAGCGTACTGTTCAAATGTGGTTTCGGTCACAGCGATAGCGAAGGGACGGCGGATTGCAACATCATGGGCCGGTCCGAACTCTGGCCTTTCTTCGTCTGTTCCCATAATAAATCGTCCAGCCGGAATCTTGATCACGGTGGGGCAGAGCTCACAATCCTGAAAAGGAGTATCGAGGACAACTTTCGCATGTGCAGCGGATTGCCACGCAACTGCCATAGCCAAACAAAGGAAACTACATATTAGCCTGCTCACGCTAGAGTCCACTCAAACTTGACCTCGGGATCAACCTCCGTCACCATCCACCTTTCTTTCAGCAACTTAAATTTGCGGGATTCCAAGATTTTACTAAGAGACCAAACCGCCGCTGCACGCACGAGCGCTGACCTATCACTAAGAAGTCTTTCCAAAGATTGTGCAAAGTCCGCGCCACCGCTGTTCCCGACTGCAATGACGACATTGCGCAAGAAACGATCCCGTCCAATCCTCTTTATTGGTGAACCGGCGAACATACTTCTGAAGGTTTTATCATCTAAAGCCATTAATTCGGCTAACCTTGGAGCCTTCAAATCTTCCCGAGAGAGGAATGATGGCTCACTCGTCAAACTAGCAAATTTGTTCCAAGGGCATACTGCAAGACAGTCATCACAACCATAGATGTGGTTTCCCATAACAGACCTTAGATCGGCTGGGATATGCCCTTTATGTTCTATCGTCAAATAAGATATGCAGCGCCTCGCATCAATCTGATACTCACCCAAGAAAGCGTTAGTCGGACAAACGTCCAAGCACTTCCGACAGGTTCCACATCGGTTTGATCCAGGGGGATCAGGTGCTATCTCCAAAGTAGTAAATATTTCTCCTAAAAAAAGCCACGAGCCATAGGTCTGCGAAACAACATTAGTATGTTTTCCCTGCCAGCCCACACCCGCACTTTCGGCTAATGGTTTTTCCATTACAGGCGCAGTGTCAACAAACACCTTGATATCTGTATCGCATGAATCAGACAGCCACCGTGCCAATCTCTTAATTTTCTTCTTGATAACATTATGATAGTCACGATTTCGGGCATAGATGCTAACAGTTGCCTGATCTGGCTGACTAAGATTTGCTAGCGGATCTTCTTCCTGAGAATAATTTATGCCCAAAACAATAACAGACCGAACTTCAGACCAGAGTGTTCTTGGATCGCGACGCCTCTCACGTGTATTAGCCAGCCAATCCATATCACCATATAATTCCTCAGCAACAAATGCATCCAAGTCTTCCTGAACTCTGTGAGGTAGGTCCGCAGGTGCGAATCCCACCACATCAAACCCAAATGCCATGGCCTTTCCACGGATGGTTTCCTTGTCCGGTCTCGATCGCGCTAATTCAGATGGGTTCAACATCGCCTTGAGCTTGGTCCTCTTGAAATGACTTGGTATATTCTGTGAAACAACCACGGCGGATCGAGCCACGAATTTCTCTCATCAATTTCTGATAGAAAGCTAGATTATGCCAGGTCAAGAGTATTACCCCGAGAATTTCATCACTCTTAATAAGGTGATGAATGTAAGCTCTGCTATAATTATTACTCGCGGGGCAATCCACACTTTCATCGATCGGGCGTGGATCTCTTGCGTGGCGCGCGTTACGGAGATTAACTTGTCCAAACCTGGTAAAAGCCTGTGCAGTGCGGCCAGATCGAGTCGGAAGGACACAATCGAACATGTCAACACCCCGCTTAACGGCGCCTATAATATCGAGAGGTTTTCCGACCCCCATAAGATATCGCGGTTTCGGGAGGGGTAAATTTTGGGCTGTCACATCCAGTGTCCTAAACATTAATGTTTGGCCCTCTCCTACCGCAAGCCCCCCAATAGCGTAACCATCAAAACCAACTTCGGTTAGTTCCTGAATTGATTCTTGGCGAAGATCATTAAACACGCCACCCTGTACAATACCGAATAGCCCATATCCTGGTCGGTTTACATAAACAGCCTTTGATCTATGAGCCCAGCGACTAGAACGTTTCATGCTCGCTTCCGCCGCACCTATCTCTGCGGGATACGCTGTACACTCATCTAAAACCATGGATACAGTAGCATCGAGTTTATGTTGAATTTCGATTGCTCTTTCTGGCGTCAAGCTGAGTTCACTACCATCTAAATGTGATCGGAAACTCACACCATCCTCATTAATCTGCCGCAGCTTAGCCAAGGACATCACTTGATACCCTCCGGAATCCGTAAGAACTGGCCCATTCCAGCGCATAAAAGCTCTTAATCCGCCAAGACTTTCGATAGTATCCGCACCAGGACGTAAATCCAGGTGATAAGTGTTGGCAAGGACCATCTGGGCTCCGGTCCCAGCAACCAATTCAGGCAGCATCGCCTTGACAGAAGCAGAGGTTCCGACGGGCATAAAAGCAGGCGTATCAACTACCCCATGTGCGGTACTCAAGTGCCCAAGTCTTGCCCCACCATCTTCCTTCTCTATTTCTAAACAAAAGTTCTGCACTTGCTTCATAGGGCCACTTCTCTCTCCAAAAAACAGGCGTCCCCATAAGAATAAAATCTATAGCCTGCCTCGATCGCGTGCGCGTAAGCACGCTGCATACGATTAATTCCCGAAAAGGCGCAGACCAGCATAAACAAAGTCGACCGCGGTAGATGGAAGTTTGTTAGAAGTGCGTCTACAGCTTTGAAATCGTATCCTGGCGTTATGAATAGATTAGTCTTATTAGAAAATGGCACAAACTCTCCAAACTTGTCAGCTGCTGACTCGAGAAGTCTCAATGTTGTGGTGCCAACCGCAATGATGCGGCGTTTATCCTGTCTTGCTTCGTTCAGAGCCGCAGCGACAGATTCACCTAAGTAGCCATGTTCAAAATACATCTTATGATCATTCGTATCATTCACCGTGACAGGTAAAAACGTGCCCGCTCCAACGTGTAGAGTTACGAACTGCCTCTCTATTTTCGCCACATCGAGTAACTCAAATAGGTCACGGGTAAAGTGAAGGCCTGCCGTGGGAGCCGCTATCGCCCCCTGCTTTCTTGCATAAACCGTTTGATAGTCTAAATCATCACGCTCATCTGCTGCTCTCCGTATGTAGGGAGGTAGCGGCATTTCCCCATGTGTAGCCAACTCACCCTGCAACTCCTGTCCGGAGCAGTTAAACGTCAACCTGATGAGACCTCCAACTAATCTTTCACCTACACATGCTCTGAGGTTTTCACCAAAATTAATTGTCTGCCCTTGCTTTAAACGTTTAATGGGTCTACCGAAAGCTTGCCAGGTGTTAGAACTCTCTTGGAAATGCAAAAGGAACTCAGTCTTCACCTTCTCACGGTAGCCACGCAACCTTGCTGGTATTACCTTAGTGTTATTAAGAACGAGAACATCCCCCGCACGAAGAATCCTAGGAAGACTCTGAACTTTTTCATCTAAGAGCCTTGCTCCACTCACACAAAGCATTCTTGAGCTATCCCGCGGTTTTGCGGGACGATTAGCTATTCGGTGGACAGGAAGGTCAAAATTAAACAAGTCGACATGCATAATTTAAAACACCGTTTTGGAAACCCACGCAATACTCGCAGCACATATTCCAGTCAAAGTTGCTCTTATAGTAATGCAGCAGATAGTTGGAAACCTAATAGACCTGCGTGTATGATTACGATAGCCAAAACAATGAAAGAGGCGGCCCGTGTCTTGGCTTCTTAGAAAGGTAGATAACTTCCTTGCAGCCATAATTGGCGCAAGCACTGGCATGGTCGCCTCACAAGTACACGCATTCATAACCCAATACCTGCAGACATTGGGGGGGCGTCTGAACGAAGCACGCCTCAGCCTTGATGACATGCAAAATGGTCTCCATTACACAGTCATGAGTCCCGAGGTCGAATCTGTTTTTTTGCATGACGCTCGAACACGTGTTGTGGAATTGCAATCCGCCTATACGGCTATCGCGGAATCAAACCTACTTATTAGGCCCATATCCATACTTAACAACGCAGACAAGTCTATTGTTTCCCGTACTATTTCAGATTTTGTCCCTGCGCTTCCATTTGATACCAGCAGCATAGCTTACATGTTTATCGGGATAATATTAGCTTTTATCCTGTATGCAGCAGCAAAGCTGCTAGTTCGGGTACTGATCTCACATAGCCGACGGCGGCGCTTTCGAAAACGCCCTGGTTTTGTGCAAACATAACGTTTTATTGTGTCTGGCAGTGGGTATGCCGCCGATCGGCGGACATCGCAGCCCTGTTTTGACACGCGTTTAATGGAGATTTCTGCAATACCATCGTCAGATGCTCGGCCAGCATGATATATAGATCCGCGCAGCTTTTGTTCCCAGAAACCGGTGGCGTTGATTATGGCCCATGAAGTCGTATTTGCCACTAACCCTAACCAGAACCCACAAACAACAACTACCGTCACCTCATAAGACTGGCCCACCTTTTGCTCGCCTCCAATACCTCACTATAAAAAAGGCATTGCCATGATAGAACTCCTGACCGCCCGCACACCGAATGGTCACAAAGTCTCAATCGCCCTAGAAGAGCTTGGATTGGCGTACGATGTGCGAACAATCGACATGCGTGCGGGCGAACAGAAAGAGCCCTGGTTTCTAAAACTCAACCCCAATGGGCGTATTCCCGTCCTTGTAGATCGTGATGAGGAAGATTTTGTCGTGTTTGAATCAGGCGCGATCCTCATTTATCTTGCAGAAAAAACTGGCAAATTGTTGCCTCCCGACGCCAAAGGCCGATCTATAGTATTGCAATGGTTGATGTTTCAAATGGGCGGTATAGGGCCGATGATGGGTCAAGCAAACGTTTTCTATCGTTACTTCAAAGAGAAAATTGAGCCGGCTATAAGCCGTTATCAGAATGAATGCCATCGCCTCTTTGGAGTTCTAGACAATCATACAAAAGACCACGAATGGCTCGCAGGTGAGTATTCTATTGCAGATATAGCTAATTGGGCATGGGTTCGCACTTTCGAATGGTCTGGCTTAAGTATGAGTAAATATCCACATCTGCAGCGCTGGCACGAGAGCATGGCTTCCCGCCCTGCCTGTAAAATAGGAGTGGAGGTACCGAAGACTGCCAAAGTTACCCCAGACCGAGATCGCCTCAAAACAGCTAGGTCCATGGTCATCACTTGAAGCCCAAACTGCATATACCATCGTTGATCTCTCGTAAATCACACCGCTGCTATTCAATCATAAGGCTACAATGAGAGACTGCTTATTGACTATGTTAAGAGCGAGTTTCTGTTTGTCTCGATTCGAAAATTCACATTAATCCAGACAAACCAAATGTCTTTTGACAGCAACAATGATGCTAATGGCTACCTTTACACTGTCTGTCAAAGACCACACTTGGCACTCATGTCCGTAAGGACACCGGTGAGCTCATTTCGAACTATATGTTGCACATGACCGTCATATGTTGACTCAAGAACAACATTAAGATGGGCACCGAGCTCTCCTTCATTGTCAGCAGACACAAGTTCTGCTTCCAAATCGGCCACAGCAATCTCTATTGCAGCCCCAAGGGAAATGACCGGGCTAACCCAACGGCCGAATTCCCGTCCATCTACGGAGTGGTAAAGTGTAATCTCCGCAGCGGCCGCGGTTCCACTATTGTAAATTCTGATTACCGACGGGTAATTCGCAATTGAAGAAGTGTGAACGTTGAGGAGCACTCGGGTATCAACTGCAGGACCTCCCGCACAGCTACTCATATTGGTTATCACGCCAGTACCCGACTGCCATAATACGTGCTGCATGAAGCCATTGAACGCACTAGTAACTTCAACATTGTAGTATGTTCTTTCATCACTCGCGAGATCTGCCAGGGCAACAGCCTCGCTTTCCAATTGCATAATATCAAATTGAAGAGAGGCATTTGGAGGTATCTCCGGACTCTCCCAACTACCTAGTATTTCACCACCAACGCCGTCCCGAAGTGCGATCTCAACCGTGCTAGTCGCAGCCGCTCCGTTATAGAAACGAAGGAAGGCTTCCCCAGAATTCCTTGAACGGGACGTAAAAACATTGTTGAAAACTGGTAAACTGCTATCGGTCAAGGCATTTATTGCAGCGTTCACCCTGATCCTTGGTACTGAAAAATTCACAGCGTCACGACTAACTTCAACACCGGTGTCTTTGAGAGCTTTTTCAATTTCAGTAAAACTAGCCGTCGGGGCCGCTTGCCTCATAAGAGCCCAGGCCCCCGCCACATGGGGTGCAGCCATTGACGTACCACTCCGATTTACGAACGAATTTGTTACGCCCGCTGCAATAATATCAACCCCAGGAGCCAGAAAATCTAATGTTTCACTTAAGTTGGAAAAGCCAGCAACGCCGTTACTATTATTAGATGCTCCGACACCGAGCACAGAAGAAATGCAAGCTGGCGCATGAATGCTGTCGTTCTTCCCATCGTTTCCGGCGGCAGCAGTCGTCGCAATGCCTTTTGCTTTAAGCATATCTATAACAGCTCCGCGAGGATCATCGTCACAAGCAGAACTAAATGATCCAGCCCCAGAACTAATATTGACTGCAACAATATTATATTGTTCAGCTTGCTCGTTGACGTAATCTAGTGCGTTCAGCACCGCGAGTGTATCGGTCAATTCGCACGGCGCCGGATCCGGACTGCAAATATCTGAATCGGTAACTCGCGAAAAAACATCGATGGGCATTAGATCTGCACCGCGGGCCACCCCGAATTTCTGGCCATTGTTACCAACAGCGATAGATGCCACATGTGTGCCATGATGGCATCGATCAGTGCCCTGTGGACAATTAGAGGCCGCTCCCGGCGCTATTTCAGGGCTTTGACCGGACGGACATTGATTAAATGTGTCATCGCCGAAATCAGTGCCGAAACAAGCGTCGCCAACCGCCTTTCCTAGAAGCATTGTGTGATCTGTTTGAATTCCGCCATCAATAACAGCGATTGTCATGTCAGAACCATCCACCCCCCGTGCCCAAACATCGGGAACCTCGATGGAAGGTACCGAATTGGAAAGAGACTTGCGTTCTGTCTTCACCTCGTGAATGGCCGTTATTTCACTCAGGTCTAAGAGCGCATTAAGTTTGCCACGATCCACATTCACACCGAGAAACGGCAATGAGGAAAATTCATCTGTAACCGGGATATCGTGATATGCCAAACTTATGTTCAGGACATCCCTCATAGCACGCACCGCCTCTTGCTGAGCTGCAAGAGTTTGAGCGTCGGCCCATGACTGTGATTCTTGGTTGGTTTCCATCTCAATTATGACACGCGTCGCACCTGCTCGCTCGATCTGATTTATAATTTGATCGAGGTCAGCATGGGCCGCTGAAAAACCAAGAAGCATCACAAGCACTACGGAAACGACAGCGCCCGCGAAAATTTTTTGTATTAAATTAGCACCCAACATATGTATTCTTTTAATCATTTGCCCAAAACAAAAACGCGCGCTCCGGCCTTCCGTAGCGCGCCAATCTAGAGAATGTATACTTCGGACCAAAACGGTCCTGGCAATGTGATCGGGTATGTTATAAATCAAAATGTGGGTTCATGTCCATAAATGCGTTATTAGGGTTATCGGTTGTGTTGGAGATAACTCTAAATTAGTATAATTAACAAAGTCTTATGGGGAAAAAGGGGGATTCAGGAGCTGGACGGCCCTGGTAGAAACAGGTCTGAACCCTGCACTGTAAGCAGCTAATATGGGTGCATAGAGGCGAGCCACTTGATAACAGCCCGGCATTTCTTAGCCCGCCTAGGACAAATTCCTCTTCTCAGGCATTTGGGCCTCTACATCACTTTCAACGGCTTGGCTGCAGTCTTTCCCTTGATTGCACTTCCTGTGCTAACCCGACAAGTAAGCCCTGATAGTTATGGTGTTTATGGAATTTTCTTGGTGGGCGTGGTTCTTCTCATGCCTCTCATTAGTGTCGGTATTGAAACGGCAGTTGCACGTCGTTTTGTTGATCGTGGTGAAACCGATTTTAGGGCTTATGTATCAACCGCAGTAATTTTGACGCTCGGACTCAGTCTTGTTGCACTGATTGTTCTAAACGTCCTCCAGTCTCAACTTACCAAGATGCTTCCAATCCCCGCCTCCTGGTATAGCATTTGGATCATAGTCGCTTGGGGACAAGTGATATCGGGTCTAGTCCTCGGACTCTTGCAAATGGAGCGGCGCCCTGTTGCTTATGGTTTCTGGCGCGTGGGCCGAGCTCTGCTTCTAAATGCCGCCCTTTTAGCTTTTGTTATGTTGGGTTATAGAACCTGGCAAGGCCTGGTAGCTGCTCAGTTTGTGGCTCATAGCATGTTTGCCTTGTACGGACTCGTGTGGCTAGTACGTTCCGGTTACCTAGGAATTAACTGGCACGCAGGGGAACTTCGCCCACTGTTACGGTACAGTTTACCGTTAGTACCCCATATGATGAGTGCCGCCATTATAGCTGCAACGGACAGATTATTACTGACCAACTTAATGAATGAGTCAACGGCAGGCATCTATACGGTCGGCTACCAGATTGCGCAGATTATGTTCCTAATCTCTATGTCCATGAACCGCGCTTGGACTCCATGGTTTTATGATGCGATGAAGGAGGGTACTGCAGTATCGAAGCGTAGAGCCGTGATTATGGGCTATGGCATGGCAGCATTATTGTTGTTTGTAGGAAGTGGGTTGGGTGCTGTCGGTTGGATTGCACTACCCTTATTAGTCGGGCCCTCCTATGCAACGGCCACTATGGTGTTTATATGGATTGTTGCTGCCTTTACCGCACATGGATTGTTTTCTCTAGCTTCGTCGTATCTTTACTTTTCTGGACGAACCGAGTGGATTTCCGTAGCTACAGGAATAGTGACTATTTCTAACATCGGGCTCACATATTGGCTCATAGGATTACATGGAATGGTCGGCGCGGCCCAAGCAACATTCCTAGCATATACCATGGCGTTCATTTTTTGTCTGGTGCTTACCATCAGACTTTCGGCACTACCTTGGTCATCTGCGCAAAACTAAGCCCTCTCCACCGTATAGATAGTTAAGATTAAGGCGATTGAGCGGAAATGCATCCAACCGAATTGGCCCCAACACAGCCCAAAAGCAGCTGTACATGACAACTGGAATAATGATCCAGACAATCATTGATCGAATTTTCGGCATGACGGTTCTGATCCACACTACCATCGGTAAGATAGCTATAATAGCGAACGGAAATATGCCGATCATGCCAATGGTTAGCTGACCAGACTCCCAGCTGTCGCGCCATGCAAGAAAGATCAGCAGGATAAAGAAGCAGGCTAAGCATGAACGTGTTAGAGAGATATAGTAATGAGGCATGACTAATCGCAAAGAAGTGGAAAAAGTTGAGGCCACTCCAAACACCAAGCCAATCCACAACATCGTGTAGGGAAAAATGACAGCAGTGATGAAAGTATCAAATCCTGAAGCCGCTAGGTTTTCATCAGCTGGGAAGTTAATCCAAGGCAAAGAGAAAAAAGTAAATAGAACTCCTAGGGTAATTACAGTGCAGCAAACCGAAAGAGAAAACTTTAGGTCTCTTTTGCCATGGGAATAAAAGTAAATCCCGATCAGTCCGACAGCACCAGCGAGTCCTAATGGATGAAGAGTGCTAGCGACCGCGACTGTAAGTCCAAATGCGAGGGGTCGCCAATATATCTGTTGGGATGTCTTAGGTGGTTGATGGATGGCAATGGACAGCGCATTCAGGAATAAAAAGATCATTAGTGCATGCGGTGTTGCTACCGAAAGACCATAAACGACGGTGGGAAAAAGCAAAAAGCCAATACAAAGACTGGCACCTGAAATAGGATCATTGGCGAGCGAGGAGCCTATTTTGTAGACTCTGCGGATAGAAACAATGGTTATCAAAAGGGATAAAATCCTAGCAGCAACAAAACTTTTCCCTGCCACCAAGAACCAACATGCCAAGATAATGCTATAGACCGGATAGGACAAAATGTTGACAAAACCATCAGCCGACAGCTGCCTTGCGTGGTCAATGAAAGTGCTTTCGTTGGACGCTACTTCTACGTAGAAAACAAAAACAATGCTCTGCGCGATGTAGAATACAGTCGTCAAGGTGTATAAGAGTGACGCGATACGAGGTGTCATTTGTATGAACTATTGGCCTGAACTACCGCTACTATAATATCCAAGTATCCATTGTGGAGCAGGAGACGTCTATCGTGAAGAACGTTATTCAATTAACGTTCGATTACAGTAACGCTAACTGCATGTAGATTGTATGTCATGCAAATACTGTCTTGTTGAGTGGTGGATAAGATAACGAAACTGGATGAGGAATTGAGTTTAACAAAGCCCACCATATCCCCGACTATGCAGCAGTGGGTGGCGGCTGGTATTATTTTGCTCATAGCGTTGTATACGTACGGTGCATTAGCTCAAAAAGTTGTGTTCGATTCTCGAACCTGGCTTGATGAGGTAAATTATCTAATCAAGTCTTGGTGGTATGTTACCGGTCGCGTTACCCCCTATACTGACCAAGATCCCACATGGTACATGCCTCTATATTTCTACGAGTTGGGATGGTGGCAGCAAGTATTCGGACAAGGACACCTGTCAGGCCGGCTATTATCCGTGCTCTTGGGTGGACTTAACGGACTATTGTTATTCAAAATTTGTCGGAAGTTGACTGGTAATGTTGTGGTGGCTGCGCTTGCAGTACTGATGTTTTTATCAACGCCAGCCACGGTATTTTATTTTGCAACCGCGAACCCGATTGCGAGTGTTTCGTTCCTTCACCTCGCTTGCATTTGGCTAATCTTGACTAAGGCCAAACAACCTAACTTACTCGCTTCAATTGCGCTGGGCGCAATGTTCTGCACCCTTTACTTCTTTCGACAGAATATGATTCTAAGTATAATAGTGCTATATCCCACCTATATAATAATGCTGAAAGATCAGCGGCTTAAACACTTTTTCTGCATAGCGATTACCAGCTTAGTATGTTGCGTCAGTATAATGCTAACGCATTCAGCAAGAATGATGGATTACGTCATTCGGTTGCCAGTAGTGAGTGAAATACTGGGCAAACTTGGCCTTCTACCAGCAAGCCTAGAAACCGTACTTTCAGGAACAACAACCCCCTACTCATTGGGATTTGAATTCACCCAAATCAGAATAGAGGACGTCTTAAATGCCTTTGTGCTACCCTACGGTGGCACCCTTTTGCTTACTATCGTGCTCCTATGTATCGCTGTGCGCGGAAATCGGTGGCTATGGACATTGCCGGCATATTTCTTTTTCTTAGCGGTTAGCCATTACATGGGATCGGTTGGGTACTGTGCAACTTGTGTGCTAGCTTACACAAATTACTACATATCAATCGGCGTTTTGGCGGCATCCATCCCGTTGTGCATATTGTGGCAGCAGGGTGGCAATAGTCTGCCAGCGTCACTGACCCTAACAGTTTCCAGCACATTGCTTGTTGTTGGCATCAACACCTTTGCATCTGGACTAGCTACAGTCGACGAATATCGCTCTTATCCTGAGCCAATGTTGCGCCAAGTTCGACCGCTGAGCCAACTAGAAGACATAAATAAGTTTTCAGTTTTTGTCCGGGAAAACACTAATCCGGGAAAACCGGTCTTGATAATTCACAGCCTTTCTGGATTGCCATACGCCGTGTTCAAGGCAGACCGCATATTCCCGGTGCAGAACATCAATCCTCTACAGAGCTACCGGCAGTTGAAGAAAGGCCTATCCAAGACACAAGAGACGGCAGTAATGGCAGCGTTAGATAAGGAAGGACTATGGACAGATGACTTGCTTGAGCGGTGGGCAGCAAGTACCTACGACACAGTAATATTCCAAGAAGGCCTAAAGACTGAAGTAGGTTCTGTTCCAGAAATTTTGTCAGAACAGTTTGATCTAACGGAATCATCAAGTTACAGAGGTTGGAATATACGGTTATTCGAAAGAAAGCAGCCCAACTAAACATTACACAAGCTCTGTAAATAAGTGACAGTATTATGATCCAATTAAGAAATTCTTGAGTGAAATGAATATGCCAGGACGATCCAGGCTTAGCGCTCTGCGTATGGGCCTTCTGGGCTATCGTGCCAACTACGATAGGTCAGCCAACGAGGCCATTGTGAGTGCAATTCATACAGACTATCACAAAGAACTAGATGATAAGGACGATTGCCGAAGAAGGCTAATCCGCACCATAGCCCATTATCGGGCTCAGCTAAAACTACGGCCTTTTTCTAGTATTTTTCTTTTTGAAATTCTCAGCACTGCTGCTCTGCCACTATACCTACTTTGGACCTATGCAAAAGGAGTCATCAATCCGCGATCGCTGAAAGAAAACTGTGATGGTGTGCAGCTGGTGTTTGGAGATCGCTTTAATAGCAATCCTAATATTTTCCAGGTTCCAGGTGAATTACAAAACGATGACATTCGGCAGCGTCTATTGGGTGACGGCATTCTATGTTGGGATGATATAAAGTATGTACTGTATCTATTTTATAAGCTGTTACGGTACCAATCGCCCTATCCAATGCAACTAAGCTTGAAATGCGCACGCGACCTAGCTCAGGTACGTTTTGCGCTTCGCGGACTAAACCCAAGATATATTATCGTATATTGGGAGTTTAGTTGTTCAATCACCTTTCTAACTATGGCACTTTCGGCAAAAGGAACATCTATTTACAACGTGATGCACGGAGACAAAGACTACTTCGCCAAGCATGCTTTTTTCGAAACTGATAGATGTTATTGCTGGAACAGCTTTTACGAAGATCTTTTTAGACAAGAATACGTTAGAGCTGACTTTCGCCTATTCGAGAACCCAGCATTCCGTTTAACTAAACAGGAAGCGAGGCAGGCCGCCAAGTGTGCGCCTGATAGAATTGGATTTGTTGCACCCAATTTGGAAACACTCGGCTATGACCGGCTCGAAATTGAGGAGACGATTGGAAAATTGGCAAATGAATTTAACACCATATCCGGTAAACACCCTACATCGGTCCGACCCCACCCGCACTACACCAGCGACTTCAAATCACTCCGGTCACTTCTGTCACCAACAATTGACGTGGCTTGGCCAACAGATACATTATCGCGTGAATTTGTGCTCGACCATGCGGTAATCATTGGCACAACATCGACAGTTTTATTGGAAGCTGCTCATCTTGGAAGACATGTAATACTCATACGAACCGGTCCACTGGAAAGCATGGAGACCTATCACTACATCTATGGAATGCCCTGTGTGACCGTCTGTGAACCTTCAAAAATATCGGAAACTCTCGAAATGATTCTTGATGGAAAATGTGCATGAAATCAGCAAAACCAAATTGTGGTGTTGTCAATCTCCCTACCTCAGTTTCGTTTCTTGGGTTTCATTATGACTAAGAAAGTGGCATCGCAGACGGCAAACCCTGCATCAGTTCTTGGACCCTGGCCCTATTACGGTGACGACGAAATTGAGGCTGTAACCGATGTCCTGAGATCGGGACGCGCTAACTACTGGACCGGCCCCGAAGGAAGCAACTTCGAGACAGAATATGCGGCACATTGTGGAACAACCCACGGGCTTGCCGTCGCCAACGGCACGGTTGCTATAGAACTTGCTCTTTGGGGAATTGGTATCAAGCCTGGAGACGAAGTAGTGGTGCCAACAAGAACCTTTATTGCCACCGCTTCAGCTGTAGTTCGGATGGGTGCAGTTCCCGTTGTAGCTGACGTTAATACAATTTCCCAAAACATCTCTGCGGAGACCGTTGACGCTGTGATCACCAACCGGACACGAGCAATCATCGTTGTGCACCTGTCGGGCTGGCCGGTGGATATGAATCCAATCATGGCACTTGCAAAGAAAAAGGACCTTTCTGTGATTGAGGATTGCGCTCAAGCTCACGGTGCACAGTACAGGGAACGTCCCGTCGCTGGTATAGGACATGTGGGATGTTTTTCCTTTTGCCAGGACAAAATCATATCGACCGGTGGCGAGGGTGGCATGGTGGTGACTAGTGATATACAAATCTATAAGAGAATGTGGGCATTTCGGGACCATGGAAAGTCATATGAGCGCGTCCACAAAGATGAATTAACACAAGGGTTCCAGTGGCTTATTGACAGCTTTGGTACCAATTGGCGGCTAACGGAGATGCAAGCCACCATTGGACGCATGCAGTTAAGAAAACTTTCAGACTGGGTTAAGAAACGCCGCAAGAACGCCACCGTGTTGACCGAGTGGTTATCTGGCCTTCCCGCTGTCCATGTGCCGAAGCCTGAACCGCACAGCTATCACTCATACTACAAGTATAATTTCATTATTAATCCAGACACCCTAAAGGCAGGATGGTCGCGGGATCGTATCCTTGAAGAATTGGTGAAACTTGGCGTTCCAGCCAGAGTTGGTTCCTGCTTCAATGTTTCACAGGAGTTGGCGTTCGACAACTCCAACTTTCCCGTTGGTGATTTACCCAATGCTAGGAGCCTCGAATACAAGACCCTCACGCTGCCTTGTCATCCCACGCTAACCAAGGAAAATCTTACTTTTCTTGGGGAGAGCCTAAGGAAGGTCATTACAGAGGCGACTCTGTAGACAACCAGGGTTAAACTCTCTCGAAAAATTCTTTCCACGGAACAGAGTGCCAATTAGCACAATTACTCCGATGCCTCTTGTATTTTTTTTGCACGAGCTAAGAATTCGAGAATCAAAGCACCTGCAACAGCCACTACTAAACCCATCACCAATGCGACCAGAACCATCACTGGCTTGTTGGGAGAAACTGGTTTGATAGACATTATAGTTCCTTGGCCAAGAGGCCTCGTGGCCACAATATTGTCTAGGTTCGTGCGGCGATATTTAATTTCGTTCAGGGCAGTCTTTTGTTCTTGGGCGTTATTATCCCGCTTTATTTGAGCGTCGGCTCGGACCCTATAGATGCTGACTTTGTCACTATCTTCTATTTCAACGAGGACAGAGCGCCACTCACCGATCTGGTTACTAAGGACAATAATCTGATTGGTGCATGAATCGCCGCAATTCGGACGTCGCCGAAGGGCGTCTACCTCAGTTTCCGAGTCCCTGATTCTACTCTTTAAATTGTCTTCCTCAACATTAAGGGCGTCAAGGGTTTGAGAAATGGATTGCAGTTGCTCAGCAACAGCACTCTGCTGCGCCACCATCTCACCTAACTTTTGTTCAGCTTCGGCGACTGCAAGTTCAGCCTTATCACGAATAGAATTTACGGTGCGGTCATGATCTTCAACCAGCGACTTAACAATCGTTGAGTGGAGTGCAATATACGTATCGTCCTCACTCCGGGGGGCATGACTGATCAGAGTAACGAGTCGGCTATCTCCAGCACCAACCACTTCTACTTCGTATTCCTGGGACCCATCTGGGTCTTGCGCTGTGAATTGTAAGACAGCCAGTGGAATGTAACCATTCTCCAACTTAGCCATCACAGTTATGGGTGATTCTATAGAAATAATTCGTTCACTCAGCTCATAATTACCAATTTCAATGGCGGTTGTAAATTTGTGGGTGGGTGGCAACAAAAGAGCAAGTGCTATACTTCCCAAAATAAAAAGTATGGCAACGGTCCAGGCAAAACGCCGGTGCGTGCGAACAACCAACCACAGGTCTAAGAGCGTTACCTCTCTTGTAGAGTCATGGCCGGGAGTTTCAAATTGCTTGTTAGTGTGTTCTACATTGCTATCAACAGGCGTCATAGTTGGCATCCATAACTATCAGGTTATTACTTATCACCCGTGTTGGGTGCTTGATGCAAGTGGCATCCGCATTACTGATGGTAGTAACACCAATCTAGCAATTTAGGTGCGCTGTACATATGACATAATTACTAGAATAATGTTCCGGCCTCCTCAATAGCAGGACAAACATATTCTTGATAAGATTCCCTTTCTAGCCGAGCCCCTGTATAACCACACTTATGCACGTGCTTTACCTGCACCAATACTTTTGCCCGCCGGACGGAAATGGGTCGACGCGATCCTATGAGATGGCTAGACGTCTTGTGAAGGCCGGACATAAAGTCACTTTAATAACCTCCTCCGCCTATTTTCCAGACCACTACGAACTGGGCTGGTTTACTCGCCTTGAATTGGGCGGGATCGACCTAATGGTGCTGGGCATTTCGTACGCAAATCGAATGGGGTTTGCCAGGCGGCTTTGGGCTTTCTTTAGTTTTGCACTTTGTGCGTTCTATTGGGCGACGCGGGTAAAATGTGTCGATGTGGTATTTGCTAGTTCAACCCCTCTGACGATTATTATTCCTGGATGGCTAGCGAGCCGTTCTAAAGGAGTGCCACTCGTCTTTGAAGTGCGAGATTTATGGCCGTCCCTGCCTATAGCCATTGGTGCACTAAAAAATCCAGTTTCTATCTCGTTGGCAAGACTGCTCGAAAAATGGGCCTACCGTTCAGCTGCACATATCGTTGCTCTATCACCAGGCATGCGCGATGGCATTGCAGAAACAGGCATTAAGACGGATAAGATAACCGTCATTCCAAATGGCAGCGATGTTGAGCAGTTTCGAGTCCCAGCCAGCGCCGGAACTACCTTTCTGCAACAACACCCTGAATTACAAGGTGGACCTCTAATTGTCTATACCGGCACCTTGGGCCGCATAAACGGTGTTGCTTACTTCGTCGACGTGGCAAAGTCCATGAAGACATTAGACCCATCGGTAAAGTTTCTAATCTGTGGGGACGGTGCGGAAAAGGAAAAAATTCGGCGGCACGCCGATGAATGCGGTGTCCTGGGCCACAACCTTTGGATATACGACCCCATACCAAAAACTGACATGCCTAGCCTTTTGAGCGCAGCTACAATTTCTACTTCACTTTTTCTAGATATTCCTCAGATGCAACACAACTCAGCCAACAAATTCTTTGATGCCCTAGCAGCTGGTCGCCCCATAGCAATCAACTATGGTGGATGGCACAAAGAACTAGCTGAAGGACGAGGTGCCGGGCTCGCTTTACCTCCCAATGACGCCAGTGCCGCAGCGAATGAATTATTGGATTTTCTTAACAACCCGGAAGTTGTCTCACGCGCAGGACACCAAGCAGCAGCATTGGCAGACAGCCTTTTCAATAGAGACATTCTAGCGAGTACGTTACGAAGAGTATTCGAGAGGGTATGGGCGGATACCCCAACCTTGGTGGCCCGCAGACATAGAATGTTGTTTGCAAAACGATTGTTTGATTCAGTAGCGTCCTTTATTGCGCTGATAATATTAGCTCCAGCAATGATTACTATTGCTTTAGCTGTCTGGTGCTCAATGGGACAACCAATCTTATTTTCCCAGGCACGCCCGGGCCTTCGCGGCCGACCGTTTCGTTTGATAAAATTTCGCACCATGGCAGGTGCTCACGACACTAGTGGCAGGACCCTACCTGATGAAGAAAGACTCACCTCACTTGGGCGTTTTCTCAGAAACTCAAGTTTGGACGAGCTGCCAGAACTGCTAAACGTTTTAACTAGCGATATGAGTTTGGTCGGACCGCGTCCCCTATTGATGGAGTACTTGCCATACTATAACGCTGATCAAAATCGTCGCCATGAACTAAAGCCAGGCATCACCGGTTGGGCACAAATTAGCGGACGAAACGCTTTAACCTGGGAAGAAAAGTTTAGTCTCGATATTTGGTACGTTGACAATTGTAGCTTCTGGCTCGATATCAAGATATTATTCAAGACTTTCTGGATCGTGTTAAAGGGTAGGGGCATCTCTGCATCTGGCCACGCGACCATGCCCCGCTTCGATGAGATGATGGCAAAGCGCCAGGGCGCCGAAGATGACTAGAACGGTGCCAAATTTCTGGTTTCGGTCCACCTTCCCTACTTCTAAAGCTTCAACAACGGGATAATATTAGAGAAAACGGGTTACGAGTGTTTATTGCACTGTCACGAAGTTTCTCCAGACGAGCTCGTATGCTTTGTGCATTTTCGTTAACGGCCCCAATATGAGGCATGTCCAGCTTTCGCAGTAATGACTGTCCATCACGCATCAATCTGCGCGCTGAGAATACGGTAAATTTCTTTGACACCGGACCATCCCACACGTACTGAGTAGGAAAAATGTATCAACAACAGGTTAAAACTTGCTAAATATCAATTGCTTATGGTGAATAGCTCACATTCTAAGGATAGAAGCTCATTGATTTAGACTACGTTACGGTCCATTAAGTCCTACATGCTTTTCAAGCCTATGCGTTTTATCCAAGCCACCCTGCTTTTCGTGCCCACAACGTTTGTGGTGCCTAATGTTGGGCTTGTGGCATTCGCGCTTTTCTCCATTATTGTATATCAACCAAGTTTCCATAGGGCCGACCGACTGTTTTTTGCCTTTGCGATAGCCGTATTTGTCAACGCTATCCTCGGTATTGTCATTGAACAGAACTTTCCTGAGAGCATATTTGTTAATAATGGCTTGGTTGGTGCCATAATCCTGCTCCTTGCCTATCTAAGCGCACAAACACTTAATGACACCACACTGAAATTACTTCTGCTATTTATAATGGTTGAGGCAGTAGTCCTAATTTGTCAGGTGGTATTGGGTGTCCGCTATTTCTTCGAACCTCAAGCTATGTACCTCCCCACCAACGTAGAGTTTCAGCCCGGCCAAAATATTGGAGACATAGATCTACTGTATTTCATTCGACCCATGGGTCTTTCGCAAAGCTCGTCAATCGTCGCATCGAAGATATTTCTGGGCCTACTGCTAACATATCTGGTCCCAATGCGCCGAACATTCAAGTTAGCTATTATGTCATTTTTGTTTGCTGCATTGATCACTTCATTCCGTCGATCAAATATTGCTTCAGCGGTGATCTTCTTTGCCATATTGGTGGTGTTGGATATTCGCAGTAATGGCTGGCGGTTTCGTCACAGCCTATTAGCTGGCGTTTTAATTACGTCAGCAACCCTTTACACAACTGCGATCATAGTCCAACTGACCCGAAATTTTGCTTCTACTATAAACGAACTCAACGTAGATCTAATAATTCTCCAGCTTTCAGGAAGAGCTGAGATCTGGCAGGAAACATTAGAGTTCATTTCCCATCACTTGTTTTTTGGTAATTTCTCGACACGCTATCAAGTATCAACAGAACACTACCCCCACAGTTCGTATTTTTCTTTGTTAAGCACTCATGGCTTGTTCATTGCTGTACTTGCGGTGTCCTTCATAATCAGCAAAGTGACAGCTAAGCCCCAATGCTTTGTTTTAATGGTCCCGCTTCTATTTAATTCACTTTTTTCTGATGATTTGTTCTGGTACATCTCGATCTTCGACATCTTTTTGCTGTACCTTCTGACACAAGCCCAACCGTCAACAGCATGGGGCTTCAGTTTTCGCCCAAGTGTACGCTTCGCCCTGCTGCCTCGCCTACCGAAGATCATACCGGATATCAGTTCTTGACCTCATGTGAGAGCGCGGCGAATCAAGTCGCAACCCATTAGCAAGAGCAAACCTAAGACTAGCTTGCGATAACGCTCTTCTTCAATTGCAGCGCGAACCTTACTGCCAATCAAAATCATACCGCTGACCAAAAGGCCGCCAACTAGCGAGACAGAAAATATTTCCCAAGTCAAAACATGCACGCCAGCCAGTGTTGAGTTAAGCGCAAGAGAACCGCACAGATAAATTAGTGATAAAGCGGCCACAAATTCATCACGGGATATACGCAACGCTAGGAGGTAAGGGATTAAAACGGGGCCATAAAACCCTGACAGTCCGCACACTAATCCTGCAGATACTCCAACAACGGGACTTAGCCATCTTTCTCGTTCTGGTAAAATTACCAACTTAAGCGGCAATAACTGCGACAGCACAAAAATAATCGCGATGATACCGATGATAAACAGACCCACTTTTTGTTCAATACGAATCAGAATTTGAACTGCAAAGGGAATAACCAATAACATGGGTATCAACAACCCCATGAACCTTTTTAGGTGAAAAGTTATTCTACCACCGCCCCAAGCTAACTGAAGATTAGCAGTAATAGTAGGCACTACCATCATAGCAATAGCTACCTGGAAGGGGACAACATTGACCAAGATAGGAACCGCCATAAACGGCATGCCGAAACCGAAAGTACCCTTAGCAAGGCCACCGAGAAAAAAAGCTAGCGCGACAATAGCTAAGGTCGCAACCTCGTAATCAAGAATAGGCTACCTCCCTGGCTCCATGAATCAACTTATACAAAGCACATCTAATACAAACACAAGCAATCCCACAAAATAAGGTAGAACCATTGCCAACAACACATTATTAGGTCAATGCCGCTACCAATACAGATGCGGTGTCTGGCGAACGCTTCAGGCTAGGTGTTGGGAGAAAAAATCAAGGGTGCGTTTTCTGGCAAGATTGGATGCATCAGAGTTGAATTGTGGACGGTCATCACAGTTAAACCCATGGTCTGCTCCTTCGTAGATATGATGCTCACCTTCCGGTTGTTCCTGTATGATTTTTTGAACAGCATCCATGGGCAAAGAATGGTCGATTTTTCCATAGTGATACGCCACAGGCACCTTCGGCTGCATCTGAGGACTGTATTCGATGATCCGAGAACCATAGTAGGCTGAGCCACAGTCTACGTTTGAGCGACAGCACCCAAGAAACACTGCCGATCCGCCCCAACAATAACCTACTAACCCGACCTTCCCAACACCGCGCACCGCATCCGCTGCAGCATTAATGTCATTGATAATCATATCATCGGTAAGTTGGCCGGCCAGATTGCGTCCCCTGTCAAACTCGGAATATCCTAGAACTAGGTTCTTTTCAACACGATCAAAGAAGGATGGCGCAATAGCAATATACCCATCCGCAGCATACGCGTCGGTCACTCTCTTGAGGTGGTTCGAAACGCCAAAGATTTCCTGAATTACGACAACGGCCCCTTTTGGATCTCCGCTCGGCATGGATTTGTAGGCTTCAATTACGTGGTCATCGTCCGTTCTTATTTCAATCACATCAGCCATTCCAATCTGACTCCTTAAGTGGTTTTAAAGGTTTAGAAGTTATTACGCCCATCACTAACATACGTTCCCAAAATACGTCTCAACATCATACCCGACCTTAATATGTAAGATAAATCTTGCTCGCATGCATACCTGGTGAGCCGACTCGGTATAGAGAGACTGCGATAGAATGCGAGGGTTTTCTACCTTATAAAGTCTCCTTCAAAGCGTTGACACGTGTGGAAGGTGCAGACCACATTTCTCCGCAAATATCCAGAGTCTTTTTCGAAAAATAAACTATTAAATCAGCACTGCGCATTCCGACTTGGTTCTCTGATGGATGCAGGAGACTCTACTGCAACTCTCGAACATCGGACAGGCGACCCTTGACGGCAGCTGCAGCCGCCATACCCGGACTAAGGAGGTGAGTCCGGCCCCCACGTCCCTGACGACCTTCAAAGTTGCGGTTGGAAGTTGAAGCACAACGCTCTCCGGGTTCCAAGCGGTCAGGGTTGATTGCTACACACATAGAGCAGCCAGGCTCCCGCCATTCAAAACCTGCTTCAATAAAAATTGCGTCAAGCCCCTCGTCTTCCGCCTGAGCTTTGACTAGGCCAGAACCTGGAACAACCATGGCATGAACATGGGATGCAACCTTGCGCCCCTTGGCAATTTGAGCGGCGGCGCGAAGATCTTCTATACGGGAATTTGTGCAGGAACCAATAAATACTCGGTCAATTTTAATTTCTCTGAGTGGTGTTCCGGGTTGCAGATCCATGTAGAGTAGGGACTTTTCCACAGCGTACTTCTTATTGGGATCACTATAATCGGCAGGACTTGGAACAGCCTGTGTTATGGGAAGAGAATCTTCGGGACTGGTGCCCCAAGTAACCCGAGGTGCGACAGCAGCCCCATCCATACGAAGTTCCTTATCGAAAATAGCGCCAGGGTCTGATGATAGAGTTTTCCAAAATGCTACTGCCTTTTCCCATTGGTCAGGTTTCGGAGCGTAAGGACGATTCTTGATGTAATTAAAAGTGGTGTCATCGGGCGCTACCATACCAGAACGGGCGCCGGCTTCGATTGTGAGATTGCACAAGGTCATACGCCCTTCCATGGATAAAGCAGTGACGGTTGGTCCAGCATATTCAAGCGCGAATCCAGTTCCCCCGGCAGTACCAATTTCAGCAATCACAGCAAGCGCCAAATCCTTGGCGGTGACCCCAATCGGTAAAGGCCCATCCACAAAAACCCTCATAGACTTGGACTTTTTCATAATGTGGCATTGAGTGGCTAAAACATGCTCAATTTCAGAAGTTCCGATGCCAAAAGCTAGGGCTCCCAAGGCACCATGCGTAGACGTATGGGAATCACCGCACACCAGTGTTGTGCCGGGAAGGGTAAAGCCTTGTTCTGGGCCCACCACGTGCACGATTCCCTGTCTCTGGTCCGACAATGGAATGTATGGAACATCAAAATCACTAGTGTATTCAACAAGTTTCTCCAATTGCACACGTGCTTCGGGATCATCAATACGTTCAAGACGACTAGCTAAGGTCGGCATGGCATGATCGGGGGTTGCTAGCGACGCAGCAGGCCGCCGCGCTGTACGACGAGCATCTCTCAATCCCTTAAACGCCTGAGGACTAGATACCTCCTGAATTAAATGACGATCAATGTAGAGAATGCAGTCACCGGACTCGTGCTCTAGGACCACGTGAGCATCCCAAATTTTGTCGTACATTGTTTTTTCCAAGGAACCCCCTATTACCCTCATAGTGCTTTATGACGTACCTATGATACAGCCTTAGACGCAAGAAAGGGGAGTCACCATGTACAATAAATGTGTTCCCGTCACTATAGATGTGCCAATAGTCGCTACGGGCAACTTAGATCGAGAAAATTCTTGGCACTAGTGCTAGATTATCACACCTAAACTCCCGGACCCATTATGGCCGGGCCAGGGGAACTTGGGAACAACATTTAGAAACCGAACTTAATTCTGACGTAGATCACGCGCCCGCGAGGATCGTGAATTTTTGAATCATATCCAACGTTAGTTATTACATCTGGGGGATCTCTATCAAGAATGTTGGTCGCACCCAACACTAACTGCGAACTGTACTCTGATTGAGTCCACAGCGGTGACAACTTGAAACTATATTGCATATCAACTGTAATGTGGTTGGCCACCGGCAAGTTGTTCTGATCGTCATGGTACCCAGCAATATAATGAACAAAGGCATTCGCACTCTGACGATTTTTCGTCCAAGACATCCCGATATTGGTTCGCCAGCGGGGTAAAGATCTTGCAAAAGTACGGAAATTACGACTACCAGCCACATCACGTTTCGAGGCTGCAAGCGTTTCCTGGATAGCATATTTGTTTATATACGTAGCTTCGGTCACTAACGTAAAATTACCCAAGTTCATATCGGGAAAATCATAAATTAAACTAGCGTCTATGCCGTCTGTCTCCACAGCACTAGCATTAATATAATTTGTATTAATACGCAGAATCTCGCCAGCCTCACGGATAACTCTGGGATCAAATGGGTTAGCATCAATAATACGCTGAGCATTTTCCTTAACAATGATCCCGGTGTAGGCAATACGCCAGTAGTCGACAAGGAATGCAAGACCCTCGATTAGGGTCAAAGTGGTGCCAAAGTTGTAGACATCCGCCCTTTCAGAGGCCAGATCTTGGGTGCCCGTTGTACGTACGCCCCTAAAAACAAGGGAACGGGTTATAGGATCATAAATATCCTCCAGTACGGTCTGAGATGAAAAAGACTGAAATACGCTTGGCGCGCGAAAAGCCGTGCCGAAAGATCCACGCAAAGACAACCACTTTTCTGGACGCCACGAAGCAGAAATCTTTGGGTTGGTCGACCGCTCTCCGCTCCCATAACGTTCGTGACGCAAAGCCAGTTGCATATCTAGGTTTTCAGTTACAGGGATAACAATCTCGGTAAAAAAGGCCCAGGCGTTACGTTGTCCGGAAAAATCTGGACCACCAATAAGAAACAAATAGTTCTCACGGTTAGATTCTTCGTCAAGATCACCCTGTATATCTTCGGAACGATATTGGATACCAAAAGCAGCGCGCAGCGCCCCGGCTGATAATCTGGTCAGAGTTCCTTGAACGACTACCTCAGCTGCCATGAGAGAGGTGGTATAGTCATAGTTAGCCAACGATAGAAAATCATCTATAACAGCAGAGCTATTATACGTGGCATCGCCCGGCTGGGCGAAAGCAGCAGAACCAAAAGGATTAAAAAATAGAGTACCAGTGGGACCACCGCGACCACTCAACGCAGCACCAAATCGATCGGCAAGAGCGTTTGTGATGCCTACATCAAAATCATTCGTGCTATAGGCAATAGAAGCTTCCCATGTCCATCCTCCAACTAATGCACCTCGCCCGCCAGCCACAAGACGGGAGGTTTCAGAGTAATGGTCTACCAAATTAGGCGGCGCAGCAGCTCCAAAAGGACGTCCTAGAAACAGAACGGGTACCTGAAAAATGTTTCCCGGGTTATTGCGCGGTATGATTGGTAAATTGAGAATTGGGAACGATGGCGATGTGCCACGGGTAAGACGGTTCCGGGCATAGCCGGCCTCCGCAAAAATTTCTATGTCGTCACCTACATCAAGGCGACCGGTTGAATAAACGTTTAAGCGCCGCTCCCGAGGCACAAGATGGTAATAGGGAGCAAAATCGAAACGGCAACGACCGAGTCCAGAACCCGGTGGGTTCTCCGCCGGTAGCCCACCTACTTTGCCACAATTCGGATCCAGTATTGGTTGGGGATTCTCAATGCCGAAAGGAAGCTCTGGAAATACTGGCGATTTTTCTAAAAGAATGAAAGCCCCAGGCTGGCCAAAAGAAGAAAATCCTTTACCTTGAGTGAATGTTCGCTCTGGTGACGGTAACCAGGAGCGATGGAGGTAGCTGAGCGCTGCGGTTAAATGGAATCTACCCGAGGTGGCCCCATAGAGAGCACTAAGCGTGAAGTCTTCCTGGCTGGAGCGGGTAGTACTAGCTGCCTCAGCCTGCGCCTTAAAACCTTGAAAGGCAATATGAGGTATCACGTTTACTACGCCGGCCACTGCATCTGAACCGTATACTGCTGCAGCACCGTCCTTTAGCACCTCAACGCGATCCACCATAATCAAAGGCATTAACGCGTTAAGATCGACAAAAGCAGAGCCATCATCTGCTATACCCCCCGAGACCGTTTGTCTTCGGCCGTTAATGAGAACTAGAGTTGTATTGAGGCCCAACCCCCGAATATTAAAATGCGAGGTCCCCGCACTCAGGTTTTGGGTAAAAACGTCGGCGTTAAACTCTGACCCTGTGTTATAAGGGAGATACTTTACTATGTCCGACACGGCATTTATGCCTTGTGTCTCAAGTTGGGAAGACTCAAGCACAGCGCGGGGCGACCCTAGTGCGGCCACGTCGTGACGGATATGGGATCCGGTCACGATGACCTCTTCCACGGGAGAGCCAGTATTAGCAAACACCAAAACTGGTGTTACCCATAAAACTACCGCAATAAGAAAGATGGAGCAAAAGTTACTCATTGTTATATATTTTCGGAGCGACATGGACCTGAACTTTCATAAGCCAGGCGATGCTAGTTTTCCACCGCTATTGACAGCCTAACAAACAATGATTTGTGAAGCCTGCATAATATGCGCTAAAGGTCGGCAGAACAGTGTCGGAATGTTGCATAGGTATGTGCCGCGAGGAGAGGTATGTGGTTACCCAACTAACAACACTTGATCCGGATACCGTCACCACAATGTTGGCAGCCGTCAATCCGAGGTATGTTCCTATGGCCACGAAGCTGAATGCGTTCACACCTGAGGAATGCGCTCGCATAATCGACTTCGGTCAAAAGCTAGATCGGACCCAAGGCGCTGTAGCACAACTGAAAAAAGGCACAGTTCCAGGGGATCAGGAAATCAAAACTGACCTGCGCAATGCGGAGATGGCAACATTTATGCTCAGTGAAGAGACAGCATGGATATTTGAACGCCTACAAATTTATATCAACGCCGCCAACGATCAATATTGGCGCTTTGATATCGACCATTGGGAACCAGGCCAATTCCTTATGTATGGTGAGGGAGGTCATTATGCTTGGCACTCAGACTTAGGTACTTTCGGCGTCGAATCCCATCGCAAGATATCTATATCCGTGCAACTTAGCCCGCCAACCGACTACGGCGGTGGCTATCTTGAGTTAATGTGCGGGCACGAAGCCGTTACCGCATCTAATGAAATCGGTGCTCTTGTCATGTTTCCGTCTTTTATGACTCATAGGATCAAGCCGCTAAACTCGGGCAGCCGCAGATCCCTCGTCATGTGGATTCTAGGTGGTTCTGGCCTAAAGTGAGATCGATGCGACAAACCATGAAAATAACACCTTCTAGCAAGCCAAACCAACGCGCAAACCGCACTAACAACTCTGGGAGTGAAAGCCCCTGGCGCACTGAGCGCGAATATATTGAGCGGGCCACAACTAACAGTAATATATCCATAGCGGATATTGTATCCAACCTGCATCGCATAAGTGTTGAGGGATATTTTGACGGCACCAAGAACCACTTCAATCATGTGATTGCTAACAAGTTAAATCTGCGCTGCAGCGTGACCGGTAACCCGATTCTGCGTATCGGTGTGGTTCACGGATGTTATGTGCTAATCCCCAGCCACATTAATAACGAACTCATCGCCCCATCCGTTGCCGACATCGTTAATTCGGATGTGGAGGCAGTGGTCGATCTAGGCTGCGGATGGGGCCGTAATCTATTCCATATCCGCCAGTTAACCAAAGAATCTCGACCAAACCTAAAATTCTTCGGCTGTGAAATCAGTGAGGATGGACGAAAAGCCGGCACGTTGTTGTCGCAACTTGATCCTGGTTTCGACGTAGAATTTGTTCCATTCGACTTTAATTTTCCCAACTTCAGCTTTCTTAGCGCGCAAGAAAACATAGTTGCGTTGACATGCCACGCCATCGAGCAAGTGCAAAACATAGGCCGTGGAGTATTTGAATCCCTTGCTGCCTCATGCCCAAAAGTAAGATGTATTCACGCCGAACCTATTGGCTGGCAATTCGAAGATAAGATTATGAGCCACTTGGATAGTGATGAAGGAGCTTTTCTAAACATGGGTGATGAAAAATTCTTGGTTGGTGGTCCTGTCAATCATCGCATATCTGCTTTCACAGCCGTGTTTTCCGGTTGGAACAAGAACCTAAAAGCAGTCCTCGATGAACTTTCTGAGAACAAAGTAATCAATATCCAATGGGTAGAGAAAGATATATGCGGAGATACCTTTTACAATCCTACAACCATGATTTGCTGGCACAACTAATAACGGGTTGAGTTCGTGCAAGTCGGATAAACATACGTGCAATAAACTGGGGCTCTTTGATGGAAGGTCTGAAAAATACAGCGTCTTCTAAAGTTCGTGAAAAACTAAATCATCCGGTTATCGACACGGATGGACACATGCTTGAGTTTCTGCCTGCCCTCCTGGACTACGTTAAACAAGTTGCCGGTGCCAATATCGCACAGCGCCTCGAACACGCCATGTATCAATCCGGCCGCGGACGATGGTACGAACGCACACCTGAGGACCGGCGTGAGTGGCGTATATCTAGACCACCATTTTGGGCAATCGCCGCAAAGAACAACATGGATCGAGCCGCGGCCATGCTGCCTCGCTTATTGCGGGAACGGCTTGATAGCTTGGGCATAGACTTTGGTATAATATACCCGACTACAGGCTTCATTTTACCAGAAATCCTCCAAGAAGACGAAATTCGTCAGGCAGCTTGTCGTGCTCAAAATATCATGGTGGCAGAGATGTTCTCTGGATGCGAAGATCGCCTCACACCGGCAGCAACAATCCCCTGCCACACGCCCGAAGAAGCTATAGCAGAACTAGACCATTGTGTTACGCAACTCAATCTCAAAGTAGCAATGATCACAAATATGGTCCGACGCCCGGTAGAAGCACTCGCTGACCGCGAGCCGGAAATCACTTCACAGGCAGTTTGGGCCGATGTACTCGCTTTAGACAGCGCACATGATTACGACCCACTATGGGCAAAGTGTGCTGAACTGAAGGTGGCGGTGACAGCCCATTCCCAATCTCAGGGTTTCGGATTCAGGCGCTCACATACTAATTACATGTATAACCAGACCGGACATTTCGCTGACGCCGCACATGCCTTCGCTAAGGCTTTGTTTTTCGGAGGTGTGACTGCCCGTTTTCCAGATCTCAAGTTTGCCTTTCTGGAATGCGGTGTCGCCTGGGGATGCACTCTGTACACTGATCTAATGGAGAGGTGGAAGAAGCGCAACGGCACTGCCATTGATAATTACAACCCCGCCCACCTGGATATAGCTTTTCTCGGTGAGATGTTTGAACGTTATGGTGGCCCAGCTTTTGCAAAGTATATCAAGAGTGATGGAATTGGTGGACGGGAGCTAATTGGCCTACAACCAGAATCGAGCCAAGGCGAGTTTGGAGGGTCTAGCCCTCTTAACGAGTTCGAGGCCGCTCAGATTAACAGCGCTCAAGATCTTTACGATCGCTACGTTCCTAATTTTTATTTTGGTTGTGAGGCCGACGATCCACTGACAGCAATTGCCTTCCGGAAAGACTGGTTTCCTTTAAAAGCGCGTTTCAATGCTATGTTAGGATCTGATATTGGGCACTGGGATGTTACTGACATGACTACCGTATTGGGGGAAGCCTACGAGCTAGTAACGGACGGATTGATTAGTGAGAAAGACTTCGAGGACTTTACATTCACCAACGCAATCAAACTCCACGCTGGCATGAATCCAGAATTTTTCCAAGGAACTATCGTTGAAGAATCGGTTGATGCTGTATTAAGAGACAAATCTGCGAAAGACACTGTGTGAAAGCATATCCATGGGCATTGCGTCGCGACTATTTTCCATTGGACTTGTCATAACTCTACTCAATTGCGGCATGTCACCAATATCTATAGCGGATGAAAAAACCTTACGCTTCGGGATTCAATTACTGCCTTCCGCTTATGGCAATCCCTATGGTGGTATAAGCCTTCCCGGTAATCTACCTCTCCAAGCCATATTTGATTCCCTAACTCGAGTTGGCGATGACGGTTCTCCAGAACCCTGGCTCGCAACGTCTTGGTACCCCGAAAATAAATACACGTGGGTTCTAGAATTACGCAAGAACGTAAAATTTTCGAACGGCGAACCCTTTGATGCTACTGCCGTTGTTGACACGTTTAACTATCTTTTATCGGATGACGGCAGACGAGAGAGAATCGGCACCCACCTGACCCGGGTCTCGGTGACGGGCGCCCGAGCTCGCGGATCGCACCTAGTAGAAATAATTACTTCGCGACCAAATGCCATTCTACCTATTCATCTGGATTATGTGCGTATCCCCGCTCCTAATCACTGGCGAGATAGGGGCCGTGATAAGTTTGCGCTGGACCCGGTGGGAACGGGGCCGTTTGAAGTGGAGCGCTGGAGAGAGGGTCACATTAGCTTAAGAGCTAACCGCAAGTCTTGGCGCGCTCCTTTCTTAGATAGAGTTGAGATCATTCAAGTGGCAGATCAAGCAGCGCGAGTTCAAGCTTTATTATCGGGGTCCCTAGACGTCGCCTTCAATGTGGGGCCCGAAGACCGTGCCGCTGTGGAAAATGCCGGTGGCCGGTTGATCGTCTACCGCAACCCTGGCGTTTATTATATACAATATCTTTCAGTAAAAGATTCTCCACTTCAGAACCTAAAGGTGCGGCAAGCTCTCAATTACGCGGTTAATAAGGAGCTCATAGTTGAAGTCCTTTTCGACGGGGGTACCGTACCTGTGTCTCAGATTGCCCATCCACAAGCCTTCGGCTACAACACTAATTTAACGCCTTATCCATATGATCCGGCCAAAGCCGAAAGCCTATTAGATGAAGCCGGTTATGGTGACGGTTTCCGCTTCTCTATCTTCATGGTCGGCGGAGGTGCCAACGACCTACAGGCCCACCAGCAAGTAGCCGCAGATCTCGCTCGAATAGGTGTGACGATGGATATTCAGCGCACCACTCTCGCTAAGTATCTCGAGTACATGTATCAGACCTCGTGGCCAGATCCCACCGTTGGATTTTCAATGTTCACTAGCGGCTTCGATCCCATGCACGGGTATAGGACCCGATCGTGCAGGTGGACACCCATGTATTACTGTGACCCCGATATTATGCCACTCATCGAGAAGGCCGAAGCTGCGTTTGATCTCGAAACTCGTCGTACACTGGTCGGTAAAGTACTGGCCTTTGAACGCAACAATCCGTCGGGTCTTTACCTTTGGCAAGCCCCATCGTTCGATGCCGTCTCCTCGGGAGTTGCAGGATATAAGGCAACTGGAGATTTTGTCCGTTTTCACGAAATAGCCCTTGGAGACTGAATTCCTCATGCAAAAGGGATTTTGTTCTATTTTGCGTTTATTTGGGAGTTTGACGCCATGTTACCCAGGGTAAAAAATTACAGGTTAAATTCCGATATGATTTGGCTGCAAGAATTGGATATCGGTAACCAAGCGAAATGCCGAACTTGAGAAATATTTTTTTCTGTGTCTGCGCTTTGGTCAGCTTCGCCTCCCTACAGGTACTAGCCAGAGAAAATATCGTGCGTGTTGGGGTCCTGACTTTACCTGCGGCTCACGGTGATCCCCGCTGGGGTTTAAACATTCCCAGCTCCCTGCCATGGGGAGCCATATACGACTCCCTCACTTGGTTCGATGAAAATGGAGCTATCCAGCCGGCACTGGCCGAGCGCTGGTGGTACGAGAACGAGAATTCATGGGTTTTCGAGCTAAGGGAGGGCATTCACTTTTCAAACGGTGAGCCTTTAGATGCGGATGCAGTGGTCGCGGCAATCGAGAATTTGAAGACGTTGGAAGGGCGCGGTACCGTAGTGGCGTCGTCTTTCCCAACAAGAATAGAGGCCGCGGCGCGTGATGCTTCTACAGTTGTAATAACCACCTCAAAACCAACAATTCTTCTGCCCTATTACTTACGCATGCTGCGTATCCCAGCCCCTCGTGCCTGGAAGAACATGAGTCGAGCAGAATTTAGCCGCAACCCAGTCGGAACTGGCCCCTTCAAAGTCACGAAATGGACGGATTCTCAAATTGCGATGACAGCTTTCGGGAACGGCTTGCGTCGGCCACAGGTCGATGAACTCATAATAAAAAAAATCCCAGATGCCGCCGCACGCTTGCAGGCATTTGTCTCTGGCGCCATCGATATTGCCCTTAATCTAGCGCCGGAAGATAGTGACATGATCGAAACGGGAGGCGGATCGCTTATCGCAATAGTAACACCCCACCTGCGCTTTATCTCTTTTGATACATTGAAGAATAGTCCTCTAAGAAAACGGAAAGTCAGAATTGCGCTTAACTATGCCGTTAACAAGCAGCGCATCATCAACGTGTTGCTCAACGGTGCCACAACACCAGCATCGCAGTTCGTGGTTAGAGACTCATTTGGATTTAATCCAGATCTTGAACCTTATGCATATGACCCTGAGAAGGCTAGAACACTTTTGAAGGAGGCTGGATTTCGTAGCGGCTTTAAGATTCGTGCCGATCTCGTGCACGGTAATGGTGGAAATGATTCCTCCTGGTACCAACAAATTGCAGCCGACCTTAAAGAGGTAGGTGTAACCCTGGAACTGTATGCGATGAGTCTTGCTCAATTGACCCAACATATAAATCAAGGCAATTGGCCAGGGGAAGCTTTTGGAATGTTCTCATCTGGTCACGACACGGTTCAAGGCCATCGCATGCGAGCCTGCACTTGGATGGCGCCCCATCACTGCGATCCCGAAGTAGACGCCCTAGCAAATGCAACCCATGCAGTGTTTGACATTGACCGGCGCACAATTTTGGCTAGAGAGTTAGTGAAAGCTGAGAGATCAAACCCACCAGGAATTCTGCTTTGGCAAGATGTCTCTTTCAACGGCGTTGCCGGTCATGTAAAGGGATTCCGTTTAGTGGCAGATTTGCTTCCCTTTGACGAAATATATCTAACTCACGATTAAACCGCGATTAATAAGACGGGTTTGCTCTGTGCAAGACGTTTCCTGTTAGTTTTGCTCTGTAGCATGCTAATCTGTTTTCCTGATTGCCAGGAAAATAAAACCATGAACATTGATCGAGCATTTGTTCGCATTGCCGAAGGGCTTGTGCATTACCGTTATTGTGGACGGAAGAATAGAAAACAACTCCCACTCTATATATTGCACGCATCACCAGCTTCAGCACGCGCCCTGGAACCACTCATCCACGAGTTAGCAAGTGCTCGCCATGTTATCGCCCCCGATACTCTTGGGAACGGCGATTCTGCAGCACCAGCCGAAGAAGCACCAGATATTGATTATTTCGCCAACAGTGTGATTCGCATCTTGGACACTCTTGGCATTGAAAAGGTAGACCTTTATGGAAGCCACACTGGCGCCCGCACTGCGGCAGAGCTGAGCGCATCTTATTCCAAACGGGTTGGCAAGGTGGTGTTAGATGGGATTACCGAATACGAACCAGATTTCAAACGGATTCTACTTGCCAACTATGCGCCAGATATGGAACCCGACGAGTTTGGACGCCATCTTATCTGGGCGTTCCAGTTCATCCGGGATCAGAGTCTCTACGGTCCCTATTTCATGAGGGATTCCGCTCACGCCCTAAAACGCCCTATCCGGCCGGCGGAAAACCTCCATTATCACGTGGTCGACGTCCTCAAAGCTATCACCACATATCACAAACCCTATCGGGCAGCTTTCCGCTATCCTGCACGAGAACGCCTACCTTTAATCACCGTGCCAGCGATGGTAATTATGTCGGAGGACGACCCGGCACACCTGCGCGAGTCTGCTGCTAGTATGGCCGAGCTCATTGATAGTGCCTTACTAGCAAAGGCCAGCGCTGACCCTAAGGCTAAAGCCAAGGTCATTGCGGACTTCCTAGAACAGAAATAATACAATTACAGATAGAATTAAGGCACAAAATATTCGCTTCAAATAAGAAGTTCGCACAATCCTAGAAAACTCAGAGAACATTGTGTTAATACAGGGTCCTAATTGTGCGAATTTTGTTGTATAACTTGCGTGACAAACAACTTCGAAATAATCCAACGGCTTAAGCGCTTAGGGAGAATCAAGATATGGCCAAGACTGACGTGAAGACCGACCGTCCCACCTACACATCTGATTTTATCAAGTCGGACGTGGAAAAGGCTGTTTTCCTAGGTAATCCTATTCTCGATAACATGATGACTACCATCATCGCCCTGGGTTCAGAAGTTTGGGCTAACCGCCGTCGCACGAAGGTACTCGAAAGATTACTAGAGGAGAAGGGTGTTAGTCGAGAAATGGTAGAAACATATATGCCTACCGCTGAAGACGAAGCCGAATGGCAGGCCGAGCGTGACCGCTTTATCGATATGGCTTATGGACCCTTGTTAAGAGAGGGTACCCTTCCCATTTCTGCCGATTGGCAGGATAAAAGCTGAACAATATGCTTGCACTAGTACGATCAAGACTCAAACTTTGCTCGGAGATGGTGTTCTGATGTCCTTCTTAACGTCAGCCAGAAATGGCCATACGGGCGCGGCGCAAACCCGATCCTATGACTTCGAACCACGTGGTACTATCGGGCGACTAGAACGCCTGCCAAGTCTCGACGTTGAAAGCCGCGACGATTTTCTCACGGGTTTCAGGTCATGGAAAAGCAATCAGCTGCAACCTGCATCTCGCAAACGGTTCAATGATCTCCTGTTGGCTCGCGACTTAGACCCAAACGCCGACCTTTCCTTGGACCTGATTCTTGAAATAGTGGGGAATGATCACCTTATCGGCACTGAGGCACGAGCGCGCTCCGCCGTTCACGACCTTATGCATGCTAATTTCGATAACGAATTTCGTGCGAAAGCGGATATGTACTTAGCGGAATTAGAAGCTTCTGATGCAGCGGGTCCGGGCACGTTAGAATTAAATCCGAGCATGCACATTCCGGATTACACGCGCCACGAAATTCACACCCAGCCGGGTGGATATGTGGGACACCCCTTTGCCGGGCACATCTATCATTACAGCACCAATAATTTTTATATGGGACTCAATTCTACCAACTATCAGGATGAACTGCATACCCATCTGGGTAGTCAGATCCCCAAGCCTGAGGACGGGAGAGTCAATCGCCTACTCGACATGGGCTGCGGAATTGGTCAACTTGCCGTGGCATTGAAGGAGCGATTCTCCGACGCAAAAGTCTGGGGTATAGACATCGGCGCGCCGATGTTGCGGTATGGACACCTGCGGGCCAATGAACTCAATGTCGACGTCAATTTTGCCCAACGCCTCGCCGAAGACACAAAATTCCCAGACAATCACTTTGACGTTGTGACCTCCTATATCCTTCATCATGAAGTGACTGAGCAAGCCTCAAAGCAAATCATTAATGAAACCTTCCGGATCCTGAGACCGGGTGGAGTATTTTTCCCCCTCGACTTCTATACGGGTGCATCCCGGGCAGTCACTGGCGCCTATAACAGATATTCGCAATGGAAAGATCACCGGTGGAATCACGAAATCTGGCGGCTGGAATACGCGGCCATGGATTTCCCCGGGGAAATGCGAAATTCTGGATTTGAAGTAAGCGAGAAAGGGCCGCCAGCATGGCGGAGCAGACACAATCTCATCGGCATAAAGCCTGCTTAAGATAACGGATCATTCTAGGAAAACAGGAGACATGATGATGTCCATTAACCGCCGCACCCTCTTTGGCGCTGCTGCTGTAGTAACGTCTTATATTGGGGCCGCCCTAACAGGACGCAAAGCCAACGCTAAGACAATCCCAGCAGACTTAGAGCCGCGTGGCAGCATCGACCGGCTTGAGCGCTTAGCGACACTTGATGGTGAAAGCCGGAATGATTTTTTGACGGGAATGCGCGGATGGCGGATGGACACTGTAGTGCCAGTGGCACAGGATCGCTTTAACGATATCCTCAAGGCAAACGACTACGACCCAAAGAAGGATCTCCCCCGCGAAACAATTTTTAATTTAATAAACAACGATCATCTGGTCGGGGGCGAGGCCCGCATTCGCATCGATACTCAGCGATTGGCCCAAGACAATAACAAATGGAATTTCGAGAGCAATGCGGATGCTTTTCTTGAGGAGATGGAGGCATACGACAAAATTGGGCCAGGAACTCTAGAGCTCAATCCGGGGATGCATATCCCCGACTACACTAAGCATGAGATCCATATGCAGCCGGGCGGATATGTGGGTAGCCCGTTTGCCGGAGCCATATATCACCACGGGACAAACGCTTTTTATCTCGCCCGCAATTCCCGCAATTACCAAGATGAGCATCACACAAAATTAGGTAACCAAGTCGGCACACCGTCCGATAGCCGCATTACCCGCGTACTTGACATGGGCTGCGGAATTGGACAGCTAACCATAGCTTTAAAGGAACGCTTTCCAAATGCTGAAGTCTGGGGTGTAGACGTTGCAGGGCCAATGGTCCGATATGGACATATGCGGGCGGTCGACCTAAATGTGGACGTCAACCTCGCCCAGCGTTTGGCAGAAGATACTAAGTTCCCTGACAGTCATTTTGATATAGTCACGTCCAATATCCTCCACCATGAGGTTACTGCTGACGCGTCCAAGAAAATCATTGCCGAGGCATACAGAATCGTGCGACCCGGGGGTGTTTTCTTCCCTATGGATTTTTTCACTGGCAATCGTCGTCCGCCAAACACCGCATACGGTTCTTACATGCAATGGAAGGATCACCGCTGGAACAATGAGGTGTGGCGGATGGAGTATGCTAATCTCGATTTCCCCGGTGAAATGCGCACTGCTGGCTTTGAAGTTAACGAAAAAGGTCCCCGAGCTAGTTTTCACCGCCACAACGTAATCGGCGTGAAACCCGCATAGCAAAAGGAAGCTAAAGATGTTGGATCGCCGGTCTCTTTTTATGGCAGGCACTGCCATTACGTCCTTCTTATCCGCCGCCGTAGGAAGTCAAAAGGCTTTAGCCAAAGGCAATGATTTTGACGTAGATCCCCGCGGTTCCATTGGGCGGATGGAACGCCTACCAACATTGGATCTTGAAAGCCAACAGGATTTTCTAACTGGGATCAGGGCATGGTCGAACAGTAAGGCAAGAAAAGCAGCTGAAAAACGCTTTGCCGATGTGCTCCTAGCCCGAGGTCTCGATACCGACGCCGACCTGCCCTTGGAAGAGGTCATTGCAATTGCCGAAAATGATCCGGTGATTGGTATGAGTGTCCGCATGTGGCTTGGCGGCCAGCAACTAACATGGTCAAGTATCCAGGATTTTTTTCATAAGAATGCCGATACTTATTTGGCAGAGATGGAGGCTGCGGACAAATCCGGACCTGGGTCTTTAGACCTAAATCCGGACATGGATGTTCCCGACTATACAAAACATGAAATCCATATTCAGCCTGGTGGCTATGTAGGAGATCCGTTTGCAGGTCACATAAACCACTACGGGGTCAATGCATTTTATGCCGGACGGAACTACCAAGACCAAGTGCAGAAAAGAATTGCCTCCAAGATATTGATTCCCAAGGACGGAAAAGTTGGTCGCATTATTGACCTAGGATGCGCGACCGGCCGCCTTACATATGCTCTTAAAGAACGCTTCCCTGACGCTGAAGTAGTCGGCGTGGACGTTGGCGGACCAATGGTAAGATACGCCCACTTGCGGGGTGTTGACCTAGGCATTGATGTGCATTTTTCCCAGCGCCTGGCAGAAGATACCAAGTTTCCTGACAATCATTTTGATCTAGTTACGTCCTATATTATGTTCCACGAGGTGACGGCGGAAGCAGCAGAAAATATTGTCGCCGAAGCCTACAGAATTCTTAGGCCTGGCGGCGTGTTTTTCCCTATCGATTTTCGTACCGGAAAGCAGGCACCACCGCAAACAGCGTACCGGCGTTTTGCCATATGGTGGGATCACCGTTGGAACAATGAGGTATGGCGCATGCAATATTCTGGCCGTGACTTTGGTGATATGATCGCAAATATAGGCTTCGATGTAGACGAGACTATCTCATCTGCGCGGCTTGGGCACGGTGCCATCCTTGCAACAAAACCTGCCTAAATTGCTCGCTTAATCTTTAGCTGTTAGGTTCTGCGCCGGCGCTACAGTGTCGCCCAAAAGTAGCAACCGAGCATATTCCGGCGCAATGAGGTGACAGTACAATGCACCACGGAATCTTTCAGGTGCCAGGGCAAACAAAAGATTTTTCCAATTAATCTGCATACGTTTTGAGTGTATGTGAACCATGCCATCTTCCGCCAGGTACACGAAGGCGTAAGGTTCAGTCCAGCGAAGGCCACTCACAACAACATCGTCTTTATCGAATACAATACGCTCTTGTGTAAGCTGTTGGCGTTCGATTTCTTCCAAAGTCATTCCAGACAGCACATTATCAACGATTCTAGCGTTGATGGATGAGCACCGTCCGCCTTCATGCGCTGCGTTACCACCGTACTCATCGATAAGATGGTCCGAGGTCTTCATCTTGCAGGAGACGCGGACGGGCTGCTTGTGAGTTTCTTCATCGTAAAGGACAAATTGTTCTGTCTCCAGCGGCCTAATCTTCGCTTTAGAAACCACAAAACTTTCCCAGTCTCCGTGAGTAACGTTGATGGGCGTTAGTTGCGTGCCTGTCATGAGTTGCTGCACATCCGCACAAAAATTTGGGTGTACAACACTCAGGGTTCCCTCCGCAGCGACCGACACATCAAAAACTGCGGAGATTGCCAGCCAAACCTTTACTAGGAACCAACACCGCAAAGATTTAATCAAATTCATACTTCGCCCTCCACGGAACGCCAATACCCTGTGTGTCCGTTACAATGATCAGAAATTTGCCTGAAAGCAGCCACTTAACTCCGAAAAATTGATAATTAGAAGGTTCTATCCTCCGAAAAGAAAAATAAATAAAAGCATGCCCTACCTCGTAAAATTAATACCGTAATTACAATGTCTGAGGAAACCTCGATTCGCTAGGGGAGCTTATTGCCCGAATCAATGCATTGCTGAGGTGCAGAACCCCAACACTTTTTGTCGATGGGTTGGAATTCCTTGACCTCGTTATGGATTTATCCGCAAGAAGGGCAAAAAGGGATGGCATAACTATCCGACTTAGACCTAACGAATTTCCTATTCTTCAATACCTAATAGAGCGACCAATGAGAGTGCCTTCAAGTCGGCAACTCATCAATACTGCCTGGGGTCCCGGTGTCTTTATGGAAGATCGGACGGTTGATGTACATATTAGACAGCTCCTCAGAGCCTTACGAACCCGTGATAACAAACCCGATCTAATCCGCACCGTAAGGAGCTTTGGCTGCGCGCCAGACTCGGATAAGGCGTGAGCATTTGCTATGTCTATAGATTGAGTTCACGGCTCGCTGTAATCGTCATCCAGGTCATTTCATTCCTCTTTTCCAATAAAATTAAAAAAATTATCGTCCTCTTCACCCTCTATACCAGCGTACAGGCAACCGAATACGCGGCGAGTAAATTCATTACGCCGATCGGCCAAATTTTTTCTAAGGTCCTCGTCGGGCCTGAATTCTTCAATCATCTCATGTGTCACCTTACCTTGAGTGGCTAGCAGGTATTCCATAATGGTCTGCCTATCACGATTGATCCAAACCTCACCACCTAAGAGAAGCAAAATCTCCAAAAGGTGATCGATTGTAGGATCCGCAAAGTAATGGGGGTGGCCTCGCTCGAATCCGGGCAAATCCTGAACGTAGGAGATCTTATTTTCATCTATCTTCATAACGCACGTCTACGACGGTTTATCACCAACGCGCCCGTGCCGTTCGAGATCATCGAGTTTGGTATAGCGTAAGACAAATCCATGCTTTGCCATAATGGCCTCCACGTCGCAGTTTATAAAATTCCACGAATACGGCTCTCCGTTATCTACCATGTCCATAATTCTGCCGAAGCCACCGAAACGTTTGTCACCCCGGGCAGAACTAGTAAAATCCCATATGACAAAATTGCCCCCCGGCCTAAGGACGCGAAACGTTTCCTTGATGGTCTCATGAATAACTTCCATAGGAAGTTCATGAAAGAGAATATGTGCGGTAACGAGATCGAAGTGATCGTCGGGAAAGTTTAGATCCTCACTCGCCATTTGGGCGAAATGAACGTCTAGGTCCTGCGCAATAGCGCGCAAGTGACCGTAGCGCACCATTGGGGAGGCTATGTCGGTACCCCAAACCTCGGCTTCGGAAAAACGTTGTTTGAGCGCACATGTAAATTGGCCGATAGAACAACCAAGATCCATAACACGCTCGACCTTGCCGTCCTTAGGCAACGACGTTTTTGAAACTAGATCGAGATGACCAGTATCACCGTCTTCGCCACTAAAAAAAACCCTGGTACCGTAGTCGTAATGCATTCCCGCCAGGGGATGACTAACATAACCGCCTGGCTGGATGTGGATGTCGACGGTAGCATATCTTGGATATGAAAAATTTGGGTCCCAAGAAACCGAGCCGGGCCCACTCTTGTCAGCTTCATCCAATTTAGCAAGTAGTTCATCTTCCCGGAGAGTGTAAGAGTCGATGATGCGCTTCCAATAAGCTTCCTGCAGCGTACGCTTAGCTCGGTGATAAATACCTACTTCAGGCACTTCACGTATCATAGCACGGATAATCCCAACATCTTCTGGCGTGGGAGCTTCTTTACCGCAGTTCTCCTCTAAGGCCTTGTCTCCAAGTTCGCGAACTGTGGTGTATCGGTTGTGCATCAATAGATCTCGTGCTCCAGCCACGTAGTCCATAAACACTTCATCTGCGCGGCTAGAAAGCGCCGGTGTGTTCCCAATCTGACCGCGGTTTATGAAGTAGTTTTGAGTTGCCATGGTTGTTCAATCTCCATCGCTACCAGTTGGCTACAATATCAGATATCAAGGTTAACATATTAGCGCCGGACTTTTGCCCGCGCTGTAACATAAATTTCTACCACTGCCACAACTCTTGGCCGAGCAAGCGGCCGAAAGTCATACCGGGAGTGAGGGCCATACCCCCACAAAAAGCTTTTCCTGAGGTGACTCCAAGGCCGAGTGTCTCGCCGGCTGCGTAGAGACCTGAGATGGCCGTACCATCCTCACGTATGACCTGCAGTCCTTCGTTAACGGCTAGACCGGCAAAACTGGTGATCGACAAGCCGTGGTGCTTAACGCCATAAAAGGGTTCAGTACCGATCTTAGCTGGCAAACTGCTACGGTTGAAGTCCGAGTCCTCTCCAACCTCAACGAAGTTGTTGTATCGTTCGACAGTGTTTTCAAGTCCATCGGGATGAATACCCATAGCGGTCGCCAATTCGGCAAGGCTATCAGATTTTTTGAAGGACTCGTGAACGTTGAATAGTGGGTCAGCTTCCGCGTAGCTCATCTGGGTAAAAAAACTTGCTGGGGCGGCCTCGCGAATGCCTTGGTCATAGACCGCCCAGAAGGTAAGATCGGGTATGGTGATAAGAGCGTTCTCACGCTCATCTGGGCTCTCGGAATCCTCGCAGACAAAGCGTTCCCCTTCCCAGTTAACAAAAATCTCCCAAATATCTCGTCGGGGGCCAAATAAGCTCGTATTAGATATATTTGTAACATTGGAACAATACTCGGGATGATCGGGATCCTTGACCCTAGCGAAGGTAGGCAGAAAAGAATCTTGATAACGGATGTAGCCGCCAGCTTGCAGGCCTAATTCGTGACCTTTGCCGTTGGCAAATGGGTGTGAACCAAAAACACCGCCGCCCTTCCATAATGGATAGCCGGCGTATTCTAAGAACTTCTCTTCGTTCGAAGCACAACCTCCCATAGACAATAGAATGTTCTTGGCATGAAATTCTTTTTCCTCTCCCTCCTTGGTGCGCACGATAACACCGGCAATAGTGCCACTGTCTTGCTGTATAAGGCCGATTACTTCAGTCTCTAACATCAGACTAATATTTCCACCTTCAATCTCTTTGTTAACCTCCGCGCCTAGAATCTTTTGCAAAGGCCGCCCGCCGCCGTCGGGACCCCAATAAGTGCGCGCGATGGAATACGGCTCATGGCCCTTAAAAATCACAGGCATCTCAGAAAGCAGCTCAAGACCGTTATCAAGAAGCCAGTGGAGGGTATCGGCAGCATTGTCAACGGCGAGTCGCACAATGCCGCTATCGGCGGTACCATGGGATATGCGCATGATATCGTCAAAGTGCTTGTCAGGACTATCGTGTATGCCCTTCTCAGCTTGCAGACGAGTTCCAGCAGCACTCATCTGCCCGGTTGACCGCTGAGTGTTACCACCCAAATGAGGAGCAAGGTCGACAAGAAGTACCTTAGCGCCCCGTCTAGAAGCAAAAGTAGCTGCCGGCTGACCAGCTGTACCAGCCCCACAAACAATAACATCGAACTGATCGGACATGGATGCACCCTTCCTCTTCTTAGCCGCCACTTGCCTGCTCTTTAAAGGCCTGTTTTCCGCTCTGAATCAAGTTGTAAAACTCTTGCGACCGCCCTCCGACCTCTGCGAGCAAACCGGAAAGACTCTCTTGCATCTTCAACTGCCAACGAGCACTCTCTTCTGTCGAGAGCGTGTGTATTTGAGCTCCACGAGCTTTGACACGTTCGATATCAAGAAAAATTCGATATTGCACTTTGCGAACGCCCGCTGGGAACACATGGATTGGGTAGGAGTCGACGTCACTGACGAAGAACCTGCAGAATTCATAGATGTGGTGAACCGCTTCATTTCTGAGGGAAATTGATTCTTCACATTGCCGCGCAACTCGGTCCTAGTTTCCGCCAGGTGACAACCAGAACACAGGCAATAACCACCAAAGAAACGCCGCAATTGATCCTTATCATGTGCCAAATGCGTTATGTTTAGTCTGTGTTGGACCTTATAGAAGCTGTTGTTGAGTCAGAGACACAAGAAAATAAAGGCAGAACATTATGAAACTAAGGATTCTTACTACATTTGGCTTTATAACTCTTAGCGCTTTCACAACGGCTCCAAGAAGAAAGGACTTGCCTATGAAAAATATATTATTTGTATTGATAGTTATAGGCCTTGGGTTAACCACTACTACGCAACCGGCCACTGCAACCAACCATGAAAATACAGAACAAGAACAGCAATGCATCAGTCTACAACGCATAGATCAGACGCCTATAATCGACAACAAAACTATCTTGGTAGATTTGCGAGGAGGTGGTTACAAACGCATTGATATACGTAACCGCTGCCCCGGACTCAAATCGGAGGGACGCTATACTTACAGCACATCAATTTCTAAGCTATGTAAGCAAGACGCCCTTACAGTATTATCATCTGATGGATCTCCGATTGGAACCTGCTTAATTGAAAAGATTGTCAGCATAGAGGATGCGGAAGCAAAAGCGCTCTTAGACAGGCGGTAAAGCTAGGCTGACGGTCTTATCGTGAAATGGGGCTAACGTGTATAGATAACTTATGTTCGGCCAGCGGCCGAAAGCACTTGCAGGTCCCCCGGTTATTATGCCTGCCATCCCCTGCCAAATTCTGCAGACCCTCTAGGGGGCACTCCGTTACTAAAAAAAATGCGGTTTAAGATTTTCCGCACGAAACTGCCTATTTGTTAAATTCATAGTATGCGGTCAAGAACTTCAAGGGCTGCGCGTTCACCGCTTTCCATGGCCGATTCCATGCCATAGTCAAGACGCCGGGTGTGCTCTCCAGCAAAATGCAGGCGTGTATGCGGAAGTATCATATCATTGGCAAAAGCAGTCACCTGCCCGGGCTTAAACCGATGCCGACAACCGAGCTGAAGTGGCTGTCGTCCCCAGGAGTGATACTTTAGTACCTCAACCTGGCCCTTGGCAGCCGGACGAATTTTCTCCAGACAAGAGACTAAGTAGGCACTAGCCTTCTCAGGCGGTAATGCGGAAACGCGTTGACCTGAGCGTCCGCCAACAACAAACATGGCACGATATTCCCCATCACCCTTATGGTTATCTATAGCCCAGAACATCTGAATATCTGTGTCGGAGAATAGAGAAGGAGCAAATCCGTCTTCCTGCCAAAAGGGACCTTTGACGCGACAATGCGCACGCGTACTATCCGTATATCCCATATTCAACGTCGCATCGAGCTGTGGTCCCTGCAACGATGGCCAGATATTGATGAAGCGCAGAACCGAAAATGGCACCGCCGAAACAACACATTTTGCCCGGTAGCGGCTGCCGTCCATGCAGCGCACATCAGCACCATTTGACGTCATGTCTATAGCAGAAACTAATTTATTGGTATGAACCTCCCGCGATACCCGTGCCGCCATCGCATCTGGTAAACGCGACGATCCCCCAACAATATTCCTAGGCCATTTCTCAATTGCTACGGCATTGACCCTAGATGCAGGTCCATCTGAACGCTCAGCAAACTCCGCTTCGAGAGCACCCCGGATACGTTCCTGGAATATATTTAGGCAAGAAAAAGAATGTAGATCAGTGCCCGGGGCGCTCACCTGCGCAAGCCTCATGCCAGCACTGGATATTCCGTTTCGCTTAAATAGCTCATAAAAAGAGATGTCGTAATCAGAAAACCGGGGATCTAGCCAATCGTCCAATTCTTTGCATGGATTAAACTTACTAAGCAAAGTGTTTGCAAACCGAACCGGAAGTATAGGTCTTTCCCATCCAATGGTTTTATTGTGAGCAGAGTCAGGCCAATCATCTGCGCTGATCAAATGGCCATCGATATGAAAAGCAAAGGGTAATAAGTCCCTGTCTTCCTGATATGTTTCAAGTTGTAGGCGCTCGAGAGCATCAATCACCCGAGCGTAGGAAGGGCCCACTTGGCTGCAACCGAGCTCAATAGGAACGTCTTCATCACCAACCCGCCAGGTAGCATCCGAGGTCCAGGCACGTCCTCCGATTCGGCTAGCCCCCTCTAATACTGTGACATCTAGACCAGCTTCCGACAAAATCCAAGCTGCATTGAGGCCGGACAAACCGGACCCTATGATAACAACATCAACCTGCTCATTAGCCCGTGCCTTAGAACTTCGGATGAACGGCGCTGCTGCTATGACAGAGCCAGAAACTGTAAATTGACGACGACTTAAAGCCATTTAAACTCTCTCCGATAGCCGGCGTACTGTTACTTGCTCTGCTATCCCACTCGGGGAGGGATGCCAACAGGTTCCCAATGCACAACTCTGTTAATTTATTCCCGGTTAACTTAGCAAGTTCTTGGTCCAATATTTAGGCCCGCACAAGAAGATCATTGCCACATACTTTTTCTCATTAGCACTCTCGCAAAGGCTACTTAAGGCCAGTGGCTACCGTCATCGCCGATAATTTGACCAGTGTTGTAGGCAGATACATTGTAATTATCGCCGGGATGCTCAAAATCTTGCGGAAAATGGTTGTGATCATGCATGAGTTGCCACTTGTACATTGCTGGCCGCATCCGAGCCTTCACCGCAGCGGCCCGTTCAGCGTTCTCATGCGGATGGGAGAAGGGATCATGATGAAAGTGATTATGCAGATCTCCATCGGTGCGCCCAATTGCGACGATTCCATATTTTGATGCAAAGCAGCCATGATTAATATATGACGGACGCCAAAAATAACCTCCGGTGGGCAAATTGCCAAATTGCATCATCCAGGACGTGCCCCAGATGTGATAACCTTCCTCTGCACAGTCATGATAGCTGATATTGTCCTGCCAAAAGCCCGGTACCATGCAGTACATGAAAGTTGATGCACCTGTCTTTTCGTCATAGTGAAGCACCTTTCCACCACAGCCGGGGGCCACTCCAGGCATGCGTCGAGCTTCCATAATCCAGTCTATCCCCCTGTAGGCGTCTACCATCACTAACCCACCGCGCTCGCCAGCGTCAGAATGATCTGCATCCGCCTCCTGAAAAGTGGGTGGGCCGAAGTTGTAATAAACAATCGCAAAAGCCCCAGTCTCCGAAGTCATTGCGGGTAGATGCACTCCTTGAGGAACAAAGAAATAGGACCCCTTGCCCCAATATTCGTCGCCGACTTTAAAGCCCCCTTCCATGATCAGCATTTCATATTCCGTATAACTAAAACCCGGAGGCTGCTTATAACCTGAATCCCACTGTACGGTCATGGTGCAGGCTCCGTTATCTACATCTATGCTAAGCATTTTGTAGTTCATTCCATTGGGGAAGCCAGGCAAAGTCATTTTCTTAAAACCAACATCCCGGTCGCAGAAGGGTTCAATATGGGAACGGGCCATTAAAGTATTCCTTTTCTTAAGCTAAAATGAACCTTGGTCTCAGACGTCAGCAGCTCTAATTAAGGCCAATGCGAGCCATCTTCGCGCACTATCATTGCAGTATTGGATTTTATTGGATCCGTCTCATCATGAGGATGGTCAAAATCGTGAGGCAGATGATTGTGTTCATTGGTCAATATCCACTTGTACATAGCGGGCCGCATACGTGCGAACTTAGCCGCAGCACGCTCTGCATTTTCTTCAGGTGTGGAAAATGGGTCGTGGTGAAAGTGGTTATGAAGTTCCCCATCCGTTCGCCCGATCGCCAAAATGCCCAATTCAGAGCGGAAGCATCCGTGGTTAATGTACGCAGGACGCCAAAAATATCCGCCCGTAGGTAAGTTGCCGAACTGCATCATCCAGGACGTACCCCAAATATGGTAGGCCTCTTCGGCAACATCGTGATAACTAATATTATCTTGCCAGAAACCAGGCACCATGCAGTACAAAAACGTCATAGCGAAGGTCTTTGGGTCGATATGCAACATCTTGAGCATGCAGCCGGGTGCCGTCGCTGGAAATAGCTGGTTGCCCTGCCAATCTAGCCCATCATACGAACTGACGCTAACCAAGCCCGTCCGGTCTGCAGCTTCGTGATCAGCATCAGACTCTTCGAAGCTCGGCGGAGCAAAATTGTAAAAGCTTAGGCAGAGCGCCCCTTCTTCAGTCGATACACTTGGCATGTGAACGCCCGCAGGAATGTAAAAATAATGACCAGGACCGCATACTTGGTCGCCGATCTTGAGATGACCTTCCTGAATGAATAACTCCATTTCTGTATAACAAAACCCAGGCGGCTGTTTGTAGCCAGCGTCATACTGCACAGTCATAGTGCAAGCACCATTATCCTTATCAATGCTCAGCGTCTTGTGCTGCATGTCACTGGAAAAACCGGGCATGGTCATTTTCTTAAAACCGACATCTCTGTCGACAAAAGGTTCAATATGTGGGCGCCCCATGTTCTCTCATCCTTTTCTTTCTGGCCTATTTGATATCAGATCGAATACGTAAGGAAGCCTGACCTAGTACACCACCTGCAGTGGACGGCCATCGCGTGGACGAATCTCGTCTTTCGGAATCTTCCTGCGGATCGCTGCATGGACATGAAATCCACGATCCTGTATTCGCTCTAGAAAGCCGGCGACCCATTTTTCTCGCTCATCAGCGAGTGCCTCCATCTCCTGAACGATTTTCTTATATCGATCAGCTTGCTCGCTGAGTTCTTCTTCGAACCAAGCCTTTTCGGCTTCAGTCATTTCAGGGCGCAAATTACCCACTATAGTCATGCTTCCGAGTGACACAGCTTACCTCCTTCGACCATTCGGATAGATATCAAGTCTAGGTCAGATCTAGATGCTGACAAGACTTTTATAATATAATTTTCTTGCTCAGGCACCTCGATTCGACCATTAGGTCACTACCCAAACTAAAAACAGCTTCCGTCGCATGCAGCAGTCGTGAACTTAGCTATCATGTGTTTCACGGAATAGGTCTCCACCAACCCGGATAACAGCTCGTCCCATTGTCTGGCGCTCTTCAAGGCGAATGTGAAGATCAACCACATCCTCCAGCTCGACTTCTTGCGTGATAGGAATTTTCCAAGCACCTGTTACCGTAGAATCTATTATGAGTCGATCAGTTTCGCTGTCTGGTGGATCCTCAATAGAAGCGAGGTTCATTCCTGCAACACTTACATTCTTAAATATAAGCAAAGGAACCTGGATCGGTTGCGGGTAGTCACCTGCCGTCGCCCCGATATAGACCAATCGACCATTGAGTCCCAATAAATCAATGTTTTTCTCTGAGTTAGGACCACCGTTACCATCTAAAATCAAATTGATACCGCGGCCACCCAAGGCTGTCTTAACCTTTTCCTCCCACCCTTCGGTAGTGTAATCAAATAGATGGTCAGCGCCAAATTGCTCTGCATATGCAATCTTGTCGGTGTTGCCAGCTAGGCCGACGACCTTGCAGCCAGCGGACTTAGCAATTTGGGTGGCCATTATACCAATGGCTCCGGCAGCCGAGTGAATGAGACACGTTTCACCAGATTGCAATCTTCCCGCCTTGTATAGGGCATGCCAGGCCGTGAACGAACAGCCCCTATATACCGCGCCTATCTTAAGGTCTATGCGCCTATCCAGGCACAATAGATTGTTCGCCATAGCAATGGAGAAATCCGCATAGGCTCCGAAATCGTTGCGGGAGATAACGCTAGTTCCTAGCCACTTCTTGGCCACCCCAGGTCCGATTTTATCCACGATCCCTGTGTGTTCGAGCCCTGGAGTGAAGGGAAACTTGATGGGCAAGAAATCTATCTTGCCACCCCTGGCCATGGCATCTATGGGATTCATGCCCACGTATGCTACCTGAATCCGCGCCTGACCGGTGCCCGGCTCAGGCACAGGCACCTCGCGTATCTTCATCACCGAGGGCGGGCCGAAAGCGTCCGCCTGTATAGAGCGCATCATTGTAGTCATTATTACCTCCGCTCCAACAATTGCATAAGAGCCCCTGACCCAGGATTACGAACCACAGCTGCTAGACACTTGCCGATCCCAGGCAAATTTATCTCCAGCTGAGGTGAGAACAACTTAGCACCTACGGTACGGCATGCTTCCAAAGCCAGAGACAAACTAGGAATCAAAAAACTTTGCGCTAAATAACCAATATTTGGTGGAACAGCATCGGCAATACGGTCGGGCACTTCATAATTTAAGGGGTGCGATAATGCTACCTTACCAAACACATGATTTCCAGTGACGAAGGTAGCCCGGGTCTTCGCATCTTCTGGCCGATTAAGAAACAAGTTTGTTTCTGGCTTATCAAGAACATCATCGATGATTACCTCCATTTTCAGAACCTGCTGATAGAAAGCAAGAGCCGCGCTCCTATCCGTAACGCTATGTGAGGTGGTGGCCACTGGTGTAAACCCCGTGGGGGTTTTTCCAAGTAGTTCCACCTCCTTAAGGATACGCCCGACGGTGGAGGTTTCATCGCCAGTAAGCTCGACAAGATTAATAGCAACATTGTCGGGACCATCAAAGAGCACCTCCACAGGCTGACCTGCACTGGCGCTGACCTCGTAACTCACTGGTGCACTCCAGAAATTGTAACCTCTAGAGAGCAAATTTTTCGTGGTAGACCTAATATCATCTACGTAAAAATTAAGATTCCAAAGACCCCTATATGTTCGATCTCCTTGTCGCGATACCTGCAGCCGATCCTCAGCATCAAACTGTAAAGCTAAAACGCGACCAACGGCTAGGTTTGCAGCGGAAAACAAGATAGCCCGAGCTGAAGAGCCCTGCGGCTGCTGCCAATGTTCCTCAAACTCATTTCCTTTCCATAGCACCTCGTCGCTTGCATCGAGACCTATAACATCTCGATAAAATGACAATGCTTTTTCCATCGATGAAACGCCGAGAACGGCAATCGACAATGGACTCCCCAACCCGGCCATTAGTCTCGTCCTACTCCATAAGATACCAGCAGTTTGCGCGGCCAACGATTGCTTGGCAAGACCGACAGTTAACGAGCAATATCATCCATGTCGACGCCAGACTTGTAGCTGCTGATTCCGAAAAGCATGCAGCCAGACAGCACCAATGGTAGCGCACAGGCAGTAAAGGCCCACTGCCAACCAATGAAATCAACAGCGCGGGCTATAATGATTGGGAAAGTAGCAAATCCAAAGTAAAGTGCCAGAGAGCCGGCAAATCCTGCCCCTGTAACCCTCACACGGGTTGGAAAAATCTCCGCTGAGAACGTCCCAAGCACCGCATTGCTGCCATAGAAAAATGAGGCCATAACACTGAACCAGAATATATCCGTCGCAAAACTTGTCGGCAACCAAACAACACAAACGAGAGCGGCCGCTCCCAACCAGGTCCAGATAATAATCGTGTCACGGCGGGTAAGGAAAAACTCTCCGACGACTGATGAGCCAATATAACCCAGGATACCTATACCATAGGACAGACCAACAATGTAGGTTGCGTCTGACACGCTATAGCCGCGCACCTCTGTATAGAAAGTCGGGAAGTAAAACGCAGTCCCGGAGTAAGCGCACCCGAATAAAAAATAGCTACCCATACAAAATAATGTTCGGCGGCGCAGATCCGGAGAAAATAGAGTTGTAATTTTGCCAATCCAGGCTTCGTTCTTACCAAGTTCGGCAGTTTGATCCCTCCTTGCGCGAGCCTGGCGGAAGCGTTCGCTCTCAGGCAGCCAACGGGCTAGAAGGAAAGTCAATGGAATAACCAGAAATGCTGGCAAGAAAATAGCCCGCCAGCCATATGCTGTCATTAAAGGGGCCGCGATTAGAGAACCCAAGAACCATCCCAGTGGGTAGCCACCTTGGATTAACCCAGACATCAAACCTCGATAACGGTTTGGCGCCCCCTCTGCAGTGTATGCCACCACCAGGGGTGCCAATCCGTTTGACACGCCGAAAGCCAGAACCCGCACTAATCCGAGAATCATCAGAGTTGGAGCGAATGCTTGTATGCCAACCAAAAGTGCTGAAATAGACAATGTAAGTACAAACATCACACGACGACCATAGCGATCGGCAAACAAACCAATAACCACAGTCATAACCGCAGCTAAAGCAAACGAACCAGATAGAATCCAACCAATCGAATCTAGATCCGTACCAAACTCACTGCGGATACCCGGAATTGCATAGCCGAATAGGGACTGATCCAAGTTGGAGAGAGTCCACCCCATAAGGCAAACAAGAAAGATTATTAGTGGCGGACCTCTCAGTTGCGACCACAAAACGGGAGCAAAACCTACCTTAACAATTCGTAAAAAGAAGTTAGCCATTAGCTTGCTATCTCATCTAGATCTAATCCAGATTCAATGTTCTCAATACCCAGCAAAGCAGCTGCACCAATCAAAAGGGCAGGTATAGTTGCAAGGGCGAACGCCCATTGCCAACCCAAAGTTCCCACAGCTATGGCGACCAATGGCGGAAAGGCGATGTGGCCAAGGTTGAGTCCTAGAATAACACATACTGACACGCCCGTTGCTCGCAAACGAGTTGGAAATAACTCAGAGACAAAAGTTGCCAACGTCGCATTGGAACCGTAAAAAAACGCCGCCATAATGCTAAACCAAAAAACATCGCCGCTAAGGGTCGTCGGAATCCAAATCAGTCCCGCCATAGCTGCCGCTCCTAAAACCAACCAAAGGGATACCGTGTTCCGGCGAGTCCAGAAAAATTCACCAACCACTGATGACCCTATATAGCCCAAGATGCCGATACCATATGATACACCAACGACTAAGGTAGCAGTCTGCTGATCGTAGCCCCTTACTTCGTTAAAGTAGCTGGGAAAATAAAAGGCAGTACCGGCGTAAGCACCACCAACCATAAAATAGCAGGTACTGGAAAGCAGGGTCCTCTTCCGAAAGGCAGGACTAAACAGTTCAAGAAAACGTCGCGTCCAAGAGATATTATCAACGCCCCCTTCCTGTACGGAAGTCGATACACTGCGCTTGTAAAGATCGCTCTCGGGCAAGTATCGGACCAAAAGTAGCGCTAGAGGCACAACTATGAGCGCAGGAAGGAATGTGCTTCGCCACCCATACACACCCATGAGCGGTGCAGCAATCATGGCTGCCAGGAACCAGCCCAGTGGAAAGCCAGCACCAAGAAAACCGGTCATCAGCCCACGCAAGCGGGCTGGCGCTGCTTCTGTGGTATAGGTAATCGCGATGGGAGCAAGACCAACGCTTACTGCGAACCCTGCTGTACGCATGATTGCCAGCATCGTTACATCAGTCACCAGTGCGTGGGCGCCTACCAGCAATGCCGATCCAACCATAGTGCTCACAAACACCACCTTGCGACCGTATCGATCCGCTAACAAACCAAATGCAACCGCTGTAAAAGATGCCACAATGTATGATAATGAGAGAATCCAGCCGACTGTCTCTAGTTTCTCGTCAAATTCAGTTAAAATAGCAGGGATAGCGAAGGCGAACAAAGACTGGTCCATATTTGTCAGCGTCCAGCCCATCAAACAGACCAAGAAGATGAGTAGTGGGGTTCCTCGCATGGCAAACCAAGCATCGGGGATAGTCTTAATTACAGGTGTCTTCTCAATAGACATAGGCTGAAACCCCAAAACCCCCAGCTAGATTCAATGGTTTACTCACGTTTCCCAATAGAGCAACCCATGTCATGCTGTTATCGTCAGTTTGACTGAATTAATCAAGAAACCCATTACTCAGCACCGTAACCACCTGTCAATACGCGAGGCCCTGCAGAAAGAAAAGGAGAACCATATACATATTATTAAGCATCCCTGCATCCGCAGATAACCATAAAGCACTGGGATGTATAGTTATTGCGGATACTGTTGAGTCTGTTTTCCGCAAGAATAATATTTGGACACTTGGCGAGTCGCCCTAGAACATTGTAACAGTATTCCGTTTTTTGGATTAAGGCACTTTTGTTGCAGCCAAGCCGATGGCTCATTAGCATGGTGCCTTTCACAGAACCATCCAATTTGAGAACCTTTATGAGCAACAAAAACTCTTCTGCCTTGATTACTATTCGCGGCCTTGAGGTCACTTTTCCGCTGGCAGACGGGATGGTTACCGCCTTGAAAAAGGTAGACCTAGACATCTCTAATGGGGAAGTTTTTGTTCTTCTCGGTCCGTCGGGATGCGGCAAGACAACCATGTTGCGCACTATCGCCGGCCTGGAACGGCCAGCAGCGGGAACAATTACCGTCGACGGAGAAATTATGACGGGCAATGACAACAACATTTTTGTTCTGCCTAACGAACGACCTATGGCTATGGTGTTCCAATCCTATGCAATGTGGCCGCACATGGATGTATTTGAAAATATCGCCTTTCCATTGCGTAGCGGCCGAATGCGTCTTCCTAAGGAAGACGTTGAGGCCAGAGTTGAAGAAGTATTGGAGCTAGTTGAAATTGGGACCCTTAAGCGCCGCGCAGTAACCACACTCAGCGGCGGGCAGCAACAACGTGTAGGTTTGGCTCGCGCTCTCGCCCTCAGGCCAAAAGTTCTGCTGATGGATGAACCCCTATCAAATCTTGATTTTCAACTCCAAGTTCAGCTTCGTGGTCAACTGCGTGCACTTATGCATCAACTAAAACTTACTACCGTTCACGTAACCCACAATCAGGTAGAGGCCCTGGAGATGGGAGACCGTATCGCTGTTATGGATAGAGGCAGCATTGTGCAGATCGGCGACGGCTACAACGTGTATAACAGACCAGTGAATGAATTCGTGGCCCGATTCATTGGTGAAATGAACCTAATACCTGCAGTAGTGGGACAGGTTGATCGGGGGCTGGCCACACTCAAAACAAGCTTAGGCTCTTTCGCAGCCACCGTGCCGCAAGGGCCGGCCTTAGCTGTTGGAGAGAGATGCCATCTTGGTATCCGCCCAGCTGATGTCTTACTAGTACCCAGTATCAGCGATAACAATGCCGTTGAAGCCGAAGTAATTGGACGGCGTTTTGTTGGTGACCGGCTCGTATTTGAACTTAGGGCCGGAGATGTATCTTTGGAGACAGCAACACACCACAGCACCAAACTGGAATTAGGTTCTAGCGTCCATGTGCACCTACCTCCTGAGAGATCCATCGCCGTGCGACAAGCTCAGCCTAAAGACATATAGGAAACAGCATGACCAGGGGACAGGGCATTTACTGGGTATACGGCACAGCCCTAATAGGTCTTGGGCTAATCATCATCTCCCTTGGTGGCAATATTCTCGGAAGCTTCAGCGATGAAGGGCAGATCACCGACCTCACTCTAAAAAATTATAAGCGGCTGCTAGGTAGTCCAGAAATGCCTGGAGTGCTTGGGCGCACCATCGTGCTCGGCCTGGGTACTATTGTTACGATGCTATTATTCGCCTTACCTTTTGCTTGGCTGCTGTCACGGACAGACTACAGATGGAAGACTGCCCTATTCACGGTGATGGCTGCCAAATTAGCGATCCCTGGCTTCATTACCGCCATGGCCTACGTTTGGTTAGCAAATCCAACCTCGGGTATAATAAACCAGTTATTGGGAATGACGGCCTACACAGGCGAACCTGCATTGAACGTCTATCAGCTCAAATGGGTTTTTTGTCTGCAAGGATTGGTTCTGGTACCAGGTGCTGTTTTCATGCTGGTACCTGCTTTCCGAAACTTGGATAGCACTCTGGAAGAAGCGGCACTAGTGCATGGAGTTGGATACAGTTCGGTTTTCCGGCACGTTGTTGTACCCCTATTGGCACCCGGGGTTCTGGCAGTATCGGTGTTCTACTTCATAATCGGAGTCGAGATGTTTGACTTCGTGGCTATCATCGGTGTGCCTGGCGACGTGCTAGTTCTAAAAATATATGAAGCACTCACGGAAGTGGATGGCCTACCAGATTATGGACTGGCAGGTGCAAGCGGTGTTTTGCTATTCGCAATATGCTCAATCGCTATTATTTTCTACATACGGTTTCTTAAGGAATCGCAACGCTTCGCAGTAATGGGAGGAAAAAGACGGAGGCCTACACTGCTGAGACTTGGGCGCTGGCACGGTGTAGCAACTGGTTACCTCCTATTATGGGTAATCCTAAGCGTGGGCATCCCAGCCATAACCCTAGTCTGGGTGGCGTTAGTACCTTATTTCCAGCCACCATCAGCGAAAGCTTTGGACGTAATAAACTGGAATGGTTTCATCGATGCCTTCGATTATATCGGCGAACCGTTGACCAACACCTTCTTAGTGATGATCGGTGCAGCAACAATTGCAATCACGTTTGCCACAGCGATCACGTGGGTGGTAACTCGTAGTCGGTCACCCGTATCCAAATGGGCGGATACCTTAGTCTTTCTGGCACCGGCAGTACCCTCCATCGTCGCTGCCACAGCATTTCAGGTTGTAGGTATCGCCGTCTACCAATGGCTACCTCTCTACGGTACCTTGTGGCTAATCATTGTAGCACTAGGCACGCGCATGCTCGCGTATTGCACAAGAACCATGAATTCCGCATCTCTGCAAATCCAGCCCGAACTAGAAGAAGCGGCTTTTGTCTCGGGTGTTTCACGCTGGGGCACCTTTTGGGGAGTTTTTGTGCCCCTTATGGCACCTGCGCTATTTTATTCTGCCCTTATGGTTGGAATGCTGGCAGCCAGAGACTTGACCCTACCACTAGTGATGAGCACTGGCGGCAAATCTCTCGTATCCGTTCTCATATTTGACCTGCAGACCAACGGCGAGATGAACGCAGCGGCCGCGGTTGCACTTTATATGATTGTCATCCTAGTACTGCTTGCCTTGACTGCTAGAAAATTAACAGGCATGGGGGAACCGGGTTTAGACACAACTAGCGGCCGTACTTAGAGCGGACGGCATTGTGAAATTCGCATATATCCACCACATGCAATACGATCAGCTTACTGACTCAGGCACAGATTGGCCGGTCCCTAACCATCTGTTTGATCCCAATATTGCCGTGGGTTTGTATAGGGATTACATCGATAACAAGGTGTTTGCCGAAGAGTGCGGATTTGATTGGATAGTGTCCAATGAACACCACATGAGCCCATATGGGATGATGCCCAATCCTAACCTAATCGGCGCTGTAGTAGCGGAAAGAACAGCAACCGCTGGAATTCTGCAAGCCGGCAATATATTACCCTTAAACAATCCCATCAGAGTAGCCGAAGAATATGCGATGCTTGATGTGCTCTCAGGCGGCCGGCTTGTGGCGGGATTTATGCGCGGAATACCTCATGAATATGTGGCCTACAACGCAGACCCTGACGAATCTTATGGACGTATGTATGAAGCGGTGGACTTGATCAAGAAATGCTGGACCGAACCGGAGCCTTTTGGCTGGGAGGGAGAGTTCTACCAGTTCCGGGCAGTTTCCATTTGGCCACGGCCAGTGCAAGCAATGCCCACTATTGTCATGTCAGGAGGTTCCGAACTGTCCTCGGAACTTTGTGCAGCACATCGCTCAGTAATGGGAATCCTTCGAGTACCTGGTTTTGCCTATACCAAAGCAAAGTTTGACGACTTTCGCGAGCGTTGTGACCGTCACGGCTGGATACCAGGTCCGGAACACTTAATGGTCGCTCTTGATTGTGTGCTGGCTGAAACCTTAATTGAAGCAAGAAAGATATTCGAGAAAAGTCTTGAGCATTTTTCTCGAGTGCTGTCGGGCGGAACCCGCACTGCACAGCGGCTAGTACTTCAAAAATCTCGCTACTTTAAGGACCAAGCCCAGGCCCAGGAACGAGCTGAGAGGCTTAGGGTCAGCACGTCTCTCGGTGTAGACGATCTTATCGACCGAGGCCTAGTAATATGCGGTACCCCAGATATGGCCGTTCAACAAATCAACCGAATGTATGACGAGGTTGGTGCCGGAATACTTACCATGGCATGTAAGATAGGAAACACCCCGAATGGGGCAGTTCGTCGAACCATGGAATTATTGAGAGATGAGGTTTTTCCTAAGGTAAGGCACCTGGGCGAACCCGCACTCCCGAAAGACAACACGAGTTGACTGCCAGCATTCGCCATCTCCAAGTTCTGTGTTCACGGGGCGAGCACCAGAGTTACCATGCATTTGCGTAGCATATACTCGGACCCTACCATAAACGTCGAATAGGATGATGTATGCAGGACACAGTGCACCGAAGGGGGACCTTTGAAATTTTCATATAGCCATCATATGCAGTACGACCAAGTAACAGACGCGGGGAATGACTGGCCCGTAGCCAATCGGCTATTTGATCCTCAAAAAGCCATCAAACTCTACCAAGAATACATCGATAATAAGGTTTATGCGGAGGAATGTGGTTTCGACTGGAT